>OIWM01002303.1_pt1 | contig 16272 bp, 7 predicted proteins | sample 1587451 | NCBI WGS metagenome assembly OIWM01 (sample SAMEA3888907, study PRJEB22519) | human gut metagenome | biome: human gut; feature: human-associated habitat; material: faeces | place: Denmark | collected 2011
CGACAAAGATATCGACCTGCCCGTCGGTGTCCTCCCAGATCTCGGGGCCGGTGGTGGCGATATGAGCCTTGGGGTTGGCCGGGTTGACGAACTGGCCGGGGATGAAGGAGTTGGGGATTTCTTTTGCCAGCTCGTCGGCCTTGGCGATGGCGCCCTTCATGCCCTTGGAACCGTCGGTGAGCACGAGCTGTGCGCCATATGCCTGCATAAGCTTGCGGCGTTCGACGGACATAGTCTCGGGCATGGTGATGATCACCTTGTAGCCGCGAGCCGCCGCCACCGAGGCGATGCCGACGCCGGTGTTGCCACTCGTGGGTTCGATGATGGTGTAGTCGCCGCCGCGCACGAGCTTGCCGGCCTTCTCGGCCTCGTCGATCATGTTCTTGGCGACGCGGTCTTTGACGGAGCCGGCGGGGTTGAAGTATTCCAGCTTGACGAGCACGCGGGCCTTGAGGTCCTCATCGGCCTCAAAGTGAGTGAGCTCCAGAAGCGGAGTGTGGCCGATAAGCTGATCGATGGACGTGTAAACATTGCTCATGGTGAACCTCCAAAGTGTTCAAATGACTGGATACCGTGTGGTTTTACGGTGTGTGTAGCAGCGAAACCCACAAACCTTATGGGTTGTTCGTTTTGCTGTTGGCAAGCATAGTAGACAGTAAAGCCTAGTAACGCAATAGGAAATAGAAGATTATTACGAGTCGATTAACCATCTTGGCCGGAACGGGTATTTTCAAAACCAATATTTCGGCTAGAATTTCTACGGACTAAATGACCGAAAGGCAGCACTATACATGTTGGTTTCTACTAAGGGCAGATATGCCCTGCGCGTTATGGTCGATCTGGCCGAGCACCAGGCAGCCGGTCGCATCCCGCTCAAAGAGATCGCGGCGCGACAGGGGATTTCCGAGAAATATCTCGAGAACATTTTGGCTACGCTCGTGCGCGCCAACATGCTCTCGGGCATGCGCGGCAAGGGCGGCGGCTATGTGCTCACGCGCCCGCCCGAGCAGTACACCGTGGGCGAGATCTTGCGCCTGACCGAGGGCAGTCTGGCGCCGGTCGCCTGCCTGGATGGCGACTGCAAGGGCTGCTCGCGTTCGGATGAGTGCCCCACGCTCGACGTGTGGAAGAACCTTGACAAGCTCATCAACGACTACCTCGACGGTGTGACGCTCGATCAACTTGTCGCTCCCAACCATGGCTACGACTACGTCATCTAACCCACACCTGCATTTGGGGACGGGGTGGAAATGGTAGATTTTCTCGCCCTTTGAGACTTGGCAAATAAGAAGGCCGCCCATTTTTGCGATGGGCGGCCTTCGTTTTGGGCTGTTGAGACGGACACGGCCGGAATGGCCGTTTTAGTCCTCGGCGATGCTGTCGAGGATGCTGCGCGTGATGGATACCAGGATGCTGCCCATAAAGGCCGATCCAAAGCTGGCGATGGAGATGCCGACACCCAGCAGGTTGACCGACAGGTAGCTCGCGAGCTCAAGCATAAAGCTGTTGACGACAAGCTGGAAAATGCCCAGCGTAATGATCGTGAGCGGCAGCGAGATGACCGTGAGGAACGGTTTGACGAACGAATCGACGATGTTCAGGAACAGTCCCACGAAGGCGAAACAGACCCAGGTCTCGGCAAAGCCGAAAGGTTGGATACCGGGGACGAGGAACGTGGCGATCGCGATGGCGATCGAGGTGAAGAGCCAGTTAAGCATAAAGCGCATGGCGTGAATCCTTTCTTGCGCCGGGGTTGCTGGCGTCGCGTGAAGCGGCTTGCGGCGGCGACCTGGATGGTTGCGCGGGCGCGCCGCGGTGTTTGGGCGCTCATTGTCTCAAATATTCGTGGAGCTTACGTGCGCATACGGTTTCTAAACGGCGTTCGTCCTGAAAAACGCGCCGCTGGCAGAGAGTCTTGTCGCTTTAGTTTGGTGGTGTGCTACACTGCTACGGGCAAAAGCCACAGGCGTTGCCCTATTGCATAGAACGGGCGAACGATGCCCGATGTCAGTATCAACTTCGATGCCTTTTGGCGGGTTTGGCGGTGATCGATGAATATCGAGAACATGTTTGACAAGCCTGATGTCAAGCAGCTGGTCCACGCATTTAGTCTTTTGGATGACGAGAAGGATATCCAAGCGTTTTTGACCGATATCTGCACGCCGCGCGAGATTTGCGACCTTTCTCAGCGTTTGCAGGTTGCGCGCTATTTGGACGAGGGCGAGCCTTATGTTGAGGTTCAGGCCCGTACCGGCGCTTCGTCCACCACGGTGAGCCGCGTTTCAAAGGCGCTGAACGGCGAGTACGGTGGCTACCGCAAGATCCTCATTAAGTTGGAGGATGGCGAGTAAGCCAGCGACAACATTGAATTACGAAGAACCGTCCCTCCGGGGGCGGTTTTTATATGCCCGCAATCGGCTGGTGCGTTGGGGTCAGGTTGCTTTGTACCAAAAGATGGAGCTGCGGTGGCAATGTGTCCGCTTGGGCGGGTAGGATGGATGCATTGATTATTGCGAACAGTTTGAGCGGAGGACCATGCCTGTTCGAATCTATACCACCAATGCCGGCACTGATTTGAGTGATGCCGAGTCGGCGCTGCTTGCCGACCTTGTTGGCTGCCACGGACGTGCCGTGCTGCTGGCACCTACGTTTGCCGAGCTCGATCTGTGCCGTCATGATGCGGCGGAAGCCGGCATTTCGCTGGGTATCGACTACAAGACACCCGCATCGTGGCTTCGCTCGCTTTGGGAGCTTTTGGGCGACGGGCGCGGTTTCGTCGACAACCTGCAACGTCAGATGCTGTTTTCGGATATGATTGCCCGCCGCGACGATGCCGACCTGCAGCCGCTTTCGCGTAGCCAGGGCACGGTGCGCATGCTCGCGCGCATGGCCCGCGATGTGCTGCCGGGTGTGGCGGGGACGACGGCCGAGCGATGCGGTGGCAACAATTGCCAGCCTGAGCCAAAAAGCGATGCCGAGGCTCGTGTGTTTGAGCTTTTGCGTGCCTACGCGGGCGGTTTGGACCGTCGAGATATGGTCGAGCCCTGCGAGGCAGCCGACATTATGGCCGGTGCCCTGGCCGATAGCCTGCCGGCGTGCGCCCGCGCCGTATGCGTGCGCGGTACCACGTCGTTTACGCACGGTCTACTCGAGCTGCTGTCTGCCGTGGCGAACAATGGGGGAGAGGTCGTCGTGCTGCTTGCCCGCGAGCAGGCGGCGATGCGTGAGGAGCTTACCACGGCATTTGATGCCCGCGGTGTGCTGTTTGAGATCGCGCCGCTGGGGGAGGACGCCGTCGCGTCTGATGTCGCTTGCGGGGCCGCCGCTCAGCCTGCCTTTATTGAGGTCGCCGGCCCCCATGCCCGTGCTCATGTCTATGCGGACGCCATCGATAAGTTGGTGAAAGCGCACAAGGAGTCCAAGGCCGATAAAGCTACTGCAACGCCCGCCGACCCCGTGCGCGTGCTCGTCGTTTCTGCCCGGGCACCCCAGCTGTTCGGCGAGCTCGCCGCCCGTTTGGCGGCGCGTCACATTGCGGCCGAGACGACTGAGTTCACGGCGTTTTCCCAGTCCATCGCGGGCAGGCAGTTTACGGCGCTCGCCAACCTGATCGATCGTATGAAAGCCGCCGACGAGGGCACCGCTTCCAAGACTGAGTGGTGGCCCGCTCCAGAGCTTACCGACTGGATATATAGCCCGCTTTCGGGTGCCGACGCCGCGAGCGCCCGCGGCGTCGACAAGAATATGCGCCTGTCGCGCAACAAGACCACTGCGGGCGTCAAGAGCTTGCTGCAGAGCGTGCAGGGCCAGGTGAGGGGCGCCCGCAAGGCCGCCAGCGACGATAACTGGTTTAAGAACGTGCCATGCGTGGTCTCGGACGTGTTTCAGGCGCTGTGGCGCGACAAACCCGTGACGGCGCTCAAGGCCATGCTCGCCGTTGCCGAGGCGCTGCCCGATCGCGCGCTAGGCGGCCTTGACGGCCAGGCTCGTCGCCAGGCAGAGACGGCTTTGCTGCGCCATGCCATCGACATCCTTATGAACGATGCTCGCGCGCTCGACGTGTCGCAGGCCGCGACCGTGCCGGTTCTCGACGGCGTTCGAACCAAGGTGGACAAGCGCAGTACCGCTTACGATTACGAGACCTACGAGGTCGATCGCACACCACGAGCACAAGTGCGCTTCGTGCCGCTTGCCGATGCGTCGGTCCTGCGTCCTGGCGGCTACGATGCCGTGCTGTTTGCCGATGTCGACCTGGACAGCTACCCGCTTTCGCACGAAGAGGGCCCGCTTGCCACGTTGACGGCCGAGCTGCGCCGCAACGGCGTGTCTTTGGAGCCCGCCGCCCTGCTGCGCGTGCGCTTTGGCCGTGCAATGCAGGCGGCGAACGGTCCGGTCGCGCTCGCCCGCGTGACACACGATCGCCAGGCACGCGAATGCTACCCGGCAGCCGTATGGACCGAGCTGCGGGCACATGCCGAGGCCGCTGGCGCTGTCAAACCCACGCGCGTGGGCGAGGGTGATATCATCGCCGACTTTGATCCTGCGGCAGGCGAAGGTCTTAGGCGCGAGCGCGTGACCTGCGAAGCTCCTCAGCATCTGAGCGATGAAGCCATTCCGTATCTGGTCCTGCGCCGTCGCGATGGCGAGGGCGAGGATGCACCGCTGGTGCCGCGCCTGACGTCCGCCTCGCAGATCGAGGCCTATTCGACCTGTCCACTATGCTGGTTCGTCTCGTACCGCGTGAAGCCCCAGTCGATCGACGCCGGCTTTGGCAATATGGAGAAGGGCAACTTTGTCCACGACGTGCTGGAACACCTGCACGCTCGTCTGCCCCAGGAGGGCATGGAGCGCGTGACGCCCGAGAGCCTGCCACGTGCTCAGGAGCTGCTGCGCGAGGTCTTTGACGAGACTTTGGCCGAGCATGCTTCCAAGCGTGGCAACGAGGGCCCGCTCGTGCCGCTCTCTCCGGTAGAGGAGCGCCAGGTGGCCGAGATTCTGCCGCAGCTGGAGGGTGTGCTTGCCTATGAAGCCGAGGCGCTGGCTCCTTTTGCTCCGCACTACCTGGAGTTCGCCTTCAACGAGCTCAAGGTCGAGTATGCCGGTTGGCCGCTTGGCGGGCGCATCGACCGTGTGGACGTGGATGCCGAGAATCGTGCCGTGGTGATCGACTACAAGCATCGCACGGGCGTTGAGGAGTTTAAGCTCGCCGACCCCACGGTGCGCGACGAGGAATCGGGCACGGCGCCCATCGACGATCCGCGCTGGTTGCCGCCACATACCCAAACGCTTATCTATGCGCAGGCCATGCGCCGGGCGCTGGGTCTGGATACCCGCGCAGCGCTCTATTTTTCGACCAAGGGCGGCAAGCCGGCGCTGCGAGGCGCCGCGAGTGCCGAACTGCTCGAGGAGGAGCGTGGTGACGGCCGCATCCCGGGGCTTAAGAAGGGCTTTCCCGGTGAGGGCGGCAACATGGACTTCGATGCGCTGCTCGATCGCGTGGAGACCGGCATTGCCGAGCGCCTGCGCGAGCTCGAGGCAGGTGACGTCGCCGCTGTCGACCCGACATCGGCGCAAGCCGCGCATGCGCGCTGTTCGTATAACCACCAAGGAACGTTTGTAAGGAGGGACGTGTAGACCATGGATCTTTCGACTTTGATGCCGCAACAGCTGCAGATTGTCAAAACGCTCGACCGTCCGCTATTTGTCTCGGCGGGCGCCGGTTCGGGCAAGACCTTTACCCTTACGCGCCGCATCGTCTACGCGCTCTCGCCCGAATCCGGTCCGTTCGTTGAACATCTGGATCAGGTGCTCGCTATTACCTTTACCAAAGATGCCGCGGCCGAGATTCGCGACCGCGTGCGCCGTGCGCTTATCGACGAGGGCATGGACGAGGAAGCACTGACCGTCGACGACGCGTGGATTTCGACCATTCACGGCATGTGCTCGCGTATCCTGCGCGCGCATGCGCTGGAGCTGGGCATCGACCCCGAGTTCACGGTGCTCACCGATACCGACGAGCTTATGGACCAGGCTGTTGAGCATGTGCTGGCCCGCGCGACGGCGCCCGATGCCGCCCCCGAGCTCGCGGCATCGCTCAAGGCCCTCTATGCCTGGTATCCCATGGCGGGCGAGGGCGGTTCCTTTGGCACCGGCACGACCATCAAGGGCCTGGTGCGCGACCTGCTGGAGCTGTCGAGCCAGTTGCCGGGCGGTATGGACGACGTGTGCGTGGCGCGCGGCCAGGCCGATACCTCGGCACTCGCCGATGCCTATCGCGCGGCGCTGGGCGCAAGCAAGGCCGCGACCGAGAAGGCGCAGATGGCACTCGACGCCATTGACGCGTTCGAGGCGAGCGGCAAGACCATGGCCGATGCAGCGCGACTCATGATGTCGTGCACCATGCCGCGCGCGAGCAAGGCATTCCCTAAGGAGCAGGTCGAGCTGCTCAAGGCCGAGGCCGCCGATGCGTTTATCAATATCGTGCTTGCCTGCGGTGGCCCGGCGCTCGATGCGCTGGTGGGCCTGGCCCGTTCCGTGGAGGCTGAGTATCGCGCGCTGAAGGCTGCCCAGTCCGCTCTCGATAATAACGACCTGCTGCGTATGGCTTACGAGGCGTTGCGCGATTACCCTGCCATCCGTGCTGCGTACGAGGGCCGCTTTAAGATGGTCATGATCGATGAGTTTCAGGATACCGACCAGATGCAGGTCGATCTGATACGCTACCTGACGGGTGCGGGGGAGCGCGCGCTGTGCACCGTGGGCGATGCACAGCAGTCCATCTATCGCTTCCGTGGCGCCGAGGTCGAGGTGTTTCGCCGCCAGGAGCGCAAGGTGGGATCGACGGCAGCGTCCGGGACGGTCGCCACGCCGGATGTCCCCGCCGGCGAGCTCGTCAAACTCGTGCGCAACTTCCGCAGCCATGACGAGGTGCTGCGTTACGTGGCACGCGTCTTCGACGGCGATGACGGTGGCCTGATGCAGGGCTTTTTGGATCTTGAGGCAAGCGACGGCCGCAAGGACACGCTGGTGGCGGACGCCTCGCGCCGCCAGGCCTTCTTTGTTGCCGGCGGCAGTATGCAGGAGCGCACACAGGCCAAGGCCCGTGCGATCGCCGAGCGCTTCCGCGCGCTTGCCGATGCCGGCCAGCCCCAGGGCGGCATGGTACTGCTGCTGGGCCGCATGACCAACGCCGACGTCTACGCTCAGGCCTTCCGCGATCAGGGGCTCGACTGCGTCATCGCGGGCGGCTCGGTCTTTGCCCAAGCAGCCGAGGTGCAGACGGTGCGCGCCCTGGTTTGTGCGCTCGCCAATCCGGCCGATACGGCGCAGGGCCTTATGCCGCTGCTCGCCTCGCCGATGTTTGCGCTCGGCGCCCAGGAGTTCCTGGCGCTGGCGACCAAGCTCGATAGCGAGACAGGGGAGACCTCGCGCCGGAATATCGACATGGGCATCATGAGCGATTTTGACGTGCCGGGTTTGCAAGACTTGCCGCTTGTGACGCGCGCCCGCGAGGTGCTGCGGTATGCGCTTCGTCGCGTAGGCCGCGATTCGTTCGCCGCCATCGTGCGCGACGTGGTCAACGCCTCCGGCTGGTTTGTGCGCCTGGCGCAGCGTGGTCCCGAGGGCAAGGCCATTGCCGCCAACGTGCTCAAGGCGCTCGACGCCGTGGCTGAGGCTGAGGCCGAGTTCGGCAACTCGCCGCGTTCCATCGCGCTGGCCTTCGACCGCTTCTTGGCGGGCAAGGAAGCCCCGGGTGCCCTCAACGAGGAAGGCGACGGCGCGGTGCGCATCATGACGGTGCATGCCTCCAAGGGTCTGGAATATCCGGTCGTGGCGGTCGCCGAGTGCTTTGGCGTGCGTAAGTCCTCGGGTGCGGCACAGATGGGCCGCGTCGAGGGCGGAGCACAGGTCGTGGCACTGCCGGCACGCTTCGACGGCGTTAAGCTCGCCGACGGTACCTTTGTGAAGGGCGACGACGTCAAAAAGCAGTTTGAGCATGCGTTTAAGGGCAAGGGCACGTCGTTGTGGTTGCCGCCAGAGCTTATGGAGGACGTCTGTGCGACGGGTTCTCCCGCCGAGGCATTTGCTCGCCTGCGCAACGACGACCTGCGGCTTTCGCTCGAGGAGCGGGCTCGCTTGCTCTACGTTGCCATGACGCGTGCGCGCGAGCTGGTGATCTTGGCGATGGATGCCGGCGTGAGCCGTGGCAAGGTGACGGCGCCGACCTTCGACGTCGAGACCGATCTGACCTACGACGTGCTGCGCCGTATTTTGCCGACCGACGCTCTGGACATGCCGCAGCTCGATGCCGACCGCCTGGTGTTCGACAACTCCCAGCCGGGCGACTACGAGCTCATTTCGCTTTCGGGCTTTACCTTTGGCGAGCAGGCGTTTGAGGCCAACGCTTCGCTGGATGCCGAGGGCAGGCTTGTTCGTGGCGATGCGGAGCCGGAGGGTGCCGGTGCAGATGCCCGCGCCGCCGCCCCCGGTCCTGCCGACCCCAAGCCCGATTCGTTTGAGCTTGTGTATCCCCAGGCAGTGGGCGTGCGCATGGGCATCTGTCCGTTTCCGGTGCGTGACTCGTATAGCTACTCGTCAATCGCCGCGGCGCTCCATGCCGAGACAGAAGACCGTGCCGCCGAGGCGCGTGTGCCCATGGACGAGTCCGGCGATGATGCGGAGTCGGATGGCTCGGAGATGGCCGATGCAGACGTGGCTGCTGTCGAGCCCGCCGGCAATCCCATGGCCTTGGGTTCGGCCTTCCACGCCGCCTGCCAGTGGCTCATCGAGATGGGTGCCGATGCGCTGCCTGCTGAGCGTGCCGACGCCCTGGCTCGCCTGTGGTGCCTGACGCCGGAGCAGCGCGAACGCTTCGATGTTGCCCTGGACCGCTGGCTCAAGTCGGCTGTTCGTGCCGACCTGCTCGCGTGGCCGTGCGTTCGCGCCGAGGTGCCGTTCTTTTCGCTGGGCTGCGAGGACGAGGACATCGCCCGCTACGGTGCATATGCCGAAGGCGCCATCGACGCTTTGGCGACGAACCCGGCCGATCCGTCGCGCGCACTGGTCATCGACTATAAGACGGGCGGCACGCCGGACGAGACGCCGGACCAGCTGCTCGAGAAGCACTCCCTGCAGGCGCGCGTTTACGCCGACGTGTTGCACAAGGCGGGCTTTGAGACGGTGACGGTCAAGTTCGTTCGCGTGGAGCAGGCGAATCCAGCCATCTTCGTCGAACCCGCCGAACCTCAAGTAGTCACCTACAATCTCTAGCCCTCAGATAACTTGCGGTGGAATAGTTCCAGTATTGCGGTCCAGGTGGCCCAAGCGGGAACTATTCCACCGCAACTGCAAGAGGAGCCGTGTTGGTTTGGCTAGGTTCGGGTGCCGTCCGCGCCGTGCGGTAAAATCGTTCAGTCAGAACACGAACCCGCATCGGAGCTCATCACATGGCATTCGTCCATCTGCACAATCACACTGTTTTCTCCATGCTCGACGGCGCAACCCGTATCCAGGATATGGTCAATCGTGCCGTTGAACTTGGCATGCCCGCCGTGGCCATTACCGACCACGGCTACATGTATGGCGTGCCCGACCTGGCGCTGGCCTGCGACGCCGTCAATCACAACACGCCCGAGTACAAAACCTGGAGCCACGACAAGGCCTTCTTGGAAAAGGACCGCCGCGACGAGCTGGCGGAGCCCGACCCCGAGGCAAACCCGCGCGAGCATGCCCAGTATGTGAAGGACATGGCCATGTGGGACGAGAAGGGCAATATCGACGAGCTCAAGCCACCCCTGGTCATCAAACCCATCTTTGGCTGCGAGGTCTACTTTACGCCGGACGAGACGCTCGCCCGCGACCATAAGCCCGAGCTCTACCACATGATCCTTCTGGCCAAGGACCAGGAGGGCTACGTCAACCTGATGCAGACGGTCTCCGAGGCCGCCGTGCAGGGCTTTTACTACAAGCCGCGCGTGACGCTCGACAACCTGCGCCGCCATGCCAAGGGCATGATCTGCACCAGCGCCTGCATCGCCGGCATCATTCCCAAGTACATCGACCGCGGTGATATGGAGGGCGCCATCAAGTGGGCCGAGACCTTCCGTGACACCTTCGAGCCTGGCGACTTCTACATCGAGATCCAGGAACACGGCATCACCACCGACAACGGCCTGACCGACGAGCAGATGGACCGCACGCTCATCGACATCGCCAAGCAGGTGGGCGTCAAGGTTATCGCTACCAACGACTTCCACTACCTGCGCCGCGAGGACGCGCCCGTGCAGGACGTCATCATGTGCATCGGCATGAACGCCAAGGTTGACGACCCCAACCGCATGCGCATGACCGGCTCGGAGTTTTACATGAAGACCGAGGAGGAGATGCGGGCGATGTTCCCGTATTGCCCCGAGGCCTGCGACAACACGCTCGAGATCGCCGACAAGTGCTACGTTGAGCTGGACTGGGACTCCATCATCCTGCCGCGCTTCCCGTTGCTCGACCCCGGCGAGACGCACGAGAGCCAGTTCCGCCGCGAGTGCGAGAAGGGCCTGCGCCAGCACTACGGCGACGACTGGGCCACGCGCGAGATCGGTGGCGTCAACATCAAAGAACGCTTTGAGTACGAATACAAGGTCATCTGCGACAAGGGCTTTGCCGCCTACTTTTTGATCGTTGCCGAGTACGTGCAATGGGCCAAGGACAACGGCATCGGCGTCGGCCCCGGCCGTGGCTCGGCCGCCGGCGCTATCGTCGCCTACGCCATGAACATCACCGCGTTCGACCCGCTCGAGAACGGCCTGATGTTCGAGAGGTTCCTGTCCCCGCAACGTACCGAGATGCCCGATATCGATATGGACTTCGACGATGAGCGGCGCCTCGAGGTCGTGGAGCACGTTCGCCAGCTCTACGGCCCCGAGAAGGTCACCCACGTCATCACCTACTCGACCATTAAGGCCAAGCAGGCCATCAACGACGCCGCGCGCGTGCTGGACTATCCGGTCTACATGGGCCAGCGCCTGTCCAAGATGGTCTCGAGCGACCCCAAGGTCAAGCTCAAGCAGGTGCTCGAAAAGCAACCCGGCAAAGAGGATCTGTTTAACCCCGACTTTGCCGAGGCCTATAAAAAGGATGACGACGCCCGCCGCATCATCGACACGGCGCTCTCGATCGAGGGCCTCACCCGTGGCGAGGGCGTGCACGCGTGCGCCGTTCTGATCTGCCGCGATCCCGTCAACGAGCACGTACCCACCAAGCTCGATACCAAGGGCGGCGTCGAGATTACCCAGTACGAGGGTCATACCGTTGCCGACATGGGCTTGCTCAAGATGGACTTCCTGGGCCTGCGCACGCTGACGGTTATCTCTAAGGCCAAGGCTAACATCAAAAAGAACTTCGGCATCGACATCAAAGAGGAAGAGATTCCCTTTGACGACCCCGAGATCTTTAAGCTCATGGGCTCCGGTCACACCGCCGGCGTCTTCCAGGTCGAGTCCGCCGGCATGACGGCCACGATCAAGAACATGAAGCCCACCGAGTACAAGCACGTCGTGGCATTGATCGCTCTGTACCGCCCGGGCCCGCTGGGCGCCGGCATGGTTTCGTCTTACATCAACCGTATGAACGGCAAAGAGCCGGCCGTCTCCTACGATGACCGTCTGGACGACATCCTGGGCGAAACCTACGGCACCATGGTCTACCAGGAGCAGGTTATGCTCATCTCCGTCGAGATGTGCGGCTTCTCCAAGGGCGAATCGGACTCGCGTATCCGTAAGCCCGTGGCTAAGAAGAAGATCAAACTGCTCACGTCGACGGTGCTGCACTGGGAGGATGGCTCGGACGAGACCACCTACGACCACTGGATGAACGGCGCTATCAAGAACAACTACACGCGCGAGGTCGCCCAGAAGATTTGGGACGATGTTCTTGAGTTCGCATCTTACGCCTTCAACAAGTCGCACTCCGCCGGCTACGCCATCCTGGTTATGCAGACGGCGTGGCTCAAGGCGCACTATCCGCACGAGTACATGGCGGCTGTTCTGACGTCCTATACGGGCAAGACCGACAAGATCGTGCACTACGTCTCGGCGTGCCGTCACGACGGCATTCCCGTGCTTTCGCCAGATGTCAACGAGTCCGGCACCGAGTTCACGGCTACCAAGGAAGGCGTGCGCTTTGGTCTGGCCGGCATCCGCGGCGTGGGCACCGGCGTGGCGCAGGCGATTATCGCAGAGCGCGAGGCAGGCGGCCCGTTTAAGACGCTGCACGACTTTGTCGAGCGCGTGGACTCGAGCCAGGCCAACCGTCGCGTGATCGAATCGCTGATCAAGGCAGGCGCCTTCGACTCCACGGGGTATCCGCGTCGCCAGATGATGCACTTTGTGGACAAGAACAACCCCGAGAACATCATCGACGCCGCGGTAAAGCGCCAGAAGGACCGCGCGAGCGGTCAGACCTCGTTCTTCGATATGTTTGGCGACGTTGAGGGCTCGGGCTTTGAGGTGAGCGTACCAGATCCGGATGGCCAGGAGTGGGACCGCCACCTTAAGCTGAGCCAGGAGAAAGAGGTTCTGGGCATCTATGTCTCGGACCACCCGCTGCGCCCGTTTGAGTATGCACTAGCCAAGGCGCGCGACTTCTCGTTCTCGCAGATCGACACCGGCTACGAGGTTCAGAATCCTACGGGCGGCACCATCAACCAGGAGATTCCCGAGGGTAAGGCGCTGTGGTGGGCCGGCATGGTCTCGAGCGTGTCCAAGCGCGTGACCAAAAACGGCGACCCCATGGGCATCGTGCAGCTCGAGGACATGGAAGGTGAGGCCACGGTCGTGGTGTTCCCCAAGACCTACAAGGAGGCCGAAGGGTATCTGTACGGCGAGGTCGATCCCGAGACTGGCGCGCAGCTGGCTGACGCGTTTGTGCGCATTAAGGGCAAGCTCGGACCGCGGCGACCAGATCATTGCGCAGGAGATTGTGCCGCTGGAGCTTAGCGAGGAGAAAAACAAGCCCAAGGTCTTTGAGGTCATGGTGCCCAACAGCCGCTTTAGCCAGGGCAATATGGCGCGCCTGGCCACGGTGCTCACCACCAACCCGGGCGGCGACCGCGTGGAGATCTTTATTGAGCAAGTCGACGGGCGCGTGCTGCGTGCTGAGGTGCCGGCCAAGGTCAACGCACGCTCGATTCCGCTGCTGGCAGAGGCAAAGGCCATCGTCGGCAACCAAGGCCGTGTGACGGTTATCTAAGCTACCCCGGGTGAGATTGGAGGAAGTGATGGCGCAGGGGACGTTTGTGCAGGCGCTCCGGAAAGAGGCGGCGCTGAGCGGCACCTTTATGAAGGGGCGTTCGCTCATGCTCAACGGCGCCGTGCTGTCGATCGAGGACAGCGGCTCGCGCTTCTCCAAAAACGTGACGGTTGAGGGCTCGGTGCGCGGTTCGCGTGGCGACCTGTACAAGACGCACGTGGCGCTCGACATGGACGAGCACGAGGTGATCGACTACGACTGCGATTGCCCCGCCGCCTATCGTTACCCCGGTATGTGCAAGCACGCTATTGCCACGGCTCTGGCGTATTTGGATGCCAGCGGCGCCGAGCCCGTCGAAGGTTTGCGCACGCCGGTTCGCACGTTTACGGCGCAGCCGAAACGGCCCGCGCGCACCGCGCCCAAAGCGCCGGCCGTCAATCCCAACTTTCCCTTCCCGGCGCCCGTCCCCACGAGCCCCAGCCTCATGGCGGCGCTCTCCGATCTTTCGGACGCGCGCATGGATGAGCTGGCGAGCATGCGCCGCAAGCTTGCCGGTGCCGTTGACCCCGACGCCCCCAAAGCGGCGTTGGAGCCTTCGTTGGTGCCGTACTACAATCCGCTGTTCGCCGACCGCTTTAGCTGGGCGCTCGAGTTCCGCATTCGCTGTGGATCGGTCTCCTACGTGGTCAAGGACATCGACGGCATGGCCGATGCCTACGTGCGCGGCGGCACCTTCTCGTACGGCAAGAAGCTCACGTTTGTCCATACGCCCGAAGCCTTCGAAGACGTGTCGACAAAGCTGCTCAACCTTGTCGTGACGACAGTTGCCTATCTCGATGACATCACAAGCTCGCGTTCGGCGTCGTACGACTTTGCCCGCAGCGGTTTTGTCGCCGAGCGTCAGTTACCGCTGTCCGAGCATAGCATCGTATATGTGCTGGACCTGTTGTGCGGCCAGACCATCTCTTTTGAGCCCGCCTGGTCGCGGGGGACGACGACGCATCGCACCTATGACGTGGCGGTCGAGCCGGCGCCGCAAGGGAAGGATGAAGCCCCGACCAAGCGCCCACCGCTCTTTGCCGCCAAAATCGCGCCGGCGGCTGGCGGCAGCTACGATCTGCGCCTGCCGGCCGATGCATACTGCTTTGCTTCGGGCGACGTTGCCTATCTGGTCGACACGCACCGCGCGCGCCGCGCCGATGTAGCGTTTGCCCAGCATGCGGCACCGTTCCTATCGCGCTTACTGCCCTGTCGCACGCCGATCCATATCGCTGTCGACCAGGTGGGGGAGTTCTGTCGTATGGCGCTGCCCATTTTGCGCGACTACGCCGACCTTACCGCGCCCGCCGCGCTCGATACCGTGGCGCCCGAGCCGAGCTTTGCTATGGCGATCGGCGTCGACGATGGGCTTGTGACCTGCAAAATTACGGTTACCTACGGCGACTGGTCGGCAGACCTCTTTAGTCTGGGCGCTCCGGGCAGCCCCTTCGAAGAGCAGCGCCCGGGTGTGCCGCCGCGCGACGAGGTGGCAGAGTTTCGCGTTATGGACACGGCGGCCCTGTATTTCGACTTTTACGAGGGCGGTCTGGCGTTTGAGGAGCGCGATGACGAGAGCCTGTTCCGCTTGCTGACCGAGGGGCTGGCGGCTTTGTCCGAGCTGGGCGAGGTCATGCTCAGCGATCGTCTGCGCCAGATTTCGGTCCGCCCCGCGCCCAAGCTTTCGGTGCGTGCGACCGTCAAGAGCAACCTGCTTGACGTCGAGCTGGGCGCGAGCGGGCTTTCGGCCGCGGACCTTGCCGTCTATCTCGATTCGTACAAGCGCCATCAAACGTTTGCGCGCCTTACGTCCGGCGACATCATTCGCCTGGACGAGGGCGCTCGAGCCGCGTTTGGCCTCGCCGAGGACCTGGGCGTCGATGCCGTCGACCTGCTCGACGGCGTGTTGCTTCCCGCATCGAGCACCCTGTTCGTCGATAGCATGCTCGCGCGCACGCCCGCGCTCGAGGCCGATCGCGACGCTGCGTTCCGCCGTACCGTCGAGCGTCTGGACACGCTCGGCAAGATGGACTTTACGGTGCCGGCATCGCTCAAGGCAACGATGCGCGGCTACCAGGTCGACGGCTACCAGTGGCTCGGCTCGCTCGAACACCTGAGCCTTGGCGGCATCTTGGCCGACGATATGGGCCTGGGTAAAACGCTCCAGATGATCGCGCATATCCTGGCGCGCGTGGAGGCAGGGGACACTAAACCCACGCTTGTGGTGTGTCCCGCGTCGCTTGTGTACAACTGGACCGCCGAGCTGGAGCGCTTTGCCCCGTCGCTCGATGTGTGCGCCATCGTGGGCGCCAAGGCGCAGCGTCGCGTGCAGATTGCCGGCGTTGCCGAGCATAACGTGGTCGTGACGTCGTATGACCTTATGCGGCGCGATATCGACGAGTACGTCGAGCAGGATTTTGCCCGCGTGGTGCTCGACGAGGCCCAGTACATTAAAAACCCGCTCACGCAGGTGGCGCGTGCCGCCAAGCGCCTGCCCGCTGGCGTGCGCTTTGCCCTGACGGGCACGCCCATCGAAAACCGCTTGTCCGAGCTCTGGAGCATCTTCGACTTTTTGATGCCGGGCCTACTTGGTACGCGCGAGTCGTTTGCCAAGCGCTTCGAAAGCCCGGTCGAGCACGCCGAGGGCGACAGCGCCGCTCGCCTGCAGGCGCTCGTGTCGCCGTTTGTGCTGCGCCGCGTAAAGGAAGACGTGGTGGCAGACCTGCCCGAGAAGATCGAGGACACTGTCGTGGCTCAGCTCACCGGCGAGCAGCGCAAGCTCTACCTGGCAAACCAGGACCGCATTGCCCAGCAAGTGCAGCACCGCGAGGCATCCGAGTTTAAGAAAGACAAGCTCAAGGTGCTCGCCGAGCTCACCAAGCTGCGCCAGATCTGCTGCGACCCGCGTCTGCACTACGAGGATTACAAGGCGGGGAGCGCCAAACTCGATACGTGCATGGAGCTCGTGCACGGCGCACTCGACAGATCGGAAGA
>OIWM01002311.1_pt1 | contig 16253 bp, 15 predicted proteins | sample 1587451 | NCBI WGS metagenome assembly OIWM01 (sample SAMEA3888907, study PRJEB22519) | human gut metagenome | biome: human gut; feature: human-associated habitat; material: faeces | place: Denmark | collected 2011
CCCGCGACCCCAACCTTGGCAAGGTTGTGCTCTACCAACTGAGCTATTGCCGCATTGTGAAATGCTTTCAGAAGAAGCATTTCTGATTTGCGGTTGCAAAGGTAGCAATATTTTCCGAACCACCAAAACTTTTCAAGGAAAAAGTGAGAAAAATGCGTTTTTTTACTTGAAAAGTGCATTTTTGCGCTAATCCATTCGCTCTATATAGTCGTTTGGACCGTATTCGCGCAGAATTTCGAGTTCGTTCGTTGTTTCATGAACCATAGCCAAAGCAGGGTGTGAGATGCCGTTGAACATTGTTGTCTTCACTGTTGTGTAGTGGTTCATGTCTTCAAAGACGATATTTTCGCCGATTTTCAGTTCGTGGTCGAACTGCCATGCCGACATGAAATCGCCCGACAGACAGCTGTTTGCTCCTAATCTATATATATAAGGTATAGAGTAGTCGATGTTTTCTTCAATAGTTTTTGCTCCTCTCACGGCAGGGTGATAGGGCATTTCGAGACAATCGGGCATGTGGCACGAGAAACTCACGTTGAGAATAGCGGTTTTTATGCCTTTGTCCTCGACAACGTCTATCACCTGAGCCACCAGCGGACCCGTCTGCCAGCCGAATGCACTGCCTGGCTCCATTATTACCTTCAGCCACGGATAGCGGTTGTGGAATTCGCGAAGTGTATTTACGAGCAGTTCGATGTCGTAGTCCTTTCGTGTCATGAGGTGTCCGCCGCCGAAGTTTATCCATTTTATCTGCTTGAACCATCCGGCGAACTTCTCCTCGATATGAGCGAGTGTGCGTACGAACACGTCCGAACCGTTCTCGCAATGGCAATGGCAGTGGAAACCATCTATCTCCTCGGGCAGTTGCTCCGGCAACTTGTCTGCGCTCACTCCGAAGCGTGTGCCCGGCGCGCAAGGGTTGTATATGTCGGTCTCAATCTCCGAATATTCAGGATTGATGCGCAGTCCGAAACTGATTTCCGGGTTCTGCTTGCGTGCTCTTTCGTGCAGACGCTCGTACTGAGTGAGCGAGTTGAACGTAAGATGGCTTGAGCAGGCAGCAATCTCGTCAATCTCGTAGTCGGTGTATGCAGGCGAAAAAGTGTGTGCCTTGCTGCCGAACTTGTCGAAAGCCAGGCGAGCCTCCGACAGCGAGCTTGCCGTTGTAGAGCTGATATACTCTCTGAATATCGGGAACGTCTTCCACAGCGCGTAAGCCTTGAACGCAAGAATAATCTCCACGTCGGCTCTCTTTGCCACGTCGCTTATTATGCGCAGGTTGTTGCGCAAACGTGCCTCCTCAAGAATGTACATCGGGCGATTGATCTCCTTGTATGTCGTTGTGTCTATCTTCATTTTCGTTGATGTCTTTTTAAAGATGATGATTAATCGTTGGCGTGCACGAAAAGATTATTCGTTGTTGTAGCACAGTTTGTTTATAGCCACAGCCACGCCGTCTTCCTCGTTGGAGAGCGTCACATAGTCGGCTTCGCTGCGCACTTCGGGTGCTGCGTTGCTCATAGCCACGCCCATGCCAGCCAGATGCAGCATAGAGAGGTCGTTGTATCCGTCGCCGAAGGCAATCATGTCCTGTGGCGTGAGGTTGAGCTTCGCCAGCAGACGCAGCAGCGACTGCGCCTTGTCGATGCCTTTCGGCACAAGCTCCACGAAGAACGGTGCAGAGCGGTACACATCCATACGGTTGCCCACGAGTTCCTGCAGTTCCTTCTCCGCTTCCGCCGCAACAGTAGGCTCGGCGGTCATGAGCAGTTTCGTAGGGTTCGGCTCCAGTTCTGCGAGCAGATTCTCCACCTTGCGTATCGGCATCTTGTTGATGCGCGACTCCTCAGCAACGTACTTATCGTCAGCCGACTCGGTTATGATCTCCTTACCTACATAGCCGAGCAGCGCATAGCCATGCTCCTTGGCGTAGTTGTACAGCACGGGAATCACGTCGCTGGGCAGGTGCTGCGAGTAAATCTCCTCCTTCGTGCGCCAGTCGATGATCTTTCCGCCGTTGTACGAGAGGATGTATCCGCCACGTGTCGAGAGTTCGAGACATTCTGCCACAGGTTCGATGCCGAACGTAGGTCTGCCCGAAGCCAGTATGATGTGTGCGCCGTTCTCTTGCGCTGTGAGCAACGCCTCGCGTGTAGCAGGCGTAACCTCCTTCTTGCTGTTGGTGAGTGTGCCATCGAGGTCGAGCGCGATGGCGCGGTATACTATCTTGTTGTTTGTTGACATTCCTTCTATTTTTGCTGCAAAGTTACTGCAAATAAGGCGCAATACAAAATAAGCTTGCTTGTTTTTGCAACCCAGTTGCACATTTAACGCCATACCTTTGCAATGTTTAAAAAATATAAGTAGGAATGTTTTAAAATACAAGTAAATGGAACAGGAACACAATTATCATACCCACGACTGCGGTTGTGGGCATTGTAACGAGCATCACCATGAGAATCATCATCACCACCATGAGCATAACGGCATGAAGCGCACACTGCTGCTTATCGTTCTTACTACGTTGCTGCTTATCGGCGCAGTTGTTGTTGAGAACTATTGCGGTCTGCCTACGTGGCAGTTGTTGCTGGTTTACCTCGTGCCTTATCTTCTTATCGGTCACGATACGCTGAAGAAAGCATTTGAGGGCATCGTCGGCGGCGACATGTTCAACGAGCATTTCCTTATGTCCGTCGCCACAGTCGGTGCGCTCTGTATCGGTTTCCTGCCAGGTGCAGAGACCGAGTTTCCCGAAGCAGTCTTCGTGATGCTATTCTTCCAGATAGGCGAACTGTTTGAAGGCTATGCCGAGGGCAAAAGTCGCGACAGCATATCCCATCTTATGGATATACGTCCCGACACGGCGTCCGTAGAGCGCGGCGGCGAACTCGTCGTTGTGTCGCCGTCTGATGTGCAGGTGGGCGAGACGATAGTGATAAAGCCAGGCGAGAAAGTGGCGCTGGACGGACGCGTCGTAGAAGGCGAGTCGTCGCTCAACACCGTTGCGCTCACCGGCGAGTCGGTGCCGCGTGATGTTGCGAAGGACGACGAGGTCGTATCTGGCTGCGTGAACCTTACCGGTGTGCTCCACGTGCAGACCACAAAGAGCTTCGGCGAGAGCACCGTGTCGAAGATAATCAGTCTGGTGGAGAGTGCCAACGAACATAAGTCGCACAGCGAGTCGTTCATCGCCCGCTTCGCGCACGTCTATACTCCGATTGTCGTCATTGCAGCCCTGCTACTTGCCGTTGTTCCGCCGTTGTTCGCGTCGGGCGGCTTCTCCGAATCGTTCGCGGTATGGTTGCATCGAGCGCTCATCTTCCTTGTCGTTTCGTGTCCGTGTGCATTGGTCATCAGTGTGCCGCTCACGTTCTTCGGCGGATTGGGTGGCGCGTCGCGCCGCGGAATACTCGTCAAGGGCAGCAACTATATGGACGCATTGGCAAAGCTCGGCGTTGTGGTGTTCGACAAGACCGGCACGCTCACATACGGCGAGTTTGCCGTAGAGGCGGTGCATCCAACGGAGTTCGATGCTCACGAACTGCTTCATCTGGCTGCGCATGTAGAGCACTTCTCTACGCATCCTATCGGAGCCGCCCTGCGCGACGCTTTTCCGCAGGAGGCTCACGACGGCTGCAAGATAACCGACATCGAGGAAGTGGCTGGTCAGGGCGTGCGTGCCAATGTGGGCGGTCGACTCGTCTGTGTTGGCAACGAAAAGATGATGGAGACGGTAGGTGCCGCGTGGCACAAATGCCATCATGTAGGCACTATCATACATGTGGCTGTAGACGGCAAGTATGTCGGACATATCGTCATCAATGATCATATAAAGGACGACTCAGCCGAGGCTGTAAGCGCATTGCGTAAGGTTGGCGTTGAGCGCACCGTTATGCTTACGGGCGACCGCGATGAAGTGGCTAAGGATGTTGCCGAGCGTGTAGGCATTGAAGAATATCACGCAGGCCTGCTGCCTACGGATAAGGTTTCGCAGGTAGAACGCCTGCTGAACGAGAAGAAAGCGGACGCTACGCTTGCGTTCGTCGGCGACGGCATCAACGATGCGCCTGTGCTGAAGCGTGCCGACATCGGCATAGCTATGGGCGCTTTGGGTAGCGATGCGGCTATAGAGGCAGCCGACGTGGTGCTGATGGACGACAAACCGTCGAAGATTGCCTTCGCCGTGGCTATCGCACGCCGCACGATAGGCATCGCTCGTCAGAATGTGTGGTTTGCCATCGGCGTTAAGGTGGCTATACTGCTGCTTGCAGCCTTCGGTATGGGTACAATGTGGATGGCAGTATTCGCCGATGTGGGTGTTACGGTGCTCGCTGTGTTGAACGCCATGAGGGCATTAAAGGTCTGAGCCTATGTCTTTGTCTGTGTTATTGGTGTCGCTCTTCACGTTCGTGCAGTTCAACTGTGAGAACCTCTTCGATTGTCAGCACGACTCGCTGAAGAACGACGTGGAGTTTCTGCCCGACGGATCGTACCATTGGACACCCTATCGCTATTGGCGCAAGCTGAACCGCGTGGGGCAGACCATCGTGTCGTGCGGCGATAGGGTGGGCGGTGCTGGCATTCAGACTGCTGAAGATTTCTCCGTTACAGAAGAGTCTGTTGCCAGCTGGCGTTTGCCCGATATGGTGGCGTTGTGCGAGGTGGAGAACGACTCTGTGATGCGCGACCTTACGAAGCGTTCGCTCCTGCGCACCGCACGTTATGAGTACGTTGTCACCGACTCGCCCGATGCGCGCGGCATAGATGTGGCGCTGATGTATTCGCCTTTCTCGTTCCGCTTGCTTAACAGTAGGGCGGTGCGCATAACGCCCGTACGTGATATGTCGCCGACGCGCGACCTGCTGTATACGTCGGGTGTGGTTATGTCGGGCGACACGCTGCACGTCATCGTAGCCCACCTGCCGAGCAGGCGTGGCGGCGAGCAGCTTTCGCGTCCGTTCCGCCGTGTGGTGGCTGAGAAGATACGCGCCGTAGCCGACTCCGTTAGGGCAGTTGCGGCTGCGGCGAAGATAATCGTAGCGGGCGACTTCAACGATTACGCCAAGTCGGAGAGCGTGCGCCTCGTTTGTGCCGACGGCTTCACCGATGTGTCGGCTGAGGCTGTAGGGCAGAACGGCGCCCGCGCTACATATAAGTATCATGGCGAGTGGCGCAGTCTCGACCACATCCTCGTCAGCACGAGTCTGTTGCCGTCGGTGCGCTCATGCCGTGTTCACGATGCAAGATTTCTGCTCACCGACGACGATAAGTATGGCGGTGTGCAGCCACGCCGCAACTATCTCGGTCCGCGGTGGCTCGACGGTTTCAGCGATCATCTGCCTCTTGTCGCAGAGTTCGCCTTAGACGAGTAAAGGTGCCAGCGATTGTTCAAAGCTTTTGCTCCTCAGCCTTTTTCACGCTACCAGCCTTCAGAATAAGCGCCTTCGCTTCCTCATAGTTGGTGTATTGTGGGTTGCGCTCCATGAAAATCCTCACGGCACGGTCAATCAGCTTGTTGTTTATCAGTTTGGCGTTCACCATCTTGTTGCCCTCAACACGTCCGAGGCGTATCTGCACCGTGGTGCTTATCATGTCGAAGATGAGCTTCTGCGATGTGCCTGCCTTCATGCGCGTGCTTCCCGTCACGAACTCCGGTCCGGTTATCACCTCTACCTGATAGTCGGCTTCGGCGGCGATGGGCGAGTTGGGGTTGTTCACGATGCAGCCTGTCGTTATGCCAGCTGTGCGGCAGTGACGGAGCGCTGCGAGCACGAAGGGCGTAGTGCCACTTGCCGAGACGCCCACCACGATGTCGTCGTTAGAGATGTGTTTGTCGAGAAGTTGCTGCCAACTGTTCTCCGTGTCGTCCTCTCTTGACTCGCGTGTCTGCGTCAGACAACCGATGCCGCCTGGGAACACGGCTTGTATCTGCGTTCCGTCTGTGCCGTACGTGTTCTGCACCTCGATGGTGTCGAGTGTTGCCAGTCGTCCGCCCGTGCCGCATCCCACGTAGAACAGTCGTCCGCCGTTCTTCAGTTTGTGCTCCACCGCTTCTATAAGTCTGTTTATAGCCGGCAGCGCCTTTTCTATAGCCGCCGGCAGCGTCATATTCTCGTTGTTTATGTCCGCTGTCAGCTGCTCCACACTCATCCGTTCCAGATGGTCGTAGTGCGATGGTTGCTCTGTGATTCGTTTGTCCATATTGTTTTTACTTCTCATACCCCTCATAGTAATAGCTCTGTTCGATGCCCTTGATAATCACTTCTCTGTTCTCGGTGTCTTCGGTTAGGTTCTGACTGAGCAGGAAGCGTATTTCGAGGTCGTTGATGGGGGAGCGTTCCATGGCAGAGAGATATTGGTCTTTGTCAACGAACTGCCAGTTGACCACTTTGCCCAGCGTACGTTTCAGCATCATGTCGAGCCAGATGCGTGTGGCGCGTCCGTTGCCCTCCATGAAAGGGTGGCAGACGTTCATCTCCACGTACTTCTCGATGATGTGTTCGAAGGTGTCTTCAGGCATCTTTTCGACGGCTGAGAGGGCGGCTTGTAGATAGAGCGAGTTGGCAAAGCGAAAGCCTCCTTTGGCGATGTTCTTCTCGCGAATGGTGCCGGCGAATGGGTACAGACCTTCAAACAGATAGCGATGTATCTGTTGAAGACCTGCTGCTGTTCCTACGGGGATGTTGTCTATGTCGCCCGACTCGAAGAGGCGGTGGGCGTTATGTAGCGACTTTTCGTCTATCTCTTTTGTTGTCATAATGCTGTTGTTTGACCACAAAGTTACGAAAAATAAATGAAAATATCAGCACTTGTGCCCTGCAATCTCTGCACTTATGTCGTCGTATCGCGTTCGATGTCCAATCGGGTTGCGTTCGGTGTCCGATCGGATTGCGTTCGGTGTCCAATCGGGTTGCGTTCGGTGTCCAATCGGATTGCGTTCGGTGCACGATGAAAGAGTGTGGGGCGGAATACATCAGAAGTGCTACTTCTACAGTTTCTTTCCTATCCACTTTGGCAGCACAATGGTGCCCATTACGAGGAACGGGTAGTAGAAGATGGCCCTCCAGAGCATGGCTGCGAGGATGGCTACCGAGGCATCGGGCAGATAGTCGGCGTAATAGAGGCGGAACATCAGTTCTGCTACGCCGCTGCCGCCGGGCGTGGGGCTGAGTATTGATACCATCCACATCACCCATTGTCGGCACCAGGCTATGAGCATGTCACCCTGGCATTGGAAGGCGAAGAGTATGGCGGCTACGATGGCGAAGCGGGCGAGCCATGCTACGGAGGTGTAGCCCATGAGACGCAGCCAGAAGCGGCTGCCTTCGAGCTTTGCCTCCTGCGAGGCTAAGGTCATATCGTTGGAGAACCGCTCTATTTTCGGCTGGAACCTGCGCAGACCCGGTATCTTGCAGCATGCTTTCAGCACCCAGCCTAAGAGCTGCGGTCGGTGGAGCAGCAGCACGTACAGTATGGCTGTCCATGCGGCTACGATGAGTGTGCTTATGAGGAAGACGACGTGTATGCCGCCCTTCAACCATTCGCTCGATGCGGCGCCCGTGTCGCTTGTGGTGCAGAAAAGCAAGTCGGAAGGCACGCACAGATAGAGCACGCAGCAGCTGATGGCGAGGAAGGCTTCGTCAGCGAGCAGGGCTGCGAACATGGTGAAGATGCTTCTGCCCATGGTCACGCCCTCGCGGTTGAGGTATACGAACGCCAGTCCGCTGCCGCCTACTGCGGAGGGAGTGACGGCGGAGGTGAACTCGCAGAGCACGTTGATGCGGAAACTTTGTGAGAGCGAGAGCTTGCGCTGGCAGAGGTAGCGGAAGCGCAGCGTGTACATAAGGTTCTGGACGGCGAAAAGGAGCACGGCGATGCCCGTCCCGGCGAAGAATTGCGGGGACAGGTGTATCTTGCTCAGGGCGTCAAGGTCGAACTCTCTTATCATCATTCCGGCAATCACCACGAGTCCGATTGACGCCGCCAGCCATAAGTGCCATGTTTTCATTCTGTGCTAAGTGTGAATTAGTTTGTTGATGTGTGCAAATTTACACAATTATGTGTAATACAGCGTTCTTTGGCGCAATTTTATTATGCTTTGTTTGCGTATCTCAATTATTTTGGCGAATTTTGTATAATTGTATTCTCATTAAACGGTTTAGATATTCTATCAATATAGACAAAACATGAAAGCAAGAAACGCACGGATAGACACGCTGAGAGTAGTAGCGATGCTGATGATTATTTGCGGTCATTTCATATATCACGGTATGCGCCATGTCGGTTTGCAGGAGTCGACGGGTGTGCCGTTTGCTGACAACGCAGTAGGGCGGATGAATTTTGTGATGGCGCAGTTCTTAGGGTATGCGTGCGACATAGCCACAAACATATATTTTATGATAACCGGCTACTTCCTTGTGAAGTCCAGAACGTTGTCGTATGCCGTCAGCAAGTCGTGGAAGCTATGGCGTACGATAGTGTTCTACACCTTGTCCGTCTATGCCGTGCTTTGCGCTACGGGTGCGCTCGATTTCTCCGTCTCGCAACTGATTGAGCAGCTGATGCCTATACATAGCCGCAAGTACTGGTTTATGTCCAACTATATTGTGGTGCTCCTGCTGTCACCGTTTGTGTCGAAGGCACTCGACGCGCTGGCGAAGAAGGAGTATCAGGGGCTGTTGTTGGTTTTGCTGCTGCTCAACTTTGCTGAAGGCAGTTGGGGGTATGGAGGCATCTTCAGCGGTGGTATGTCCTTGGTGTTCTGCCTCTCGCTCTTCACGTTGGGCGGCTATCTGAAGAAGTTTCCTCTGCCTGCGTTCCGCTTCGACCATGTAGTCTATCTCGTGGTCTATCTTTCGATATGTCTGTTCTTTACGCTTAACAGTTATGTGGGTCAGTTGGGAGCGTTTGGCGATGCTGATACGCTGCTGAATATCAGGGCGCTGGCAAACATTAGTGTACCACTGCTTAGTTCGGTATGCTTCTTCCTTGTGTTTGCAAGTGGCAGATGGAGCGTGCCGAACAGTGTTTCGCGCCTTGCGGTAGGTTGCAGTCCGTACATCATGGCTGTGTACCTGATACACGACAACGTATATCTGCGTCCGTTGTTGTGGGACGTGGTGGTACGTCCGTTGAACTATGTCAACAGCTGCTGGTTCCTGCCTTATTGCGTTGCGGTGGTTGTTGCGGTGTTCGTGTTCTGCCTGTCTGTGGAATACGTAAGGCGGAAAGTAGTGTCGATAATAAAGAAATAAATGCATTTAGAATTGCAATTCTTATCTTTGCAATTCTTGTATTGTGTTCGATTTTTAAAAATCCTCACGCTCGCAAATGTAAAAAATTATCATTTGTTTCGCTTAATCGGATTTTTGCACTAACTTTGCATAATTATGATAGAAGTGAAAGTAAAAGACGCTGCTCTGCGTGAAGCGGCGATGCAAGATATGGATGCTTTCCTCGGCGTGTTCATCAACGCTACGAAGGAGGCTATTGGCGGCGAACTCAATGCTGAGAACATGCAGCAGCTGAGTGTGGCGCAGATTACGTTGCTGGCTTACGACATCCTGCACGAGGAGGTGATGGATGGCGGATTCGTGCAGCTCATCTACAACGGATACGGAGGATTCATCTTCGACAATCCGTTTGCGAAGGTGCTGCGCGATTGGGGCTTGCGCGACCTCGCGAAGATGCTCTTCGCCGTACGAAAGCTCTACAAGGAGTACGGCGAGAAGATACAGCGCGAGTGTAGCGACGACGAGTTTATGGCTATGTTCGAGCAGTTCCCCGAGTTCGACGACTACGACGACGAGTTCGTGGAGAACGAGGAGGACTGGACAGAGGCTGTGGCTCGCTATGTAGACGAACACATAGAGGAGTTCGTCGTTATTGAAGAATAAAAAAACAAGAGAGTAGAGTCGGCGGCGCAGGGGCGTCAGGCTGTTGTCAGCTATGCCCACGGCGTCAGGCTACAAGACAATTATGAACAAGGAACAGGAACTCATTAGAAAGAAAAGTCCGGTGAGCATACGCAACAAGAAGGCTTCGTTCGAATACTTCTTCGTTGATACATATACCGCAGGTATTGTGCTTACGGGTACCGAGATAAAGTCGATCAGACTCGGAAAGGCGAGTCTGGTTGACACTTTCTGCTATATAAACAACGGCGAGGTGTGGGTGAAAGGCATGAACATTTCGCCCTATTTCTACGGATCGTTCAGCAACCACGAGGCACGCCGCGACCGCAAGCTGCTGCTCACACGCCGCGAGATATCCAAGCTCGAGGCGGCAACCAAGCAGCCCGGCTTCACCATCGTGCCCATACTCGTGTTCATCGACGAACACGGACGCGCCAAGGTGGACGTTGCGCTCTGTCGCGGTAAGAAGGAGTACGACAAGCGTCAGACTCTGAAGGAGAAGGAAGACCGTCGTGAGATGGACCGCGCGATGAAACACTATTAAAAAAATGTAAACGCTTGTTTAGGTAAGAAGATTCGTTTAGGAAGATGATAAAGACTTTAGAGGATATAGTCAGAGACAGAATACTAATACTCGACGGTGCGATGGGCACCATGATACAGCAATACGCGCTGACCGAGGAGGACTTCCGTGGCTACCGCTATCGCAAGACGCCGGGACTGATGAAGGGCAACAACGACATGCTCAACATCACGCGCCCCGACGTGGTGAGCGACATACACCGCAAGTATCTTGATGCAGGCGCCGACATAATAACCACGAACACGTTCAGTTCGCAGCGCATTTCGCAAGCCGACTACCACTTGGAGGAGGCAGCACGCGAGATGGCTCTTGCCGGAGCACGATTGGCACGCAAGGCTGCCGACGAGTTTGCTACCGCCGACCGTCCGCGCTTCGTGGCTGGCTCGGTGGGTCCTACGAACAAGACCTGCTCGATGAGCCCCGACGTGAGCAATCCGGCTGCACGCGAAATCGACTATCTGACACTCTACGACGTCTATCTCGAACAGATAGAGGCGCTCGTGGAGGGTGGGGTGGACGCCGTACTCATAGAGACGGTGTTCGACACGCTCAACGCCAAGGCTGCCATCGACGCCACGATGGAGGCTGAGCGCCGTAGCGGCAAACGCCTGCCCATAATGCTCAGCATCACCGTGAGCGACCTCGCAGGCAGAACGCTCAGCGGACAGACGCTGGAGGCTGTGCTGGCAAGCGTGAGCAGTTATCCGATCTTCTCTATCGGACTCAACTGCTCGTTCGGCGCGCCGCAGATGAAACCGTTCCTGAAAGAACTGGCGCGAAAGTCACCTTATTATATTAGTGCATATCCCAACGCCGGTCTGCCCAACAGTATGGGCGAATACGACGAGACGGCAGAGTCGATGGCTCCGCAGATGAAGGAGTACGTGGACGAGGGACTGGTGAACATCATCGGCGGCTGCTGCGGCACAACCGAGAAGTTCATTGCCGAGTATACAAAGATTGTAGAAGGCAAGCAGCCGCACACGCAGCAGCCGAAGTCGCAGACCATGTGGCTCAGCGGACTGGAGCTGCTCGACGTGACTCCCGACATACGCTTCGTCAACGTAGGCGAGCGCTGCAACGTGGCAGGTTCGCGCAAGTTTCTGCGCCTTATAAACGAAAAGAATTACGACGAGGCGGTCAGCATCGCACGCAAGCAGGTGGCTGACGGAGCCTTGGTGATAGACGTAAACATGGACGACGGTCTGCTCGACGCACGCGAGGAGATGCGCACGTTCCTTAATATAATAGCCTCGGAGCCCGACATAGCAAAGGTGCCGGTGATGATCGACTCGTCAAAATGGGACGTTATCACAGCCGGACTGCAATGTGTGCAGGGCAAGGCGATAGTCAACTCAATCTCGCTGAAGGAAGGCGAGGAGGTGTTCCTCAGTCATGCACGCGACGTGATGCGCTACGGCGCCGCCGTCGTAGTGATGTGCTTCGACGAGAAAGGACAGGCTACCACATACGAGCGACGCATAGAGATAGCCGAGCGCGCTTACCGCCTGCTCACGGAGAAGGTGGGTATGAACCCGCTCGACATCATCTTCGACCCCAACGTGCTTGCCATAGCTACCGGCATGAGCGAGCACGACAACTATGCGCTCGACTTCATACGCGCTACCGAGTGGATTCGCAAGAACCTGCCCGGCGCACATATCAGCGGCGGTGTGAGCAACCTCTCGTTCTCGTTCCGCGGCAACAACTACATACGCGAGGCGATGCACGCCGTGTTCCTCTATCATGCCATTGGCAAGGGCATGGACTTCGGCATCGTCAATCCGGCTACGAAGGTGGCGTACGGCGACATTCCTGCCGACCAGCTCGAGATTCTTGAGGACGTGGTGCTCAATCGCAGAGCCGACGCTTCGGAGCGTCTTGTGGATCTCGCGGAGAAGATAAAGCTGCAGCAGGAAGCGCTGAAGAACGGAGCGGCTGCGGGCGCTACTACAGCTACGGCTGCCGAACCGGAGTGGCGCAAGGCTGATGTGGCTGAGCGCTTGTCTACGGCTCTCGTGAAAGGCGTGGCAGACTATATGGATGCCGACCTGCAGGAGGCGCTCGCTGCGTATCCGAAGGCGGTGGACATAATAGAGGGGCCGCTCATGGCGGGCATGAACAAGGTGGGCGAACTCTTCGGTTGCGGCAAGATGTTCCTGCCGCAGGTCGTAAAGACAGCGCGCACGATGAAGAAGGCGGTGGCTATTCTGCAGCCGTACATCGAGGCTGACAAGAAGGAAGGCACAACGACTGCCGGCAAGGTGCTCATGGCTACCGTGAAGGGCGATGTGCACGACATCGGCAAGAACATCGTTGATGTGGTTATGTCGTGCAACAACTACGAGGTGATTGACCTCGGAGTGATGGTGCCGGCTGAGCAGATTGTGAAGAAGGCTGTGGCTGAGAACGTAGACATGATTGGTCTCAGCGGACTCATTACGCCGAGTCTGGAGGAGATGGTGAACGTGGCTACGGAGATGGAGCACGCGGGGCTCGACCTGCCTATTATGGTGGGCGGCGCTACGACGTCGGAGATGCACGTGGCGCTGAAGATTGCGCCCGTGTACAGCGGCATAGTGGTGTGGGTGAAGGACGCGGCGCAGAACCCGCTTGTGGCGCAGCGACTGATGAACGCCGACGACCGCAAGAAGTTCAAAGCCGAACTGGACGACCGCTATGCTCGTCTGCGCGAGGAGTATGCTGCGCATCAGCAGAAACTCTCGTCGCTCGATGAGGCTCGCAAGAATAAACTCAATTTGTTTGAGTAAACTTAATTCGTTAGAATAAAAATACTTCCCACGTGGTTGGGGCTTTAATATAATTATTATGGTATTCAAGAAGAAAAGAGTTTGGCACTGTCTGCCTGGACAGGAGCCGACAGAACTTGACAAAAGAGTAATGTATTGGGAGGATAAGGGTAAGGAGGTGCCGTCGCGCGACCTTATCAAGACTCCTGAACAGATAGAAGGCATACGCCGCAGCGGTGTGGTGAACACCGGTGTGCTCGACGAGGTGGCTAAGCATATTCATGCTGGCATGAACACTCTCGAGATCGACCAGATATGCTACGACTACTGTACAGCACATGGCGCTGTGCCGGCTTGTCTCAACTACGAGGGCTTCCCGAAGAGTGTCTGCACAAGTATCAACGAGGTGGTGTGCCACGGCATTCCGAAGGAAGAGGATGTTCTGCAGGAGGGCGACATCGTGAATGTCGACTTCACTACTATCCTCGACGGCTACTACGCCGACGCTTCGCGCATGTTCATCATCGGCAAAACTACGCCCGAGAAGGAGCAGCTGGTGCGTGTGGCTAAGGAGTGCTTGGAGATTGGCATGGAGGCGGCTAAGCCTTACAGCTTCGTGGGCGACATCGGTCACGCTATCCAGAAGCATGCCGACAAATATCACTACGGCATCGTGCGCGACCTCTGCGGTCATGGCGTAGGACTGAAGTTCCACGAGAAGCCCGACGTGATGCACTACGGACACAAGGGCACGGGCATGCTGCTTGTGCCGGGCATGGTGTTCACAATCGAGCCGATGGTGAACATGGGCACATGGAAGGTGTTCATCGACGCCGACGACGAGTACGGCTGGGAGGTGATTTCGGGTGACGAGAAGCCGAGCGCACAGTGGGAGCATACATTTGTTATGACTGAACACGGCGTAGAGATATTGACACATTAATGTTTGTTGAATTATTAATTATTAATTTTAAATTATTAATTGGTTTGCGCCACGATAATTAATAATTAGAACAATAAGATAATTAATAATTAATAATTGAAAATTAATAATTAAGAAAATGTATATATTAGGTATAGAGAGCAGCTGCGACGATACAAGTGCTGCAGTGCTCAACGACAACATATTGCTGAGCAACGTAACGGCTTCTCAGGATGTACACCGCGAGTATGGTGGTGTGGTTCCAGAGCTTGCGTCGCGTGCTCATCAGCAGAATATCGTGCCGGTGGTGGACGCTGCGCTGAAGCGTGCCGGCATCACGAAGGAGCAGCTGTCGGCTGTGGCTTTCACACGCGGACCGGGTCTTATGGGTTCGTTGCTCGTGGGCGTGAGCTTCACAAAGGGATTCGCGCGCAGTCTGGGCATACCGATGATCGACGTAAACCATTTGCAGGGTCACGTGATGGCTCACTTCATAAAGGAGAAGCCTGAGGACACTACGCCGCCGTTCCCGTTCATCTGTCTGCTCGTGTCGGGCGGCAACTCGCAGATTGTGAAGGTGAACGCCTACAACGATATGGAGGTGCTCGGACAGACTATCGACGACGCAGCAGGAGAGGCTATCGACAAGTGCTCGAAGGTGATGGGCTTGGGCTATCCAGGCGGTCCTATCATCGACCGTCTGGCGCGTCAGGGCAATCCGCAGGCGTACAAGTTCTCTGAGCCGCACATACCTGGCTTGGACTACAGCTTCAGCGGATTGAAGACATCGTTCCTTTACAGTCTGCGCAAGTGGATTCAGGACGATCCCGACTTCATTGAGCATCACAAGAACGACCTCGCAGCGAGTCTTGAGTTCACCATCGTTGACATTCTGATGAAGAAGTTGCGTCTTGCCGTCAAGCAGACCAGCATCAAGCATGTGGCTGTTGCGGGCGGCGTGTCTGCCAACAACGGACTGCGTAACGCTTTCCGCGACCATGCGAAGCGCTATGGCTGGACAATCTATATTCCGAAGTTTAGCTATACGACGGATAATGCGGCGATGATTGGCATCACAGGATACTATAAATTCCTCGACAAGGACTTCTGCTCGATAGACAAGCCGGCGTTCAGCAAAGTAACATTCAAATAGTTAATAATCACAAACAAAAAGAAATACAAAATGGAATTTGAAAAGAAAATACTTAGTCGCGAGATACAGCAGTTTCTTTATGGCTCAGGCCTTACAGTAGGTTCGGCGGAGAGCTGCACAGGCGGACGCATCGCAGAGTCGATAATCGCTGTTCCGGGTGCTTCAACCTACTTCAAGGGTGGCGTCATCTCATACACCAACGAGGTGAAGGAGAACTTGCTCGGCGTAGACCACAATCTGCTTGAGGAGAAGACTGCTGTGTGCGAGGAAGTGGCTAAGGAGATGGTGAAGGGTGCTATCAAGGCTCTCAACGTCGACTTCGCTATTGCGTCTACCGGTACGGCAGGTCCTGGCGGTGGCACAGCAGCAATCCCCGTTGGCACAATCTGGCTCGCATGCGGCAATGCTGAGAACATCGTAACCATGAAACTTACTGAGGATTATGGTCGCGACATCAACCTCGCTATCGCTACGAGCAAGGCTCTCCAGATGTTCATCGGCTACCTGAAGGAGAATATGCCGAAGGCAAAGGAAGAGGGTGTTGCGCCGAAGATTCCTGTTACGGAGTAGAAAGGTGTTGCTCTTGCGATTTCCAGTGACGGGGTAGGGAGGTGCGCTTTGTGTGCCTTTCAAGCTCAAAAACTGGTAAAAATCAGCACAATAGCACATAAAATGCGACTGAAAACAAAAAAAACATTAAATACTCAACTTTATTTAAAGGAATGTTTTGCGGTTTCGAAAAAAGTCGTTAATTTTGCACCCTGTTTGGAATAGGTATCAAAAACGAATACAAAAAAGAAGATAGAAATGTCGAAAATTTGTCAGATTACGGGAAAAAAAGCCCAGATAGGTAACAACGTATCACACTCAAAGCACCGCACAAAGCGTTCTTTCGATGTGAACTTGTTCAGCAAGAAGTTCTACTATGTAG
>OIWM01002316.1_pt1 | contig 16244 bp, 14 predicted proteins | sample 1587451 | NCBI WGS metagenome assembly OIWM01 (sample SAMEA3888907, study PRJEB22519) | human gut metagenome | biome: human gut; feature: human-associated habitat; material: faeces | place: Denmark | collected 2011
GGCAAACGGCCGAACCGAGCGCTCTGCACGGTTGTTGGACAGCTCCAGCCGTCCGCCGCAGAAAACGTGCATCAGCCAGCTTTGCTGCCGCAAGGCATAACCAGGCGCTGCGCCATAGAGACTCTTTGGCACAGGATTTTTCTCATATTCCGTTTGCGCCCACCGAAAAAATTCCTCGGCAATTGGCTCGGACTTCTGCTTCCGCTGCGCATATCGCTGTTCCGCCGAAAGTGCCTGCTGTGAAAACTCTGCCTCCAGCGCAAACAGTCTGTTGCAGAGATCCAGTCCGACTTGCGCCGGAGCGCGGCTGCGCAGCTCTTTGGGCAGGCTCTTCAGTGTATCCGTAAATTTTCGCCGCATATGCGCCCAGCAGCCGACGCTGCATACCGTTTCGCGCAGACGCCGGCTCTGCTCGGCTGGTAATCATAAAGCACAACAGACCTCAGCGCATCGCCGGAGGTTCGGTAGAGCCAAACATAGCTGCGCTGCCGTGCCTGACGCTCCGGCTCCCGCAGCACCATGAGCGTCGTTTCATCCGCATGCAGGATCTTATTTGCAAGAAGCTCCTTGTGCAGCGCGTGATATACCGGCAGGAGCCAGCGCTCTCCGGCAGTAAGGACCCAGTTGGACATGGACTGCCTGGAAACGGGCAGACCGAGCCTGCGCAGCTCCTGCTCCTGTCTGTAAAGCGGCAGCGCAAGCACATATTTGCTGTTCATGATCTGCGCCAGCAGACTGGCCGATACGCTCCCGCTGCCCGGCAGAGAACCGATGCCTCCGAGGACTCTCCCAACGCGGCTTTGCGTGAAGCGTCTTCAAACAGGCAAAGCTGCTCCTGCAGCTCTGCGCTTCTCTCGCTGGAGCATCCGTAGACGCGGCCGTTCAGCCGCCGAAGCTGCTGCGTCAGCCGGTCGATCTGCCGGTGCAGCGCCTCGATCTCCCGATCCTTTTTATGCAGTAATTCCCGCCATTGCGCGGACTCATTCATCTCTCTTTTCATATTCAAATTATACCATAAAACCGCAGAAAACTCAATGTTTTCTGCGGTTTTGCGCATATTTTCTATCTTTTGTTGGGACGATGGATCTGCTCAGAAGATACTGAAATTCCCGCTGCGTGATCTCAACGCTCTCACCCTCCGGCGCATCCGGCCGCGGATAGGTTCCGCTGGCAGAAGCCCTGCCCATCCCAGTGCAGATATTTGAGCATTGTTCCGCTTTTATCCCGAAATACACCCTAGAAAACCTCGGCAGTTTGAATGTGCCTATGGGTTCGCTGACCATTTCACAGGAGGACGCGATCGCGCTTCTTGAAAATCTCCCTGATGATCTTGACCCGGCGCGAAAGGCCGTTGTAGAAACGGCGGTGCAGCTCGTCGGGTGCGTGTCATATTTTTGGGGTGGAAAATCTCTGACCCTCGGCTGGGACGACCGCTGGGGCGTTCCAACGGAAGTCACCGCCGCAGGCAGCGGCTCCACCGGCGCGGTGCGACCGTTTGGACTGGATTGTAGTGGGTTCGTCGATTGGACGTTCTACAACGCAACAAACGGCAGCCACTATCCGGGGCGCGGCGGCGGAGCTGCCACGCAGCACAGCTATTGCACCAACATTGCATGGGGCGACGCTCAGCCGGGCGACCTCGTATTTTACCCGGCAGACGTTCACGTTGGTTTCGTCGGCGGCAGGGACGCGGACGGCAATCTCCTGATCGTCCATTGCAGCGGCGGCGCGAATGATGTTGTTATTACCGGCGCGGCAGGCTTCACAAGCGTTGCACGACCGGAGTGTTTTCCTGATTAACTGGCACTAAACTTGCGGTCATGCAGGTTGAAAAAGGAAACGAGCATTCACCGTTGTGCAGGAATGAAAAGAGGGGCTTGACGCTCAAACGGACGATAGGGAAGGAGTTTTTCGTGAATTGCAATAGGGCGGTGTCACAGGGACACCACACAAGTATATGCTCGCTAATAGCGCAACTAACACAAACGCAAAATACCGTGTAGTCAGTCAGAATGTGCAGAAAACATAGATAAGAATGCATCAACACTTTTTGTGTGATAGATTCCAGGATTGTAGATCATTGTTGGGCAGCTGGTCAAATCGACATAACGAATGGTCTTTACATGCAATTCATCATATCGGTTCATTGTCACGGAGGAAACAGGAAGGAATGTTGCTGCAATTGCGTTCAGCGCCAGTGCCAGACCGGCGGAATTGTCGTAACAGGTGCAGATAATACGCGGACTGAAGCCTTGCTTTTTACATGCGCCAAAGAGTTCAGAATTTGGCTTTGGGAAGCGCGTTTCATCCAGCAGACACAGCGGAAGATCTTTCAGGTAAGAAATGTCGACGGTGCTTTCTGTCGGGCAGGCGTCAAGAGACTGATGGATTACAAGGCAGAGCGGATCATCTGGCAGTGTCACATGAACAAAATCAGCGCTTTCTACGATACAGTTACGCAGGAACAGGACATCAATCGTTCCATCACGCAGCCATGTTTCCAATTCGCTGATTGTTCCGTGGAGCATGGAAAAGGTGCAGGCAGGGTGCTGCTCCAGAAATATGCTCATTTTTTGTGTGACAATAGGAAGCGTTGAATAACATGCGCCTATTTTGATGCAGCCGCAAAGGCCGTTGGAGGATTCGCGCACAACTGTTTGAATGTTCTCTATTTGACGAAACAGCGGCTTTGCCTCATCGTACAGGAGCCTTCCGGCATCTGTTAGCCGTACGCCCCTATTGGAACGTGAAAAAAGTGTGACACCGAGTTCTTCTTCAAGATTCTTGAGCGCCCTGCTTAGCGGAGGCTGCGCCATGTGCAGGCGTTCAGCTGCTTCGGTAACATTGCTGCATTCAGCGGCGACCATAAAATATTCCAACTGACGGGTATTCATAGTGGGTTACAACCTTTCTCTTTATAAGGATAGCAGTGTGTTTGCATGCATCGTATCATACCTTTTTGGTATGAATCAACTACTTTTTTGATATTGTACAAGTTTGCGTCAGTGCGCTATGATTGGGATGAAAAGAAGATTTTTAGGAGAAATGCCTAAATTGCAACGAAAAATGGGGAATCCATCATGCATACATACGAACATCTTTTTTCTCCGCTTCGCATCCGTTCCATGCAGCTGAAAAACCGCGTCGTCATGTCGCCGATGGGCAGCAATTTTGCAAAAAGCAGCGGCGAGATGAGCCAAGAGCATATTGAATATTACCGCCTGCGGGCAGCGGGCGGCGTGGGCCTCATCATTATGGAGAATGTTTGTGTGGACTATCCCAAGGGTGCAAACGGCACAACGCAGCTCCGGCTCGATCAGGACTGCTTCATGCCGCCTTTGTATGCATTCAACGAGGAAATGCACCGATATGGCTGCTGCACCGCCGTGCAGATCAACCATGCGGGCTGCACAGCGGTGCTTGCACGCATCGGTGCTGCACCGGTTTCCGCCTCTGCGCTGCCGCTGGCAGACGGCTCTTACACCGAGGCGCTGAGCCGGGAAGAAATTCTGCGGATCGCGGCGCAGTACGGAAAAGCTGCGCTGCGGGCAAAAACGGCCGGCTTTGACGCGGTCGAGATCCATGCGGGGCATGGCTATCTCATCAACCAATTTCTGTCCGCGACGTGGAACCATCGCACGGACGAATTCGGCGGTAGCACCGAAAACAGGGCCAGATTCTGCCGTCTCGTGATCGACGAGGTGCGCAAAGCGGTCGGGCCGGGCTATCCGGTCCTGATGCGCATGAGCCTTGAAGAATTCACAGAAACCGGCAACACGCTCGAGGAATCGCTTGCCCTGCTGGAGTATCTGAAGGACGGCGTCGATCTGATCGATGCGTCCGTCGGCGTCAAATTTGCCATGGACGTGCCGCAGCTGCCGGACGGCTGGCGCACCTATGTGGCGAGGGCGGTCAGGGAACGGTTTGGGATCCCCTGCGCCGTCATGGGCAACATCCGCGATCCCCAAATGGCGGATGATTTGATCGCGAACGGCGAAACTGACCTTGTTGTGATCGGCCGCGGTCTGATCGCCGATCCGGAGTGGACGAATAAGGCGCAGCGCGGAGAGGCCGCGTGTATCCGTCCGTGCATCTCCTGCAACATCGGCTGCGTGAAGCACCGTGCAATGCTGAACCAGCCCATTCGCTGCACCGTCAATCCGTCTATTGCCGCGGAGGAATGGCACAAGGCCCATCAGGTAAAAAAGCGCTGCAACGTCGTTGTGGTCGGCGGAGGCGTGGCCGGACTGGAGGCGGCTTGTTCGGCTGCGGAGACCGGCTGTACGGTCACGCTGCTGGAAAAGGAGCAGGAGCTTGGCGGCTGGCTGCGGCTGCTTGCCAAGGTGCCGGAAAAATTCCGGATGAAGCGGCTGCTTGCATGGTTTCTGCAGCGGGCGGAGAAGCTGAAAAATCTTGCCTGTCTGACCGGCGTCACGGCGACACCGGAGCGCATTCTCGCGTTTAAGCCGGATCTGGTGGTCTGGTGCACTGGTTCTGAGCCGGCGCATCCGCCGATCCCGGGCCTTGTGGAGCATCTGTCTGCCGCGAATGCCCGCGTCATGGACGTGCTCGGCTGGCTCCGGTCGCTCGAACGGCTTTCTGTGGTGAAGGGCAAGGAGATCGTCCTTGCGGGCGGCGGCCCGGTCGCGCTGGATGTCGCGGAGTTCTTTGCTGAAAATGACAATCATGTCACCATTGTGGAACTGCTTCCGCAGATCGGCGGCGGGCAGGACGGCTTCAGCCGCCAGTATTTCCGCGAGCTGCTGGAAAAGCACAATGCGACGATCTTGACGTCGCACCGGATCGAAGCCATTACCGACGAAGCCGTCGTTGTATCCGGCGAAGCGGGGCGCAGAGAACTGCCGTATGACTACGCGTTCTGCTGCCTTGGTCTGCGTGCAAAGCCGATCGACGCAACCGTCTGTGAAGAGCTCACGGTATGCGGTATACAGCTCCTCTGCATTGGTGACAGCAAGCAGCCCAGACTGATGTATGACGGTATTCTGGAAGGGCGCAATGTGATCGAGCGCCTGAAAGCAATGGGTTATTATGAGAAATAGTACGCGATATAAAGGGAGGAACACAAAGGGAGGAACACATATGAAGCAAATCGTATTCACGGGCTATAAAAAAGCAGAACTGATTGATATGCCGCTGCCTGAATTGCAGGAAAACGAGGTCATGGTAAAAACCTTGTATTCAGCAATCAGCACTGGCACCGAAACAGCGAATCTCTACGGGGATCTGTCCATTCCGGGAATGCGCGACAAAAAGCCGGAGAATCCGTTCCCCAGATACCTCGGGTACAGCGAATCCGGCATCGTCGTGGAAGTTGGCAAGAAAGTTACTTCGCTGAAGGCAGGCGATCGCGTTATGTGCTTCTGGGGCAAGCACAGAGAGTACCAAGTGCTTCCTGAGGAGCAGGTCGTTCCTGTGCCGGATAACGTTGATTTACTGGATGCGGCGTTTGTCTTCATCGGAACATTTCCGCTGGCCGCCATCCGAAAGACCAAAGTGGAGCTCGGTGAGAGCGCAATGGTCGTCGGTCTTGGCATTCTTGGGCAGATGAGTGTGCAGCTTTTGCGTATTGCCGGAGCTGCCCCAGTCATTGCTGTGAACCACGGTGAAGCGCGCAGAAACATGGCGCTGAAGCTGGGGGCGGATCTTGCATTCAACCCTGCTGATGAGGACTATGAGGAAAAAGTGAAGGCAGCAACGGACGGCAAGGGAGTTGCAGCCATGATCGAAGTGACAGGCAAAGGCAGTGCGCTGAATCAGAGTTTGCGCTGCATGGCAAAAATGGGGCGTGTTGCTCTGCTTGGTTGTACACGGCGGCCAACCGAAGTTGATTTCTATTACGATGTGCATCTGCCCGGCATTGAAATGTACGGCGCACACACATTTGCGCGCCCAGATCACGAGTCCTATCCTGGGCATTGGACGCATCGGGATGACTGCATTGCGCTGCTGAAGCTGATCTCCATGGGGCGGCTGCACATCCATGATCTGATCTCGGAGGTTCACGCCCCGCAGGAAGCGCCGGAAGTATACCGCCGGATGCTGGAAGAACATGATTTCCCTGTTGGAGTTGCATTTGATTGGTCAAAGCTCTCTGACTGATCTCTCTCAATCAAGAAAGCGTGTGTTTGGCCGCTACGAGTGCAAAGGCAACAAAAAAGGCTTGCTGTGGCAGCGTCCAGTGAAGCGTGAAACCGCTGGCGGGAATCCATGAAAGAGATCGTCGATTTCAGCCGACCGCATTCGTCTTGCCAAGTGTTTTGCTTAAAATGAATGTAGGAAAAATCCGCAGGGATGATTCTGAGAGGAATTTCTGAATGACTAATTTCTTAAACGCACCCAAAACGCCGATCGTCGCCATGGTCATGGAGGCGACACCGGATAAGATCATTACAAAAGTGAGAAAAGCGATTATAGACGGAGCGGACTGCATTGGTATTCAAATTGAGTGCATAGAGAAAGCATACCGCACAGAGGCGCACTATCAAAAGATTTTTGAAGCGTGCGCTGGCAAACCATTATACCTGACATCCTACCGCCACAGAGCAAACGAAGGAATGACAGATGAGCAGTGCATAGATGAACTTCTGTTCGCCAGCACAATTGCGAAGCAGTATTCAAACGTTCTCTGCGATGTTATGGGGGATACATATTGCGCATCGCAGTACCAGATCACAAAAGACGAGAGCGCAATTCAAAAGCAGAGGGTTTTGGTGGATCATATTCACGAAATGGGGTGTGAGGTCTTAATTTCATCTCATTTCCAAGCATTTCTTCCTGCGGAAATAGTAATTGATTGTGCAAAAGGGCAGGCAGAACGCGGGGCCGATATCATCAAAATGATTTCTGTTGCCGAAAATGAAGTGCAGTTGGTAGAAAACTTACGAATTCTTTGTGAACTCTCAAACGCAATTCGGCAACCATACATTTTTCTGGCAAGCGGGCATTTCTGCCAGTTTATTCGGGAGATGAGTGGTGTTCTTGGCAATTGCATGTATCTCACGAAAACATATGAAAACGTTGACCAATTGTCGGTTTCGTGTGTTCGATATTTCCGTGATGAACTACGGCACTGATGGGGATTGTGGAAAATACGCTATCGCCTAATTCGGCTTTTCCAAGCATTTCATACTTAAATGCGTATCTCGACTTGTCATTTCCGCTTATGGCAGCGGCGGTAATTGCCCGGAGCCTGGCCGGTGCGCTGATGGAAGATGCGCGAAAAATGGCACACGTCTCCGAAGCCCACCTCGGCGGCGATTGCGCTGACCGGCATATCCGTATTCTCCAGCAGATTGACCGCCTGTGTGATGCGGTATGTGATCAGGTACTGGTGGATCGATTTGCTGGTATGCTGCACCATCTGCTTGTTCAGATAATTGGGGTGGTAATTGAAGTGCTCTCCGATCATGCTGTTGCTGATCGGCTCGTTGTAATGCTCCTTGATATATTCGATCACATCATTGACCTGATCGGAGGACATCGTTCCGGAGGGCGAGCCGACGGCGCAGCTGCGGAATATCTGGGACAGCACATTTTTCAGCAGACCACTGAGCCGCATCTGGAAAAAGACCAGCTGCGTCTGATATTCCTGAAGCATAAGCTCCAGATACGGCTTGATCTCCTCCATATTATGCAGACAGATCGGCTCACTTGTGGCAGGTAACTCCTTAATTCCAATGTGCTCGTGGATCAAATTTGGTTGAAAATCCGAAGCAATATCCGGTGGGATCGGATAGGCCGCGTGGGCGTATCGCTGCTCGTAGTCGAAATTGCAGCCCAGCAGAAGCAGGCCGCCGTTCACGCTGTGCGTGAGACGATAATCCCAACCCGACGGCCATAGAAGCACGTCGCCGCGCGTGATGCGGAACGAGTGGTCACGGAATTCGACCAGTCCGTCGCCGTGATAAACATAAAACAGGCGGTGGTCATACGCCGTCAGGAACTCTACGGAATCCGTAAGATGGTACGGCGGCTGATATTTTTGCACATAGCGGACAAACGGCGCAATGTCCGTGCAGGAAATAATCTTTGTCTGCTCCAAGGGGCTGCGTTCCTCCTGCTACAATCGGCTTTGAGCGGGAGCGGGCATTCTGACGGGCCTGCTCCGGCTCTTTGCTTCATATTAGCATGTCCGCTTCCTGAAGGAAAGAGATGTCTGATTTTTTGTTGAAGACGTAGATTTATTTTCGCAATGTTTTGTTTCTTTTCGCAAAATAAAAAGACGGGATAGCCGAAATTCGTGTTTGCGGCCGGGGCCGGAACCGATATTTTCCTGTTCGGGCGCGTTCGGCGCTTTATGAAAAGTGCATATTTATTTTCGACAAGCTTTGCTTTGCTTACTCTCTTGCCGCAAAGCGTCGGTCCCGGTAAAATAATAGCATAATCATAACAAAAGGGGTTCTGACAGTATGATTGAACGAAAGAACAAGCGGGTCGGCCGCATCGGTGTTTTCGGCGTCGCCCATCCTGTATATTGGGACCAATTTCCCGGCCTTCTGGATACGCTGATGCAGTATCACGAGGAGTTTAAGGCGATCCTTGCGAAAAACGACGTGGAGATCGTGGATTACGGCATGATCGACACAAACGCAAAGGCCTACGATGCGCTTGCGAAAATACAGGGAGATCATCCCGACGTGCTGATGTGCAATATGCTCACCTACGCCACATCCTCTGTTTTTGCGCCGATCGTCAGGAACGCGGCTCAGCCCATGGTCCTGGTCGCCTTACAGCCCCGCGAGACCTTTGATCTTTCCAATGGAAGCACCCGGATCCAGCTTGAAAACGACAATATCTGCTCCGTTCCGGAGTTTACCGGCGTTGCGATCCGCATGGGCAAGAAGGTAAACGACGTGATCATCGGCACCCTCTACGGCGACGAAAAGGCCGAAGCGGCCATCGCCGAATGGTGTGATATCGCAAAGGTGCTCCACGATCTGCACGGCGCCAGATTCGGCCTCATGGGCCACGTTTTGGAGTCCATGTACGACATGCACGCCGATCCCACCGCGATCTCCGCTGCGTTTGACGTGCATGTGCCGCTGCTCGAGGTCGACGACATGAAGGCGGTCTTTGATGAGGTAAAGCCGGAGGAGATCGAGGCGCAGAAGTCCGTTATCCTCGAGAACTTCGACACGCCCGACCCGGGCAGCGATCCGATCGCCATGAAGCTCACGGACGCGGATCTGGAAAAGGCGGCGAAGGCTTCCGTTTGTCTGGATCATTTTATTGAGAAGTACGATCTGACCGGCCTTGCCTATTACTACAATGCGCAGCCCGGCTCGGATACGCAGGCAATGATCTCTTCGCTGATCGTCGGCAACTCCCTGCTCAACGCACAGGGAATCCCGATGTGCGGCGAGTTTGATATCAAGACCTGCATCGCCATGTTCATCATGGACAGGCTGAACATCGGCGGCAGCTTTGCGGAGTTCCATCCGATCGACTTCAAGGAGGATTATATCCTCGTCGGACACGACGGCCCGCACCACATCGCCGTGGCGGAGGGCAAGCCGGTGCTCCGCAGCCTGAAGAAATATCACGGCAAGCCCGGCTCTGGCGCTTCGGTCGAGTTCAAGCTGAAGGAAGGCCCCATCACCATGCTCGGGATCACGCAGGACGGCAGCGGTAAGCTCAAGTTCGTCATCGGCGAAGGTATGTCGGAAAAGGGTTCCATCCCGCCCACCGGTAACACCAACACCAGAGGCCATTTCGACCCCAACATCCGCGATTTTATCAAGAAGTGGGTCATGGCCGGTCCCACGCACCACTATGCGCTCGGCATCGGCCACAGAGCGGATACGGTCGCAAAGATCGCCGAGATCCTCGGGATCGACTATGAGATCATCAGAGGCTGATATGCTGAACAGAGTCATGTGGGAGGGCAGGCTCCTTCCCGGAAAAAGCGAAGAATATATCGAGCGGCACGACCGCATCTGGCCTGAAATGGTCGAGAATCTCAAGCTTCAGGGGATCCGCAACTACTCCATCTTTCTGTCGGGAGACCGCGTTTTCGGCTACTACGAATGCGAGGATCTGGAAAAGCGCGACGCTGTCAAGGCGGTCAATGCAGCGCAGAAAAGATGGGCGGCGTCCATGCAGGGAATCGTCGATCTCAGTCAGCCGCATCCATTCCGGCAAGTATTCTATTTGGAATAAACACATATAAGGAATGCTCGCAAAAAAACAATTTAGGAGGACAAACATGAAAAAGCTAATCGCTCTTGTACTCGCATTCATCATGGCGCTCACGCTTGCTGCCTGCGCGGCAAATACGGAGCCGGCACAGACGGAACAGCCGGAGCAGACGGAACAGCCGGCCGCAGCGGCGGAAAATGATGCCCCGGCAGGCGTTCCCGAAAAACTCAAGCTTGGCCTCTGCAACATCAACGAAAAGGGCCAGTTCGGCCGTCTCGTCAAGTGGGGCTTTGAAAAGGCCTGCGAGGAGCGCGGCTGGGAACTCGTCTATGCGGACAACAACGGCGACGGCCCCACCGGCGTCTCCAACGCGGAGATCATGGTTCAGAAGGGCGTTGACTTTGTCGTCGATCTGAACGTCGACGCATCCGTCGGCCAGACCATCATGGACATCTTCGGCGAGGCCAATATCCCCGTTCTGGCGGTGGACATCGCGCTTCCCGGCGCACCGTTCTTCGGCATTGACTCCCCATCGATGGGCTATTACAATGGTGAGGTCATGGCACAGTGGCTCAAGGACAACAACAACGGTGAATGCGACTATGCGGTCGTGATCACACAGCTTGCCTCCGGCGACGTCGTGCAGGAGCGCGTCAGAGCCGCAATCGATGCGTTTGACGACCTGGGCATCAAGTACGGCGAGGCCGTCGAGATCGAAGGCGAAAACGACGCGCAGATCATCCAGCAGCGCTTCAACGACTTCCTCACCGCGCATCCGGACGCACATTCCATCATTGTTTTCGGCGTTAACAACAATGCTGCGACCGGCTGCATGGCTGCTGCCGAGACGGCCGGCCGTGACGGCGACGTCAAGATCATCAGCTGCAACATCGACAACACCTTTACCGATACCATGGAAGCAACGCAGGGCAACTGCTGCTGGCTGTACACCACCTCCAACTTTACCGAGCTGTACGGCGAACAGTGCTGCAAGCTCGTGGAGCAGTACTTCACCGAGGGCTCCATTCCCGAGCTTAATCCCTGCGAGATGCTTGCGATCTCCTGGGACAACCTGGCTGAGGTCTACGACACCAGCAACTATCCCTGGGATCAGGTCGGCTAACTCTGTCGCGCGGCCCTGCCTTTCGGCCGCTTGCAGCAGTACAATCTAAGACCATCCCGCAGCGGACATTGTGCCGGCGAAAGCAGTACTCCGGCCGGCACATGCGCTGCGGGATGGATCCTATATCGCGATGGAGGTATTCGGTTTGGCTGAATATGTGATGGAAGCAAGAGGAATCGGCAAAAGCTTCCCCGGTGTCCGTGCGCTGGACAACATCGATATCAATATCAAAAAGGGCGAGGTCGTCGCTTTGCTCGGCGAAAATGGCGCGGGCAAAAGTACTCTGATCAAGATCCTTTCCGGTGTTTATCAGCCGGACGAGGGCGAGATCTATCTGAACGGCCAGAGGGTCGTGTTCGAGGTGCCGCTTGCGGCAAAAAACGCCGGCATCGGCGTCATTCATCAGGAACTGAATTATGTGGCGTCCGTTTCGGTCGCCGAGAACATTTTTATCGGCAGCATCCCGAAAAAGCACGGCTTTGTCGATTATAAGAAAATGTACGCGGAGGCCCGGCAGATCCTTTCGGTCGTGGGCCTGGATATTGACCCGAAGACCACCATGGGGGCCTGCTCCGTGGCGCAGAAGCAGCTCATCGAGCTTGCCAAGGTCATTTCCAATCATGCACAGGTGATCATCATGGACGAGCCGACCTCGTCTCTGAATGACACAGAGGTCAAGAACCTCCTGAATTTTGTTCATAAAGCAGCCTCTGAGGGCGTTGCTATTTTCTACATTTCCCACAAGCTGGACGAGCTGTTTGAGGTCGCCAACCGCGTTGTGGTTCTGCGCGACGGCAAAAAGACCGGCGAGCTGAACATCCGCGACGCGACGAAGGACGAGCTGATCTCCCGCATGGTCGGCCGCGATTTGACCGACATGTATCCCAAGGAGACGATCCCGATCGGCGACGAGATCCTCCGGGTCGAGGGGCTGGAGACTGACTATGTAAAGGATATCTCTTTCTCGACGCGTAAGGGCGAGATCTTCGGCATCTACGGCCTGATGGGCTCCGGCCACCAGAATGTCGGTACGGCGATCTTCGGACAGGATATCCTGCACAAGGGCAGGATCCTTGTACACGGAAAGCCGGTACGGATCCACGATCCCATGGATGCGGTCAATGCCGGTATGGCCTACTGTCCGGCGGAGCGAAAGACGGAGGGCCTCGTCCTGAACCAGTCTGTAGCTGTCAACATCATGTCGTCGTCCTACTGCAAGAACAGAAGTGTCTTCATCAATTACAGGAAGGATGAAGCGGTCGCAAATAAGTGGATTGAGAGTCTGCGCATCAAGACGCCGTCCTACAGGACCGACACCGTCTCCCTGTCCGGCGGCAACCAGCAGAAGGTCGTCCTTTCCAAGTGGCTGGAGCTGAACCCGGATATCCTGATCCTGAACGAGCCGACGCGCGGCATTGATGTCGGCGCAAAGGCTGAGATCTATAAGATCCTCGACGAGCTTTGCGCGCAGGGAAAATGCGTGATCATCATCACCTCGGAAATGCCGGAGCTGCTGGCAATGTCCGACCGGATCATGGTCATGTTTGAAGGACACATTTCCGGCTTCCTGACCAGAGAAGAGGCAACGCAGGAGACCGTCGTGAATTACGCAATAGGAGGACACTGATATGTTAAGCAAACTCAAGGGCAAGAAGCTGCCCTCGATCTTTACCGTTATCTGCGCGCTCGTGATCGAGATCATCGTTTTTACGCTGGCAAGCCCCTATTTCCTCACGGTGAAAAACGTTCTGAACATCGGTCTGTATGCAGCGATCGTCGGCGTCGTTTCCTGTTCGGTCACGTTTATCAACATCTCCGGCAACATTGACCTGTCCGTCGGCTCGCAGATCGCGGCGGTCGGCATGGTTGCCGCCATCTGCTCGACGAAGCTAGGTATGCCGTGGTACTTTACGGTCCTGTGCGCACTGGCCTCCGGCGTTTTGGTCGGCGCGATCAACGGCTTCTTTATCACGGTCCTGAAGCTCAATGCCTTCATCACCACCATCGCAACGATGCAGGTGTTCCGCGGCTTTGCCTATCTGATCACGAACGGCTCCTCCGTCACCATCAGCGACAGATCTTTCATTTTCATCGGCAGAGGCTATATCGGCCCCATTCCGTGCTCGCTGCTGATCATGGCCGTTACCTATGTGATCTTCCATCTGATCTCCAAATATACAGTCTTTGGCCGCAATGTCTATATGATCGGAGGCAACGCGCAGGCAAGCTTCCTGTCGGGCATCAAGGTCAACCGTCAGAGATTTGCGCTTTATGTGCTCAATGGCCTCATGTGCGGCGTTTCCGGCGTTCTGATGGCCGCGCAGACCGGTGCGGGCCTGCCCAACGCGGCGGTCAACTATAACATGACGGCGCTGTCCGCCGTTATTCTCGGCGGCGCCGCTCTGACCGGCGGCAAGGGCACCATCTTTGGCACCTTCCTCGGCTCCATGGTCATCGCCATCCTCAATAACGGCATGACCATCATCGGCATCGGCGTGTACTGGCAGGAAATCGTCGTCGGCGCAGTCCTTCTCGTTGCAGTGTCCATCGACGCGATCAAGGGCGGCTCTCTGAAGAGAAAGATCTGAGCCTGCCCGGTGCTGAGCGCTGGATCGGATATGTTCCGCGCGGCTGACGCCCGAACGTGAAAGGAGATCAGATGAAATTTGATTTTTCTGGAAAAACAGTCCTCCTGACCGGTGCTGCGTCAGGGATCGCTCTGCTGGCGGCAAAAGAGTTTGCCGCAATGTACGCAAATGTTGTATTGATCGACATCAATGAAGAAAAGCTGATCGAGGTCACGCAGCAGATCGACCGGATATATCCGAAGAAAGCGGCTTACGCTGTCTGCGATGTGCGGCAGTATATGCAAGTCGAGGACGCGGTAAAAAAGGCTGCCGACACTTTTGGCTCGATTGATGTCATGATCAATCTGGCAGGCGGTGCGGAATGCAGAATCCTAGGTGTTGACACGAAAAAAATGGAGTTCCCAGATATACCTATCGACATATACGACTGGTCGCTAGATGTCAATCTTCGCGGGCAATTGTACTTTGACCACGCCGTCATGAAATACATGCGCGAGCAGAGAACCGGCGTGATCATCAATATCGGCTCTGTGACCGGCGAGGAAGGCTGCTATTCTGACATGGGATATTCTGCGGCAAAGTCTGGCGCGGCACATGGATTGACAAAAGCCTGCGCCATGTACGGCGCGCAGTACGGTATTCGGGTGGTCAGTCTCTGCCCCGGGCCGGTCTTGACCCGGCAGGGAATGAACGGCATGAAAACACTATTGAAGCGTGCGGCGCAGCCGCAGGAAATGGTGAACATGCTTGTGTTCCTCGCGTCCGATAATGCTTCGTTTGCCACAGGTTCCAGCTTTCTGGTCGACGGAGGGCGGATGCTGACATGGGATAGAACATGGGATTGACACACAATGATGAACACAGGCCGCACTGCCCGATTTGAGGACGGTGCGGCCTGTTTGTATAAATGGGCAGAGCTATATCTGTAGCATGTTTGCTTCCTTGGGCATCCTAATGAATATCCTTACACGCTTTTTATGCATTATAAATAACATATGGGTCGCCTGACATAAAACCAGAAATGTATGAGATTGAATCTGAAAGTGTTCATTAAGTCGCAGTACACAAAAATGGAATTTAGAAGCGATAGATCCGAAGAAATACGCCCGCAGAGATTCTCTGCGGGCTTTATACTACTCACCGCATACTACGTCATGAATGGTGCACGATGGTTGCCCGTTTGATGTGTCTACTTAATAATTGTAATTATTGGTCGATTGTAAAATGAAGTTGGACACCTAAGAAAAAATCCATAGTGTTTTTCCCCACATGGTAGAATGAAGTTAGCACACAACATCTTCCAAAGGAGGGCAATCACTAGCATAGATTTTTAAGGCTTTGCTGTATGAATCCGTATGCGGCTTCATAGATTACAGCAAGGGGGCGGCGCACATGGAGAATACCTGTAATTATGTCCGTGAAATCAAACGTGAGGATGGCGTGACGATCCGTTTGCACTTCTCATCCGGCGGCGTCACCCTGCAGGAATGTATGGTGCGTATTTTAGAAAAACATATTGAAAAATCAACGAAAATTTGAGAATTTGAACAGTATTTGCTATTATAATATTGTAAATACTGTTTCTTATTTGTTAGGCAGAAAGGAGAAACCATGACCTTTGTGCAAAACAAAAAGAAAGAGAAACCGACTCATCTTACAACGAAATGGAGCGTGGGAGAATACAATCGGCTCAGCAAGGAAGACGGAGACAAGCCGGAGAGCGACAGCATCCAGAACCAGCACAGCATCAATCAAAAGCACTTGGAGTATCTGCGGGAGCAGGGCGAACAGATCGAGTCCGTCACCGTCTATTCCGACGACGGATATGCGGGCGGCAATTTCAAACGTCCGCGTTATCAGGCGCTGATCCGTGACATTGAAAGCGGAAAAATCAACTGCATCATCTTTAAAGATAACTCCCGTCTGGGGCGTAATTATCCGGAGCTGGGGCGGCTGATGGAGGACTACTTTCCACAGAAGGGCGTCCGCGTGATCTCTGTTCTGAACAACCTTGACAGCGTCAAAGACCCTCGCGGGTATTGTAGCGCAATTGTGTCCTTTTCCAACATTGTCAACGACGATTACATCCGCCAGCTTTCTATTAAGATCAAGTGTACACTGACCATGAAACGGGAACGCGGGGAATTCATTGGCAACTATGCCCCGTTTGGCTATCAGAAAGATTCTGCCGACCGGCACAGGCTCGTCGTGGACGAGGAACAGGCGGAGATCGTGCGGAAGATATTTGACTGGTACGAGGATGGAATGTCCGCCAGCTCGATTGCAAAACGCCTGAACGCGATGCAGATCATGACGCCGGGCGCTTTCAGATCCGGCATGGCAAAGCCTCCCTGTCCCTTATTTTATTATAGTAT
>OIWM01002322.1_pt1 | contig 16203 bp, 10 predicted proteins | sample 1587451 | NCBI WGS metagenome assembly OIWM01 (sample SAMEA3888907, study PRJEB22519) | human gut metagenome | biome: human gut; feature: human-associated habitat; material: faeces | place: Denmark | collected 2011
CTGCTCCAACACGCGATACCCAGGGTGTCGCTTCGCTTGCCCTGGGCTATGGGCTCCATTGGGCTTTCAGCCCGCACTTGCTAAATCCGAAACTTCAGTCAGGAACTTAATAACTTGGCAAACTTACCCGTTAACTTGTCAACCTGTAAACTTGTCAACTTGTTTACTGTCATATTACTCGTTGACCAAGGGCAATGTGGCGTAGTCGCGGCTGTAACGCAGCATTTGCTGGTCGTAAGGCTCGGTGTAGTCGAGTGTCACATTGGTAATGTTGCCCTGGGCATCGCGTTCGGCGTGATAAACGGGGTTGATAAAGCCCTTGTAGGGTGAGAGGTGGAGCTTGTCGTAGCGTGTCAGCACCTCTTTGTGCAACACGGGGTCGACCTTCACGCCATAGTCCTCAACCAGACGGCGTGCGCCTTCGTAGTCGCCCTCGCTCTTGATGCGCTGAATTTCGGCGAGCAACTTGCCAAACAGTTCACGCAGGGCGGGATAGTCGTTTATCTTGACGTACGTTTTGCCATGCTGTTTTACCAGTTCAACCACCTTGTGGGCTTTGCCTTGCTCGTAGGCCCAGTGGGCTATGAGGGCGCGGTTGCGCATGTGTGCCTCCTCAATGTTGTTGCCTGGCTTGATGCGCACGAGCTGCGTCATGAGGCCGTTCATCATGTAGGTGTAGTATTGGCTCTTGTATGCCTCGAGGTTGGGTGTCAAGCCGAGGTCCACCAACTTTTGGTCGGCCACATAGTACAGGCCGAACAGGTCGGCACGTGCCTCCTCGATGGTTGAGCCGTAGGCCTTGAGCGAGTCGGGGTCGGTGCCGGGCAACAGGCGTCCGCTGCCATGGCCCAGGCATTCGTGCAGGTCGGTGTGCAGGTCGTCGCAAGCGTCACCATATTGGTTGATAAGCTGGCGGGTGGCCTCGTCGATGACAAACTCCTTGTCCATGCCGCTGCCGTGTGCAGCCTTGTTGTAGGCGTCGGTCAGGTTGCCTATGGTTACGCTCTTTGAGCCAAATTCGCGTCGCACCCAGTCGGAGTTGGGCAGGTTGATGCCGATGGCTGTTGAGGGGTAGAGGTCGCCACCCAATATGGCAGCGGTTATGACCTTGGCCGAGATGCCCTTGACCTTGTCCTTCTTGAACTCGGGGGCTACGGGCGAGTGGTCTTCAAACCATTGGGCGTTGGCCGAGAGCTTTTCGGTGCGCTCGGTGGCGGCAAGGTCCTTGAAATTGACAATGGCCTCCCACGATGCTTTCATGCCGAGAGGGTCGCCGTACGACTCAGTAAAGTAGTTGGTAAAGTCGACAAGGCTTTCGGTGTCCTTGAGCCAATGTATAGAGTAGTCGTCGAAGGTGCGGAGGTCGCCCGTGCGGTAGGTTTCGACCAACAGGTCGATAACCTTTTGCTGTGCGGGAGTGTCGGCAAAGGGACGTGCCTTGAGCAGATTGTCGACTATGCGCTCAATGGCCGCTGTGTACATGCCGCCCACACGCCACACGCGCTCGGTGAGCATACCGTATTCGTTGCGCTCCAACCGGCTGTTCATGCCCATCATCACGGGACGCGGGTCGGCAGTGGGCTTGCGCTGCGCATAGAACTCTTCGGCCTCGGCCTGTGTGATGCCCGGTGCATAGTAGTTGCAGGCCGATGTCTTGATGAGGTCATCGCCGTCCTTTTGGTTGACGCGCATGGGCATGACGGTGGGGTCGAACATGACGGGGAAGAGTTCGGCGCACATTTGGTCGATGGTCTGTCCCATTAGCGGCAGCTTGTCGGCCGGCACCTGGTTGATGGCGGTGCGCAGGGCCTTGTCGGTAAATTCGGGCTGGAACTTCTCACAACCATAGTGGTGGTGTATGCCCGACGAGAACCACACCCTCTTGAGGTATACTGAGAGTGCCTGGTAGAATGCGTCCTTATGGTCGCCCTTGTAGTTGGTGTAGACGGCTTCGAGCAGGGCGCGTATGCGCAGGTTGTAGCGGCCGTTTTGGTCGAACAGAATGTCGCGTCCATCGAGCGCAGCCTCTTGCAGGTAGTAGATGAATGTCTTTTCTTTGAGCGTGAGTTTGTCAAAGCCCTCTACCTTGTAGCGGAGCATTTGTATGTCGGCAAACTTTTCGTCGGTATACTTAAAACTATCGGCAGTTTGCGCTTGTGCGCCAAGGGCCGATGTGGCAGCTATCATCATGGTGGCTATTGTATGTTTCATAAAAATGACGTTCTAATCGAGTTGGTGCTCTAAATTAGTGGATATCCGTTCCTTGGCTGACGGGTTGACTGGTTAATTGGTTGACAGGTAAGTTTGCTATACATTATTGTGTCAAAGGCAACCTTTCCCGTTAACTTGTCAACCTGTCACTCCGTCAACCAAGAACTCTTCAAGCTGGTATTGTTTACGTACGCTTACTTCAGCCAACCTTTGGCCTCGGCATAATTGATGACAATGTGAATGGTGCCAGCTGCATAGCAGTTCTTGACATAAGGGGGATAGGTGAACACAATGCCGCACTCGGTGAGGGCAGGACGTGGATACCACTTGCCTTTGTACTGTTGCATCTGTCCGCTGCGCACCGAATAGTCGTTGGCATTGGGGGCGGGCAGCACCTCGGCCACCGAAGGCCATGCCTCCTCGTCGTTGGCAGCCTGTGGCCCGGTTTTGAGCTTCTCGCCCACGAGTTTGAACACTTCGGGCAGGGCTTCTTCCTTAAAAATGTCGGTGAGTCCCATTACACTGTCGGCCTTTTCGTTCATGCTCAAAAAGTAGTGGTAGAGCATGCCATGTGCGCCGCCGGTGTAGGCTTCGTCCTCAATGCTGTAGGTGGTTACGCCTTTGTCCTTCCACTGCCACACGGGCGTGATGGTGGTGCGGAATGAGTAGTTTTGGGGGGTATATTCAAAGTCCTCCTGTGCGGCCATCTTTTTCATTTCATTCTGATCGTCGGTGTAGCTGCGCTTTACAGCGTTCCACTTGGCCTCGAGCATTTTGTCGAGCTTGGCCACCTCCCATTTGCTTGCAGCGGCAGAGTCAATCATGGCCGACAGCACACGACTTGCCATCAGACTGTAGCCACCGCCCTTTTTTACCTCAACCTTATCGTCGTTGCCCGGCACAAACAGTGTGGCGTCGAATGAAATGCCAGCATTGGCATCTTGTGAGTTTTGCAGGTTGTAATTGGCATTTTTGCTGCTGAAGTCGGCCAACAACTCGTCGTTGTAGTCGCAAAAGTTCTCGGTGTTGTCGCTGTCAACATCTGCGCTGTCTGCAACCATGCTGTCGGCATCGGCCGTACCGGCCCAATCGTCATCTTCAACATACATGTCGGTGTCTACCACGGCGGTGTCGGGCTCCTCGGCCACCTGGGTGCGGGTGGCAGATTGGTGTCCTTGAACTGGCACAAAGGCCGCCATGGCCAATGCGGCTGATACGAGTATAATGGTCTTTTTCATTTCCGTTGCTGTTTTAATGGCTTATTACTTAGAGCGACAAAGTTAGAAAACTAATTTGGATTGCGCAAACGAGCGGGTTGACAAAGTGGGCCGTTTCCTTAATTGAATTCTCAGACGGAAAAGTTGCACTTGGCGCTTTTACCATACTACAATAACTTACACATCGAGTATCTTGCATCTTACACTAATACGTTGTAACTCATTGATTATTATTGCTTTACGCAGTGTAAGATATTATCAAATTTACCTACACTCAACCTACACAACCTGCACGCTGCCACACGGCACAAGTACGGGAGGGGGATATTACGGCATAGGGGAGCAGAAAAGTCTGTTGCTCCGACAGATTTCTCTACGTCCCTATGGCGTATGATCCACCGCATACGACAAAAATGACTGCAAGACGGCGGGGTGGGGTGTGTAAGATGTATGCAGGGGAGTGTAAGATACTTTGAAATCATCTTACACTCTTGAAACATCTGTGTATCAACTTGTTACGTGCAAAAAGTGTAAGATGGCAGTAAAAATGCACGCACTCTTTTACATGTAGGCAGACGGGTAGGGCGCAAATATTTGTGTACAAATTGTACACTTTTTTTGTGGGGTGCAATGCCTTGGTGTTATCTTTGCAGCACTTTACTTTTTACTAAATCAAATTGTATTGACTACCATGAAACGAATGTTTAACAAAATGTTGCGCTATGCCGATGCCATTGTAAAACGTGGCGTTGACAAACTGATAGACGCTATCGGGCATAGCGCGGAACCACAAACTAAAAACGCTGAAACACCCCAGTCGCAAAAACGCATGGGCAACGACACAGACTGCACACCGCAAACAACTGGCAGCACCACAAACCGCGGTCTGACAGAACAGACTATTACCCCTATGGACGAACAGTGCGACATTAGCTATAATGTGCTTGACCGCACGCCCGAAGAGCAACAGTGCGACCAGGCGGACAAAGGGTTTGTGCCCGTGAGCAAACAGGTGCGTAATACCATGGTGATCGCGCCATTCAATGGTGCAGAAAGTGATGGAGTCAGGATATTGTGGTGCTCTGTGAGATTTGCCGCTAACGCGGGGAACATAAGAACAAAAGGACATAAGAACAGAAGACATAACGTTTGTGTTAGCCGCTTAGCGCGGAAAACATAAGGAACATAAGTTTTCATAAGACACACAAAAGGCCGCTGCGCGGCTGACGGCCACGGACTAACGTCCGAGTGGCCTCAAGAGACATAAGGGCTGACGCCGTAGCGTAAGTTATCAGCCGCTAACGCGGGAACATAAGGACAAAAGGACATAAGGAAAAAGATATAACGCTTGTGTTTTCCGCGCTAAGCGGCTAACACAAACGTTATATATTTTGTTCTTCTGTCCTTCTGTCCTTATGTTCCCGCGTTAGCGGCAAATCTCATAGAGCACCACAATATCCTGACTTCATCACCTTTTTTATATAGCGCCTTCGTCAAGCGTAATGCCATAATCGTGCTTGATCTCGTCCATCACGAAGGTGCTCTCAAGCGAGCCAAGATGGGGAATGGTGCCAAGCACGTTGAGCACAAACTCTTGATAGTACTTCATGTTGGGGGCATGGATTTTGAGCAGATAGTCGTACTGCCCCGAAATGTTGTAACACTCTGTCACCTCGGGAATGTGGGCGATGGTCTTGGCAAAGTCGGCCGCAATGTCGCGCCCCAAACGATTCATCTTAACTTGGCAGAATACCACAAAACCGCGGTTGAGCTTTTCGGCATTGAGCACGGCTATGTAGCCCTTGATTATGCCGTCGCGCTCCATGCGCTGTACACGCTTAAACACGGGAGTGGTGCTGAGATTGACACGCGCTGCCAACTCCTTGACGGTAAGGCGTGCATTGGTTTGTAAAGCGCGCAAAAGTTTGATGTCGGTGGCATCAATAGCATATTTTTCTACCGAACTGTCATCTGGGGCCATGTTACTATGTGTTTGTTCTAATACAGCTGCAAAAATAGAATATTATTCTAACTTTACGCAAATATTTGGTTGATAAATAGCTTTTGCCGTAACTTTGCAATCGAAAACAAGGAGGCATGCCACATGGCAACCGCCACCGCTAATAACGATAACAATAACACAAAAACACAATATAATTATGAGCGAACAGAAATACCACTTCGAGACACTCCAGGTACATGTAGGACAGGAACAGCCCGATCCCGCCACCGATGCGCGTGCCGTACCTATTTACCAAACAACTTCGTACGTGTTCCGCAACTCACAACATGCTGCCGACCGTTTTAGCTTGCGCGACGCCGGCAATATCTATGGCCGTTTGACCAACTCTACGCAGGGCGTGTTTGAGGATCGTGTGGCAGCCCTTGAGGGTGGTGTGGCAGGTTTGGCTGTGGCCAGCGGTGCTGCAGCTGTCACTTATGCACTGCAAAACATTGTGCAGGCTGGCGACCACATTGTGGCAGCCGACAATTTGTATGGTGGTTCGTTCAACCTTATCACCCACACGCTTTCAACACAGGGCGTTACCAACACCATTGTTAATGTAAACGACCTTGAGGCGCTCGAGGCTGCTATCCAGCCCAATACCAAGGTGGTGTATGCCGAAACTTTTGGCAATCCTAACTCCGACGTGACCAATCTTGAGGCTGTGGCCGAAGTGGCTCACCGTCACAACATACCCTTTATTGTAGATAACACCTTTGGCACGCCTTTCCTTATTCGTCCTATCGAGCATGGCGCTGACGTGGTGGTACACTCTGCCACAAAGTTTATTGGCGGACATGGTTCAAGTCTTGGCGGTGTGATAGTAGACGGTGGCACTTTTGACTGGAAGGCCAATGCCGACAAATTTCCAACCTTGGCCAAGCCCGATCCCTCATATCATGGTGCGGTGTTTGCCGATGTGGCTGGCAAGGCAGCTTTTGTTACCCGCATTCGTGCCGTCATTTTGCGCGACACTGGTGCCACCATCTCGCCGTTCAATGCCTTTTTACTTTTGCAGGGCCTCGAAACGCTCTCGTTGCGTGTAGAGCGCCATGTCGAAAATGCGCTGAAGGTTGTCAAGTTCCTGGCCAACCACCCCAAGGTGGCCAAGGTGAACCACCCCTCGTTGCCCGACCACCCCGACCATGCTCTCTATCAGAAGTATTTCCCCAATGGCGGCGGCAGCATTTTCACCTTCGAGGTAAATGGCGATAAGGACGCAGCATGGCGTTTCTGCGACAATTTGAAGATATTCTCACTCTTGGCCAACGTGGCCGATGTAAAGAGTCTCGTTATTCACCCTTACACCACTACTCACTCGCAAATGACGCCCGAGGAACTGGCACAGCAGCACATTACTCCCTCAACCGTGCGCCTGAGCATCGGCATTGAGCATATTGACGATATCATTGCCGACCTCGACCAGGCTTTGGCCAAGGTGTAAGGGGTAAAGCCCATTTGGGTTAATATTTTATCTCTTTAAGTTCATCTGTTTGGGCGGAATTGGATAGGTGTTATACTTATCCAGTTCCGCTAATTTTGTTTTGCCGTAAAAGGGGCATGGTTTTCACGAACAATTCTCTGTAAACTTCGTCAGTGCGTCACCCAATCAATAACGTAACTCGTACAAAAAAGTGGTGAAGTTTGGGTTTCATTGTTTGTAGGTTATGGGATTTGCCGCTAACGCGGGAAGCATAAGGACAAAAGAACATAAGAACAGAAGACGTTTGTATTAGCCGCTTAGCGCGGAAAACATAAGCAACATAAGTTTACATAAGAAACATATAAGGCCGCTGCGTGGCTGACGGCCACGGACTAACGTCCGGGTGGCCTCAAGAGACATAAGGGCTGACGCCGTAGCGTGCCCTGGCAACCGCTAACGTTATATCTTCTGTTCTTCTGTTCTTATGTCCTTATGCTTCCCGCGTTAGCGGCTGATACACGTTACAACTTCTGTTCTTATGTCCTTATGTTCTTATGTTCTCACGAACACAAAACAAAAACAGAGGATTGCTCGTGACGAACAATCCTCTGTTTGGTGGGGTGCTTAGTGGGATTCGAACCCACGACATTCAGAACCACAATCTGACGCTCTAACCAACTGAACTATAAGCACCATAATGAGTGTCTTTCTTTCCGAAAGCGATGCAAAAGTACGGCTTATTTTTGAAACTGCAAAGTGTTTCGCCATTTTTTTTGCGAAAAAGTGCATTTTTGTGCAACAAAAGGGGTAAAAACACGCTTGAGAGTGTGTAAATGTGCATTTCTTAAGCGTTAAAGTGCATCAGGGGGTTGGGGCTTGACAGTCGCGCACTTGGTCAAGAATTTCACTGGCCAAGTGCTGGGTGTGGCGGTAAGTGTATATGCCCAAAGCAGCACCAATTATGCCACCCACTACGCCACCCACGAGTATGCCCGTGCGTTCGTCATGGCTCATGCCGGCAAGGGTCACGATTTCGTATACAAACCACGCGAACCAACATATAATGAATGGAATGCTGAAACGCAGCCATCGGGCATAGAGCATTTTCATGCGTGCCACGCGGCATGTCACTTCGGCCAAACTGCTTTGAGCAAGTTGGGCAGGCTGCACGCGGCGGTGAGTGTAAATGTTGTAACACACGGCTGCAAGTAAAAATACGGCGGTGACAATGGTGAAAGCCAACGATATGCGCAGCCATAGCAGCAACCAAATGCAGTAGGGTATGGCCAGGGCCGCCATGACGGTTACTAACAGTGCGTGGCGGTTGATGCTGCGTGCGTTGCTGTTGATAATGCGTCTAATCAGCTTGTCGTTAACGATGGACTGGCTTTCAAGTTTGTCTTGCAGCAACTGCCACTGTTGTTTTATTTCGTTCAAGGTATTATCCATGATAGTAATGCTTGTTATTCGGTAGAGGTGATGAGGGGGTGGAGGTGTGGCCTCATTTCATGTGTTTAAGCTCTTCGCGTATGCGCACCAGGCGCACCGACACGTTCTTGGCCGTTATGCCCGTAATGGCGCCAATCTCGTCGTAGGGCAGTCCTTCGAGCCACAGCAGCACCAGGGCGCGGTCGAAGGGGCGCAGTTGGTGCACCCGTTTGTAGAGCATTTGTATTTGTCGGGAGTCAGTGTCGTTGTCCTCATACAGATTGATGCTCATGTCGAGGCGTTCGGTTTGAGGCTGCCGTTTCTTCTTGCGTTCGGCCGATATGCAGGTGTTAAGGCTGATGCGGTAAATCCAAGAGTTTAGTTTCGCCTCCCCCTTAAAGGAGTCGATGCCTCGCCACAAGTTGATGAGCACCTCCTGAAACAGGTCATTCACCTCGTCCTCGTCCTTCGAAAACATGTAGCAAACGGTGTAGATAGTACTTTTGTGTGCACTGACCAATTGTGAAAATTCTTGTTCGGTCATTCGTGTGTATGGTTGTTTGGTCTCTGTTTATTAGACGCATGCGCTGATAATATGCTACATGCAGCTGCTGCAAATTTAGAAATAAAGTTGCAGCCATGACGTATACCACTTTTACAAATAAAAGCCCCGCCCATCGTGTGTGCAAACTTTGCACACAAGTTGGGTGGGGCTATAAATATAGTTGTAGGGCGCTTACTTAATGGCGATGCGTATGGTTTGCGCATCCTGCCCGTCGGTAACGTGCAATAAATACATGCCTGGTTGCAGGCGGTTGGTGTGCAGACAAGCATGGCGGGTGCTTTCAAGGCTGCTTCCGAGTGTGGTTGCAGCCATTTGTATGCCGCTCACAGCAGTCAAGCGTATGGCCACGGGGCGTGCGGTGCCGCAGATGGCCAGATGCAATTCGTTGTCGCCAACTTTGGTAACTTTTGCAGCAAGGTGGTCACTGTATGCCTCGTCAAGCTCAACCTCGCCAATGGCAGTAGAGTATGGTGTTGAGAATATTTGCTCCTCGCCATAAGTTGTGCCGTGTTCGGTTGTAACGTAAGCGCGCACAATGTAGGTAGTGTTCGGCTCAAGATTTTGGAGTACAGCACTCATGCGCTGTCCCGTAGCCACAACAGTTTGATGTGTATTATCGTCGGTAGTGGCAGTGGCGTGTTTGGCTGTGGCATACGCATCGTCGCGTTTCCAGTATTCAAAACCTTGCTCCTTAATGTCGTCAGAACCGGCAATGATAAAGCCGCTCACCGTAGCCGAGTTCTCGTCGTGGCACACAACGGCATAGGTGCGCACCGTCGGGTCAAAGTACACATAAGCATCGGCAGTGCCAAAGGCCGACCATTCGCCGTACCATGTTTTGCCGCTTTCGGCCTTATAGAATGGGCGGAATTTGTAGTATGTGCTGGCGCTCAAATTGCGCAGGGCACCAGTCATTATGCCGTCTACAACGGGGCAGTTAGCCTTCGAACTCGGCACAAGGTCGGGCGCGTCATAGCGTCGCCATTCAAATCCGGTGTTAGCCTCCTCATCGTCAATATTAGTAGTGGCGCATATCAGTGCCACAGTGTTTGAGGTAGCCTTTGCCTCGGCCACAGTTTCGAGTGTCAGAGCTGGCAGCTGCTTCGAATTGTTTGGAGAGTAGTAGTACAATTTGGTTTCGCTACCATTCTTCACCATGACGGCATATCCAGCATTCACATAGCTTTCAGGTTCGCAGCCTGTCACGTGTAGTGTGCTTCCGTGTTGGGTTATGGTTTTGCGGTCAAGCGTCCACCCCTCGTCCACCACCTCAGCATCATGATACGTCTTGTTGCGCGATCCTGTCATGGTGTAGCTTGTGGGTGTAATCTTGCCAAACTCGGCACTGAGTCCCATGTCTTTCGTCATGATGTTGTATTCTTTCGAGTACGTGACTTTTCCGTCTTTCAGTTCTTGATAATTCAGAGTGACAGTCGTTGAAGGCCAGAAACCGGTAAACTTTATGCTTTGCACCTCATCGCTATATTTCAAATCGCATGATTTCGTGTAAGAATATCCATATACAAAGCGGCATTCGTCCGGCTGCTCCATTTCGGGGTCTACATTGAGTCTGATATTAGAACTTGCAACGTATGTCTGACCAGAGTTGAGCGTAAATGATTTGAACAAACTGGCAGTTTCCTTTGTAAAGGAATATGCGCTACCAACATTTTCCCCTTGGCTGTCTTTGGCAGAGATGGTATATGTAAATTCGCGATCGGGAGCGAGTCCTGCGTGCACATAGCGTCCGTTCTCATCAGCTTCTATTTCTTTATTGCCAATTTTAACGCAAGGGTACGTGTTGACAGGCAGTTCGTCAAGTCCTGAGAGCTCTTCGTTCTTAACAAGTTTGAATACGATCGAACGTGAGCCTATTGTAATGTCGGACGCCACATAGATGGCGTCAAGTGGTATTAAAGTGCTCGATTTCAAGTTCTTTATTATGCTGAGGTCAGAGGCTGGCGCATATATTGTTTCAATGGTATTGTCCCTCAGTAAATAGTACTCATAGAAACTTCTGGGGTGGGTTGTAGTAATAACCAACTTGTTGATGTGGGCGTCATTAAAGGCACCGTATTTCGTTTCTTTAATGCCTGATGTAATGACCAACCTGTTAATGTTCTTACAATTTTCGAAGGCATATTGTTCTATAACAAGGTCAGAGACACCGTCTTCAAACATGATGTTTTGCAGACTGTCGCAGCCACAGAATGCTTTTCTGGCGATGGTCTTAACTGATTGCGGAACAACATAGCTTGTTACACCAGCAGGAAAGCATACCAAAGTATCCTTTGCTTTATTATACAAGGCAGTGCCATCTGATTCGTAATACTTATTGCCTGCTTCAACCAGGATAGATTTTAAGGCACTACAGCCCGAGAAAATGCTATTATCAGACCACGACGTATTTTCAAATGTACAGAGTGATGCTGGCAATGTGATAGTCTGTAAGGCTTTACAACCATTGAACGCACAATCTTCAATAGCCGTAACGGTTGAAGGTATCTGTATGTCAGAAAGTCGCTCACACCCATCAAACAGATTATAATTCAATAAGGTCAATCTTTCGGGCAATTTGATCGATTGCAAGGATTTGCAATTACTAAAAGCACTCTCGCCAATGTAGTTTACTGAGGAGGGAATGTCTAATGTCTTGATGCCAGAGTAGGACAGTACTCCGTCAGCCAGGCTTTTAATGCTTTGCGGAATATTTATCTGTTGGAGTGCAGAGCAACCGTAAAAGGCATAGTTGCTAATGCTGTCAACGGTTGACGGAATAACCAAATGCTCTAACTTGCTACAACCAGAAAATGCGTAAGAACTAATACTTACAAGTCCTTCGGGCAAGGTTATTGATGTCATGTCTTTTTGGTCGCTAAAGGCATAATATCTCAATTCACGCACCGTAGAGGGAATGTTGTAACTCGTAACAGGTATGGCAGTGTACAATACCGTTTTGTCTTTATTGAAAATGGCTTTGCCGTCTGTTGAAAAATATGGATTAGCCGGGCTGACTTTGATTGTACTTAAATTATCGCAACCATTAAAGCAGAGAATTCCAATAGTTTGTAAAGACTCAGGTAGTTCAATATTTGAAAGAGATTCGCAGCCAGAAAACGCACTATTTCCCAAGCTTTCAAGTGCTTTGGGTAGTTGTAATGATTTGAGGCTTGTGCAAGCACCAAAAGCAAGGCTGCCAATGTTCTGCAATGAGTTTGGCAATGAAACATGCTTGAGTGCGGTGCAGTTGTTGAACATTCTGTCACTGACATAGCTGATGCCTTCACCAAGCTTGACAGTCTGCAGGTTGTTGCAGTTCTGGAATGTCCAATCGGCTATATTTTTGATGGTGCCAGGAAGCGAAATCTCTCTGATGTCTTTATTCCCAAAGTAATCAATGCCCGTAACTTTGTAGGTGGTTGAGCCGTACTGTACCTCCTCGGGTACATAGACAATACCATTCAGATTGTTGTCTTTGGCTAAATTATTTACAGCTACGCCTGTGTCTGTAATGCGGTAAACCACACCATTCACAGTAAAAGCTTCGGCTGATGCTTGCGTAATGACGCCAACAAACAGCAACGCGAATACTAATAGTTTGTGTAAAAACTTCATATCATGTGTGTGTTAGTGAGTATAAACAATGTTCTCTTAATATTGACATATTGTAATGCAAAGTTAAAAAGAAAGCCCTCGTCTCGCAAGTGTGTACAATTCGCAATACCCTCAAAACAAAGGTGCTTCAATACCAAAATGTAATGTATACCCGTTATCTTGCCACTTATGCACGGAAATGGACCACTTATGCCGATTATTAATTTTATATAAAGTTGTAATGTGGGTCCATGCCGCAGTGTGATAGTTGCGGTTCAACCTGCTAAATGCTTCTGTCTCTTGTCGTTAATATATAGCAAGCCCCTTACGCGGGCGATGAGGCCTGGAATTTATGGAACCAACAATGGGGCAAGGCCTATCGGCTGAGGCTGGACATGATTAGAAGAACTAATATTGAATGCCTGCTTGTCATATTATTGACACAAGTTGTCAATAATACGAAAGATTTCGGTAATTTTGTCCTTAGTAATCACCATAAGCAGGAGGTGTTCAACTATTAGAACCACCCTATAAAGATGCCAAGTGTTACAGAGCGTGCTGCTCATTGCAGGACATTAATTCTCCCTCGGTGTTCAATACCCCATTCTAACATGCCAAATATTCACAAACACAAAGGCATCAATCCCATTGTATGTGCCGCGATGACCTTCTTGCTGATGCTCCCCGAACTGTTTATGCTTCGGGGGCAAATATGGTGGGAGGCGGTAGTTGCAACCTTGTTCAATGTCTGCTTTTATGCAGCCTTGTCGTATTTCATCTGCATCTTGTTCTCAATACCAAGCTCCGCGCAAGCGACTTTTACAGATAAAGAAATGGTATGAGTGAGCAATTCAATAAAACACAAATATAATATCTATGGACATAGACATAACAGTTTACAAACAAGAGTTTTTGGAGCTGTTGCGCAGTTGCAAGCGCGATGGCATTGACGATGTGATTAACGACCTTGAGGAATGGGGCTTTTTCGATGCGCCCGCATCGGCCGGACACCACCTCAATGTCAAGGGCGGACTGGTGTTGCACTCACTCAACACCTGCAAGGCTGCCCTCAAGGTGTGGGAGGGCATGAAACAGCTCGAACCCACCCTCGAGCGTGAGGTGCCGCGCGACAGCGTCATCTTGGCCAGTTTGTTGCACGATGTGTGCAAAGCCGACATCTACCAGCCCACCACCAAGCGCAAGCGCAATGCCATGGGTGTGTACGAGGACGTGCCGGGCTACAATGTGAGCTACAAGAATTTTCCGATGGGACACGGTGAAAAGTCGTTGGTGCTGCTCCTTTGCAGCGGTCTCGATCTGACCGATGCCGAAATGCTGGCCATACGTTGGCACATGGGTCCGTGGGGTGTGAACATGAACTCCTACGAGGACCAACGCAACTACGACACCGCGCACTCCCTCTACCCTCTGGTTATGATTATACATACCGCCGACTGCCTGGCAGCCAGCATCATGGAGCGCACCGAGGAGGACCAGTAATGCTGCACTGATGTGCAGAAATATGCAGATGTGCAAATGAGCTGACGCCGTAGCGTTACTACTTGTAACACTACGGCGTCAGCCATTTTATTTTTCTGTTTTCCGCGTTAGCGGCCATAGCGCGCACCCCTCGCTACTTATCCCGCATAAGAATGCATTCCCCCCAGCACAAAGTTTACGCCGAAGTAAGTCATCAGCACGGTCAGGAAGGCCAGGGTGTAGAACCAGTGAAAGTGGCGCGGCTTGCTGAGCCAAGGCAATGAGTGGTTGTGAAAGGCAATGGCGTAAGTCATAAAAGTAATGAGCGCCCACGTCTCCTTGGGGTCCCAGCTCCAGTAAGCCCCCCACGACTGGTTGGCCCACACGGCACCAAGAAATATGCCTATGCCCAGACAGAACACGGCGGGGTAGAGCAGCAACCGCCCAAGCAGCATGAGTTGTGTGGCCTGGCGCGGCAGGCAAAGCCCCATGATGCCCGTGAGCATCGTAAAGGCCAGCAGCGCATACCCCATCATGACCACCGACACGTGCAGACTGAGCCACGGTGACGCCAGCACCGGCATGAGGTTGGTGACCTGCGGGTTGCTCTGCCCCATAAACGATACCAACAGGGCAAAGCCCGACAGAATGAGGCCAAAAGGCAGCATCACCCCAAAACGGCGGTGGGTAAGACACGACACCACCAGCGTGGCAAGTGCCATAAACTGCATGGTTTCAAACCCATTGCTCATGGGCACATGGCCGGCCACATACCAGCGCAACCCAAAGGCAAACAGCAGCGCAAGGGTGACGGCATAAAGCAAGCCGCTCCACACCGCGTGCTCATGCTTGAGCGCCGGACGGCCAGACAAATTGCGGTAAACCAGGCGGCCAAATGCCACCAGCCCCAGTGTGAGACACACCATGAACAGCACCTTGGCAAAAGGCACCCGGTTGTAAAGCAGCTCCGCATCGACGCGAGTGGACGAGAGCGGTTGCACACTGCCGTTCTTGGGCAATGGCGTGATAAGCGTGCCCTTTTGCAGCATCATGACAAGGCCCAGTTTCTCGTCCACCTCGGCAATGGCCTTTTGCAGCGGGTCGTTGGGCGTGGCAGCTTGGTCGCCGTGCCAATAGCGTTGCAGAATGTAGCCATTGTTGTCGAACAGGTCGGTCAGCCGTGCATATTTTGTGTCGAGATGCAGAATGCGGCGCAGCTCGGCGTTTTTAACCAATATCATAGGCTCATTTTGCCACACATCGGGGCGCAGCAGCCAGCCGCTCACCACCTGTTCGGGCGTCAGGTCATGGTACGAAGCACTGCCGTAGAGCTTCAGCACAAAGTCGCGTGCCAGCGTGTTGAAGGGCGCCACGCGGTCGTTGTACACCACCTGCTTCACGGCCAGCGAGTCGGCCTTGGCGCGGTTAAAGGCCGGCAGCGAGCGCTTGGCCAAGGCCGGCATGGTGCCAAGCATTATGCCAAGCATCAGCAAGCCGCCCTTGCGCAGCAGCGGGTGACTGAGCAGGCGTCGCACCTCCTCGCGGCGGTCGGCCACCACCATGAGCATTGACACCACAAGCAGCAGATAGCCCAGATAGGTGATGCCCGTGCCATAAGGGTCGTAGTTCACGCTGAGCCAGCTGCCCTGTCCGTCCTCGTCGTACGACGATTGGTAAAAGCGGTAGCCGCTGTGCTTCACAATGTTGTTCATCGAAATGTCGGCGTGCACCGTCTCGCCCGTGTCGGCAGTGATGCTCACGGCACTGGTATAGTTGGCGGCCGCCATGGTGCCAGGGTAGTGCTGCACGCTGAAACTGTCGAGCACCAGTGTGAATGGCAGTGGATAGCTCTGGCTCATATCCTCGCTCTGAAATGTGTGTACGGGCACACTGTTCACCAAATGCACCACCCCCTTTTTAGAGGTGACGAAAGTGGTGAATGCCCCCGTCAATATCACCACAAACGACAGGTGGAGCATCATGACCGAGAACCGGTGCCACAGTTGCCACTTGACAATAGCTGCCACCATGCCGGCTGCCAGCACCCCCCATAGGGCAATAAACCACGGGGCACCATATATGTAGTCGGTGGCAAAACTCGTGCCCTTGCTGTCCTCAACCAGAGTGGCAGCACCAAGCACAATGAGCATTAAGGTGTAAAGTATGATGAATATGCGTTTCATAATGACAGGTGTAAATATTCTTTTATTATAAGTATCGCTACCTCTAATGGGGGCATTCTATGTTATTGACCAAATTTTTGGCAATTTTTTTTGTTAAA
>OIWM01002349.1_pt1 | contig 16060 bp, 13 predicted proteins | sample 1587451 | NCBI WGS metagenome assembly OIWM01 (sample SAMEA3888907, study PRJEB22519) | human gut metagenome | biome: human gut; feature: human-associated habitat; material: faeces | place: Denmark | collected 2011
CTATTTTTTCTTATTTCATCGCGGCGGCAAACTTCTCTTCCATAAACTTCCGCGCGTTCGTGATCTCGGCGCGCCAGTCCTGGCCGGGCTCATACCACATTTCGATCATGTACGGCCCGCGGTAGCCCTCGCGCTCGAGCTGACCGAGACACGCGGGGAAATCCACGCACCCGCTGCCGAAGGGGACACACTTGAACTTGCCCGGGAAATCCTCCGTCACGGCGAGCGTATCCTTGAGATGGACGCCGACCATACCGTTCCGTCCGAGTGATATCTCCGCGGCGGTGTCGTTGCCCCAGGCGGAGAGGTTGCCGACATCAGGGTAGACCGTGAACCACGGCGAGGGGAGGACGGCTTTGTATTTTAAGTAGCGGGAGATGCTGCTCATGAGCGGCGTATCCATGATCTCCATGGCGAGCATGACCTGATACTTTTCGGCGATCTCGCACGCGCTGCGCAGCCCCTCTTCAAAAAGCCGCAGGCTTTCCGGCGTGGAGGGCTCATAGTACACGTCGTACCCGGCGAGCTGGATGACGCGGATGCCGAACTCCCGCGCGAACAGCACGGCCTTTTCCGTGATCTCGTGCGCGCGTGCGCGCACGGCGGGATCGGCGCTGCCGTAGGGGAAGCGGCGGTGGCCGCTCAGACACATTGACTGGATGGGCATGCCCGTTTCGCGCATGGCGCGGTGGAGCACGCCGCGCTCGGTCTGCGTCCAGTCGAGCCGGGCAAGACGCTCGTCCTTCTCGTCGATGGAGATTTCCAGATAGTCAAAGCCGAGCTCCTTTACCGCGCGCAGACGCTCCTCCCAGGTAAGCTCCGGCGGGAGCGCCTTTTCGTAAAGGCCGAGCAGATGGTTTCCAAGCATGTTCGATTATTCCTTTCCCCATACCTCGCCGGACGAGCGCGGCGCGGCGGTGCTTTTGCGGATGTGCAGCTGTGTGCTGACGTGGATGCTGCAGGTCGTGCGGATGCGCCCGCGCATCTGCTGGTGTATGATGTTGACGGCCCAGCGCCCGATGTCGGCGCAGGGCACGTCCACGGTCGTGAGAGTTGGCTCGCTCATAGCGGAGAACGGCAGCCCGTCAAAGCCGATCATGGAGATATCCTGCGGCACACGGATGCCGCGCTCCTGCATGGCGCGCATGGCGCCGAGCGCAATGCTGTCGTTGTTGGCAAGAAAAGCGGTCGGCAGCGCGATACCGCGGTCGAGCGCTTCGCCGAACGATTTGCGCGCGCCGTCCATCGTGGGGAACACGCGGCAGATGAGATCGTCCGAGTACGAAAGCCCAGGCTGGTGCATCGCCGCTTCAAAGGCGTCGCGCCGGGCGTTGTCGTTGCTCGAAGGTATGGAATTATAAAGAAAGCCGATCTTCCGGTGGCCGAGCGAACGGAGATACTCCACCGCCTCAAATACGGCGCCGGCATTGTCCATCGTCACGGTCGAAAACGGCAGACGTTCGAGCGCGTTGTCCACGATAACGAACGGCTTCTGCAGCCCGTCAAAGTATGAGAGATCCTCGCGCTCGATCTCCGTGCCGAGCAGGATCACGCCGCCGGTGGTGGCGGTGTCGATCAGCTCGGCGCGGTTTATGGCGGAAAAGTCACTGAAGGCGTTCACAAGAAGATTGTAGCCATGGCGGCGGCATTCCTCTCCGGCTGCGTCCATGATCTGCGTGACGAAGCCGGGGTTGCCGTTGACAAGATAGGAGTGCTTGCTGTATTTGAGAAAGCATAGATTGCTGTGGGCGTGGATGCGTTGGGGCGCGTCCTCCGGACGGATCTGGTAGCCGTTTTCCTGCAGAAGCCGGGTGACGAGCGCCCGCTTCTCATCGCCGATGCCGGGCTTTCCGTTGAGAACGAGGGAGACCGTCGTCAGCGATACGCCGGCAGCGTCGGCGATTTCGCGCATTTTCATCCGTAGTGCCTCCTTATGGTTGTTTAGTAAAACGGTGCTTATGTACATCTTTATTCTATATGATTTCACTAAAAATGGAAAGACTCTTTTCACAGAAAAACCATATAAAAATGCGGCGGTAAACTTGGACAATGTTCTGAGTATGTTATGCGCTTCGGATAAAATATCCATAAGAGCGAAGGATAGTATGCGGCTGATAGAGCGGAATGACGAAAAACGACGGGGGTTTTTGTTTATTGTACCGCATTGACATACGAGAGGAAAGAACGTATCATTAAGATACGGTAAGCAGCGGGGAAAAGGGGATGTTTACTAAACAGCGTCCCTGCTGCGTAAAAAGCCAATAATAGGAGGAAAGAACATGAAAAAAGCATTGGCACTCATCCTTGCCCTGGTCATGGTGTTTGCTCTGTGCGCCTGCGGTACCGCAGCCGAGACTCCGGCAGCTCCGGAGACACCGGCGGAGACGGAGACCCCGACCGAGGGCGATCTCCCCTGGGCGGGACACACGCTGTACGTTGCCAACTGGCAGGGCTACAACTCCGACGAAGATTACTGCGAGAAGGCCTTTGAGGACATGACGGGCGCGCAGGTCGAGCACGTCTACTTCAACTCCTACGACGAGCTGATGACCACCCTCATGACCGGCGGCAACAAGACGATCGACGCGGTCGTTCTCTCCAACAACTACACCCAGTGGTTCCACGACGAAGGCCTGCTTGCCAACGTCGATCCGGCGAAGATCCCCAACTACGCCGAAGTGGCCGATGTTTACAAGGACCTCAGCCCCTACGCTGTGGATGACGCGGGCAACCTCTTCGCGTTCCCCTGGTGCAACGGCACCTCTTCTCTCGCCTACAACCCCGACAAGGTCGATTTTGAGCTCGAGCACTGGTCCGATCTTCTCAATCCCGCGCTGAAGGGTCATGTCATGGTCCTCGACGGCGACGGCGACGACTGGGTCATCGGTTGCCTGCTGGCGGGCGAGGATTCCGACGATATCGAGAACGTTGACATCGAGAAGGTCCGCGCCGCGCTCAAGGAGCTCAAGGGACAGCTCCTCGGCTTCTGGGCTTCCAACGACGAGCAGACCATCCCCTGGCTCGCGGGCGACTTCTGGGCGGGCGAGATCTGGTCCGGCCCCTACAGCCAGCTCATCAACGATCCCAGCACCAACATCAAGCTCGTCCACCCCACCGAGGGCACGGTCGGCTACGTTGACTATTGGGCCATCGTGGAAGGCACCGATGAGTACGATCTCGCGTGCGAGTGGATCAACTGGATCGAAAGCGAAGAGCAGCAGACCGCTATGGCTACCGGCATCAGCGACAAGTACCCCGGCGAGTACTACACCTATACGCCGGTCAACGCCAAGGCCATCGATAATCTGACGCCGGAGCAGAAGATCACCCTTGAGCTCGACCCGATGCCCACCTGCATCAAGCTCCTGCCTTACATCGCTGATCCCGAACTGAAGGACGCCTGGACCGACCTTTATCAGGAATTCGTCGGCTAAAGCGCCCGGCACATAACGCATCCAACGACAGAATGCCGCCGGAACCCCTTTCGGCGGCATTCTTTTTTAAAAGAGGGGCGGTAATTGAAAATGAAAAAGAAGAGAACCAAATTTCGTCCGGGCGCGCTGTGGACGACGCCGAGCGTCATCCTCCTGCTGTGTCTGACGATCCTGCCGCTTTTGATGCTGCTCGTGTTCAGCTTTATGAACCGCAACATCTTTGCCGGACAGCCCTGGCCGGGCTGGACGCTGCGCAACATCACCCGTATGTTCGGCTCCGCGACGTTCTGGCGGCTGATGGGAAAATCGCTCCTTACGGCGGGCGAGGTCACGCTCATCTGCATCGTTGCGGCGTACCCCGCGGCGTGGGCGATCGCAAAGATCGTGAAGCCGCAGCACCGCAGCACGCTTATGATGGTCGTCATTCTGCCGTTTTTCACATCGCAGCTGCTGCTGATCTACGCGATGATGAATCTTATCCAGACCGGCGGTCTTCTGCTCACGGCGCTCGACGCCATCGGCATACACGGCGCGAAAACGTGGCTTTATACGAACAAGGCCACGGTACTCATACTGACGTATGAGTATCTTCCGTATATGATACTGTGTCTCTATTCCTCGCTTGAGGGCATCAACGACAACGTCATCCAGGCATCGCTGATCCTCGGCGCGAGCAAGATGAAAACCTTTACGAACATTGTATTTCCCATGAGCGTGCCGGGGCTGCTCTCCGGCATACTGCTCGTGTTTGTTCCTGTGGCCGGCAGCTTTGTCGAGCCGGGACTTGTCGGCGGAGCGGGCGGCTCCATGGTCGGCAGCATGATCGATACGCAGTACTCCGGTTCTCTGAACATGGGCTACGGCGCGGCACTTTCCTGCGTGCTGCTCATTATTCTGAGCGTCATCATGGCCGTTACCCGGATTGCCGCCAACCGCGCGCAGAAAGCGATCGGAGGTGATATCGCATGACGAGCAAGGCCTTTCGCCGCACGATGATGGCATGTCTGTGCATCGTGCTCGCGTTCATGTATATCCCGATCATCGCCATCATCGGCATGTCGTTCAACAAAACGCCGTACGGCATGTTCCCGTATGTATTTACGACCCAGTGGTACAAAACGCTCTTCACGACGAGCAACCTTCTTCCGGCCTGTATCCTCAGTCTGAAGTTTTCCTTCCTTGTCACGCTGGCCGCTGTCGTGATCGGCACGCTCTGCTCCTACGGCCTGCAGTACTACGCCCCCAAGTGGGCGGCGCGGTTCAACTTCGTGCTCCAGCTGCCGATCATCATCCCGTGGCTTGTAACGTCGATCTCCCTGCTGCTGATGTTCTCATTCCTCGGCTCGGGGCGCGGCATGGGCACCATGTTCCTCGGAAACCTGATCGTTGTGCTGCCGTACGTTGTGCTGCTCGTCAACGGCCGGTTTCAGGATATGGACCGCTCGCCGGAGGCGGCGGCCCGGCTTCTCGGGGCAAGCCCGCTGCGCGTGTTTTTCGATATCACGCTTCCTGCCATCACGCCGGGCATTCTGGCCGGCGGCATTATGGCAATGATCATGTGTTTCAACAACTTCGTGCTGCAGTATTACCTCATCCCTGTCGGCAGAAATACGCTGCCGACGCTCGTGTTCACCCGCATCCGCAGCGAGTATCAGGCCGATCTGAACGCACTTTCGGCGATCATCGTTCTGATCGCGGTCATCGTTGTGATCGCGTTCTCGCGGCTGGGCTTTTCCGCGGGCAGCCTGTTCGGCATGTCCGGCGGCGCGAAGAAGAAAGGAGAATAACCGATGGCGGATCTTTCGGTAAAAGGATTGAAAAAGAGCTTCGGCGACCATGTCGTTCTCAAGGGCGTCAGCTTCGATGTAAAAAGCGGGGACTTTCTCTCGCTGCTCGGCCCCTCCGGCTGCGGCAAGACAACGATCCTCCGCATCATCTGCGGTCTGGAGACCGCGGACGAGGGCGAGGTGCTCGTAGACGGCGCGGACGTGACGAAGGTGCGCCCGGAAAAGCGCAACATCGGTCTTGTGTTCCAGAACTACGCGCTGTTCCCCTCCATGAACGTGGCGAAAAACGTGGGCTACGGCCTCAAGATGCACAAAGTCCCCCAGCCGGAGATCGACGAGCGCGTCAACGAGGCGCTCGAGCTTGTGAAGCTCGGCGGCTATAACTCCCGCCGCGTGACGCAGCTCTCCGGCGGCGAGCAGCAGCGCGTGGCACTGGCCCGCGCGCTTGTCACCAAGCCGAACATCCTCCTGCTGGACGAGCCGATCTCCGCGCTCGACCGCAAGGTGCGCGCCGAGATGCAGTATGAGATCCGCAATCTCCAGCGGCAGATCGGCACGACGACCGTGTTCGTTACGCACGATCAGGAGGAAGCGCTCACGATGTCCGACCAGATCATCCTCCTCCACGACGGCCAGATCGAGCAGCAGGGCGACCCCTTCACGATCTACAGCCAGCCGGCGTCCGTGTTCGCGTCCGACTTTCTCGGCAAGGCGAACCTCCTCTCCGGCGTTCTCGCGTGTGAGGACGGGGTATGGTGCGTATGCAGCGAAAACGTCCGCATTCCGGTCAACCACGTCGGCGGCAGGGAGGGCGACACCGTCAAGACGGCGGTGCGCGGCGAGTATTTCGAGTTCTGCACGCCGGAGACCGAGGGCGCGAACCCGTTCCATCTCGAAAAGAAGATCTTCACCGGTCTTTCGTGGAAGCTCATCGGCACGCTGGGTACGCAGCCGCTCGATATTTCCGCGCTCGGCACCCACGCCGGAACGCTCTCGGAGGGCGACGATCTCTTCGTCCGCATCCGCCCGGAGAACGTGGTCTACTACAATAATAACTGATTTTCCCCTTACGAAAGGAGTTTCTGCATGGCAAACCAGTACGAAGCCGCCCGCGACATATTCGCCGCCTGGGGCGTGGACACCGAAGAAGCGCTGCGGAAGATGGATACCATCCCCGTTTCCATCAACTGCTGGCAGCTGGACGATCTCACCGGCTTTGAGGATTTTGATGCCGCGCTGACCGGGGGCATCGCCGCCACGGGCAACGCCCCCGGCAAGCCGAGAAGCGTGGAGGAATACTTCGTCTCTCTCGACAAAATGCTCTCGCTCGTCCCGGGTGCGAAGCATCTGGCGCTGCACGCGGTGTATCCGCTCACAAACGGCGTGAAGGTGCCGCGCAACGAGATCCGCCCCGAGCATTTCGCCGGGTGGGTGGACTATGCCCGCGAAAAGGGCATCGGTCTTGATTTTAACCCCACATACTTCTCCCACTCGATGCTGCGCGATAACTGGACGCTCGCAAGCCCCGAGAAGGAAGTGCGCGATTTCTGGGTACAGCACGGCATCGCCTGTCGGAAGATCGGCGAGTATTTCGGCCGCGAGCTCGGCGAGGTGTGCATCACGAACCACTGGATCCCGGACGGCTCGAAGGACACCCGCGTCGATACGCTCGGCCCGCGCGAGCGTCTCGTCGAATCGCTCGACCGCATTTTTGCCGAGCCGCTCGACCGGAAGTATAACCGCGACTCGATCGAGGGCAAGGTGTTCGGCCTCGGTCTTGAGAGCTACACTGCTGGATCGCACGAGTTTTACACCAACTACGCCCTCACGACAGGCAAGGCCATGGTCTGCATGGATACCGGCCATTACCATCCGACCGAGAGTGTTGCGGCGAAGCTCTCGTCCTACTTCGTGTTCGGCCAGGAGATCATGACGCATCTCTCCCGCGCCGTGCGCTGGGACAGCGACCATGTCGCCACCGTGTCGGAGGATACCGTTGCCATCATGCAGGAGATCAAGCGCTGCAATGCGTTTGACAAGGTGCATCTCGGTCTCGACTTCTTTGATGCGAGCATCGACCGCGTGAGCGCTTCAGTTATCGGCGCGCGCAGCGTGAAAAAGGCGCTGATGATCGCCCTGCTCGAGCCGACGGACAAGCTCATGGAGGCCGAGCGCGAAGGAAACTTCACGCGCCGTCTCGCGCTGCTCGAAGAGTTCAAAATGCTCCCCGCTGGCATCGTCTTTGACGAGTACTGCCGCCGGCACGACATGCCCGGCGCGGATTGGGCGGCGAAGCTGTGATCCGCCGCTTTATCATCGACACGGACACCGGCTCGGATGACGCCTGGGCCATCGTTGAGGCGCTCTGCGCCAAAGATATCGCCCGTGTCGAGGCGATCACGACCGTGTGCGGAAACTTTCCGCTCGATCTCTGCACCAAGAACGCGCTTCTGGCGGAGGACGCGGCGGGAGGCTATCTCCCGCCGGTCTACCGCGGCGTGGAGCACCCGCTGCTCTCCCAAAAGAGCTTTGCGGCGTATCATGTCCACGGCGAGGACGGCCTCGGCGGACTCAACCTGCCCGCACCGGCGCGCGAGGCGGAAAAGAAGCACGCGGTGCCGGCCATCATCGATCTTGTACGCGAAAACCCCGGCGAGATCGAGATCGTTACCATCGGCCCGCTGACGAACATCGCTGTCGCGCTCACGCTTGCGCCCGATCTCGTGCGGAAGATCAAAAAGCTCTGGATCCTCGGCGGCAGCGCCGGGATCCGCGGCAATCTCACCGAGTGCGCCGAGTATAACGTCGGCTCCGACCCCGAGGCGGCGGAGATCGTTCTGCAGTCCGGCGCTCCGGCGGTGTGGATCACGCTTGATACGACCCGCGGCAGCACCGAGATCACTCCGGACGAGGTGGAACGTCTGCTCACGTCGCCGTCTCCGGCGGGGCGGTTCTGCGCGCTCGCCACGCGGCGGCTGCGTGAATTTTATAACGAGATCCGCGGCGGCAGCGAGACCTACGGTGTGGTGGACAGTCTCGCTGTCACCTCGGCGCTGTACCCGGAGATCATGACGAAGCTCGTTGCCGCTAAGTGCCGCATAGAGCTGCACGACGCGGAAAAGCGCGGATATTTCCATTTCGATACGGCCGCGCCGGAGGCGGAGCACAACGCCGTGCTCTGCACCGCGGTGGATACCGCGCTCTTCAAACAGCGCATGTATGCCCTTCTCGGCGCGAAATAACAAAAATCATGCCCCGTTTCGGTTTTCGGAAACGGGGCATTCTGGGAAAGGAGAAGATCCATGAACGATTTTATGTATTATAATCCCGTGCGCGTCCACTTCGGCGCGGACGCCATGAGCCATCTGCCGGAGGAGCTGGGCAAATTCGGCGCAAACGTTCTGCTCACCTACGGCGGCGGCAGCATCAAGCGCACCGGCCTTTATGACCGCGTTCTCGGTGCGCTGCGCGCGGCGGGGAAGAGCGTCTATGAGCTCTCCGGCATCATGCCGAACCCGCGCACCGAAAAGGTGTACGAGGGCATCGAGCTTTGCCGGAAGCATAAGATCGACCTCATTCTTGCCGTCGGCGGCGGCAGCACGATCGACTGCTCCAAGGCCATCGCCGTGGGAGCACCGGCGGAGGGCGACTTCTGGGAGAAGTTTTATGTAAACTGGGAGACTGCTGAAACCGGTATCCCTCTCGGCGTCATTCTCACCATTCCGGCCACGGGCAGCGAGCTGGACAAGTCCGCCGTTATCACAAATTTCGCCACCGGCGAGAAAAACTGCTATGACAGTGAATTCGAGTTCCCGCGCTTTGCCATTCTTGACCCGACGCTCACATACAGCCTGCCGAAAAACCAGATGGTGAACGGCATCGTGGACACCATGTCGCACCTGATGGAACTTTACATCTCTCCGCCGGACGACGATTTCCTCACGGACAATCTCGCCGAGGCCGCCATGCGCACGGAGATCGCCGCGGCGCGGCGAGCCATCGTGGAACCCACGGACTATGAGGCGCGGGCGAGCCTTATGTGGACGAGCAGCTTTGCGCTCTGCGGCATGCTCAATAACGGGAAAAAGACCGACTGGGAGAGCCACTGCATCGAGCATCCGCTCTCCGCGCTCTTCGACGTGGCGCACGGCGCGGGTCTCGCTGTCGTACACCCGGCGTATCTCGAGTATATCTGCGAGAGCGCCGCGCCGCGCCTTGCCCGCTTCGCCCGGAACGTCTGGGGCATCGATCCCGCCGGAAAGAGCGAGAGCGAGCAGGCGAAAGAGGGTATCGCTGCGCTGAAAAAATTCTTCCATGAAGAGCTCGGCGCCCCGGCGACGCTGCGCGCTCTCGGCGTGCCGGAGAGCTGCTTTGCACGCGTCGCGGAGCTCACCGATCTCAGCTGCTACAGCTACCGGCAGCTCACCGCGGACGACGTGATCGAGATCCTGCGCCGCTGCTATTGACTGCTATGGAAAGAGAAACGCTCGAAAAGCTCTATGCAGGGCTCATCGGCATGGACGCCGGTATGCGTCTCGGCGCGCCGGTGGAAAACCCGTTCTGGACGTATGAACGGCTGCAAAGCTATTACGGCGACATCCGCGGCTATCTGCGCGAGCAGCGGTATTATACCGCGGACGACGATGTGAACGGTCCGCTCATCTTTGTGCGCGCGCTTGCGGACAACGCCATGCCCGAAACGCTTGCGCCGGAGACGGTAGGGAAGACGTGGCTCAACTACACCCGCCGCGGCATGGGCATGTTCTGGTGGGGCGGCGAGGATGTTTCCACCGAGCACCGCGCGTATATGAACCTCCGCCGCGGCGTGAAGGCGCCGCGCTCCGGCAGCATCGAGGAAAACGGAAAGACTGCCGCCGAGCAGATCGGCGGACAGATCTTTGTGGATACCTGGGGGCTCATCTGCCCCGGCGACCCGGCGCGCGCTGCGGATCTCGCCGCCGCAGCCGCGAGCGTATCGCACGGCGGCAGCGGCGTGGACGGCGCGCGGTTTATGGCCGCGTGCGTCGCCGCGGCGTATACGGCGTCCTCGCTGGACGAGGTGCTGGATGCCGGTTTGCGCTTCCTGCCGGAGAAGTGCGACTACCGCCGCGTGGTCGAGACGGTGCGCGCCTACCACCGCGCACACCCGGCGGAAGCGGATTTTCGCGCCTGCCGCGAGATGATCGCGCGCGAGTTCAGCGACGAAGAATATCCCGGCGGATACCACATCGTGCCGAACGCCGGGATCTGCATCCTTGCCATGCTTTACGGCAAGGGCGAGCTTGGCCGCAGCATCGAGATCTCCGTCATGTGCGGCTACGATACCGACTGCAACGCGAGCAACATCGGCACGATCCTCGGTGTGCTCGGCGGTCTCGGCGGCGTACCGGAGCGCTATCGCCGTCCGATCAACGATCTTGTAACGCTCTCGAGCGTGTCCGGCTATCTCAATCTCGTCGATCTTTCCGACAAGGCAAAGGAGCTTGGCGCGCTCTCCTGCCGGATGTACGGCGGCGCACTGCCGGAGGATATCGTCTGCCCGAAGCCGGGCGAGCTGCGTATGGACTTTCCGTTCCCCGGCTCAACGCACGGGCTCGAGCTGTCGGATAAGGCGGAGCACGCGCTGCGCATCGTTCCGGGAAAGGCGCACTCCGGCGTATACTGCGCCGAGCTTATGACCGACGGCAAGCGCGCCGGACCGGTCGATCTCTCGTTTAAGGCGATGCTCACGCGCCCGGATCTCCACGAGGAGCGCTATGATCCCGTGTTTGCCGCGAAGGTCAACCCCGGTCAGCGCGTCGGCGTCTGGATGAAAAGCGAGCAGACCGCCCCTGCCGCGGTGACGGTGACGCCCTTCGTCCGCCGCGCCATGACCGGCGAGAGAGTGAACATGCCCGCCGCGGTGCTTTCGGAAGGGGAGTGGACGGAGATCGTGTTCACCGTGCCGGAGCTCGGCGGTGACGCTGTGCACGATGTCGGCTGGACGGTCGAGACGAAGCCCGACGCCGACCCCTGGGTCATGGGCCGGGTGTATGTGGACGAGATCACCGTTACCGGCGCGATGGACTATGCGGTAAATTTTTCGCTCCAGCGCGAGGAGTTTTCGCAGCTCACGCCGTTTGCGTTCAACGACTGCGCCGGGAAGCGCGAGGGGGACGCTATGCGTCTCACGGCGGAGGCGCTGCCGTATATGACCGGCGCGCAGGCGTTCACCGGGAATTACTATCTGCGCGATACGGCCGTGACCGCGTCTGTGACGGTTGAAAGCGGCGAGAGCGCCCTTATGCTGCTGCGCGGGCAGGGAACGCGCCGGTACTATGCGCTCGGCTTTTCCGCGCCGGGCGAGTGCGCCGTGCTCCGGTACGAGGACGGCAAGGTAACGAAGCTCGCCGCCGCGCCGTTTGTCCGGCAGCCGGGACGGGAATACGCTCTCCGGGCGGAGGCAAAGGGCAAGGTGCTCACGCTTTTCGTGAACGGAACGCCGGTGCTCGAAGCGAGCGACAGCCGGTATGCCTACGGTATGCCCGGCCTCGGTCTCACCGCTGCGGGCGAGACGCTCTGGCGGGCGCCGCACATTTCCGGAGAATGCTGATGCTCACATAAAAAAATTCCGTATGTCGTCGGACATACGGAATTTTTTTATTTATCCGGCGTGTCGGTACGCTGCCGGAAGACCCAGCGCTTCTGGATCTGGTAGCTTGCCAGGAAGAGCACGCCGTCCACCGGGATCTTGATGACCGTTTCGAGCAGGTTTGTTGCATTTGTGAGATCCTGCAATACCGAAACGAGCACCGCCGACAGGCTTGCCTGCACAACGGCAAGCACGGCATACCGCCAGATCGACTGCCCCGCCGCGCTCTTATCCTGAAACACGAGCAGCCGGTTGAGGAAAAAATTCGTCACGGCGGAAACGATGCGCGCGCCGTAGGTCGCGCAGAGCTCGCGCGTGCCGTCCGGCAGGGAGACGAGAAGCACGGAGTTGAGCAGCGTGAACAGTCCATAATCCAGCAGAAAGCAGATGACGCTGCTGCCGGAAAAGCGGAGGAACGATTTCAAAGCGGCTTTACTCCTTCTTGTCCCCATGGAAGAGGTGGCGGAAGATCAGCTTATAGATCCGCCAGGAATCCTTCACGGTGTTGAAGTGGCTGGTCTGGTTCTCGTCGATGTAAACGGTATCGATCACGACCTCGCCGACGCCGAGCCCCGCGCCCTTGAGCGAGAGGAGCATCTGCGTTTCGTATTCGTACCGCTCGCCGCCGATGGAGCACATCAGCGGCAGGTGCTTGCGGGCGATGGCGCGCAGTCCGGTCTGCGTGTCGGTCACGCCGACGCCGCAGGCGAGCTTCATAAAGCTGCGCGTGATCTTGTTGCCGAGCTTGCTGCGCAGCGGGACCTGCTCCAGCGAGAAATCCCGCACGCCGAGCCAGAGCTTGTCCGGCTCGCGGCACATCGCCTCGGCAACGGCCATGGCGTCCTTGGGGCGGTGCTGATTGTCGCCGTCCACGATAACGACGCCGTCGATATCCGGCCGGTTTTCCACGCACCAGGCAAACGCCGTTTTCATCGCGCGGCCCTTGCCTTTATTCACCTCGTGCCGCAGCACCGTGACGCCGGGGCGTTCGGCGGCCTCCGCGAAGGGCTGGAGATGCCCTTCGTGGCTGCCGTCGTTGACGACGACGATATCGTCAAAGCCTTCGGCCAGCAGGCCGTCCACGACCTGAATGAGCTTTTCGTCCGGCTCGTAGGAGGGAACGACAGCAGTTACTTTCATTTCGCTTTTACCCTGCCTTTATCAGAGAGTTTCGTAGTTGCTGATGACAAAACCGGCGTCGGTCTGCAGGAAATAAATGCGCATGGTGGCATCGGCATAGTCGATGGCCTGCCCGTTGTGTGTGCAGTTGGCGTCGTAGGTCACGTCCACGCTGTAGCAGTTGTCCGCCCAGATCACTACGCCCGAGGCGGTGGTGTTGGAAACGTCGATGTTGCCGTAGGCAGTGTTCCAGACAACGCCGTTGTAGGTGTCCTGCAGATCGGTGTAGGCCTGCGTGCCGGGCGTGAGATAGGCGAGCGCGGCGTACAGGTTGCCCCACGTGCCGTTGTAGCCGTTCATATAGTAGGTGAGATACGCCTTCACGAAGCTCACCGCGCGCGTGGTGTACTTTTCGGCATCCGCCCCGTCAAGACAGAGCATGAAATCGCCCTCGGCGGTCTTTGTAACGCTGCATCCCGCGGGCGGCTCGGCGGTCAGCTCCGGCTCGATCAGGAGACCGTCCACCGTGTACGTCGTCCACGAAACGGGGTTGATGAGCTTGTCCTTGAGCGGCTCATAGGAGAAGTTGTTCTGCGGTTCTCCGGCGTACTCGCTGCCGAGCTCGGTGCCGTTGCAGAACACCTTGCTGCCGACGGCGACCTCGACCGAGGCGGACTTCGTCCCCTCAAGCTCAAGCTCCACGTCGGATACGGCCCAGTTCACGTCGCTGCCGGAGAGCGTTACGCGGGCGAGCGTTTCGTCGCCGTCCTTGAGAACATAGGCGGGCGCTTCATCGGTATAGTCGAGCGAGCGGAACGCCTGCACGCTGCCGCTGCCGAAGCGCTCTTCCATGTAAGCGCGCACACGGTCGCGGCCGTCAATGTTCTCCGGGCGCTTCTCGTACCAGAGATTTGTCCAGTCGTCGGCGGTATAGGAGGCGAGCCACGCTTCAAACGCGCGCTGCGGCGCCTGCCGTACGGCTTCGGCATGCTGCTTTTCCTGCAGCACGATGGCGTTCTGCTCAGCTTCCGCGGCTTTTTCGGCGTCCTTGTTTTTCTGGAAGCGCGCAAGCGCGACCCAAAGGACAATGAGCGCGGCAAGGAAGATCACCGCAACGACAAGAACATACGTCAGCAGACCCTTGCGGAAGCCGCCTTTTTTCTTTCGGTTTTTCGAAACGATCTCCTCGTCCGCGGCGGGATTTTCTGCACGGGCGGGGCGTTCGCGGCGCGCGCTTTTCGTTTCCTGTGCGGGACGCTCCCGACGAGCAGGCTTCTCTTCCGGCGCGGGGCGTTCCCGACGCGCGGGTTTGTCCTCCTGCACGGGACGCTCGCGGCGGACAGGCTTGTTCTCCTGCACGGGACGCTCGCGGCGGACAGGCTCGCTATCCTGCGCGGGACGTTCCCGACGGACGGGCCTTTCCTCGCTCACAGGGCGTTCGCGGCGCACCGGGGCCGCTTCCTGCGCGGGGCGCGCTGCTCTCCGGATGGGAGCGGGCGTCTCAAAGCTCTCCTCCGGAATGGGGGAGGGGGCTTCAAGGCTCTCCGCGGGGACCGGAGCGGCGGGCTCTTCCGGCAGCGTCTCCGCCGCGTGCGCAGTCACGCGCTCGGCGGTCTCCGGAATATCAAAGAGCAGCTCCTCCTCGCGGACGGAGGGAGTGCGCTCGGCGCGCGGCAGGCGCGCTTCGCTCTTCCGGCTCGTGCCGGATACAGGTTTTTCATGCTTTCCCATAGCTGCCCTCAATTCAAAATGAGAATGGCGGTGGACATCTGGCGCATGCCGATGATGTTCGAGCCGCGGGTGATCTGCTCACCGTTGTAGTACATGAGCGAGGACGAGCCGCCGTCGAGGTTCGCGGCGTTGACCGCGCCGCGGTCATACATGATCTTGGCGATATCGTCGTACGTCGCGCCCATGCTGTCGGGCTTGCGGCCCTCGATGACCATCAGAAGGATGGTGCCGTCCGCACACTGGCCGATGCAGGTGCGCGGGTTCATGCCGCCGCCGAGATTCGTCTGCAGCTCGCCGTCCTTCACGAGCACCGGGCCGGGGGAGAAGCTGACCGCGCTCATCAGCCCGAGATCGAGCGCCTGCTGGCCGGACATGTCTCCGACGTGGAGGATATGATCCGCGTCAAAGCCGATAACGTTGAGATACCATGTGCCGGGATTGCCGTAGGCGATGGCGCCGTCGCGCATGACGAGACCGTCGGGGATGCCGCCGTTGCCGCCTCCGCCCGGATCGTAGAAGCCGCCGGCGTTCGTGCCGCCGATGGCGTTATACTTATCGATAAACTCGTAAAGATACAGTCCGTGATAGTTCGCGCCGTAAGCGTCCAGCGTGCCGACAACGACCTTTGACGGATCGCGGATGATCATGAGCTTGCCCTTAAAGGTCGAGCCCTTGATGTCTACGACCTCAAGCCACTCGCCGCTCTCGCCGGTGTTCTCTGACGGGTCGGCCACGACGACCTGTCCCGCGTTGGTGTTTTCGTCTTCCACGGTGCGGCCGTCCTCGTAGGGCAGCTCGACAAAATTGTCGTCCGGCGCCGGTTCATCGTCCGTGGAGGTGCTGACGGGGTGCAGTATCGCGTCCACCTGCGCATCGGAAAGATAGATGTGCGGCAGGAATTTCAGCGCGCTTGTCTCATTAACGGACAGCACGAAAAGCCGCTCTGCTTCGGCCGAAGGGCCGTGGATCAGCACGCCCATCACGCCAAGCAGGAAAACGGCAAACAGCAGTATGGTGACCAGCAGGATCAGCAGAATGCGTCCAACGACGCGGAAGATCCCACCGGCTGCGCTGCGTTCACGCATGGTTTCATCCTCGCTCTCAACAGTAATATAAAGACACCTAATTAGTATACACCAGAATGTCGCCTTTTGACAAGTTCCTTAATCCAAATATAATAAACGACTTCTATCTTTATAGACGAAAAAACCGCCCCTCCGGTTCTCGGAAACAATAAAAAGCCTCGCAGAGTTTGCGCCCGCAGGCGCAAAGAAAGTTCAAAACATTTTTGCCGGCGACATGCGCGTCGGCAAAAATACTTCTCGGCTCGCAAACGTGCGAGCAAAGCGAGTGCGCTG
>OIWM01002359.1_pt1 | contig 16018 bp, 14 predicted proteins | sample 1587451 | NCBI WGS metagenome assembly OIWM01 (sample SAMEA3888907, study PRJEB22519) | human gut metagenome | biome: human gut; feature: human-associated habitat; material: faeces | place: Denmark | collected 2011
TTGAGTAATTTCAGAACAGAAGGCGCATAAAGCAGCGAAGATGTACAAATGGTTGAATACTGTTTTGTGTATTTTTGCTGTCACCCCCCATGCGGGGGTGCGAATTGAAATATACCATATCCAGCTTTTCCGCCGTCCTGCGCGGTCACCCCCCATGCGGGGGTGCGAATTGAAATATTCTGGAGAATTATATCCCGCGTGGAATGATCGTCACCCCCCATGCGGGGGTGCGAATTGAAATTCCGGCGTGACTGCCGGAGCGGCTGACGTGCTGGTCACCCCCCATGCGGGGGTGCGAATTGAAATATTGTCCGCGACGGATGGTCTACGGCAGAGGCAGTCACCCCCCATGCGGGGGTGCGAATTGAAATATATCTGCGCTCAGGTCGATTCCGTGATCCTTCGTCACCCCCCATGCGGGGGTGCGAATTGAAATTGAAATAATGGTAAGGGACAAGGATATCCCGACGTCACCCCCCATGCGGGGGTGCGAATTGAAATATACGCCTGTTTCTGCGAACGTTTTACTTTATCCGTCACCCCCCATGCGGGGGTGCGAATTGAAATAGCTCCACCGGAATTTTCTTCCCATCCATTCGTGTCACCCCCCATGCGGGGGTGCGAATTGAAATGAGATCGTAGCGCGTGACCGGCATGTTCTCGCGTCACCCCCCATGCGGGGGTGCGAATTGAAATGTTCTATCACTCTTACTGCCCCTTCTGCTGAGGGTCACCCCCCATGCGGGGGTGCGAATTGAAATAAGGTGCAATGGCAAAAGCATAAAAAATCACGCGTCACCCCCCATGCGGGGGTGCGAATTGAAATGAGCCAATACCGCCGAACACACATGCCATGTTGTCACCCCCCATGCGGGGGTGCGAATTGAAATGGATATCGCCGCCCGGCAAGCTGCACGGACTGGTCACCCCCCATGCGGGGGTGCGAATTGAAATTACATGTGGGGCTGCTTCGGGATGCCGGTCACGTCACCCCCTACGCGGGGGTGCGAATTGAAATACCACGGGCACCGCAACCACGGCGCAGACGCTCGTCACCCCCATGCGGGGGTGCGAATTGAAATCCGTTAATCATGGCTGCTCGGTAGGCGTTGATATGTCACCCCCCACGCGGGGGTGCGAATTGAAATGTAGTGCCGGATGATGTGATCCGCCGGAATGTTGTCACCCCCCCATGCGGGGGTGCGAATTGAAATGTTACGACCTGCAAGTCCGGCCTGCCGATGATGTCACCCCCCATGCGGGGGTGCGAATTGAAATTGCCCATTCACGCTTTTAACCGGCACATCATCGTCACCCCCTACGCGGGGGTGCGAATTGAAATGTGATTACGGCGGTGGCTACGAAGGTCGTAACGTGTCACCCCCTACGCGGGGGTGCGAATTGAAATGTACCGTCGGCGTTCTGCATCCGCTCCGCCCAGGTCACCCCCTACGCGGGGGTGCGAATTGAAATGATCATTGCAAAGCAGATCCGCATGTAGTCCTCGTCACCCCCCACGCGGGGGTGCGAATTGAAATGGTGTCGTAGGCTCCCATGCGTTTCGGATTGACGTCCCCCCCACGCGGGGGTGCGAATTGAAATACCGTCACATAAAACGTGCCTTTCACTTTGCCAGTCACCCCCCACGCGGGGGTGCGAATTGAAATATGATCACATATATGCAGGGTATGGCAACGGCATCACCCCCCCACGCGGGGGTGCGAATTGAAATAAAACGAGCTGGTATTTCAATGTGACCGGCAGGTCACCCCCCATGCGGGGGTGCGAATCGAAGTATCGCGCATGACGTAATTCTGTCCCTATGTCAAGTGGTGACACGAGAAAACATTTGGAGGTGCATCATGGCACTGGAAAATAAATTGGGACTGACGAGTTCTGCCGACCTTGCGCGGGAGGAAGAGCGCATCAGCAAGAAAAAGGCCGTATGGCTGTTTGAAAGCGGCACGCTGGACAAGCTGCCTGTTGGCACGTTCGCGTCGCTCAAGGCGATTCATAAAGCACTTTTTGAGGATATTTACGACTTTGCGGGCGAACTTCGCACGGTGAATCTGGCGAAAGGCAATTTCCGCTTTGCGCCGCTGATGTATCTGGAAGCGGCGCTGGCCAACATCGAGAAAATGCCGCAGGGTACATTCGATGAAATCATCGAAAAGTATGTGGAGATGAACGTTGCGCACCCATTCCGCGAGGGTAACGGGCGCAGTATGCGCATCTGGCTCGATTTGATGCTGAAAAACGGCATCGGTCAGGTCGTGGATTGGAGCAAGGTCGATAAAGAGGACTATCTGCTTGCAATGGAGCGCAGCCCGATTAAGGACGTGGAGATCAAGGTGCTGCTGAAAGCCGCGCTGACGGATGACGTGGATAGCCGTGAGGTCTTTATGAAGGGCATCGACCACAGCTATTATTACGAGGGGTATACGACGTTCAAGACAGAAGAACTGTAGGTCAATCTAAAGAGTCAGCACGGACAGCGGATGACTTTCCACTTGCCCGTGCTGACTTTCTTATACGCTGATCCGCACTATGTATCGTACCGTCTGCATATGCCCTTCCATGATCCGGTTATTTCTCGTAAATCTCGCAGTTCGTATGGGGCACACGTTCTTGACCATCTGGCCGCCGACGGAGCCGGCTTCGCGGGAGGTCAGGTTGCCGTTGTAGCCCTGCTTCAGATCCACGCCGACTTCAGATGCAGCTTCCATTTTGAACTTGTCCATGGCCTCGCGGGCTTCGGGAACGTTGATAGAATTGCTGTTACGGTTCGTCATTTGATTTGTTCTCCTCTTCAAGTGTTGTTGGAAAATCGAATTGTGATTTCCTCAGTCGTAGTTTTACCAGCCATGACGGCATTATGACTGCCAATTTGTGCTGAAACTGACAGGAAAAACAGACAAAATCTGATTTTTCCAAACACAACAGGAAGAGACTGAAATTATCCCGGAAGCTTCGGGTTTTTAAGCGCGGCCTGCACGAGACCGACAAACAGCGGGTGCGGTTTGTTGGGGCGGCTCTTGAACTCAGGGTGATACTGCACGCCGATGTAGAAATCGTTTTCGGGTACCTCGACGGTCTCTACGATATGTCCGTCAGGCGAGGTGCCGCTTACGACCAGGCCGCAGTCCGTCAGAAGCTGGCGGTAGTCGTTGTTGAACTCATAACGGTGACGATGGCGCTCCTGAATTTCCGTTTTGCCGTAAGCGCGGAACATCTGCGTGCCTTCGAGAATGTGGCAGGGATATGCGCCGAGACGGAGGGTGCCGCCCTTGTTGACATCGTCGCTCTGGTCGGGCAGGAAGTCAATGACCTTATTGGGAGAATCCGGGTTGAATTCGCCGGAATCGGCCAGCGGAAGCCCGGCTGCGTGGCGGGCAAAGGCAATGACGGCGACCTGCATACCGAGGCAGATGCCGAGGTAGGGGAGATTGTGCGTGCGGCAGTAGTTTGCAGTAATGATCTTACCTTCGATCCCGCGATTGCCGAAGCCGCCCGGAACGATCACGCCGGAGCAGTCTGCCAGCGTTTCCGCGACGTTTTCCTTCGTGATGGTCTCCGAATCGATCCACTTGATGTAGATGTGCGCGCCGGTGACATAGCCCGCGTGGTGGAGCGCCTCGGCAACGGAGAGATAGGCGTCGTGCAGCTGTACATATTTGCCGACGAGGCCGATGGTCACGGTTTTGCTGCGGTTGTGGATGCGCGAGAGCATCTCGTTCCATTCTGTCAGGTCGATCTCCGGCGCGTCAATGCCAAGCTCCCGGCAGACGACGGAGGAAAAATTGCTCTTTTCCAGCATGATCGGCGCCTCATAGAGCACGGGAAGCGTCAGATTTTCGATCACACAGTCCGGCTTGACGTTGCAGAACATGGAGATCTTTTTGAAGATCGATTCCTCCAGCGGCTCGTCGCAGCGCAGGACGATGATGTTGGGATTGATGCCCATGCCCTGAAGCTCCTTGACGGAATGCTGTGTGGGCTTGGATTTATGTTCTTCAGAGCCGCGCAGATAGGGGACAAGGGTCACATGGATAAAGAGGCTGTTCTCCCTGCCGACCTCCAGAGAGACCTGACGAACGGCCTCCAGAAACGGCTGGGACTCGATGTCGCCGATGGTGCCGCCGATCTCCGTGATAACGACGTCCGCGTCGGTCTTTTTGCCGACGGCGTAGACGAATTCCTTGATCTCGTTCGTGATGTGCGGAATGACCTGCACCGTCGAGCCGAGATATTCGCCGCGCCGCTCCTTGTTGAGGACGTTCCAGTAGACCTTACCGGTCGTCAGATTGGAATACTTGTTCAGATCCTCGTCGATGAAGCGCTCATAGTGGCCAAGGTCAAGGTCGGTTTCCGCACCGTCCTCAGTCACATAGACCTCGCCATGCTGATACGGGCTCATGGTGCCGGGATCGACGTTGATATACGGGTCAAGCTTCTGCGCGGCGACCTTGAGACCGCGCGCCTTCAGAAGCCGTCCGAGCGACGCGGCAGTGATGCCCTTGCCAAGCCCGGATACGACGCCGCCTGTGACAAAAATGTACTTTACCTGTTTCATAAATTCTCTCCTCCCAAAAAGGAGACGCTCAGCACGGAGGCGATGAAAACCCCTCCAGATGCTGAGCGTCTTAACGCCGGTATGAAATTCGTTGCTGTCTTGTACGTCTTTTCATATCGTTCCCATTCGTTCTCTTCGCAAAATGGAAAAGGGTGCTTGGGCGGAAGAAAGCTCCCGTTCCAGAGCATCCCTTAATTTTTACTGAGGTATTATAATCGTTGACCCTTCGGTTGTCAATGCCGAATTTTGAGCCTCTGTGCCGTTCCGTGCTCTGTGACCAGCTAATGACAGCCATTTGTTTTGCGAATGACGGCTGTGGGGAAAGGGATTGACAAGGAAAAATGGAAATGCTAACATCATGTTGAAATATTATTTTAATGTGAGGTTTTACAATGCAAGCAAAGCAATGCGTCATTGTTCTGGATTTTGGCGGACAGTACAACCAGCTGATCGCGCGCCGTGTGCGTGAGAATCACGTATACTGCGAGGTCAAGCCCTGTACCACGCCGCTGGCGGAGCTGATGAAGCTCCAGCCGATCGGCTTTATTTTTACTGGCGGCCCGCAGAGCGTTTACGCTGAAGGCTCGCCGAAGGTCGATCCGGCAATTTTTGAACTGGGTCTGCCCATCCTCGGTATCTGCTATGGCTGTCAGCTGATCGCCCATAACCTCGGCGGCAAGGTCACGGCTGCGCAGGAGGATACCGCGCGGGAATACGGAAAAACGGAGACGTTCTTTGACACGAGCTGCGAGCTGTTCCATGGTCTGAAGGAGCAGAGCGTTACATGGATGAGCCACGGCGACTATATGGCGAAGGTGCCGGAGGGCTTCCGCCTCTGCGCGCATTCCGAGGCCTGCCCGACTGTCGGCATCTGCGACGAAGCGCGGAAAATCTACGGCGTGCAGTTCCATCCGGAGGTCAACCACACGGAGCAGGGCGCGCTGATGCTGCGGAATTTCCTCTACCGTGTCTGCAAGGCGGCAGGGGACTGGACGATGGCGGATTATCGCCAGACCGCGATCCGCGCGATCCGTGAGAAGGTCGGCGCCGGAAAGGCGCTGCTGGCCCTGTCCGGCGGTGTGGATTCCTCGGTCGCGGCCGCACTGATGGCGGAGGCAATCGGCAATCAGCTGACCTGCGTTTTTGTCGATCACGGCCTGATGCGCAAGGACGAGGGCGACGAGGTCGAGGCGGCGTTCTCCAAATGGGACATTCATTTTGTCCGCGTGAACGCGGAGGAACGCTTCCTTGGCAAGCTCGCGGGCGTGAGCGACCCGGAGACGAAGCGGAAGATCATCGGCGAAGAATTCATCCGCGTCTTTGAGGCGGAGGCGAAGAAGATCGGCGCGGTCGATTTCCTCGTTCAGGGTACGATCTATCCCGATGTGATCGAGTCCGGTCTCGGCAATTCGGCGGTCATCAAGAGCCACCACAACGTCGGCGGACTACCGGACTATGTGGATTTCAAGGAGATCATTGAGCCGCTGCGGATGCTCTTCAAGGATGAGGTGCGCGGCCTTGGCCGGGAGCTTGGACTTCCGGAATATCTGGTCATGCGCCAGCCGTTCCCCGGCCCGGGACTTGCCATCCGCGTGATCGGCGAGATCACGAAGGAGAAGCTGGATACGCTCCGCGAGGCGGACTTCATTTTCCGCGACGAGGTCGCAAAGGCAGGCTATGACCGCGAGATGAACCAGTATTTTGCGGTGCTGACCTCCATGCGCTCCGTCGGCGTCATGGGCGATGGCCGGACGTATGATTATACGCTGGCGCTGCGCGGCGTTACGACCTCCGATTTCATGACGGCCGACTGGGCGCGCATCCCGTATGACGTCCTCGACCGCGTCTCGACGCGTATCGTCAATGAGGTCCGCGGTATTAACCGCATCGTCTACGATATCACCAGCAAACCCCCCGCGACCATTGAATGGGAGTAATTCCGAAAACGCCGGAAACCCGCATGAATACAGGCTTTTTTGCCCGTCAAAATGGCTCATGATACTGGATTGATACTATTTTTTCAAATCCGGTACTCCAAGAGAATCATTCCAAAATGACAAGCAAAACCGTCCTGCTGAATGACAAATTCAGCAGGACGGTTTTTTGCTTGTCTTATTTCTTTTTCCAAGGAATATACTCCTTGCGCTCTTTGCTGTCATCACAGGTATGCGGCCAGTTCAGTTTCCATTCAAAGTATTCCTCCCGCGTGATCTGCCCCGCATGAAGCTCCTGTTGGCGCAGCAGCCATTCCTGCATGAACTCATCGACAAGACCATATTGGAAGTACATTCCCACTGGCTGGCTAACAGGCCATTCGTCGCTGTCGTTGTACTTCGCGGTGGTATCATCCCCGTTTCGCTCTTTGACCGGATTGCGGACAAGTTGAAACAGCCGGATAGACCCCGGACTATCCTCGTCCAACCAGAAGAATGTCCGCATAAAGTCCTCTGCGCACCCCGGAGCATCTGTATAGAAGTTTTGTCGGTCTACACGCAAAACCTCCGCGATTTTGTTCAGCAAGTCTTTCTTCGGAACACGGTAATTCGTTTCGTACTGAGCAACGCGATTATCCGCGCCCTTTTCCTCCAGTCCGATGGCAACGCCCAGTTCCTTTTGCGTCATACCTCGAAAGGTACGGATTTTCCGAATCTTATCTCCTACTGTCATTCATACCACCGCCTCCGAAAACAGTATAGCGCAAATTTGCGAAATACGCAAGATAAATATTAACAAAAAAGCGAAATAAATTCTTGACATTAACATTTATGCTAATGTATAATAAGGACGCGGATATTAACATATTTGCGAATCATCAATAAGGAGGTGACACTATGACACAAGAATTGTTTGTACGAGCGGAGGAAGTTGCCAGCGAACTTGGCATTTCCAAACCCTACGCCTACAAGCTGGTGCGGGAAATGAACGAGGAATTGAAGCAGAAAGGCTTTATCACCATCCCCGGACGGGTAAGCAGACGGTATTTTGAAGAAAAATTCTATGGCCTGCGTGACAGGCAGTAAGGAGGAAACAGCAATGCCAGCATACAAGGACAAGGAAAAAGGTACATGGTATGCGTCCTTTTACTATGAGGACTGGACGGGAAAGAAAGTCAAAAAGCTGAAACGCGGCTTTTCCACCAAGCGTGACGCACTGGAATGGGAACGGACGTTTTTGCAGCAGCAGACCGCCGATCTGGAAATGACCTTTGAAAACTTCGTCGCGCTCTATGCAGCGGACATGAAAGGACGCATCAAGGAAAACACATGGGGCACAAAGGAGCATATCCTCTACAAAAAACTGGTGCCCTACTTCGGCAAACGGAAGATGTGTGACATTCATTCAAAAGAGATCATGGCATGGCAGAACGAGATGCTGAATCACCATGACAAAAACGGCAAGCCATATTCCCCGGTATATCTGAAAACGCTCCACAATCAGCTTAGCGCCGTGTTCAATCATGCGGTACGGCATTACGGTCTAAAGGTCAATCCCGCCGCCCAAGTCGGCAATATGGGAAAAGCCAAGGGGCGCGAAATGCTGTTCTGGACAAAGGCGGAATATCTGAAATTTGCAGACGTGATGATGGACAAGCCGCTCTCCTATTACGCCTTTGAAATGCTCTACTGGTGCGGTGTGCGGGAGGGTGAGCTATTGGCGCTTACCGCCGCCGACTTCGATTTTGAAAAACAGACCGTCACGATCTCCAAATCCTATCAGCGAATCAAAGGCCGTGACGTGATTACAGACCCCAAGACACCCAAGAGCAACCGAGTGATTCAGATGCCCGCGTTTCTGTGTGATGAAATGCAGGATTACCTCAAAAGTCTGTACGCTGTGCAGCCAACTGACCGCATCTTTACCGTCACAAAATCCTATCTCCATCGAGAAATGGACAGAGGTGCAAAGGAGGCTGGTGTCAAGTGCATCAGAATCCATGACTTGCGACATTCGCACATTTCCCTTTTGATTGATATGGGATTTACGGCACTGGCAATCGCAGACCGGGTAGGGCACGAAAGCATTGACATCACCTATCGCTATGCACATCTGTTTCCCACAAGACAAACGGAAATGGCAAACAAGCTGGATTTGGAACGAAAGGGGGCATAAATCATGTCTGCAAAGAATCTCGACCGACACAACCGCTGGCGCAGCAAGACCGTTGCTTTTCGGGTATCTCCGGAGGAAGATGTGCAGATTGAAACCGCTGTGCGGCTCTCCGGCCTGACCAAGCAGGATTATATTACACGGCGGCTCCTGTGCCGTGAAATCGTCGTACAGGGCAATCCAAGGGTCTATAAGGCGCTGCGCAATGAGCTGAACAGCGTTCTGGAAGAACTCCGGCGCGTGGAAACCGGACAGTCCATCGACGGCGAGCTGCTGGAAACGATCAGACTGATTTCTACCACGCTGGACGGTATGCGGGAGGATTGATAGATGGATTTTGAACAAGAGAAAACGACTGCCCTATATCCGCCTGTTGGCGCAGACGGAGGACAGCCGCTCTCAAAAGAAACTAATCAAAGTATAGCAGAGGACACCGCAGAATACAAGACGCAAGCGGACGATTTGGAGGAAATCATGCAGCAGATACGCCGGGCCAGCGACCCGGCGTATCTGCCAACCGTGTCTATGAACGACCTCTATGAACAGGTCTTTCCCGGCAGACCGCCAGTGATTGACGGCCTGCTCTATGCGGGAACGTACCTCTTTGTGGGCGCTCCAAAGGTCGGAAAATCGTTCCTCATGGCACAGCTTGCCTATCATGTAAGTATGGGGATTCCGCTGTGGGGATATGCCGTAAATCGTGGAACTGTTCTCTATCTGGCTTTGGAGGACGATCACCGCCGCCTGCAAGACCGGCTTTACCGGATGTTCGGAGAGAACAGTACCGAAAATCTCTATTTTGCAGTCTATGCAAAACAGCTAAACAAAGGTCTGGAAACGCAGCTCAAGGGCTTTATTCGTGAACACCCGGACACACGGCTTATCATTATCGATACGCTGCAAAAAATCCGGGAGGACGGCGGCGAAAAGTGCAGCTATGCCAGCGATTATGAAATGATGGCCAGTTTGAAAAGCTTTGCCGACGAAAGCGGTGTTTGTCTGCTGCTGGTGCATCATACGCGCAAGCAGCAGGCCGATGATCGATTCGATATGATTTCCGGCACAAATGGTCTGCTCGGCGCAGCGGATGGCGCGTTCCTACTCCAAAAGGAGCGCCGGACAGACTGCTCTGCGACGCTGGACATATCCGGGCGTGACCAACAGGATCAACGGCTCTATCTGACACGGAACAGCGAAAGGCTGATATGGGAATTGCAGCGGGCAGAAACAGAATTTCACCATGAAGCACCTGATCCTGTTTTAGAAGCAGTTGCGGCATTTATAACGTCGGAGCGCTCGGTCTGGTGCGGCACAGCAACCGAGCTGGCTGCTGCGCTGGAGATAAACATGAAGCCAAATGCTCTGGCAATGCGGCTCAATGTGCGGGCGTGGCAGCTAAATTGTAAATATCATATCTGCTATGAAAGCGCCCGCACCCACGCCGGGAGAAGCATCCGTCTGACGCTCGATCAGACTGTGTGTGACGACCGTGACGGCCGTGACGATCTTCCCGATACCGGTTCTGCTGTCTAAAAAGCTGTCACAGCCGTCACGGTTGTCACGGGGCGCGGGGGCAACTGTCAAGGGGGCATACTTGCGGGTGGAGATTGCCGCAAGGCAATACAACCCGAACCCCTTGACAGTTGGCACACGGGAAACACTTGCCGGGTGAGCGGAAAGGCGTGCGCCTTTCCGCTCTGCCTAACGGCGAGTGAAGAAGTTTAGGCGGGGTGCAGGGTGCCCTTTTCAAAGGGCAGCCCTGCTGGGGGTGCTGTCCGCAGACAGCGGGGGCAACGCCCCCACACCACCCCGTAGGGCGCAAATGCGCTTTTGATGGCCGCTGGCTGTCAAAAGTGCCTTTGCGTTACTTTCGCAGAAAGTAACAAAGGCACGCCGCTTGCGCGGCGGAAAGGAGTGAATGAATGAAACGAACGATCAGTGCAAGGGTTGGACGCGGCTCTGTAAATCACAACACCCGAAAGTTTCACGCAAAGAACACTGACCCGGAGCGTTCTCACCTGAATATCACCTATTGTGAGGAAAATATCAAAGCTGTTTACCACGAACTGTTTGACGAAGCTCTTGCACGATACAATTCCAAGCAGACCAGAGCAGACCGAAAAATCAAAGATTATTATGAGAAGATTCGTGCCAGCAAGCAGGAAAAGACATTCCATGAGATTATTCTGCAAGTCGGCAATAAGGACGATATGCACACAGGGAGCGACGAGGGTTCGCTTGCCGTAGAAATCTTAGAAGAATACATGACTGGCTTTCGGGAGAGAAATCCGCAGCTCCGCGTGTTTTCCGCACATCTGCACATGGACGAAGCCACGCCGCATCTGCATATTGATTTTATTCCATTTACAACCGGCAGCAAGCGCGGCTTGGAAACGCGGGTATCTCTCAAACAGGCGTTGGCTGCACAGGGATTTCAAGGCGGAAGTCGAGGCGATACAGAGTGGAATCAATGGGTACGCTCAGAAAAAGATCAACTTTCGCTTGTGATGCAGCGTCACGGAATTGAATGGGAGAAGAAAGACACACACGAAAAGCACCTGTCTGTATTGGATTACAAGAAAGAGCAGCGGACAAAAGAAATTGCAGCGCTAGAAACCGTCAAAGCAGAAAAAGAGAGCGAGGTTGCGGAGCAAGAGCAACGTCTAAGTGAGCTTGCCCCGGCGGTAAAGAACATGGAACGGCTGGCTGCGGACTTTTCCGCCAACCCGGAACAGATTCTACCGGAGGCAGGCGCATTGGAAACAGGCCGTTCCTACCGCGAGAAAAAGGCAAAACCGTTGCTTGCTAAAATCGTCAAGGTGCTGCGGGCATTATACCTTGCCTACGTCGAGCTGAAAGGAAAGTTTGAGCGGCTACAAGCGGATTATGGACAGGTTCAGAAGGCCAACAGCCGCCTGTCTGAACGCTTGCAGGAAGTCAAGCTGGAAAACAAATCCCTCCGGCGCAACTCTGCCGACTATGCGCAGCTCAAACAAATCCTCGGCGCAGAACAGATTAAAGCAACGTTAAATGCCGCCAGACAGCGGGAAAAAGAGCAAAAACGTTCGCGCCGCTCCTTTGAACGATAAAGCGACAATACTATTCAGGCATCAAACACTATTTTTAGATAAACGAAATATGTTGACAAACGTTATCAGTTGTGATATTCTTCAAATATAACGTGCGTTAACATTTGCAAAAGGGGTGGTATGATATGGAACATCTCAAACTGTCTGACGGCGAATGGAAACTGATGAAAACGCTCTGGGCGCGCCAAGGGCAGACGTTGGCGGAGCTGGTGACTGCTTTGGACGCGGACACCGGCTGGAGCCGGGCGACGATCTTTATGATGCTCAAGCGGTTGATCGCCAAGGGCGCGGTCACGATGGATGACAGCGGAAAATTTCAGAAATACAGCGCGGCGATCACGTATTCGGATGTCGAGCCGGAGGAAACAGAATCGTTTCTGTCCAAGGTCTACGGCGGCAGCGTGGGAATGATGGTATCGAATTTGGTCGGACGCGGTGCGCTGTCCGAACAGGAGATTCAGGAACTGAAAGCCATTTTGGACGCAGCGGAAAAACAGGAGGAATCCTCATGCTGAAAGAAGTTTTGACCGTTTCCGCGCTGATAGCGGTTGTGCTTTTGGTGCGGGCGATATTCAAAAACCGCGTGCCGAAGCGGATGATCTATTGCCTCTGGCTGGTCGTGCTGCTGAAACTCTGCTTGCCGGGAACACTGGTTTCTCTGCCGGTTCTTCCGGCAGAGGACGCGGCAGTTCCGGCGCAGAGCGCAGAGCGGCCCGTGCAGACTGCACCGGTGATTCAGCGACCCGCACAAACCGTGACGAAACCGCAAACACCTGCGCAGCAACCGGTTTCCCCGGTACAAGAAACTGCGAAACCGGCTGCAAAGCCGTTGACGACGGCACAGATTCTTCAAATTGCCTGGTTCAGCGGCAGCGCACTGCTCGGTCTCTGGCTGTTTGGTACATGGCTGACGTTCACGATTCGGCTCCACAAAGATAAGAAATTCCTCGGAAAACGGGGAAGGACGAACATTTACGTCTCAAAACGCATCAAATCGCCGTGTTTAGCCGGACTGATTCCGGCAGTCTACCTGACGGAAGACGTGCTGAGGAACGATACGACTGAGCTGATTGTGCGCCACGAACTGACGCATTTGCATCATCTGGACTTTCTCTGGTCACTCTGCCGGACAATCGCAGTGATCGTCTACTGGTGGAATCCACTCATCTGGCTGGCGGCGATTTGTTCCAAGCGCGACGCGGAGCTGGCGTGCGATGAGGCGGTCGCCGCCAAGCTGCCGGAGAGCAAGCGCCTTGCCTACGCCCGCGCGATTCTGGCACAAGCGCCGCGCAAAACGGCGGCGCTAAGTCTTGCCGGACCTCCGGTTAAGGAGCGCATTTTGTTCCTGACGAAAAAGCGGCGTACAAGCGCTCTGTGCGTGATTCTGGCGCTGCTGATCGTCGCTTCTGCGACCGGCTGCTCGTTTGCAGAGCTGACGCGGCAGAAATCGGGAGAAATCACAATGCCGGATCATGCAGCCGATTCCAGCGCAAACGCAACGCCGCAAGAGGCGGATTCTGCGCTGCCGGTCATGGATACGGTTGAACTGATTGGGTTCGTTGCCGATTCGCAAACGCCGTGGATTGAACTGTACGAAAGCACAGACAGCAAGGAGCCGCTTGCAAAGATTCCTTATGATCTGATTGCGGCGCTCCCCGGCTGTGACAGGAAAAGTGAAGCCTTTACCTTTGGATTTCTTGATTCCACCACATTCTACTATGGCGAGATCGGCGCGTTCTGTTGGTGCGTCGCCGCGCTGCCGCCCGCAGCCGGAACAGGCGCAGCAAATGTCTGCACTTCCCCGGACAGCGGCGAAACGTGGGAAATTTCTGATCCAAACGCGCTTTATACCGGCACGGTCATCGGCGCTGGCTTTGCGTCTGAAACGGTCGGCTTTATCAGCTACCGCTACTTTTTTGACAACGGCCCCGAAATTGCGCGGACGCTGGACGGCGGCAAAACATGGACGCGGTTGGAACTGGATATTCCGGCAGAATATGCGCAGTACAATATGCAGCCACAGAATCCAACGTTTTCCGGCAATGACGGCAGCTATCCGATCATACTGCTTGGCAAGGACGGAAACGACCGCACCACGACACTTCAAACGCATGACGGCGGCATGACTTGGACGTGGGATAGTATTCAGGCAAGCGACAGCAATACACTTAATCTTCCAGAAGAAGCTGCCGCATGGGTCAACACATATCTTTCTGCGCAGTACACTGTATTGGACACGCAGACCTTTGATTTCGACGGCAACAACAATATTCTGCTGCTCGTTGGCAGTGAAAATCCCTCATTTACCGGCTACCAGGTATTCGCCTTGGAGCAGAATGACGGCGCATACCTTCTCTATGCGTGGAATGAATCGTATGGCTGGGATTCCTCGCTTGAAGATATGGTCTGCGCGATGCGTACAGACACATTTGCCGCTGTCTACGGTTTTACAAGAGACAGCGATCCGGCATTCGATATGCTTGAGCTTACGCTTGACGACGGAAGCGAAGAAACTGTTTCCATCGAGCCGAATACGCCATTTCTGCACGTTATCCCCGGTAGGCTGAAAGAAGTTCAGAACATTACACTTTCCGGCAGCAAAACGAATACGAAACAAAATATTGGTCGCGGCTGGAATGCACGCCCCGACAGCGTTGAGGACACCTATCCAATGAATGACAGCATCTGGTCAAGAGTTCACGCAAGGCTGGATTGCGGACACTGGGTGCCGGAATACGAAGATGCTGTCTGGGAATTTGAGCTGGAGGACAGCAAACGGAGCGACCTGCCCGGCGATATTTTCCAGTGGCCGCGCTATTATTCTGCATTTGTCGATTATTTCAGTGGCATGAACGCTGACTTGCACTATCTGGACGCGGATGCCGTCTGGACAAAGGACTTGTCGGAGGACGGGCAGACGATGATCGTCACAATGACGTGGGGCGATGAAGCGCTTACACTCTCCTATTCGCTCCAAACACAGGAAATCAGTGTCGGAGAAAACAATGGTCTTTGAGGCATGGCTGGATGAAACAAATCGCATTGTGTCCTTTCACGAAATTCCAGACAGCCGGTATTACAGCGCAGAGGAACACGACTTCTGGCAGGTGATTGTTGGCCTGATTGTGACCTGGTATCGGGTTCAGTGAAATACACTATCACCTAGCGCCCGCCATGTGTGGCCGTCAATGGTCGAGATAAACGGCGCGCACAGCGCGCCGCCATTGACTGCCCCGCATGGGTGCGCTGCGCGGTCACCAAGGCGGGCAAGGCCAAAGGCGCTTGCCCGCCTATATTGATCTTAAGAACGCGGGGTGTCCTGTCCCGACATGGGAGCGCACACGCTCCCATGTCGGATAATTGCATGGCTGAAAGCCTTGCAATTCCTCATATTCTGTGATACTATTTTGATACTAAAAATTGAAGCAGCCGCAAATATCAGTGCAAATCATTAACATATTTGCGAATGTTTTGCTTGTAAAACTATTGTAAATAAGCAGCCCTATACTTGAATTTGCCGAGTGGGAATGATTTCACAGCTTGAAAAAAGCCCGTAAACACTGGGCTTTTCAAGCCTTGATGCCCCTCGTGGCAACGATTTGGCAACAGAATTTCATTATTCACAAGAAAAGAGCTATCTGATTTCAAATGAGTCAGATAGCTCTTTTTTTATACGCCAATTACAATGAATTCTTCGTTCTCTCCGATTTCTTCTGCAACCCAACGGTCTATAGCAGACAGAGTTTCCATAGCTTCGTTTACAAATTCAGAGGGTACAATCTCAGGAATGTTCAGATGCATGATTTCCTGCCACTCTCTTCTTGTAGCACAAGTATCTTCAAACATATCAAAGGATGTAATGATTTCTCGGAATATTCTTTCCAGAAAGAAGAAAAATGCGCTGTCCAGCACATACAGTGAATCTTGTCGAAGAAACTTCCTACCGGCACCAGAGTTTCCTTTTCTGAATTCAAGGTAATCGCTACCGCTGAATTCTCCGAGCTTACAAACATATTCATTCATGCTTCATTTCCTCAAGTAGCAGGTCACTCAGCTCCTGCGACGGCGTGATCTTGTGCCACTGACCGGAGGTGTCGAGTTCAGGATAGCGGTAGCGCCAGCGGTCGTATTCTTCTTTGGTGATCTCCTCCGCTTTCAGCTTGGCGGCAACCGCGCCCCACGCGGCAAGCATTTTGTGAAGCTCCGCTGCGTCGCGTCCTTTGTGGATATGAACGCGCAGATGCACCTC
>OIWM01002373.1_pt1 | contig 15900 bp, 15 predicted proteins | sample 1587451 | NCBI WGS metagenome assembly OIWM01 (sample SAMEA3888907, study PRJEB22519) | human gut metagenome | biome: human gut; feature: human-associated habitat; material: faeces | place: Denmark | collected 2011
TGAAGAACGTCAACCCGAACACGGCGGAGAAGGAGGACTTCTTCTCGATGTCCGCGAAGGTCTACATCGATGCGCTGATATGGTTCCTCAGGATCTACGAGGACGGGCGGTACTGTGACTTCCCGCACCTCATAGAACTCATGGGCATGCCGTACGAGGTGGTGTTCGACATCCTGCAGCAATACAGCGAGATCGAGATCAAGATACGCCCGTTCGCGAACGCCCTGAACAGTGGAGCGCAGGACCAGCTTCAGGGACAGATCGCGTCAGCGCAGATTCCGCTGAACAAGTTCGCTTCCCCGGAGCTGTACTGGGTGCTTTCAGGGGATGACTTCCCTCTTGACATCAACGACCCAGAGCATCCGAAGATACTGTGCGTGGGAAACAACCCGGACTATCAAGCCATCTACGGAACCACGCTGGCACTCTACACGTCCAGGATGTTCAAGCTCATAAACCACAAGGGCAAGCTCCCGTGCGGAGTCCTCCTGGATGAACTGCCGACAATCTTCATCAAGGGACTCGACAACCTCATAGCGACAGCACGAAGCAACAAGGTGGCCATCGTGCTGGGAGCCCAGGACAAGAGTCAGCTCGTGAGGGACTATACCCAGAAGGAGGCTGACGTCATATTCAACACCGTTGGAAACATATTCGCAGGACAGGTCAACGGCAAGACAGCCGAGGAGCTGAGCAAGTCATTCGGAAAGGAGTTCCGTCAGCAGCAGAGCGAGACAACAGGTTCCGACTCCGAGTCCACCAGCACATCCTTCCACCAGGAGGAGATCATGCCTGTCTCGCGCATCGAAACCCTGTCACAGGGATACTTCCTAGGTAAGGTTGCAGACAACAACAATAACAAGATAGCACGCAAGCTGTTCTGCGGAGAGATACAGATCGACATGGAGGAGTACCACAGGAAGCAGAAATCCAAGAAGCCGCTTCCCGTCATGACCGACTTCGATGAAGACGCAATCGAGAACAACGTGCGCAGGCTCGGTGAGGAGGTCATCCGTCAGGAGCTCCGGAAAGAGATCATGGATCAGGCCCATCAACGTGGCGAATTCCCGTCCACGGAAGATGTGACCGGAGAAGTGCAGAAGCGTTTCGAAGGGATATCTGATGAGCAGGCAGAATCCATCATCAGGAAAGTATCTGACGCAAAGGTCAAGGAGAAGGTCGACATGATGGTAAGACAGAACTTCGAGAGGATAAAGCAGGAGGTATGGAACATCATCGTGACAGAGAACGAGAAGCTACCGAACCCTCACGACCTTGGCAAAGCCGCATAGAAATCACAAAACAATTCAAATATGCTTATTGAGTTTTATATTACAGGCCGATTCTATGATGAAAGTAACAACTGTCTGCGGCCTCTGGTGGAAGGGATCTTCAACCATCTCACTGTCGATGTCCCCATATGTCCAGATCCTAGCGAGAACATCGTGCTCTACAAGGACGGATTCTGCATCGCGGCCGAAGTTGCCGAACGATTCTTCTCTTATGATGCCCCGGAGGAAGGGCAGGAAGGGCGAGCTTCCTATGTCTACGAACTGGGTAGTCTGGACATCGTAGAATATGACCACAAGTACGAGGAGACCATCCAGGAGCTTAAAGAAAAGGAGCGAAAACGCAGGTTAGCCGATCAAGGTTTACAGGGATGACGATATCTGTCACTGCCGTTGACTATCTTTGGCCCAGAAAGGAACAATGGGTCGGACTGATACATTTTTTCTGATGGGATAATTCTTATCGGGCACAGGCATGGATACCATCATGCCACCCGTTCTTGAAGGATTGATTGTTTCCCGTCCGATTGTCATTAAGGACGGGATTACCACAAAGGGGACAGCCGTGAGGCTCTCCCCTTTATCTGTAGAATGTAACCCAGTTGGTGGTGTACTTACCGGGAGTATGGAATATCTCCTTGACCGAGCCGTCATCCTGACGGTACCACGAGTAGTTCCAACCCGTTCCCATGTCACAGTAGATCGCCTCCCTTACGCCAAGGTTCACAAGCGCATCCATGTATTGTCCGAAAGGCATCGAGAACGCACAGTCAATGACACACAGCTTTCCGTCCAGCTCGCACAGAGCCCTATAGATGTTCTTGGACCCGGCCTTGATGCAGCCTTTGAACCGCTTTCCTTCATGTATGAGCATGCTCTGGCAGAATCCCATTCCTCCGTTCTCGGCAGCCTTCTCAAGCACCGCCACCGAATTAGCATGGCTGTAGTTGAAGAAGTGCCAGCCTGTCTTGGAATCCCATGTGAACACACCGTTGTTCGTCCCGCACTTGTATCCCTTGTGGAACGTTCCGCCCGACACATGATGTCCTGCTATGTTGGAATGCCGGAACTCATCCAACCTCTCCCCGGTGAAAGCTGCTTCGAAGCAGAGGATGACATCCTCTTCAGTTTTCGATGGCATTGTCTCCGTCACCAGATCGATGCTCTTGAACACAGGACAATATATGGTCAGACTGTCACGCCTGTCGACATCCATATAGTGCTCATAAGCTGGTACAGCCTTTACGTTCGTCTCACTATCATTCTGAGCATCTCTGTCTGTTCGGCTCCAACATCCCTGACCAAGAGTCAACGCCATGACAAGCGTAAATGCCATGCAAAAGAATCTCATCTGAGTATATGCCCTTTCACTATTCCACATCAAGCCCCATCTTTGAGAACACGTTTCCATAGGCTGTCTTCTCGGCCACCATCCTTATGGTTTCCTTGAACCCTTTCGGCAGTTTCGACCATACGGTCTTCCTTATCTCTTCCGGAATCTCCTTGTAGTAAGCCTCGGCAATTCCACCAGTGATGCACGCAAGTGTATCACTGTCCCCGCCCATGGAGACAGCCTTGCGCATGGCATCCTCGAAGTCGGTGGACTCCAGGAAGGCTATGATCGCCTCCGGCACAGTCCCCTGACAGCTGGAATCCCATCCATAAGTCTCATTGAGGAACCTGTAAGTCCTGTCCAAGTCATATCCATACCTAGATGAGATGTATTCCCTGATCTCATCCTTGGTTTTGCCGTTACGTGCCATCCAGATGGCGGCGGCAGTTGCCTGGGCTCCCTTGATGCCTTCCGGATGGTTATGGGTGATGGATGCCGAGATACCGGCCACCCTCTCCGTCTCCTCAAGGGTATCGAAGAACCATCCGCATGCTGACGCCCTCATGGCGCTGCCGTTGCCCCAGCTGCCGTACGGATGCCTCTTGCCATCCTCCGGGTATCCATCATGACCGCGCAGGGCCCACGGGTTGAAGAGCCAGTGGTAAAACATCCCTCCATAGCCACCCATCGGGCACGGACATTTCTCGGCAAGCCAGACCATGTATTCCTCAAGTCTCTCATGGGTATGTTCCCTATCATTGATGAGCCACAGCGCCACGGCCGCAGTCATCACCGAGTCATCGGTGAAGTTGCTGTCACCAAGAAAAAGGGTGAAATTGTAATCCTTTGTGTTGTTGAACTCATAGGCGCTGCCTATGGTGTCTCCGCATACTGCTCCAAACATATCCTATACTTTTCTACTATTCTACTAATAACTTTCCACAAATGACTCCATCGCTGAGCATGTCACGGGATTGGACATCATGCCGGATACGAACGAGTCGAAACGGTCAGCCATGTCCAGGACACCGTCTGCCTTGATGCCTTCCGCCACAGCCTTCACCGCAGTGAAAAGAACCTTGTCCCTATGGAGCTCACGGTTGTTGTTGACACTGTACATCAGACATTCCTCCAGTGTAGCCCTGACTGCCTCGCATCTTGCAGCGGACATGTCTCTGTCCCATAGATAGCGCTCGACCATCTTACGCATAGACGCCCCTTTCATCACACAGTCCAGGAGGATGGTAGTGCGGCACATCATGCTGTACTGCCGAGCCGCCTCGCAGTCCATTTCAAAGAACACAGACTCGTCTGTTCTCGTTCCAGGTCTCAGCTTCTCTATCGCTGTCTCGTCCAGATAGTTCGACTGTTCCTCGGCAACGATGTCCAGCGTACTTCGGCACCGCGTTCCATCAAACAGATACACGAGTGCCTCGGCAAAGACATCATTCGGACAAACGATATCGAAGAGCGTAAGACATGAGCGCAGCTTCATGGCGTCAGTCCTTCCGAGAATCTCCTCCGCAGACCTTGACCCGGCATGGGCCACCACCGCAAGCACAGCCTCGCGAAGCCTTGCCGACAGGACCGGCTCCTCCAGATAGGCCTTGGCCTCAATCAATGAGCTGATCCCATACAGGTTTGAATACCCGCTGTGCCCCAGGCCCTTCACCTGCGGGAAGATGTACCATACCCAGTGGGACTGCTTGAGACCGGCCCTGAGTTCCTTCAGGGCGGTCTCATATCCAGCATACCTGCTGTCCTGGGCATCCAGGAATCTCTTCAGTGCCTCCATGACGTCTAGAAATTGAACCTGTAGTCGAGGACCTTCCAGAAAGACTCCGGAAGTGCCACGTTAGGAAGACTGTAGGCAGAGGCAAAGAGAGGAGCGATCTGCTCATCGCGGTAGCCGGCATGTCCGCATCCAATCCTCGTGACGAGGAACCTCTTGTCCGGGCAGGAGTCCGCAAGTCTTATGAAACGCAGCACCTCCCTTCTGAGCTCATCAAAGTCGCGTCCGATGGTGTTGATGTAGTACCTGTCCCCTACAAGGCCGTCCTGAGAACTGCTGCCAAGAACCAGGACCTCGTTGGCAGCGAGATCTGTAACCCTATCAGGAGTGATCCTCGAAGCATCACGCTTCATGGCGAAGAAGTCCTCCTCGAGATCCTCTGACATACCTGTCATCCTCATTCTGGATGCCTTCTTGTAGAACTCCCTGCGTCCGGAGTTCATCTTCTCCCACATCATCTGCGCACCGGTCGCATCCTGCGCGAAGTCCATCGCATTGTGGATACCAAGTCCACCTGCGACCTCCACTGAGTCCTGATTGGCTCCTATATAGGTGAACACCCAGCCCTTGGCGCGCAGCGACTCCACCATCTCCTTGACCATCGATGCGCTGTAGTGGCGGGAACTGTTCTCGTAACCATCTGTGATGACAGTGACAAGCACATGGTCGCCTTCCTTCACATGCTCCACGAGCTTCTTGATGGAGATTCCCATCGCATCGTAGAGAGGAGTGCAGCCGCTCGGACGGTAGTCGTCCACGGTGAGATCCTTCACTTCCGAAATCGGCTTGAGGCTGATGATCTCCCTCACATCCGGACGGTTCGAGCCGGAATCGAAGGTCACGAAGGTCAGGATCTGCACAAGAGAGCTGTCTTCCTTCTGTGATAGTCGGATGGTATTCAGCGTCTCGTTGGCACCGGAAAGCGCCTGTCCGTAGATTGAGTCCATCGATCCGGACTCGTCCAGGATGATAAGGTTGTATATCGTTCCTGTCTCGGCAGCCTTCTGATGGTTGTTCGTAAGATTGCCAGGAGAGGCAATCCCTGTGTTCACCGTAGTCGTTGTAACTGTCTTCACATTGACCGTTGATACGGTCTTCTTCTTTCCAAACAAATTCATATTTCCTATTCTTTCAGCGTATGCTCCCCTTCCCCGGCCGTTGGACGGGTTGCACAAATTATTAATATTCAGCTATTTTTACTAGAACTCCAGCCTGAATCCCTTGGCCTTCATCTCCTCGTACTTCTCCTTGTTGAAGCGGTAGTTCACAGGTATGCGAGGTCCCGCATCCTTCGGACGGTCGCCCACCTCGTCAAGGATGCCGAGCTTGAGCATCTTGGACCCGAAGTTCCTGCGGTCGAAGTGGACCTCAAGAATGGACTCGTACAGCGCCTGAAGCTGAGGGATCGTGAACACCTCCGGGAGAAGGTCGAATCCTATCGGCTTGAAATGCATCCTCTCCTTGAGACGCTTCAATGCAGCCCTGAGGATCTTCTCATGGTCAAAGGCAAGACAGGGAACCGAATCGATCGGGAACCAGGATGCAAGCCTGGCGTCATCACCACCCTCGACCTTGCCCTTCTCGACCAGGGCATAGTATGCGATGGATATGACTCTTCCACGGGGGTCTCGGTCAACATCCGAGAAGCAGCCGATCTGCTCAAAGAATGCGCTCTTGCGGCTTGTAACCACCTTGGCATCAGAGATCACATCGGACTCTATCATGAATTCATCCTCGTAATCCGCATCCGACATTTCCGCAGTATAGATAGAAAGACCTGTCTCCTCCTGAAGTTCCCTCATGGCACAGACTTCCGATGTCTCGTCCATCTGCAGGAAACCTCCCGGAAATGCCCACTTGTCCTTGAACGGCTCTATGCCTCGCTTGACGAGCAGAACCGACAAGCCTTCCTTAACGTCATATCCGAATATCACACAGTCCGTAGTGACAGATGGCCTCGGATACTCGTATGTGTATGTCCCTTTCTTTACTTCCATGATATTTTATGTAAATTTTACGCAAAGATAGGTATTATTTCTGTCTCTCCAAACTTTTTGCGTAATTTTTACATAATAAATTTGCTACGAGGTCAGCTGATTTGACGGCAGAGACACAGTCTCTGATTCCGGGAAGCCATTGCCTTCGTCTGATGACGCCCTCTTGGCCATGACTTCATGATACCTGTCAACGGCCAGCCTTTCAGCATCCCTGAGTATCAACATGTAGGTATCGAAGTTGCCGATGAAACTGTCCATTGTCCTGTCCATGGTTACGATCATATAGTCGTAAGAGGTACCCTTGTTCACGTGCATCTTGGCCATGACAATATGACTGTTCACCTCAAGTGACGCAGCTTCCAGGGCATCCCAGTCAATCTCAAATCCATTGGCGTTGTAGCCCTTGCAAAGGATTATCTGATGGGGGAGACGGCTGCAGTCGATCTGAAAGGCCTCCTCGCCTGCCTTGAAGAGAAGGATTTCGTCTTCCTCAGAGAAAGAACAGTCATATCCCCTTTCATTCTCAAGAAAGGTCTTCAGACCATCAACGCTAGTCACGAACCTGCGTCCCTCGATAGACGACTTGCATACTGCGAGCTCGGACTTCAGGTCGGCTATCCTGCTCTGCATAGATCCATTCTCGTTCTCGAAACGGATGATCCTTCTCCTGTCCGAAAGGTATAGTGCGGTAAATACTGCGGCTACCGCTACCGAAACTGATACTAAAATGATTGAAAACATAAGCTGCTGTTCTTATTCACAGACAAAATTATTCCTCTTGAACGAACTATATCTTCGTTCCATGGAACCATATCAGAATTCCGGCATATCAAGCATGTCATATGGTGAATCCTTTATGACCCGGCATCCCGAGAGATCACCTCCGACATCACGGATGAACTCCTCGACCCCTTCAGACACCCACCGCTCACGCAGGAATTCCTCAATAACCTGTGCCTTGTCACCAACCACGGGTCGGTTGATCTCGAACAAGGCTGCCAGAAAGCAGCTGAACTTCGCCCTTTCTCCTGAATTGCATGCATGTGCTTCATATGATATCTCATCCAATCTGCGCAGACAGCCAACCAGTCCGAGGACGCCCAGAGACCAGATGATCCTGTCCATCTCAGGAAATGACATCAGTGTGTTTCCATAGACACCATACTTCGCAATGTCGTCGATTTCAAAAGGAGCATAGCAGAAGGACAGTACGTATTTCTTGACGAGATCGAAAGCTTCTTCATCGGTAAGTTTCCTTCCAAGCTTAGCCATGACATACAGGTAATTGGCTGGCGACAGATCGTCCATAAGCTCTGCCGGGAAGCCAGGTTCATTCCCGAGACTGGCACAGATGTGAGTAGGGTCAACACCACCACGGAAGAACAGGTCATCAATCTGGCCTATGAGGTAGTCCTTCGGAAGATACTTCAAGGCAGCATAGCCTGAGTTCCTGTCCGGGTTTTGCTCCCACGTCTCCCGCAGTTTGTCCTCAAATCCATCAATCCAGCTCCGGCCCAGCATCCTGCATGCCCAGGAACGATCATCCTTGCTGCCATCGAACATGGCTGAAATGATCTTCTTCTGGTCCGAGAATGACTGATAAGGATACCTCTCCCTGAGACGTTCCCTCGCATAGGATACCTTGCCGCTCCTCTTGTCGATGAACATCTTCAGCAGGGTCCTTATCGGCTCGTTACGTCCGCTGAAGCCCCGCTTGCGGCCAGGAGGATGAGACAGCATCCACCGCACCAACCTGAGATCCGCCCCAAGTCTGAATGACAGGTCAGGAGACTCTTCTATCTCATCCAGGAGAAGTGCCAGCTCATCTGTAGGTACGCTGCGCAAGATGGCGATGTTTATCGCCCTTTTGTCATCCTTGTAGGTTGACGGTTCCGTCTGCCTCCGGTATGAAGACAGGGCTGATACTAGTTCGTCTGCTGTCATGGATTCCGCTTCTGGGTTTCAAGGCAAAATTACTCCATGAAGGCGAACTGGATATTCGTGCAGATAGAATCATATATGGACGCCATTATCCTTCTGCTCCCGTCTTGGTTCCACCTGGCGCTGCCGTTCCGGTGGAACCATGTACCCATCGGTGCACGTCATGGTCGACGACCACCTTCCCTGGGAGAGGATTATGGAATCGCTGATGAACGGGCCTCCCTCCTTGTAGCCGTAGCGGTTCCCCGGTTCGCGCAGACTCCCATCCGTCACCTGCGGAGGTTTCTCTGGAGGATCCTTTGGCTTGGCGGGGAGCTTCTTTGAACGCAGTATCAGTGGGAGCGAGAGAAGAGGAGTCAGAAGAAGAGTCAGCATGAACGCCTTGCCGAACCCCATCTTGCGCTTCCTGCCCAAAGCCGCGACAAGAACGTTGGCCGTAATGATTGCAAGAGTGACGATCATAGCTTCATCCCCCCATGTCTACGCTCCACCGCTTCACCTTCATGGAGCTGTTTCTGTGCGTCCCTGGCCATATCCAGTATGTCCTTGTGCAGACGTTCGATATTGCTCTCCTTCCGGGTATCGTATATGCCTACACCCTCGTCCAGGCAGGCTCTGGCAATCGCAGACTTGAGCCCGTCAAGGTCCAAGGTATAGGTTCCGCTTTCTCGCTGGAGACGTGAAAGCGACAGCATCTCCTCCTTGCCGAAGCGCAGGCCCTCATGTCCAAGGTTCTTCCTCCAGTCCTCCGGAAGTCCCTCGGAAAGGGAGAACGTGGCTATCTTCCCCGAATCAAGAACATGCTCCCTGCACCAGTCCGCATCCTTGTACTCCCCTTCCCTCAGTTCTCCTCCGTAATTCACCTTCACCAGTCCGGTCCAGGAATCAAGTTCTATGCTTCCATCCACCACTGAATGGTCAAAGATCAGAATGGAATCTCCCCTTCTCGATGGATAGCATGCCGTAGGGAACTTGAGATGCGGCTGCCTGCCGCCATGGTCGTCATAGCCTGCAATCCTCTCCATCCTTGTCCTCACCTGCCCGCAGTAGTCCGACAGCTGCTCGAACATCGCTCTCGACTTCTCCCGAATCTCCCTGGACGGCATCCCGGGCATGTCCAGTTCTGTGGCGCTCCTCAGCCCGTCATTGGTGACGTACAGGACCCGGGTGCCTCCGTCCACGCCATCAAATGGAGTCCCTGAATCCATGACCTTGACCTCCGAGAGTATCTGCTTGAGCTCCTTCATGGATACCACTTCCACACCGGCCTGTCTGAGAGCCCAGCTCACCTGCATGTCGGGATACCTCATGGCAGAGAACTTCTGTCCATGTACCGTATGCACGCTCACTACCTTCACCGTATCATCCATAGGATCCTTGACACGGCTAGGCGCACTGACCTTCGTGAATATGTTCAGCGCATCCTTCTGAGATGAGTCGAGCGTCAGCATGCATCTCTGGGCCATGGTATTGGGAACTCCTCCGTAATAAGCGGCAGAGAGAGCCCCCGCCATGGCTGCGATTGACGGGGAGTCTCCACCGCAGAGAATCACCCTGCGAACGGACTCCTCAAAGGAGAAGGACGTGAGGAATGAGGCGAGAGCGAGGGGCAGGGCGTCGCGGGCGCTGATGCTCCTGCGATCGGAACGCACCTCATAATTTATCGGCTCACCGTTCACATATGCAGTCTCCTTCACCATCTGCATTGTACGCGGGAGAATCTCCTCCATTGTATAGAAAGAAATCCCCTCCTCCATCCGCTTCTGTGACTCATCCCTGACGATGGACACGGCTCGGTTCTGAAGGAGTGTCGCACACACCTCAGGCATGTGCTTCCCTTCGGACAGCATCTCCGAGGCCTCAAGGCCGGCTATAGCGGCAGTCAGGTCCAGATTGTAGTCCTCCTCCATCGAGAAGCGGATCTCGTGCCTGTCCCTGCCATGTGCAGCCATGAATACCGCCATGCAGCAGGCCTCGCACATATCTGCATCCTCCCCCCTGAGGCCGAAGGCTCCTGCTCCCTTACGTGCCAGGTCACGCGCCTCAAGAAGATGATCCGTATAGACCCCAACAACCGACAAGGCTGCAGCTATGCCGGATGACCCCATACGTCCGGCATCGGGGAAACGTCTTTTCAGATCGGCTTCGCTGTCATGTGCCCCGAACACCAGCCAGTCCGCCACTGCAATGGAGAGACGGCTTACATCCGTAGGGGTACAGTGGTGGTTAACCGTCTCCCCATGGGAACGGAAGGAGTTCGGACGGAAAAACTCAAACGAAGCGGCATCTGCATCACAAAGCCTGTATGGAGCTGCAAGTATATCCCCCACCACGGCTCCAGGCACAGATGACCTCTGTGACAGGGTCAGCCCTATGCTGTCGGAGCGGCCCTCCCCCATCGCCTGTGCCATTGCAGATGAAATATCAAGTGGCTTCTTAGGAAGTGGTTCCTTCTGAATTCCCTCGAAGCGTGCAAGGAATGACTGCCTGTTCCAATGAGGACTGCCTTCCGCATCATTATACAGGAATCCCTTCGGCACTATCTGGCTAGCAGGTATGCCGAAGCGCATCGCAGCCTTGGTGCCGGCCTCGTCAACACCAGACTGTCCTCCGGAGCGAATCTCGCCCACATCCATTCCTTCCGATACGGCAAGACCGATGACTGCAGCGATGAAGTCATCCACATCGGACTGACCTATCCCGAAGGCCTGAAGGGTCTGAAGGCCGTTACCGGCTATGTTGAGATTGAAAGAATGCAGATGCTCTGTGTTATGCGCAAGCATATCCGCGATCCTTTCCCTGTATTCCTCACTATAGAGGGCATCCCTGGATGCCGGCATGTCGACTGCAAGATACCTGTCCCCTGCAGCCTTGCGGGTGAGCCTCTCCCCTGCCGTAGAGAAGTCCACGGCAAACGCAATGGTCATATCCGCCCAGCGGGCGTTGGCAACCGTCCTGTCGTGATATTTTGGACTGGTGGTCTCCATGACCGTGAGACCATCCCTCACAAGAGTCTGCCTCAATGAAATGTCATCCTGTTCCATGTCTGAGCGATGATAATTATAACAAAAAGGCGGAAAGGGAATGACCCCTTCCCGCCACCGACCATACAGGAGGCAAGGCTACACGCGCATGCCTTTGCCCTTCTTGGACGACTCCTCCTGCTTGACTGCGGATTTCTGCTCCTTCTTCTGGTCCTCCGCCACCTTCTCCGTCTTCTTCAGGCCGATCTTCTCAGGGAAGTTCTGGTCGACGGTCCACAGACACTGCCTGAAGGCATCGAAATGGATGTCCCCCTTGCGCTCCTTTCCGTTGTAGAGGACCTCGACATCGCGGATCACTCCACCTTTGGAAAGCTGCGCCTTCTCGTCATCCGTAAGAGTATGGCCGAACACCTCAGTACGCCTCTGAAGCTCGTTCTCGAGGCTTGACGCCGGGCATACAACCACGGCACGGGTATTCGGGTTCACAGCAAGGTACTGCTGTCTGCCGCCAATCTCGATCGGACCGGCCGATCCGCGTTCCTTCAGGTCGTTCTGCATAGCCTCCGGAATCTCCTTGCCGAAGACATTTCGGATGTAGAGGGACTCCCTCACTCCCTGAACCTCAAGCTGGAATTCTCCGTCCTTGCTTGTCTGATAGGCCCTGAGCGATGCGTCTCCGTCCTGACGGACTCCATCACCGCTGCTGAACACGCGGACAAGGGACGTGTACCTTCCCTGGGCGAGGTCCTTGCCCAGACCCTTCTCGATGATCTCGTTCTCCGAGAGACCGAACTTCTCCTGCCACTTTGCCCATGGCATGGCGTCCAGTCTGCTTCGCTCCCAACTGGTGAGCTTCTTTTCTTCTGCTGTCATAGCTGATAGTTTGTTTATTGTTAGACATTCATATCTTGAGCCTTCTGATGGCAGGAGGGTTTCCGGACACCCGGGTGACCAAGCAGCAGGTCGTTCAAGTCATTATAATCGCTGTACGAAGGACGGCAGTCCATGCACCTGGAACCTGGACAGGAGGCTATCACCTTGTCCGTGTAGGCATCGCCTGCCACATCGTTGTCAAGAAGAAGTGACACATCCTCATGGGAGGATATATATCCGATGGCATTACGGATGTTTGCCCCGGAATTAAGGACGCAAACATCACACTGTGGATCTCCATGCATCTGCAGCAGGGACAGGAAATCCATGAATCCTTCAAGAACCATCACCTTTGATGATGACGGATTCTCTGATCTCACGAGACCGGCTTTGAAGGTGGTCACACCGTTCGGCATTGAGGAGATCTTCGAGACCACCCCGGACAGACCGTTACGGAGGGCATATCCCCCCATGTTATTGCGGAAGCCAAGAGAGAAGAACCTGTGTCCTGTGGCATTGAAATGAAAGCGGACCTCCTCGCAGAACCTCTTGGTTAACGAATCATCGATCCCACGTGTTCGCGAGTACGTTAGCAAGGCTGTAGAACAGATCGGTCCTGAACTTTCCACGGTGATGGATGAAGACCTTCCGGGACCTGGGAGATGGGCTGACGCTTTTTCTTCCGTGACATACGGAAGAAGGGAAGCAAGGAAGTCCATCGCCTCATAACGGCTGCAGCCTCTGAGACGGCACACCAGATCCACTACTCCTCCTTTCTCCCCTGTTCCCCAGTCCGTCCATACGTTGTCGCGCATGTTTATCTGAAAAGAGGGATGCTTCTCCTCCCGCAAAGGCGAATAGAACGGCCCGTTACCAGCAGGCCTGTCTGTACGCTTGCCAAGAGCGGCAAGGACTGAGACGATCGGGACTGAAAGCAGAGCCCTCTTGGTGGTTTCTGAATACTGCGACATACTTGAATGACAAATGGCCGAAGGCCCGTGTTGTAAAAATTAATTTCGCTCGCTCTATATTCCACAAGATTTGCTATCTTTGCCTTATAGGCGAAAATAAATAGCACAGGTTGCAGAATCAACTGTGCAAATATAAATTAAATTAAACATATTGAAAATATTTTATACGATATTTTCGTGTGGTATAGTGCGCTATGACAAAGAAGAACAATTTAGTTTTGTCAAAAGACGTTGACAAAGGTCATTCTACAGAACCTAAGCTTAAGTTTCTGACTGAATTCATGACACTTTGCGGAGAATGCTCCGCAGACATAGCACGCGCGACCGGTCTTACAAGAGGTGGTGTTTCACACTGGTTCAGCAGCGACGACTGCAAACTCAGCTACTGTGAGCAGTACATAAACCTCAAGGGGTACGAACTCGTCTTCGAATTAAAGAAACAGAACAGTTCCCAGAACAGCAACGTCTCTATCAACATAGAGAGAAAGGCTCCCGAGCCAGACGAGAGCTCATGCCGCAGACTCCTGTTCCTCCTTGCAGCAATGGCCAAGCACGGCATCTCAAAAGTACAGATGGCAAAAGACCTTGACCTTAAATACAACACAGTCCGTCACTGGTTCATCGTTGACGATATCTACATCTCCCACATATTTCGAATCGCTGAAATATATGATCTCAAGATAAACATCGACATAAAGCCAAAGGAAGAACTCTAACAGCATATACAGTACAATCTATAAAGGGCACCCAAATGGATGCCCTTTTTTACTTTGCACTCCCCTATCTATGAAACATTGTTATATCATTTCATTTTTAACGCAATAATTCATCCACATCACATTCAATTGTATTTATTGCGTTATTAACTCTATTGCGTTAATAATTCAAAAAAATAGTGTATTGTAAAAGCATATGAACTCAACTGCAGATGAATCCCGCAGCGCCAGCATCACAGAAGTGCACAGCAAAGAGTTCGTCTATTGTATGCGTTATTAGAGTTAATAAGTTTTTAACGCAATAAATAGTATTATTGGAGTTTTTAACTCCTTTGCGTTTTTAACTCCAATAATACAGTTGTGTAATATATTGCGTTTTTAGAGTTAATGAGTTATTAACGCAAACAATAATATCAAGAGTTTTTAATTCTTTTGCGTTTTTAACTCATTAAATTAATGGTCGTTCCGATTTATCTTGATTGAGCAAAACTCAAGCACCAAGAATGAGATCTGACTAAGTTAAGGCAAATTCTGAGAGACGCTGAATAAGAATAGATTATTTGCGTTATTAACTCTATTGCGTTAAAAACGAATTGGAGATAAAAAGAGTTAATGAGTTATTAACGAAATTCGTTTTTAACTCCATATTTGTAATATGACATTATATAGATAATTCTTTGCGTTATTAACTATTTTAAGAGTTTTTGCGTTTTTAGAGTTAAAAAGTGTTTTTAACGAAAAATATTATTATATTTGCATCAGTAAAGAATATATAGATGGGAAACGTAATCTGCTTCATGAATAACAAGGGAGGCGTGGCAAAGACTATGTCTGCCTTCAATGTAGGAATCCTCTGGTCAAAGATCGGAAAGAAGGTTCTCTTCATAGATCTTGACTCCCAGGCAAACCTTACAGGAATGCTCGCCTCAAACGATGAGCGCTATGAATCCAAGAAATGGGACAACACGATCGAGGACTCCTTCATGATCGGCCCAAAGCTCATGCCGCTCCCTATTCTGCCGAGCCGCTACAAGAACGTTGACTTCGTTCCAGCCGACCTGAAACTTTCCAATTTCGATGTCGACACGGCTACGATGTCACTTAAGGTGTATCTCCTCAAGGACCTCATTGCTCCGATCAAGGAAAATTACGACTATATAATAATAGACTGTCCTCCTGCACTTGGCGGTATCATCATGAACGCGATGGTGGCATCAGACGGCATTGTGCTCGTGACCACACCAGACCAGCCTTCGCTTGACGGAATGCACATGGTGATCAATGTCTACAACGAGATCATCAGCGATGAGAGACTGAACCCATACCTCAAGTTCCTGGGATGTCTCGTGACCAGAGTGGAGAACGATACGATCAACAAGTCGTACATCCAGCTCATCGAGGAGGAGTTCGGAGCTTATGTGATCAAACCATACATCAGGAAGAACACAAAGCTCAACCAGTCAGCCTCTATGCACAGGGACATCTTCGAGCATGACCCTGACGGTAAGGGCGCCAGAGAATACAGAGATGCAGCGAAGGAGATTCTCCTCAGAATGGAGCAGTAGGGTAGGGGAGTGTTTAACAAACTAAAAACAAGACAGTTATGGCAGAGAATTCAATAAAGGATTTCGTAAAGAGACAGACAACTCCTCTAACCATCGGTGTTCCGAAACCAAAGACTCAGAAGGAAGTGGAACCTGAGGCAAGGGTAGAGGCTCCTGTCCTGGAGGCAGTGCCGGTTCAGGCAGCAACTGCAGTGGAAACAGTAGTCACTAAGGGACATGTGGGACGTCCGAAGAGTGATGTGGAGAAGGTGAAAGTAAGTCTGTACATCCCCGCAGAAAGCAAGGAGAAGCTCGTGAAGATCCAGCACAGGAATTACAGGCAGTGCCGGGAGAATTTCACGGTTCCGAGTTCGTAAAGACACAGGTGGGCGTGGACAATGTATGCGAGCGCGCCGCCCTGAAAGCAGCCGGGACAGGCGGATGGATCCTCTTAGGCAAG
>OIWM01002375.1_pt1 | contig 15884 bp, 17 predicted proteins | sample 1587451 | NCBI WGS metagenome assembly OIWM01 (sample SAMEA3888907, study PRJEB22519) | human gut metagenome | biome: human gut; feature: human-associated habitat; material: faeces | place: Denmark | collected 2011
CGGGGCTGCGGTCGCCGCGGGCGTCTTCGTCGCGGAAGCAGGGCGCGATCTGGAAGTAGCGGTCGAAGCCGGAGGTCATGAGCAGCTGCTTGAACTGCTGCGGCGCCTGCGGCAGCGCGTAGAACTTACCGGGATGCTTTCTGGCAGGAACCAGATAGTCGCGCGCGCCCTCGGGGGAGGAAGCCGTCAGGATCGGGGTCGTAATTTCGAGGAAGTTGTGTTCCATCATTGCCTTGCGCAGCGCGGCGATGACCTGGCAGCGCAGGATGATGTTCTGCTTGACCGCAGGATTTCTGAGGTCCAGATAGCGGTATTTGAGGCGCTGGGTCTCGTCTGCGTCGCGGCTGCGGTTGATTTCAAACGGCAGCTCGTTGTGGATGCACTTGCCGAGAATATCGATCTTCTCCGGCACGACCTCCACATCGCCGGTCGCCTGCTTGGGGTTTTTGCTGGCGCGCTCGCGCACGGTGCCGGTCACGGAGATGGTCGATTCCTTGTTGATGGACTTGACGATGTTCATCATGTCCTCGGTCTCGACGACAATCTGCGTCGTGCCGTAGAAATCGCGCAGGACGACGAAGGCAAAGTTGCTGCCCACGACGCGCACGTTTTCCATCCAGCCGCAGAGCGTGACGGTTTTGCCGGCATCGGAAAGACGAAGCTCCCCGCAGGTGTGAGTTCTGGATTGCATCATAATGGTATCCTTCTTTCGTATCAGAATGGTTGTATACTGGATGATTGTTACTTCAAAATCGTTCCCTGATGGGACCGGGCGATTCCATCGAGAATGATGTTGATGGCGTTTTCGCGCGAGACGCTCACCTGCTCGCCCGCCTTGAGGTCCTTGACCGAAAGCGTACCGGCGGCAATCTCGTCTTCTCCGAGGAAGATGACATAGGGAATCGAAAGCTTGTCGGCGTACTGAATCTTCGCCTTGAACTTCTTTGCCTCGGTGTAGAGCTGGGTGCGGATGCCGGTCTGGCGAAGCTCGGTGGCAAGCTCGATGGCAGGCGTCAGATCGTCGGTCATCGGCAGAACCAGCACGTCGGCAGGGGCGGTGTTCCAAGTTTCGCTTAGCATATTCTGCTCGGACAGCACATAGAAAAGCCGCGTCAGACCGATCGAAATGCCGACGCCCGGCAGCTGCCGGTCGGTATAATACTCGGCGAGGTTATCATATCTGCCGCCGGAGCAGACCGAGCCGATTTCCGGATGGTCCAGCAGCGTGGTTTCATAGACCGTGCCGGTGTAGTAATCGAGTCCTCTTGCAATCGTCAGGTCGACCGCAAAATTCTCCTCCGGCACACCGAAAGCGGCAAGGTACTTTGTGACCGTCTCCAGCTCACTGAGACCCTGATCGAACGTTTCGTTTCTGCCGCAGTAGCCGTGCAGACTGGAAAGGACCTCGCCGTTCGTGCCGCGGATGGCGATAAACTTCAGAATCTCGTCCGCCAGCTCGCGCGTCAGACCGCAGTCGTCGATCAGGATCTCGCCGACCTTCTCGGGTCCGATCTTGTCGAGCTTGTCGACGGTGCGCATGATGTCGCCCGATTTTGCTGACAGCCCCAGCATCGCATAGAAGCCGTTTAAGATCTTGCGGTTGTTGACGCGAATCTGGAAGCGCTTGAGACCCATGGTCCGGAAGGTCCGGTAGATGATCGACGGGATTTCGGCTTCATTGACAATCGAAAGCTTGCCGTCGCCGATGATGTCGATATCCGCCTGATAAAACTCGCGGAATCTGCCCCTTTGCGCGCGCTCGCCGCGGTAGACCTTGCCGATCTGGTAGCGGCGGAACGGGAACGACAGCTCGTTGTAGTGCAGCGCCACGTATTTTGCCAGCGGGACCGTGAGGTCGAAGCGCAGCGCCAGATCGCTGTCTCCCTTCTGGAAACGGTAGATCTGCTTTTCTGTTTCGCCGCCGCCCTTTGCCAGCAGCACGTCGGCTGCTTCAATCGCCGGGGTGTCGAGCGCGCAGAAGCCGTACAGACTGTACGTTTTGCGCAGGATGTCCATAATTGCCTCCATCTGCGCCTGCGGCGCGGGAAGCAGCTCCATAAACCCGGAGAGCGTGTGCGGTCTGATTTGTGCCATGATTGTGTTCCTCTCTGTTGTTTACAATATGAAATTCCGGAAACGATGGTTTTATTCGGCAAGAGCCGACGGCGAGAGATTTTTCGTCAGAGCAAAAAACAGACGCGCAGGAATACTTTGTGTATTTCAAGCGGATGTTTTGCCGCCATGGCGGAAAAAATCCGGCGTCGACCGCAGGCGAACGGAACCTTCGTTTCCCAATAAAAAGATACTCTCATCCCTCCATTGGGACGAGAGTATCGCAGATACTTCGTGGTGCCACCCAAATTTGAAGGGCTTGCCCTTCCTCTTTGCCGCGTGTTCGGTGCGGCGCGCCGGCGATTTCGGAGAAGCTCTCCTTATACGCCCGCTCGGCGGATGTCCTTCGCGCGCCCTCCCGCAGAAATCTTTCAGCTTGTGATTTCCTCTCTGTCCGGGGCTTCGGCACGGTACTGCTTCCGCGTCACAGCGGTTATCTAACGCAATCTGTCAGTGCAGCTTTTTGGATTTGATCATCATTCTCCAGTCGAGGTCGCCGCGCTGCAGACCGAGAATCAGCATTTCTGCCGAGGCAAGGTTCGTCGCGCACGGGACGTTATGCATGTCGCACAGCCGCAGCGTGCGCATGATGCGCTGGTCCTCCCAGGGGTCCGTGTCGTTGGGGTCGGAGAACATGATCACAAGGTCAATCTCGTTATACGCAATGCGCGCGTCGACCTGCTGATGCCCGCCCTGATTCTTGGACAGGAACAGCGCGACCGGCAGATTTGTCGCCTCTGCCACCAGCCGCCCGGTCGCCGCCGTGGCAGACAGGCTGTGCTTGGAGAGGATGGATTTATATGCCGTGCAGAACTGCACCATGAGTTCCTTCTTCTTATCATGCGCCATGAGTGTGATATTCATAACTCTCAACTCCTTTGTTCACATGCCGGAAAGTGTCCGCCGGATTTTCATCAGCTTCACGCGCTTTCCCTGCAGCCTTTTTGCAATGTGCAGGCACGCAAGGCTCGCGCCCTGAAAGGTATACTGGCAAAGCGGTTTTCCCTCGACCGCCGCAAGCGTCACATTCGCGTCGTCCGGAACAATGCCCAGCAGCGGCAGCCCCACGCCGTCCATGATATCGTCGACGGTGGCGTTCATTCTGCGAAACAGCTGCGGGCTGACCCGGTTGACCACCAGCTTCGCCGGAACCTCGCGCTTCGTGAGCGCCAGCTCGGCGGCTCTTGCCGCGTCGCGCTGGGAAGCCGGGTCTGCCAGGCACACAACCATCAGCTCGTCTGCGTGCCGCACGGCAAGATCAAAGCCTGCCCCGATGCCAGCCGGCGCGTCCAGCAGCACCCAGTCATAGCGGCGGCGCGCCTCGTCAATCAGCGAGGCAAACTGCGCCTCGTCCAGATCCTCTGCGCAGACAGAGACCGGAGCCGTCAGCAGCTGCAGCCCGGAAAGCCCTGCCGCGCGCGGCGCCTGCTCGAGCGTGTAGTCGCCCCGCATCACTTCCAGAAACGAAACCGACGCCTCCGACGCCATGCCGAGCGAAATGTCGAGATTGCGAAGCCCGAGGTCCGCGTCGATGCACAGAACGCGCGCGCCCTCCAGACAAAGGCAGCCCGCGACGCCCGCACACACGGATGTTTTGCCGGTTCCGCCCTTGCCGGATATGACCGCCAGAACCTGCCCCATGCAGCGTACCTCCGCATCCATTCGATAGTTGGACCTATTATATATGATTTGCACGGAAAATTCAATGCCTCTTTGTCGAAGAAGTTGAAAAATCTCCGGATTCTTCCCGTTCTTTTCCTGTGTTTTTTGCATATACTGGGAAACGGGAGGGATTATATGAATCACCAGAGAATCCACCGGTTCTGCCTCGCGCTGATGCTCGCGGCGATGCTCGTGCGCCTTGCCGGGCAGGTGCAGGCATATCTCGATTGGAAGCATTCGCTTGCGCCCACGCTCTGGCGCGTGGATATCGATGCCGCGCCCACGGAGCTGGTCTGCCGGACATCGCTGCCCGCGGGGCTTTCGCCGGTTTCGTCTGCCGCACCGGAAGCGGACGAGCCTTCCGGCGAGCTGCCGGCAGCTTCCGAAGAAGACGCCGCGCCGGAAGAACCATCGCAGAACGCGCCCGCAGAACCATCGGAACCGCTGACCTTTTCGCCGGAGGAGGCAGACGCGATTGTCATCACGGGCGGCTGTACATACACCTATGAGAAACAGGCGCTCCTGATGCAGCCGTCCACGCTCGATTTTTCGGGCGACGGACCGAAGATTCTGATTGTCCATACCCATGCCTCAGAGGCGTATACGCCGGAACCGGGCTTTACATACGAGCCGTCGGACACGCTTCGCACGCAGGACGAGACGCGCTCGGTCATCCGCCTCGGCAGCGAGATTGCGCGGATTCTAGAGGACGCGGGCATCGAGACGCTCCACGACACGACGCACAATGACTATCCGAGCTACGACGGGTCCTATGCGCGGATGCAGACGATCATCGAGTCGTATCTGGCGCAATATCCGTCGATTCAGATGGTGCTGGACGTACACCGCGACGCGGTCGAGGACCGGGCAGGCTTCCCTGCCGCGTTGACGGCAAATATAGACGGCGAGGAGTACGCGCGGCTGATGCTCGTCGTCGGCACGGACGAGGGCGGGCTCACACATCCGCGCTGGCAGGAGAATCTGGCAAATGCACTCAAGCTGCAGGCGCTGGTAAACCGGAGCGCGCCGGGGCTCTGCCGCGACATCGATCTGCGCACCGAGCGGTTTAACCAGCACGAAACGGACGGTTCGCTTCTTTGCGAGTTCGGCGCCTCGGGCAACACGCTTTCGCAGGCGCTGCGCACGGCGCGCGTCTTTGCGGACGTGCTTGTTTCCTTTATAAACGGTGTAGCCGCAGCCTCATAAAAAATTTTTTTCAAAAACCCCTTTACAAATCGTTGTTTATCGTGTATACTCATAACCGTAATAAGAATTATTACTGTTTTGGAGGGATGCAGATGGCAACAGTCAGAAAACACAGCCGCAAGCGCGACGCCATTCTTGCCTGTCTGCGCTCGACCACCTGCCACCCTACTGCCGAATGGGTCTATCAGCAGCTCAAGCCCGCGATTCCCGATTTAAGCCTCGGCACGGTCTACCGGAACCTATCGATGTTCAAAGACGAGGGTCTGGTGATCTCGGTCGGCACGGTCGGAGGACTCGAACGGTTCGACGGCAACACCAGCCCCCACACACACTTCGTCTGCACCAGATGCAGCGCGGTGCTCGATCTGATGGACATCAACCTGGAAGACGGGTTTTTGCAGAGTGTCCATGATACTGCGGGCGGCAAAATCACAGACTACCGACTCAGCTTCTACGGTCTGTGCCCGGAATGTATGCAGGCGGCAAAAGCCGCTGAATAAAAAAGCAGTTGCAATTACGATTAGAAAAAATAAAAAACGGAGGATTTTATTATGAAGAAGTTTGTTTGCAAGGTTTGCGGTTACATCTACGAAGGCGAAGCAGCTCCGGCAGAGTGCCCGGTATGTCATGCCAAGAGCAACATGTTCGAAGAGGTCAAGGGTGAGCTGAAGCTCGCTGCCGAGCATGAGTTCGGCGTCTACGGCACGACCGTCAAGAACAATCCCGACATCAGCGAGGAAGACAAGAAGTACATCTTCGATCAGCTGATGGCGAACTTCAACGGCGAGTGCTCGGAGGTCGGCATGTACCTGTGCATGGCTCGTATTGCCCACCGCGAGGGCTACCCCGAGGTCGGTCTGTACTGGGAAAAGGCGGCATACGAAGAGGCAGAGCATGCAGCAAAGTTTGCCGAGATGCTCGGCTCCGATCTCGAGAGCAACATGCACGCCGACACGAAGAAGAACCTTGCCTGGCGTGTCGACTGCGAGTTCGGCGCAACGCAGGGTAAGTTCGACCTGGCAAAGAAGGCGAAGCAGCTGAACCTCGACGCCATCCACGACACCGTCCATGAGATGGCAAAGGACGAAGCCAGACACGGCAGAGCGCTCAAGGGCCTGCTGGACCGCTACTTCGGCAAATAATCTCACCCGGAGGAATCACGTATGAAATACGTCTGCGATGTCTGCGGCTATGTCTATGACCCGGAGGTCGGCGATCCCGAGAACGGCGTCGCCCCCGGCACGCCGTGGGAGGAAGTTCCCGAGGATTGGGTCTGCCCGCTCTGCGGCGTTGGCAAGGACCAGTTCAGCCCGGAAGAATAAGCCTTTTTGAAGCAGGAGAGAAAGCAAGTTCTCTCCTGCTTTTTTGCGCCTTGCCAAAAAAGAAGTGGATAAAAAGGTGGATATCCCGCCGCGCGCGCTTGCAGCTGTAAAAAGCAGCGCTTGCCGTCTTGAAAGTTTGTCTCCATCTGTGATAAGATAAGTAAATCATCTGTCTCAAAGGAGGCTATCTGCATGAATATCATCGATGCAATTTTTCATCTGGTCAAGCATCCGGTCATCGAGTTGGTGGAGTACTACCGCGGAAAGAACAGAGCGAATACGGCAGGTGATGCGCTGGAGGAATACATCAAGGACCTTTTTGCCGACTCCTTTGATCTAAACGAAGCGCAACGTCTACAACGGCAAAGCGAGGTGTTTTCTTATCTTGGTAATGACAGAAATCCGCCGGATGCTATGCTGCGCGGCGGTGACGCCATTGAAGTTAAGAAAATTGAAACAGATACCGCGGCGCTCGCTCTGAATTCAAGTTATCCAAAGCATATTCTGTCAAAAGACAATCTCATGCTTTCCTCCGCCTGCAAAGATGCTGAATGCTGGAGCGAAAAAGACATGATTTATGCCGTTGGTATCGTGAAAAATGGCAATCGGCTCAGGCAGCTTGCCATGGTCTACGGACTTGATTACTGTGCCAGCGAAGAATGCTACAGCCGCATCCGGACTACAATCAAAGACGGCGTGGAAGCAATTCCGGGCATCGAGTTTGCGGAAAGCAAAGAGCTTGGGCATATCAATAAAGTGGATCCTCTCGGCATCACCTATATGCGCATACGCGGAATGTGGGGAATTAAAAACCCATGGAATGTATTTGATTATATTTATCGAAGAAACCCGAAAAAGAGTTTCAATTTCATGTGTATCATCAACGACGCAAAATGGGATACGTTTGATAACACGACGCTTCTTACAGATATGCAGAAGGACGGCTTCAAAATCGAACACGTCAAAATCAAAAACCCGGACAATCCGGCAAAGCTTGTCGATGCCCGGCTGATTACATTTTGCATATAGGAGAACTGCTATGAAAGTGATCAGTCTGTTTTCAGGTTGCGGCGGTCTGGACCTTGGCTTTGAACGCGCAGGCTTTGATATTCCGGTCGCCAACGAATACGACAAAACTATCTGGGCTACCTTCCGCGCAAATCATCCGCGCACAACGCTGCTTGAGGCGGACATCCGCAGCCTCCGGGCAGAAGACTTTCCGACCGATGTTGACGGAATCATCGGCGGACCGCCCTGCCAGTCCTGGTCGGAAGCGGGCGCATTGCGCGGCATTGAAGACGCGCGTGGGCAGCTGTTTTACGACTATATTCGCATCCTGTGGCAAGTTCAGCCCAAATTTTTCCTTGCTGAAAACGTCTCCGGCATGCTCGCCGGGCGGCACCGAGAGGCAGTCGACAACATTGTTTCGCTTTTTGAATCTTCCGGCTATGATGTTTCTGTCACGCTTGTAAATGCAAAGGACTATGGTGTAGCAGAAGAACGTAAGCGCGTTTTCTACATCGGCTTCCGCAAGGACCTGCGCATGGACTTTGTCTTTCCAAAGGGCAGTACCACAGACGATGCCAAAAAGCTTACGCTTCGGGATGTGATCTGGGATCTGCAAGATACGGTCGTTCCCGCCGGCGACAAAAACCATCACAACCCCGCCGCCATCAACAACAACGAGTACTTTACCGGTGCATTTTCCACTATCTTTATGAGCCGCAACCGCGTCAAAAGCTGGGATGAACAGGCATTTACGGTGCAGGCGTCCGGTCGACAGTGCCAGCTCCATCCACAGGCGCCAAAGATGATCAAAGTAGGTCCTAACGACTGCCGCTTCGTCCCCGGCTATGAAGCACTCTACCGGCGTATGAGCGTCCGGGAGGTTGCACGGGTGCAGGGCTTTCCAGATTCGTTCCGGCTTTTCTATGACAACGTCAACGACGGTTATAAAATGATCGGAAACGCTGTGCCAGTTCAGCTCGCCTATGAAATCGCCATGGCAATCCGGCAACAGCTCGAGCATCGGTCAAACAGCGGTCTTTGAACATTGCCAAAGCGGAGAAGGAACGTTCCTTCTCCGCTTTTATTCGTCCGTTTCCTCTTTCAGATACACATCCGGCTCCTTGCCATGTTCGCGGCAGACCGCCTGCACGGTCTGAATGATGTCCTGCCGCGCGGTCCCGGAGCAGATATCCCGGAAAATCAGCGCGCCGTCGTAGGGCGTATACTCCGCTGTAAACCGGCACGGGCGCTTTCGCAGCGCCTGCGCCTCGCGCAGCGTCCGGCATGTCGGCGGCGTTTCATCGAATACGTACAGCCGGTCGTCGCAGCAATGGACATACGAAGTTTCCAGAAACGCGGCAAAAAGCTTTTGGTCAAAGCCCCGGCTGACGGAAATCAGTTCCTTCCAGTCCCCGTGCATGCGAAGAAGATCGTCCGTTCCGGCAATCTCCTGCGCGTAATACATTGGAAAGGTCGTGTGATAGACAATCTCGCGCGTCCTCTTTTCCTGCCGCTGCTCCATCCAGAACAGATCTTCCATCCAAATCGCAGCAAACCGCCCCGCGCACAGCCGGTCGAGGATTTCGCAGCATTCGCCGGTATAATCCCCCTCGCAGTCGAACCGGAGCTGCGGTCCTTCGTCGTCCTCGCAGTCGCTCAGCATAAAAAGCGGCGTCCACGGCTCCAGCTTTCCGAACAGCAGCTTCAGAAGTCCCAGAAAAAAGCCCATGTCTACTCATCCTCTCCCTGCACCCAGAGGCTCTTTCCGTGCGCGCTTAAAACCGCCCGGATGGTTTTCATGACAAATTGCTTTGTTTCCTCGTCCGGCAGCGTGATGTCCAGCCAGTTCTCACAGCTGTCGTAGCTCATGCTGTAAAGCCCCGGCTGACTGGTGCTTTCTTTGATGGCGTCAAACGTGACCGGCTCCGGAAGACTTTTAAGCGCAAAAAAGTTCGGCGTACAGTCATACGGCGTCCAGCCGATGGTCTTCAAATCTTCCTCCGCATACAGGGTCTCTATCATCTGCCGGTCGATGCCGGTGCCGACAGAATAGATGTCCTTCCAGCCGTCAGTCAGAAGTGTGTGCGCAGCGTGGTCGCGCAAATGGTCCTGCGCGTAGCACATCGGGAAGGTGTTCTTGTAGAAAATCTCGGTCTTCCTTCCGTCTTCCCGCTTATCCCGGTAGCTCCAGCATTCCACATGGCTCACGCAGAGCCGCCCTGCCATCAGCGCCTGCCAGATTTCCAGCCACAAAGAATAGCCGTGCGGTCCTCCCTCCCAGCAGGCAAGGCTGAACATATCCACGCTTTCCCTCTGAAAGACGCTCAGCCCAAAATCCTCGCCTGACGTAGTATCCCGTTTTTGGAACGTCCATTTCAGGAATTTCCAGAGTCCCATTTTTCTCACTCTCCTACATACGTAATATCAACGCCCCACCCCGTCAAACAGCCCGCAGCCGGAGAACACCGCAAGATCTTCCGCCGCAAGCGTCCGGTATTCCACGGCGCAGTTCTTCTCCAGATGCAGCACCTGCACCTGCCCGCGCGTCTGCTCCGGGAAAATCAGGCTCTGGCGGACGCCGTCAAATTCATAGCCCCAAGGGTAAGACGCCGTGTCTGTCTCAAAGGCGACCAGAATGGTGATTTCGCTTTTCGGGAAGCGCTCCGGTATCGCGTCATAGGAATCTGCCAGATCAGCATATTCCCAGACGGATACGTTTCTGTCGCTGTAATTGCCGAGGCAGGAATACGCCGTCAGGTCGAACACGTAATAGGTGCCGTTCTGATAGACCCAGTTGATCTCGTGGTTCCCGCCGCCGAGCCAGCGGATCATACCGACCTTCTCATAGTCCCCCTGCAGCAGATACGATGCTACGTTCGCATAGCCCCCGCAGCAGCACGCCTTGTTGCGCCGCCTCCTGCGCCTCCGATTCCGCCGCAAGCGCGGGCAGGCTCAGCGAAATCAGCAAAACAAGCGCCAGAAAACACGATGCCCATTTTCTCATACATATGCTCCTCTTTCCTGCTTCTGACTACCAGCATACCCCGGCAGACGGTGCTTGTCAACATTCCTGCCCACCCGAAAGGTCCGGCGCAATTTGTGCAATTCGCCTATTTGCAAGTTTTTCTCGTTTCGTGGTACACTAAAAGAAAAACCGCCTCCGGGCGGAAAGGAGCAGCATATGAACGAATACGAGGTTCTGATTGAGACCATCAACCCCTGCGGCGGCGAGGCGCACGCAAATAAGGAATTCAAAGAGATCGAAGCCGAAAGCCCCGAAAGCTATGTCGCGCAGAACGGCAGCTTCCCGGTGATCGATTCCGGCAAAAATGCAGCGGGCGACACCGTCATCACCACCGGCGATGGCAAAGGCACGCTCGTGCGCTACACCTTCACCGAATAACCCAAAAGGCGCAAAAAATCCGTTCCGGAAAACCCGGAACGGATTTTTCTATGGAGTGGGATCATCCATGGATTGCTTATTCCATATCTTCTTTGAGCTTTTCAAAAAAGCCCTTTTTCTTGGGCTGGGAGTCGTCGCCGCCGTTTTCCAGCTTGCGCAGAAGCTCCTTCTGCTCTTTTGTCAGCTTTGTCGGCGTTTCGACCACGACAGTGACAAACTGGTCGCCGCGCGTCTTATACCCGACATACGGAATGCCCTTGCCGCGCAGGCGGAACGTGGTTCCCGTCTGTGTGCCCTCGGGGACATTGTAGCGGACCTTGCCATCGAGCGTCGGCACCTCAATCGTCGCGCCGAGCGCCGCCTGCGTGAAGGAAATCGGCATCTGGCACAGAACGTTTGCCCCATCTCTTGTGAAAAGCGGATGCTTGCGCACCGTGACCGTTACCAGAAGATCTCCGTTCGGACCGCCGTTGGAACCGGCGTTGCCCTCTTCGCGCACACGGAACGACTGCCCGTTGTCGATGCCCGCAGGGACAGAGACCTTGATCGTCTTCGTATGGCGCACCTTGCCCTTGCCCTTACAGGTCTGGCAAGGGTCCTTGATGATTTTGCCTGCGCCGCCGCACTTCGGGCACGGCTGCTGCGACTGCATCGTCATGCCCATGAAGTTCTGCTGCGTACGCACCGTACCGGTGCCGCGGCAATACGTACAGGTTTCCGGCTGCGCGCCGTCCTTGCAGCCTGAGCCGTGACACGTCGGACACGACTCGATGCGCGAATACGTAATCTGCTGCTCGCAGCCGAACGCCGCATCCTCAAAGCTGATTTCAATTTCCGCAACGACATTCTGCCCCTTGCTGGGACCCGATCTGCGCGCGGAAGAGGCGCTGGCACCGCCGCCGAAGAAGTCGCCGAAAATATCGCCGAGATCTCCGAAGCCGCCGAAGCCGCCAAACCCGCCGAATCCTGCGCCCGCGCCTGCGTTCGGGTTGAAGTTCGGGTCGACGCCCGCAAAGCCGTACTGATCGTACCGCGCCTTTTTGTCCGCGTCGGACAGGACCTCATACGCCTCGTTGACTTCCTTGAATTTTTCCTCTGCCGATTTATCGCCGGGGTTCTGGTCCGGGTGGTACTTCATGGCAAGCTTCCGGTAAGCCTTCTTGATCTCCGCATCGGATGCGTTTTTCTCGACGCCCAGAACCTCATAATAATCTCGTTTGTTTTGATCTGCCATATCGTTTCACCTCTTTGTCAGGTGTTCAGACAAGCCAAGCAGGGCGGATTGCTCCGCCCCATGGCTGATGCATCAGAACTTAGACCTCTTCGTAGTCTGCGTCGACCACGCCGTCGTCGCCCGGCTTGTTGCCGTCCTGCGGACCGCAGCTGCCGCAATCGCCGCCGCAATTTGCGTTCGGATCGCCCTGCGGCGCAGCGTTCTTATAGAGCTTCTCGGAGACGGCATAGAACGCTTTCTGAACCTCGTCGGTCGCTGCCTTGATTGCCGCGACGTCGGTGCCCTTCTGAGCTTCCTTCAGCTTTTCGATGGCTGCGAGGACCGGCGCCTTGTCGCTCTCGGTGACCTTGTCGCCCATCTCGTTCAGGGTCTTTTCGGACTGATAGATGATCTGATCGGCTGCGTTGCGGGTATCGACCTCGTCCTTGCGCGCCTTATCCTCTGCCGCATACTGCTCGGCTTCCTTGACTGCCTTGTCGATGTCTTCCTTCGACAGGTTCGAAGAAGCGGTGATGGTGATCTTCTGCTCAGCGCCCGTGCCGAGGTCCTTTGCCGAGACATTCACGATGCCGTTGGCGTCGATGTCGAACGTGACCTCGATCTGCGGCACGCCGCGAGGCGCCGGAGCAATGCCCGTCAGCTGGAACTTGCCAAGGGTCTTGTTGTAAGCCGCCATCTCGCGCTCGCCCTGCAGGACATGGACTTCCACAGAGGTCTGGTTGTCTGCCGCGGTCGAGAAGACCTGGCTCTTCTTGGTCGGAATGGTAGTGTTACGCTCGATGAGCTTGGTAAACACGCCGCCCATGGTCTCAATGCCCAGCGACAGCGGAGTGACATCGAGCAGCAGCAGACCCTTCACGTCGCCGCCGAGGACGCCGCCCTGGATTGCCGCGCCGACTGCCACGCACTCGTCGGGGTTGATGCCCTTGAAGCCTTCCTTACCGGTGAGCTTCTTGACCTCTTCCTGCACTGCCGGGATACGGCTCGAGCCGCCGACCAGCAGGACTTTGGAAATATCGTTTGCGGTAAGACCCGCGTCTGCCATTGCCTGCTTCACAGGACCCACGGTTGCTTCAACCAGATGGGCAGTCAGCTCATTGAACTTCGCTCTGGTGAGCGTCACGTCCAGATGCTTCGGACCCGTTGCGTCTGCGGTGATATACGGCAGGTTGATGTTCGAGGAGGTCACGCCGGACAGCTCGATCTTTGCCTTCTCGGCAGCTTCCTTCAGACGCTGCATTGCCACCTTGTCGTTCGACAGGTCGATGCCCTCTGCCTTCTTGAATTCGTCAACGAGATACTTGATGATGCAGTCGTCGAAATCGTCGCCGCCGAGGTGGGTGTTGCCGTTGGTGGCAAGCACTTCGATGACGCCGTCGCCGATGTCCAGGATGGACACATCGAACGTGCCGCCGCCGAGGTCGTAGACCATGATCTTCTGCTCGGCTTCCTTGTCAACGCCATAGGCAAGCGCCGCTGCCGTCGGCTCGTTGATGATACGCTTGACTTCCAGACCCGCAATCTTGCCGGCGTCCTTGGTCGCCTGACGCTGGGCGTCGTTGAAGTAAGCAGGAACGGTGATGACAGCCTCGGTCACGGGACCGCCCAGATAGGCTTCAGCGTCTGCCTTCAGCTTCTGCAGAATCATGGCCGAAATTTCCTGCGGGGTGTACTTCTTGCCGTCGATGTCGACCTTATAGTCGGTGCCCATGTGACGCTTGATCGAAGCGATGGTGCGCTCATGGTTCGTGACTGCCTGACGCTTTGCGACCTGACCGACCATACGCTCACCGGTCTTCGAGAACGCCACAACGGACGGGGTGGTGCGGTTGCCTTCCGCGTTTGCGATAACGACGGGCTCGCCGCCTTCCATAACTGCTACACAGCTGTTGGTTGTGCCAAGATCAATGCCAATAATTTTACTCATAGTTGAAATCCTCCTAAATACAGGTGAATGTTTTTACAAATTTATTTTGGGATATGCGAATTTATGTGAATGCTTCCATGCGGGAAGCGGGCGGGCTAATTTGCAACCTTGACCATCGCGAAGCGGATGACCTTTTCGCCGACGAGGAAGCCCTTCTGGAAGACCTCGGCGATCACATTCTCGCCCAGACCCTCCTGCTCGACGTGCATCACGGCGTTGTGCCGCGCGGGATCAAAGACTTCTCCGATCTCGCCGAAGCTCGTCACGCCCAGACCCTCCATGACCTTCACCAGCTGGTTCATGGTCATCTCAACGCCCTTCTTGTACGCCTCATCGGCGGTTTCCTGCGCGAGCGCACGCTCGAGATTGTCGTAGACCGGCAGGAACTTGCCGACGGTCTCGGCTTTGATGACGGTGTAAAGATCATCTTTTTCCTTCTGGCTGCGCTTGCGGAAATTGTCATATTCCGCCGCCAGACGAAGGTAGCCGTCATGCTCCTTTGCAAGCTGCTGCTTGACGCTGTCCAGCTCCGACGGCTGTTTTTCTTCCTTTGCAGGTTCTTTTGCGGGCTCCTGCGCCGGTTCCGGCTGCCGGACCGGTTCGCCGGTCTCGGGCGGCTGCTGCGCGGTTTCCTCGACCGGCAGATCCTGTTCGGTTGTATTCTTTGTTTCCTGACTCATATTCAAATGCCTCCGGGGCTGTTATTTTTTCGGTTCTTCGGGAAGCTCAGGCTCGTTCAGTGCCGGCTGCTGGGGCTTGGCGAACATCCTGCCGAGATTCTCGGCAAAATAGCTCAGGCGCGCAGTGATCTTCGCGTAATCCATTCTCGTCGGACCTACGACGCCGATCATGCCCTGCATGCCGTCGCCGATATCGAACTTTGTAATGACGACGCTGGAATCTTTCAGTTCCTTTGCCACATTCTCCGGTCCGACCAGAATCTGCGTCGTGCCGGACGAAAGCGTTGCCGGAAGATTGGAAATGACGTCTTCATCGAGGCTTGTCAAAACCTCCTGCGCCTTTTCCACGTCGTGATACTCCGGCTGACCGAGCAGCTTTGCCTGACCGGTCATGTAAACCTCGCTGTGGGTCTTTTTCAGGAGTTCCACCGTGTAGTCCACAATCACCGGCACCAGGCTTGCCGCGCCGGCAGCGCTGCGCGTGACCTTTGCCAGAAGCTCCGGCGTGATTTCGTCCGCCGTCAGCTCGGTGAAGCTCGCGTTGAGAACCGCGGACAGAAGCCGCAAATCCTCCTGCGACACATCCAGCGGCAGGCGGATGAGCTTATTTTGCACCTGATTGTCGCTTAACATGACAACCAGAATAAAACTTCCTGCTTCTGCCAAAATGAGATCAAAGCGCTTGACGGTCCGCTGCGAGCTTCTGGCCGCGACGGCGTAGGCGGGAAGGTCGGTCATTTTGGAGACCAGCTTTCCGACCTGGGAGATCATCTTGTCGACCTCCTGCATCTTGACCTCCATCGCCTGATTGATGGTCTTCGTTTCGTCCATCGACAGGCGGTAGTTCTGCATGAGCTCGTCGACATACAGCCGGTAGCCCGCCGCGCTGGGCACGCGCCCCGCCGACGTATGCGGCTGCTCAAGAAGCCCCATGGTGGTCAAGTCCGCCATCTCGTTGCGGATGGTGGCCGGCGAAAAGTCCATGCCCGGCAGCTGGGAGATCGTTTTGGAGCCGACCGGCTCTGCCGTGCGGATGTAGCTGTCTACGATTGCCCGCAGAATCTGCTTTTTTCGTTCTGTCAGTTCCATGTTCCGTCCTCCCATCGTTTTAGCACTCTTTATCCCTGAGTGCTAAACGCAGTTTACCACTGCTTTCCCCGCTTGTCAATACCTTCTACTATAAATAATTTGTGAACAAATCAAGGTATTTTTTTGAACCGGATCTGTGGTCCGGGAACCAGGGGAGGCTCTGGCAGAGACCTGCCAGCTGGTCCTTTTTCGACCCCACGCTTCTTAGCTGCGCAAAGAAGCGCGGTGTCGAGCCGCCGCG
>OIWM01002385.1_pt1 | contig 15853 bp, 4 predicted proteins | sample 1587451 | NCBI WGS metagenome assembly OIWM01 (sample SAMEA3888907, study PRJEB22519) | human gut metagenome | biome: human gut; feature: human-associated habitat; material: faeces | place: Denmark | collected 2011
ACTTAATGTGGCCTTCGTCTTGCGCAGGACTGTAGAGCAGGGAACTTCGTGCCCCGACGCCCGGGAGGACGTTTCATTTAGAAAGATGGACCGACCGCCGTCAGCGATGGGAGCTACTCCCCCAGCACGGCCTTCTTGGCGGCTGCAGCCATGTTATCCAGATCTTCCTTGGTGGGATGGTCCTTCGCGGCAACCCAGTTGTCGAGCAGCATCTTAAATCGGGCGTTTTCGGGATCTTGTTCGAGCATGGCCTCGTAGCGCTGTTTGACCGCGGGGCCCATCTTGCCCTGGCACATTGCCCAGCCCACCAGCTCGGCATCATCGGCCAAATTAGAAGTTACGCGATCAATAATCTGCTGGTAATAGCTCTGGTCGGCGCCAAAACCGCAGGTGCCAAACAGGAAGACGCGCTTGCCGTGCAAGGCGGAGAGCAACGTCGCGACCGAAGGCGTGCACGCGCCCTTGTCGCACCAAAAACCGACGAGCACCGTGTCGGCCGCGCAGGCGCCCTGCGCCTCGAGCGCAACCTGATCTGCATCCGCATCGTCGCTCAACGCCGCGGCATGGACAAACTCAACACCCGCAGCCTGCAGAGCGCGCTTGATCGCGCCCGAAACCATCCTGGTATTACCGCTCTTGCTGTTAACCACCAAAGAGCACGTCATAGTCACGTTGCCTCGTTTCCCCCAAAACTAAAGCCACTAATGCAATTTATTAGATGAATATCTTAGTACTAACGTGACAGATGTAAACCACCGTCTGCCGATTGATTAATTTGCCCCACGGGCTTGCTCACTGGGCAAACTGACTGCGGTAGAGCTCGGCATAGAAGCCATCTGCCGCCAGCAGCTCGTCGTGCGTGCCACGCTCGATAATCTGGCCGTCGCGCATGACCAGAATGCAGTCGGCGTTGCGGATCGTTGACAGGCGGTGCGCCACCACAAAGCTTGTGCGACCGGCCATGAGCTCGTCGAATGCCGCCTGCACCTGCAGCTCGGTGCGCGTGTCGATACTCGACGTTGCCTCGTCCAGCAGCAAGATAGCCGGGTCGGTGAGCATGACGCGCGCAATGCACAGCAGTTGCTTTTGGCCCTGGCTAAACGTGCCGCCGTCCTCGCCGATGACCGTATCGTAGCCGCCTGGCAGCTGCACGATAAACTTGTGCGCGTGCGCGTGCTTGGCAGCTTCGATAACCTGCTCGCGCGTAGCGTCGGGACAGCCGTAGGCGATGTTTTCGGCCACGGTGCCCTCGAACAACCAGGTATCCTGCAGCACCATGCCAAAGGCGCGGCGCAGGCTTGCGCGCGTGTAGCCACGCGAAGACCGGCCATCGACTGCGATGCGACCGGCATCGATATCGTAGAATCGCAGCAGCAAATTGATGAGCGTCGTCTTGCCGCAGCCCGTAGGGCCAACGAGGGCAAAGCGCATGCCGGGCTTGGCCTCGATGCAGATATCCTGCAGCAGCTTGCGGTCGGGCACGTAGCTAAAGTCCACATGCTCAAAGGTCACCTCACCCTGCGGGGCGGCAAGTTCCACGGCATCCGCCGCATCGGGCTCCTGCTCGCGCGCATCGAGCAGCGCAAACATGCGGCGCGCCGAGGCATACGCCGTCTGGATCTGCGTAATGACGTTGGTGACCTCGTTGAACGGCTTGGTGTACTGGTTGGCATAGGACAGGAAGATCTGCACGCCGCCCACCGTAAGCGCCGCGGGCACGCCCGTGATCACGCCCACGCAGCCGATCACAGCGACCACGGCATAGATGATGTTATTGATAAAACGCGTACCGGGGTTGGAGAGCGAACCCATAAACTGCGCGCACTCGCCCGCGGCGTAGAGCTCGGCATTGAGGGCATCGAAGCGCTGCTGAGCGTTGGGGCCATAGGCAAAGGCGTCGACAAGCTTTTGCTCGCCCACATACTCCTCGATATGACCACCGAGCTGCCCTTGAATGCGCTGCTGAACCGTAAAGCTCTTGTTGGAGAGCTTGGCAATAGCACCGGCAGCGAAGATGGAAAGCGGCGTGACGAGCACCACCACGAGCGTCATGGTCAGGTTGATGGAAAGCATAAACGCGAGCGTGCCCACGATGGTAATAACACCGGTGAAGAGCTGCGTGAAGCCCTGCAGCAGACCGTCGCCCACCTGGTCGACGTCGTTGACCACACGGCTCATAAGGTCGCCGCGGGCATGGCTGTCGATAAAGCTGAGCGGCATACAGCTGAGCTTATCGCTCGCCTCCACGCGCATGTCGCGCACCGTCTCGTAGGACAGGCGGTTGACGCAGTAGCCCTGTAGCCACTGGAAGGCCGCAGCACCTACGACGACAATCGCGAGCTTGGTAACGAGCGGCAGCAGTGCGTCAAAGTCCACCCGCCCGGCGGCAACGATCCGGTCGATGCCCTCGCCAATGAGGATGGGCGTGTAGAGCTGCAGAATCACCGAGATGGCGGCGCTCAAAAACGATGCCACAAACGAGACGCGATGCGGACGAACGTAGCCCATCAGGCGGCGAGTCACCGCACCCACGGGATAGCGCTCGGGATCGCCGGGCTGGCGCGGACCGTCGCCCAGGTCGTTGAGGTTATCGTTGCCGGACACGTTGGCCGTCATCGTGGCGACCGAACCGGAAGAAGTATACGGATTCATTTAGCAGCCCTCCTTTGCGCAGACGGATGCGGAGGCGGTTGGGGCGCCTGGGGCGGGCGCGGGCGCCGTACTCCCCTGCTGACCCTCGAGCTCCTCGCGGCGAAGCTGCGACTGGCAAATCTCGCGGTAGAGCTGGCAGGTCGTGTAGAGCTCATCGTGCGCGCCCAGGCCCGCGACCGAACCGTGGTCAAGTACGCAGATCATATCGGCGTCGCGCACGGTCGAAACGCGCTGGCTTACGATCACCGTAGTCAGCGGCAGCCCGCCCTCGGCGGCACCGCGCACACTGCGCTCGCGGATGGCATGGCGAAGCGCCGCGTCGGTCTTAAAGTCGAGCGCCGAGGCAGAATCGTCCATGATCAATATCTGAGGCGAGCCCACCAGGGCGCGCGCGATGGTCAGGCGCTGGCGTTGGCCACCGCTGAAGTTCTTACCGCCCGCCTCGACCGGGGCATCGAGCCCCTGCGGCTTGTTGCGCACGAACTCGCTCGCCTGCGCCATGTCGAGCGCCACCCAGAGCTCCTCGTCGGTCGCAGCCTCGTCGCGCCAGGTCAGGTTGCTGCGGATGGTGCCGCTCACCAGCGACGCGCGCTGTGGAACGGTCGCGACCACACGGCGCAGCTGGTCGAGCGGCCAGGTGCGCACGTCGGCACCCATCACGCTCACGCTGCCGGTGCTCGCATCGTACAGGCGCGGGATAAGCGAGACGAGTGTGGACTTGCCGCTACCCGTGCCACCGATAATGCCGAGCGTTTTGCCCATCGGCAATTCCAGGGTCACATCGCTCACGGCATTTGCCGCGCCCGCGCCAAACGAAAAGCTCGCATGGCTCAAGCTCAGCGCGGGGACTGGAGCGACATTGCCCGGCTCGGGCAGTGCGACCGGTTCGTTGTTCTCGTCGGTGATGCTCGGCTCGCAATTGAGCACCTCATTGATGCGCGACGCGCTGGCGCTCGCCTTGGTAAAGACCACGACCAGGTTGGCGACGTACACGATGGAGGTGAGCGTCTGCGTCATGTAGTTCACAAACGCCATGACCTGGCCCTGCGTAAGCTCGCCCACGTTGACCTGGATGCCGCCCACCCATAGGATGGCGCACACGCCCAGGTTCATCACCAAGAATGTGACGGGGTTAAGGACCGACGAGAGCTTACCCACCGCAATGGCGGTATGGGCCTGGTCATCGGCGGCTTGGGCAAAGCGCTCGCGCTCGTGATCTTCGCGTACAAAGGCGCGAATCACACGGGCGCCCGAAAGCCCCTCGCGGCAAATGAGCGCGATGCGGTCGAGCTTTGCCTGCAGCTGCTTGTAGTACGGGATGCAGCGCGCCATGACAAACCAGAACACCAAGCCGATGGCGGGCGTGCAAATCAAAAAGATCACGCCGAGCTTAAGGTCGATGGCAAGGGCCGCGACCATGGAGCCCACCGCCAGGAAAGGCCAGCGGATGAGCATACGCACGCCCAGCGCCACGGCGAGCTGCACCTGGTTGACGTCGTTGGTAATGCGCGTGATGAGCGACGGCGTGCCAAAGCGATCGAGCTCAGCATAGCTCAGCTTGTTGATGTGCTGGTAGAGTGCGCCGCGAATGTCAGTGCCCATGCCCTGCGAGGTGAGCGCCGCCATCTTTTGGCAGACGAGCGTAAACGAGATGCCAATCACGGCCATGGCGGCGAGCACCATGCCGTAGTGGATAACGGCGTTCACGTCGTGCGCCCCAATGCCCTTGTCGATCATCTGGGCAATCACCAGCGGCGTAAGAAGGTCAAAGATTACTTCGATCAACTTGCACGCAGGGCCAATCACCATATATCGGCGAAACTTACCACCAAAACGCCTGAGCAGCTCAATCATAAAAAGGCGCTCCCTATCATCATTCACACTCAATTCGAATCATGATAGTACGGAAAAGACGAGTAAACAACTCGCCATTTCTAATGGGATTCGGTTTCCAAAGAAGCGGAGAGGCACGCGCACACCCAGCCAGTGTCGGGTCGACCGCCTGATATACTTACATTAGTGCTACCAAGTTAGTCGCCGACCCTTGAAATGAGGTGCCGAGATGAACGACATTCTCGCAAGAAGAGCAAGACGAGCAACTGTGGGCATCGCCCTTTCCGCGGCACTTGTCGCGGGAATCGCCCCCGTAGCGGCGATCGCGGCAGAAACCAGTTCCCCCACCGATGCGGCCGTTTCGCAGACGAGCGCCACCAACGGCAATTCGGGCGCCCCGCAGACAGAAGACGCGGCCGCCGCAAAAGAAAAAGCGTATGCAGCCATGCAGGAAGCGCTCAAAACCCTCGAGGCCGCAAAAGACGCCGCAAGTCCCGAGAAAATTGCGGAAATCGATGATGACATTGCCGCATTTCAAGAACTCTACGACATGGTGGTGGCGGAAGCCGCCAAACGGAGGGAACCCCTTCCCGCCATGCAAGCGGACGTCGATGCTGCCCAAGCCAAATACGATGAGGCCCACAACCGGACAAGCGGCCTTCAGGCAGAATTAGATAAGGCACTTGAAGCACTCGGCGGCGAGGAGCCCAGCACAGCTATTAAGGAGCATATTAAGCAGTTGCGCAGCGAGATCATGTCGGCACAAAGGCGAGAAGAATCTTGTGAAGATGATCTTCACCACTACCAACGCCGGCTCGAAAGCCAGGAAAAACAGGTTCAGTATTTCGAAAGTGAGGCAGAGGAAGCTAAAGCCCACATCGACGAGGACATAGCCAAGCGAAATGCGCTCCTTAGCGATTTGGAAAAGGCGCAAGCGGCCTATGACGACGCCTGCAAGGCATACGAAGAGGCGAAAGCCGCGGCAGACAAGGCCACCTCGCCCGAGATAACGAAACCGACCGAGACGACGCCTCCCTCCGGCTCAACGCAACCCGCCGAGGCGACACCGCCCGTTGCCTCACCTGCAACCGGCAAAGACGCCCTACCAAGCTCCACCAAGCAGGCGAACTCGAGCTCCACCAAGCAAGCAAATACGACCGCCGGCAAGCTCGCGAACACGGGCGACACAGCGCCGAGCGCAATCGCACTCGCAGCAGTCGCCGCCGCAGGCCTCGGAATAACCGCCACAGCCACACGCCGCATCAGGAACTCAAAATAGCTGCCAGAGCATACCACCTTCGCCAATCCACAAACCCAGAAAGAAAAGAGGCCCGTTTCCCCAACCCAGGGAAACGGGCCTCTTTAACTGCAAAAATTCAAGCAACAGCACCGCCGCCTCTTGAAGCACATCGCCACCGCGCTCCAAACAACGCCAGCGAGCAACATTCCTTAAGGGATAGATTTAATTAGGCTAACGCGCCTTTACGGGTGATTTTTGGACGATGCGGTCCCGGTGCCGGCGGGCTGTTTGGTAGTCGAGCGATCCCGCAGGCAAAGCCGAGGACCAGCGAGACGCCAAACACTTCGCCGCCTCCTGGACCGCGTAGCCATCGATGTTTTGGCAAAGCCAGCGAGCGCCACCCAGAGCGAACAAGTTGGCATGAAAAAGGCGAGGCATAGACCTTCTGGTCATGCCTTGCCTTTTGAATGACAAATTGTCGCTCTGGGTGGCGCGCAGCGTCGAGCATTGCGCGGTTTGGTAAAACCGCGCAAAAAGAAAGCCCGTGCGCTCGATGGATTCGGATGCCCGACAGAGGCTCCTTATGGCTGCTTCCTTCCGGACCTGACCAGATTCGGAACATGTCGTCATCCGAACCCATCGAACGCGCTAGGCGCTCGGTATATCTTACCTGCTCCCGCCCAACAGGGCAAGTGGGGCGAACCCATCGGATGGATTCGCCCCACTCGTGCATATCGCTAACGGCGCCTGCGGTACAGGACCGCGCCGCCCACTGCGGTCAGCGCGCCGATGCCGGCCATGACCGCGAGCGCCTCGACCGGTAGGCTGCGGTCGCCGGTGTCGGGCATGCCGCCCTTGGAGCCGTCGCCGCCGGAGCCGTTATCTGAGCCGCCGCCCGAGCCACCGCCCGGCGTACCGGGGTTCTCGGGGGTGCCGGGCTCCTCGGCGTAGCTGTTGGTGAAGACTGGCGGCACGTTGGCGTCGCCCTCGTAGGAGACCCTCGCCGACAGGTAGCCCGTCTTGGTGCCGTCGGCCGCCTCGTCGCTCACCGTGACGACGATCTTGTGCACCGCCTTGTCGTAGGTCACGTGCGCCTGGCCGTCGTCGACCTCGCTCACCGTGAAGGTGTAGGTGCCAGCCTGCTTGAAGGTCAGCGCATCGAACGTGACGCTGCCGTCCGCGGCATTCTTGGCGGTCGACATGACCTTACCGTCCCGGCTCTTGAGCTCAAAGCCAAACTGGCCCGCCTTGAGCTCGGCGCCCTTGAGCACCTTGGCGGCGCCCAGCTTGAGGGTGACGGGTGCGGCCTCGTAGCCGTTGGTGAAGGTCACCGAGGTGTCGTTCGCGGCATTGCCCTCGGCATCCATGAGCTCGTGCTTGACGGCGAGCGTGCCGTTACCGGCGTCGACAACCGTCGTGCGCACGCGGTACGTCGTCTTGTCGTACGTCACGCCGCCCGCCGTGCCGACGACCTCGCGCAGCTCATAGCTGTGCGTGCCGGGCGCGGTGTAGGCGACGGGGCTGAGAGCGACCGTGCCGTCGGCGGCGTTCTTGCCCGTCGCCGCAACGCTCTCGCTGCCGTCGGCGGCAATCTCGACCAGCTGGAACTCGAACTCGCCCTCGGCCAGGTCACGGCCCTTAAGCTTCTTGCTCACCTTGATCTGGTCGGTGACGGAGCTCGGCGTCGGGTTCACGACGTAGGTGTTGGTGAACTCGAACGCGCCCTTGCCCTCGGGCGTGCCCTCTGCGGGCAGGACCTCCGCGGCGAGCGTGCCCGCGTTGGTGTCCTCGACCACCTTGACCGCGAAGGTCCTGATCGCCGTCGCGTCATTGACCACGCCGTCGACCGAGCCGGACTCGCTCACCCGATAGGCGAACGTCTTGGTGCGCAGGCCGTCGCCGTCGATCTCGACGTCGCCGAGGTCGCTCGGCTGCTTGAACGTGACGCGGCCCAGCACGACATTGCCGGCGGCGTCGTTGGTCGCCTCGGTCACCGTCTTGCCGGAGGCGTCGACCGGTGCGGGCGCGCCGTCCAGCGGCTCAATCTTAAAGGTGTACTTGCCCGCGATGTCGGCCTGCGTGAGGCCGAGTCCGGCCTGGCCGAACGCCAGCGTCTTGGTGCCCGCGAGGTCGACTGTCGCCTCGTTGGTGCCATAGCCGTTCACGAACGACAGCGTGCCATCGGAGCCCTCGGGGTAGGTCACGGCCACATCCAGCCCGCCCTTGCCGTTATCGGTCACCTTGACCGTAATGCCGAAGCTCGACGCGGCCGCCGTCACGCCGGCGGGCAGCGCCGCTGTGTCCTCGGAAACGGTATAGGGGATGGACCAGGATCCGTCGTCGGCCTTGGTGGCGGTGCCGTCCGCCACCATCTGCTCGAGCGAGCCGGTGGTATAGGCGATGGGCGAGAACGCGAGCTCCGCAGCCTCGCCGTCGCCGGAGGCCCGGTTGGACGCGGTCGCGGCCACATTGCCCTGGGCGTCACGGACGGAGAACGAGAACTCGCCCGCCGCCGCGGCGCGGCCCGTCAACATCTTGGTAGCGTTAATTGCCACGTTGCCCTCGCCGCCGAGCACGCCGGTGGCCTCGTAGGAGTTCTGGAACGCGACCGTCACGGGCGCGGGCGCCGCCGTGGCGTCATCTGCTGTGGAGACCTCGCTGCGTGCGACCTCGACACCGTCCTTGGCAACCGTGGTCGTGACCGTGAGCTTGCCCGTCGCGGCATCGTAGCCGGGCGCGATGGTCACCGTGCGCGGCGCGGTGTCATTGGTGTAGCCCTCGCCGCCGAACTTGGTCTCGGTGACGGTGAAGCTGTAGGTCTTGCCCGCGTCGGCGTCGGTGAACTTCACGTCGCTGCCCGCAGCACTGCCGATGAGGTCGACCAGGTCGGCGGCGCCGTCATCGGTCGCAGCCACGGCGTAGGCGTCCCTGTCGGTCTTGAGGCCGAGCTTGGCGGCCGTCTCGGCGTCGGCGGTCACGGTGAAGGCGAACTGTCCCGCCCCCATGGCGCGGCCGGAGAGCGTCTTGGACAGGCGCACGCCCGCGCGGGCCGAGTAGTCGAGCTCGGTCGTGTAGGTGTTGACGAAGTCGCCGCCGCTCGCCTGCGCGATCGCGGGCGTCGTGGCCGTGAGGTTGCCGGAGCCGTCATCGGTCACGGTCACCGTCATCGTGGCGGTGTGGCCGTCGTAGCCCACGCCGGCGATGGCGGAGCCGTCATCGGGCCTGGCCTCGCGCACCGTGTAGGTGAAGGTCTTGGCGCGCACGCGCTTGCCGCCGACCTCGACGAACCCGGCGTCCTTGATGTCGTTAAGCGTGTAGCGGATGGCTCCGAAGTCGAAGGCGACCCTATCGCCCGCCTTGGTGCCGGCGGCGGCCGTCACGCTAACGGTCTTGGAGCCGTCGGCAGAGCCCTCGGGCATGGGGGCGCCGCCCTCGCCCGTAAGCGTGAACTGGAAGCTATCGCCCTCAGCCCAGTCGCGGCCCTTAAGCGCCTTGGTGAAGAGCCCCGCGGTGGAGACGTCTCTGCCCTCGGTGACCGTTCCGTACGTGTTGGTGAACGCGACGGTCGCGCCGTCCTCGGTCACAGCGCCTTCGGCCTTGGAGCCGTCAGCCCCGTTAACAGCAGTCGTGTAGCCCTCGGCGGCGTCCTCGGTCACGGTGTAGCGCGCGCCCACGGGCAGGCCGGCGATGGTCTTCTCCTCGCCGTCCTTAAGCGTGAAGGTCGCCTTGCCGCCCGCGAACGTCACGGCGTGCTCGCCCTTGCCGAAGGTGCCGGAGACGGGCTCGCCGTCCCCGTCGGCCTGCGCGACCGTGAAGCCGAACTCGCGCTGGCTGTCGCCGCCGACGACCGTCTTCTTGACGGTGAGGCCGCCGGTCTTAGCGGTGTTGGTAAAGACCGCCGCCTCGACCGTACGCTCAGCAGCGTCGCCCGCATCGTCGGTCAGCTGTGCAATCTTGGTCTTGGCAGACAGCTTACCGACGCCGTCGTCGGTCACCGTGACGGTGGCACGATAGGTGGCCTTCGAGAAGATGAGCGACGTCTCGTCACCCGGCTGCTCGGCGATCACATAGGTATAGGTACCGGGCTTGGTGTACTCGATGGTACCGAAGTTGCCAACCTGGGCATCCTTGTGCAACTCAATCGCCGACACGCCGTCCTTGGCGCCCTTGGGCATGGGTGCCTCACCCTGGGCAGTCAGCATCATGGTAAAGGCATCCGATGTCATCCAGTTGCGACCGGAGATCTTCTTTTGCACCTTAAAGGCGTTTTCCACCTTCGTGGACTCCACGCTGTAGACGTTGGTGAAGCCCACCTGCGTCGCCTGTCCGACGGTACCCTTCTGGGGGTTCGCCTTATCGACAACCGCAAAGCCGTCCTCGCTCGTCATGAGCTCACCCTTGGAATCGAGCTCCTGCACCTCGTAGTGAGCACCCGTGGGCAAGGTAACCGTGACGGAGCCGCCGTCCTTAAGCGCGATGGTGTCACCGCTCTTGATCTGTCCGCTTACATAAGTGCCATTGGTGCCGCTGGGGCGACCGGCGTACGCAAAGGTGCCGGCCAGAGGCGTTGTGCCATCGGCCTGGTAGAGCAGCACCTTAAAGGTGAATGCCTTGTTGGGCGCGACAATGCCTTCGGCAGCCGTGACCGTCTTGCTCAACGTCAGGCGCCCGTCAGAAACCTGATCGGTAGTGGTGTTAGTCTTGACGGCGGGGTTGTTGCCGACCGTCACCAACGCCTGGTTGGAAATACTGCCCGAAGCGCCACCGCTCTTAAACGCGTCCTCGGTCACGCGAACCTTAAACTGAACCGTGCCCTCCTTGCCGGCGGGAATGTCCGCCAGCGTCCAGGTGAGCTTGCCGTCGTCGTCCTTGGATGCGACATCCGCATGGTCGCCCGCGAACTCCACGAACTCAGTTCCCGCGGGAACGGCGTCAATGATCGTCACCGTGGCAGACGCGCCCTCGGTGTTCTTGTAGCCGATGGTGTAGGTGAGCTCATCGCCCAACCTAACGCCCGACCCCTTCGAATCCTGAGCGTCGTTCTCGGACTTCTTGGGCACGTAGTTGGTCGTGGTGCCGGTATAGCTCTTGTTGCCAACCGTTACGGTAGCTTTGTTCTCAACGGTGCCGACCGCACCCTGGGCATCCTTCACAGCGTCCTCGGTAATCTTGACGCGCACGCGCACCGAACCGTGGCTACCCGCAGGCTGCTCACCCAGGTTCCAGGTGAGCACCTGGCCGCTCGCGGCACCCTTATCGGCAAACTCGCCCTCAAAGGCCTCGAACACAACGCCCGTAGGAAGCTCGTCGTTCACGGTCACGAAGGCATCGGCCTCGGTATTGACCCAGTTGATGGTATAGACGTAGGAGTCGCCCACGGAGAGCAGTTGCCCGTCGATGTCCACATTGGGCTCTGCGACTGTGCCGATCGTCTTGACCTTGTCACGCGTGTTGTGGAAAACGATCTTGCCGTTCTCGGTACCATCGCGATAGGTCACCTTGGGCGTCAGCGTACCGTCGTTGTTGTCGGTCACCTCGAGCAGCACCCGGCACGTCGCGGACGTATCCACGGGACGCACGCCCTCGGGCAGGCTGGCCAAGCGCTCCTTTGCCACCAGGTTAAAGCTGTAGGTGGTGGTGTGGTCGGCATTGTGACGCTTGGTGGCAATGCCATCGTTGACGGCGCCGGCAAGGTCAATCGTCTGCTCTTGAGTTCCGCTGGTAGCATCGCCAAGCTTAAAGTAAACCTTGCCGAAGTCGACCGTAGCGGTACCGTTCTTGGCCGCCTGAGTCGTGCCCTCATCCTTCTTTTCGAGCGAGCCGTCGGCCCTCTCCGCATACAGGTCAAACGTATACTGGCCAGCCTCGATCTTGTCGCCGGAGTCCATTACCTTCTCGGCAGCAAGACCGTCGAATGTTCCGGTCGCGATGTAGCTGTTGGTAAAGGACACCTGGGCCTTGGCAACACCGTTCTCGGAGCTAAACTCGGAGCTAAAGGTCTCCACTTTGTTGGCGTTAAAGTGCTTGACCGTGGTCACGGTATAGAGCGAACCATTGCCGCGTTTCTTAACCGCAATCTCTACCTTCCAATAGGTGGAGTCGTATGTATAGCCGCCCTTGCCGCCGCCATTCTCGACAACCTTGTAAGTAAACGTCTTACCCGCATCTTCCGTCGCAAAGGTCAGGCCACCCAAAATGCCGGTATGGGACGTGCCATCGGCCTGCGGCTCATCGTTTGTCACGGTGAGCTTGCCCTCATCTGCGCGCAGCAGCTTGTTGAGCCTATCGGTCGAGGCGGCGTCTTCGCCCGTTACCGTAAAGCCAAACATGCCGGCATGCAGGTCGTGCCCGTTGAGCGTCTTGACGATCTCCAGACCGCCCTGGAGCTCGTAGCTCGTCGAGGTGCGATACCTATTGGTGAAGATGAAGCCTTCCGAGCCGGTCGCGCCATCGGCGCGGGCCACAAGCTTGCCGCCCTCATCGGTTACGGTAATGGTCAAGGTATAGATGTGCGCGTCATACGTCCACTCGCCGAGGCCGCCATTCGGGGCCAGCTCGTTAATAGCAAACTTATACGTGCCCGGCTTGTTGAAGGTGAGCTTCGAGAAGTCAATCTTTTCGTGCTCCCCGTCCTTGAGGGCCGTCGGCGTTTGCTTCTCCTCAGCGTAGCCGTTGTCCACGCTCATCGAAGAGCCGGTGATGAGCTTGCCATCGATGGCAGCCTTGGTGGCATCGTCAGCCGCGGTCATGGCAAAGGTGAACTTGTCCGGAGCATCGGCACCGACAACCACCTTGGTCACGGACGGAGTGTAGGTTGCCGCCTCGGTGACCGTATAGGTGTTCTTGAATTTGACCGTTGCAACACCGGTAGACGTCGCATCCGACGGGTAGATCCACTGGCCCTCGAGCTCGTCCTTGCCATCGACCTGCTTGCTTACCGATGTCGTGACCCTAAGCGTGCCGTCGCCGTTATCCGCTACGACGGCCCTAACCGTATGGACCGTCTCGTCGTACGTATAGCCCGTCGCTTTGTCGTCAATCTCGCTCACCGTATAGGTGAACGTCTTGCCGGCATCATCCTGAGTGAAGGTCAGCCCGCCCGCAGGTACCAAACTTACGGTCTTGGGAGCGTTGGCCTCGACATTTGCGGTCTCAAAGACCTTGCCATTCGTGGAAATGCCAACCTTGCTGGCAGACGTCTCGTCAGCAGGCTTGACGATATAACGGAACGTGCTCTTAGGCGAGCCAAAAATGGTCGCGTCCTTGGGATACGTCAACGTCTTCTCGATCTGCAAACCGCCATCGGCGCCATAGTCGAGACTTGCCGTGTAACGGTTCACAAACGAGACAGTAGGCGTCGTGGCGCCGGTCTCACTTGCATCGTACTGCTGCACGTAAGTATGCGAATCTTGCTTGAGCTCGACGATCTTTTCGTCCGTCAGCGCGCTCGCGTCGGCGCCGTCGCCCAGCAGCCCCGTCACACCCGCACCCTTGAGCACGGTCGTCACGGTATAAAGTTTGGCGGGGTCGTTCTCGCGCGCAAGAACCTTGACGAGCACGATGGCGTCGCCGGTATAGCCGGTGTCATAGGTGTAGCCGGCGGCCGTAGGCTGGTTTTCGCGGATGCGATAGGCAAACGTACGCCCCAGATCCTGTTCCGTGAGCTCACGGGCAAAGAGCTTCTCTTTCCCGCTTGCGCTCACCACAGCGCCGGACACGCCGGCCCCTGCCGCCTTATTGGACAGGCTGGCCTCAGAGCCATCGACCGACGTCTGAACGCCGTTGTACCAAAGGCCCGTCACGGCAAAGGTGAACTGTCCCGCGGTAGAGGCGCGACCCTCAAGGGTCTTGCTCACCGTCACGCCACCAAAGGTGCCCGACGCATGGTACGCGTTGGTAAAGGCAGCCTTGTTGGTTACGACCTTGTCCGCGTCGGAGGCGCCAGTGTTGGCGTAGGTCACGCTCGACACGCGCAGCTTGCCCGCGTGGTTGCCCGACTTGTCCAGATCGGTCACCACAACGGTCGCGCGGGCGGTGTGCTTGTCCACGGACATGCCCGCCCGGCCATCCTGCGCAGCATTCTCGGTGATGTTGAAGCTGAAGGTGCCCGCGCGGTTGAACGTCACGGTCGGGGCGGCCTCGGTGCCAAAGGCGAACGATGCCACGCGTCCCGACTCGGGCGCGGCGGCAGTAGCCTGGCTGGCGTTAATGGCAACAGCCCCATCCGTTACTGCCTTTGCGGTGGTCTTACCCAGACCAGTTGCGCTGGCATCGTCCGCAGCGGCGGTAAGGTTAAAGGCATAGCTCTCGCCCTGATTCCAGTCACGACCGCTCACGGTCTTTTGGCCCTGCAGGGTCGCGCTCGTGGGCTCCACACTATATATATTGGTAAAGGAGGGCGTGACATTCGTGTCCAGCTGCTTTACCGAGCCGTCTTCTGCAATCTTGTAGTACTCGATCGAGGTCTGGATGCCGGCGCCCTTCTTGGCGTTGCGCACCACGGCGTAATAGATCGATCCGTCGTAGGTCATGCCCGTAACACTGCCGGGATTCTCCTCAGTAAACTTGTACACGTAGGCGCGTCCCGCATCCGCCTTGGCGGTATAGGAGATCGCCGGCCATGTCACCGTACCGTCAGCGTTGTTGCCCACGGTCGCGGTGTTACCCTCGGTACCCTGAGGCATGGGGGCCGCCATGTTCTTATCGACCGTATCGAGGTTGAATACCGCCCTGGCATCTGCATAGCCACCCACGCCCTCGAGCTTAAAGTCAAAGGCATTCTGGGCAAGCGGGAACGTCCCGGCGTTGTCGGTCAGGTTCTTTTGGGCATGGATGATGATGCTATGTTCGTGCGTATCGTAACGGTTGGTGAAGGTTGCGATCTTATCGGCAACATCCGTCTTGGTCTCGACACCCGCGTCGTCACGCACTTGCTGATACTCCACGCTCGTAACGACCAATGCACCGGCGCGGTTATCATCCACCTTGACCGTCGCGGTATAGACGGCAGCGGAGTAGCTTATGCCATCCGCCTTGGCATTGGAGCCGGGAATATCCTCCAAGATGGTATAGGCGTAGGTACCCGGCTTGGTATAGGTAATATCGCCAAACGTCGCCGTCTGGGTATTCTTGGTGAGCTCGACCGTCGCCGCCGCGCTCTTGGCACCGTCGGGCATGGGGGCGCCGCCCTCAGGCGTAAGCCGCACGGTAAAGGAATCGCCATCGGCCCAATCGCGACCTTCGAGCACCTTCTTGGCGCCCAGCCTATTCTGGGCGTCGAGCGTTACGGGCTTGGCGCTGTAGTTGTTGGTGAACTCAAGCGTGTTATCGGCGGGAATCTGTCCGCCCGCAAGCGCGACAATCTTGCCCTCGATGGTGTTGCCAGTTCCCGACTGTTCCTTGCCGCCGACCTTGCGGCTCACGAGGCTAAAGCCAGCCGGAAGCACCGACTCGTCGGCGGAGCCGGTCACGGCGTTGACGATACTCGCCAGTATGTCACCGTTGGACGCCTCGCGCTTGGTGGTGAGCTCGCTCACGCTATAGCTGCAACCCTTCTTAAGGCCGTATACGCGGATGGTCTCGCCGGCCTTGATGGAGTGGGTGTCGCCGTTCTTAAGCCTAAAGGAATTGCCCACAGCGTTGCCGCTCGCATCGAACACATGCGCCTCGTAGCCCTTCTGGGACTCCGGCAGGGTGAACTTAAACGTAAAGGTCAGGTCGTTGCCTTTCGCATCCTTAGTGGGTGCAGTAAGACCTGTATCTGCCGTCACCGTCTTGGTCACCTGCAGAGGTGCCACGCGACAATCGGTATACTGCACGGCCGTTGCCGTGGTAAAGAGATGATTGAGCTGGAGTGTGCCCAGCTTAGTACGGGTCTTGGAGGCATCGTCTATATATGCTGAATCGTCTTCTTGATAAAGAGCCATGCGGTTTACGCCCGTATCGGCAAAGATCGTCGCCAGCTGACCGTCGCGATCGCCACCATCCTCGACATAGCGCAGAATGGTCTTGGTGCCCTGCGCCGTCTTGTCATAGCGCATATGCATCCAGTTGTCCGTAGGACTTGTCGGGCCCCATGTCAGGTTTTTGTTGGCATCTAAGCCAGTTGTACTCTGGAGCTTGCCCTTA
>OIWM01002395.1_pt1 | contig 15770 bp, 15 predicted proteins | sample 1587451 | NCBI WGS metagenome assembly OIWM01 (sample SAMEA3888907, study PRJEB22519) | human gut metagenome | biome: human gut; feature: human-associated habitat; material: faeces | place: Denmark | collected 2011
CTTGCGGCGACTTCTTTTTCCTACTTTTTGTAAAGTACAAAAAGTAGGGCAAAAACTTTATAACTTTCCCATGGAAAGTTGTCCCTGCCGGGACGGCACACTCCGTGTGCCGCAACCTGTCGCAAAAGTCCACCTTTCGGTGGACTTTTGCGACAGGTTAAACTCCCCTTTCGGGGAGTTTCAGCGGCTTTGCAAAGCGATCTGTCCGACACGCTTTTCTATATTTTTTCCGGCTCTCCGTAAACGCACGACAGAGTCACGTTGGTCGCCGATTTATCAATTTCCGCTTTTACTGTCCGACGATACCACTGCTCTTCATTCAAGCCGTCCTCGGCGCTCTTTTCGCAAAAATATTCATAGCCATAGGCCCGTGTAACGGTATAACCCGGCATGATCGATACTGCTTGACAGCTTGTCGGCGAAAAAACGCAGATGCTTTCCCTGACAGTTTTGTCGGCTATCGCCTGTTCGGTTATATCGCGTATCGTAGACGAATTGATGCCCATAAAGCTGTCCGGACCGAAATTTCCCCGGAAATTGGCTTCGAGATCTGCACGGTATTCTTCGTTGGCAAGCTTTCTGTAATCAAGATTTCCAAGCTTTTCAAACAGCGTTTCCATACGGTCTTTGATGACCTCTGCCGATTCATTTGTTGAAACCGCACTTTCGGGAAACGCCCGAAACACATTCTCCTTCAACGTATCGTCATAAGCTGAGCGGAAAATGGCGTTAAGGTCTATGGGAGACGTGCCGCAGAGCTGTCGGACAAAATACTTTTCCCGGGTGTTACAGCCGAAACGCAGACGGCGGACAATGACCGAAAGCTGATCCTCCGTCACGATGTCCTCTGCACCGAACGCGTCTCCGTATCCCACCATATAGCCGTTTTCCATGCAGTACCGGATCGCGTCGGCATTCCAATCCGAAAGGTCGTTATAGACGCTGCTGTCGCACAGTTTTTCGGCAAACGAAGGAAAATAGTCCTTTGCGCGGTAGATCATGCACGCGATTTCCGCGCGCGTCACCTCGTTTTCCAGTCGAAGCGTGCCGTCGCCATATCCGTTGATAATGCCTTTTTCGAATGCCGCGCTTACAATTTTGGAGATATGCTCCTCCAAACCGTTTGCGTCGGAAAACGAATTCAGAACGGTTTTGTCCGCGTTCTCATAATCGATGGTCGAATAACAGATGATGGCATTGAGACACCCTTCACGGCTGACGGCTGACACAAAAAGGGAAAGCGTCAGGCCAAGAAGAATCGTGCAAAAGGCTTTTGCCAAAATGCTTTTTTTCATAATCCTCACCTTTCTAAAAAAGCCGGTTGCAGTCTGAGTGGCTGTAACCGGCAATTTCTGTCCGAAACTTTTAGTGCATAAACGGCTTCAAATAATCGGCACTTGTCTTAATGCTGTGGAACGCATTGCCATCGGCAAAGTTTGCGTCCTGCTCGACAATATAGTGCTTCACACCGATCTTTTCGGCCTTTTCGATGACCTTCTTCCAGTCAACAAAGCCGTTTCCGACTTCCGTCATCGTGCCAAAAAGGTGACCGGCGTCATACCGCAACATAACGTCCTTCAGGTGAAGGATATCGATGCAGCCTGCAAGCTTATCCATCCACTCGTCAAGGCTTGCACAGCCGGCGTGTACCCAACAGGTATCGAGAACGAAGCTGACCGTATCCTTGTCAAAGCCCTCGTATAAGTAGTCCATCAGGGTCTTGGTGCCGTCAATGCGCAGAAATTCGAAATTGTGGTTATGATAGGTAAGCTTGAAGCCATGCTTTGCGTAACCCTCGGCAGCATGGTTGAAATCCGAAATAAACTTCTTTAAGTTGTCAAGCGAATTTCTTGCTTCGCCGGGCATACCGCCGATACCGATGTTGGTGGTGCCCCAGAGCTTATGCAGCTCCATGGTCTCTTCGGGAGCGTTCAAGATTTTACCGTAGTCATAATGCGTACCGATGAAATTGATGCCGTGCTTATGAGCAAGCTCGATGAATTTTGCCGGTTCGACATAGCTTCCGGCGGTGTGTGCTTCGGTGTAGCCGGCGTCGGCCATTTTCTTAAAGGTTAAATCGGTGAATTCCTCATCCTTGAAGAAATCACGCAAGGTATAAAGCTGTAAACCGAGTTTTGTAAACATGGGAAAAGCTCCTTTCGTTTTTCCGTTATTTTGGTAGTTTCATTATAGCGTATCCGATCCGTTTTTTCAAGTGTTTTCGGAAAATTCTTCCGGATTTTTGTCTGATTTTGACACCGGCGGCTCACGCTCCTCGGAAGTTTCCGCGGATTCACCCTCCGCTTTTTCCTCGTTTACGGCCTCTGCCGTGTCTGTCGTTTGAACAAAGGAAGCGAAATAGGATTTGTTATAGGCAACCTCGGGACTTGACGGATGCACCGTTTCGGCCAAGGAATTATACCGGACGGCGGTTTTTCGGTCGCCGAGGCTGTCATAGCACACGCAAAGCGAAAGTGCCGGATAATAGATCTCAAAATCGGGATTGACGAAGCCGTCCTTTTGATACTCCTTCGGGCAGGCAAGCGCAGCTTTATACCAAAAAACCGCCTGTTCGATATGTCCGTTTTTCCGGCAATCGTCGCCGAGAAGGCAAAGGATTTGCGGTGTGATGCGTTCATAGCCGAGAGCTTTGCAGAGGAACTGTTTGGCAAGCATCGGCTCTTTGGCGGCATGAATGCGATATAGCAGAATGCAGGCACCGATTTTGTCGGCGTACCATGCGTCGGAACGATCCAAGAATTCGAGCAAATGCCGTTCGGCGAGGTCATATTTCCCATGATCGAAAAGCTCACGGGCGTAATAATAGATATCCCGTGTACCGAGTAAATAGCCGGCGGCAAGCTTGTTTTCATACAATTTGAGATTGCGGTCGGAATGTGGTTTTCCGTTCGGATGCGGTTTATGGAACACGCAGATATCGGAATAGAGGATACTGCCTTTCGGGACGATGACCTCATGCACAAAGCCATGCCATGTGAAATGTGCCATGCGTTTGACAAGGCGTTCGCGGTAATAATAGAAGGCCGGAGAACCATCGGCATGGAACGCGGCGGCATATTTCATCATGACGACATCGGTCTCGAAAGAGAGTGTTTGCTTTAAGGCGGCAAAGGCGGCGCGGTTCGGTTCGTCAAGGCGGTCATCGGCATCGAGCCAAGCGATATAATCGCCGGTTGCTTTGGAAAAGGAGAAATTCCGGGCGGCCGAGAAATCGTCGCACCATGGGAAATCGTAGATTTTATCGGTAAAGGCATGAGCGACGATTTTCGTGCGGTCGGAGGAGCCGGTATCGACGACAATGATTTCATCAAAGACGTTTTTGACGCTTTGGAGGCATTCGGGCAGGGATTTTTCCTCATTTTTCACGATCATGCAAAGGGAGAATTTCATGGTAGCACCTCGAAGAAAAAGTATATTTTGGGATATTTGATTTATAGAATATGTGACTGCGGTGGGCTGATTCGAGGTTTGGAAAACCTCGGAACTTTTCAAAAGGATTTAATTTGGTTTGTATGAATGTGTTATCTTTGTATGCTGCTTCGAGGTTTGCGAAACCTTGAAGCTTCCTTTGGAAAAGGTTTTAATTGTTGCGGTGCGAAGTTTTTGTCTGTGGGTGCTGAATTGAGGTTTGCAGAACCTCGATATTCTCTGCAAAGGAAACGAGTTGTCACTTTTTGCATCGTGCAAAAAGTAACCAAAAAGCACGCGGGACTTCGTCCTGCGACCTCGATTCAAATCGCCGGTCGATACATGATTGTAGTTAAAGTGACCGGCATTCATCAGGTAACCGGCTATACTGGAAATTGCAGTTTTCCGGGTATCGCCGGCAATGATTTGAATCGGTGCGATGCTCCGGTGTTACAGCGTAAGGAGTTAGCGCGGAGATAAAAAGAATGGCCGTGTTCTTTGGTGGACAGTAGGTTATGGCTGGGTGCGAATGGAAAGCGGAGGGTGGAAAAGGGGTGCTTTGGGTGACAACTAAGGAAGGTTTATACAATAGAAAGGCTTTTGGCGCAAAAAAGGCGGGCTTTTGAGAATAGCACGGAAAGGCTTGTTCAAATGGAAAGTTTTTGGTTTGTAGAATAGGATGGCGTTTTAGGACAGCAAGCAAAGTTTTTTGCAAATGAAAGATTTTTGATGTGTAAAAAGGGCGGCTTTGGAGGGCTGTTTATAAAACTTTTGATAATGGAAACTTTTTGGGTTGTAAAAAAGGCGGATTTTTCAGCTCATGCAAGGCCACTTGGAGAAGAAAAGTTTTTTGGTTGCCAAAAAAGCCGACGTTTTCAACTCATGCAAGACCAACCGATAAAGAAAAGTTTTTTCTAAGCACAGCAAAACTCCAATTCCCCACCGCACCCAAACTAACGTGCAGTCACAAATTTCATCTGTGAAAACCTACTGTGAGCTTGCAGAAAGGCTTCTCTTTTTCGAAACTTCGCAGTCTTGCGTCAGCACTATAGCCACCCTTTCGCACCGATTCAAATCCTCACCGGCGATACCCGGAAAGCTTGCAGTTCCCGGCGCGGCCGGTTACATGATGAACGCTGGTCATTTCCGTAAAAGCTACGTATCGAGCGGAGATTTGAATCGTCCCCGGGAGTCCAGAGGGTCGCAACCCTCGATCTCCTTGAAACATGGTCGCCTTGCTCACGTCCGTTCGCAATTCTCCCTGTTTCGGCGGTCTCCGACGCACAAAAACTTGCCACCGGCAACTTTTTGCACGTCCGAGCGTGTTTTTGCGTTACTTTTTGCACGCCGCAAAAAGTAACAATCCGTTCTCCCTCGCAGGGAGATTCGAGGTTCTGCAAACCTCGAATCAGTACACACAGACAAAAACTTCGCACAAACAAACTTAAATCCTTTCGCCGCCTTACGGCGGCCTTTTTCCTACTTTTTGTAAAGCACAAAAAGTAGGGCAAAAAACTTTTAACTTTCCTTTCGGAAAGTTTGTCCCTGCCGGGACGGAACGCTCCGCGTGCATAAAACCTGCCTTTCAGGCAAAATCAGGAGGTATCCCATGAACTTTTTGAAAAACGTCACTGCCAAAGGGCTTCTTCTGCCGTATGAAGCCTATAAACCCTTGTTCGATTACAAAAAAATCGATTCTTACATCGCACCGGAAAACGTTCCGGAAATCCTCAAAACCGCCGACGAGCTGTTAGAGAAAGATATCCCTATGCTCACGGCAAGCCTCTACCGCGAATTTGAGTTAAACGGCAACCGCACACATTACGAAAATCCGTATTTCTTGCGCAAAAAAATGATGGCTGCCTTTGCCTTTGCCGAATATGCCACACATAGCGGCAAATATATGCAAAAGCTCATCGATGTGGTGTGGGACACGTTAAGCCTTCCGACATGGGGACTTCCGGCACATACCTCCGGCAACACGGCTTCCCGTCCGGAGGGAATGCAAATTTTACAGCTTCCGTGCGACTACAAGGAAGAAGCATCGTTCCTCGACCTGTTTTCCGCTTCCATGGGTGCGGAATTGGCTGTGGTCTGGTTTTTGCTGAAGGACGAATTCGAAAAAGAAGTGCCGTTCGTCATCAACGACCGCATTCTTTACGAGATCAATCGCCGTCTGTTTGAGCCGTATCTCAACTATACCGATTATTATTGGTGGGCAGGCAAGCGCACGCCCTATGTCAACAACTGGTGCCCGTGGATCATTTCCAACATTCTGTGCGCGGCGGCACTCACCTGCCCCGACATGGAAAAACGCGAAAAAATTACCGATACCGCACTCGAATCGCTTTCGGTGTATATGGATACCATCAAGCCGGAGGGCGGCTGCGACGAAGGTCCCGGATACTGGCACGCCGCCGGGCTTTCCACCTTTATGTCGCTTCTCGTCGTATACGATATGACCGGCGGAAAATTGAACTTTTTCGGTGAGCCGCAGTTAAAAAACATGGCCGAATATATCATGAAGATGCATATTTCGGGCGACCGGTTTGCCAACTTTGCCGATTGCCGCCTGATTCTAAAGAAAAACTATGCCGCTGTTTTCGCATTCGGGAAATATACCGGCAGCGAGGCTGTCTGCCATTGGACGCAAACCATGAATTGGGAGAGCTGCCTTGCGGACGTGGAACACGGATACCGCACGCTTGTTGAACTGTGCACCGCGCCGCAAAAGCCGCAGGTGCCGTATGTGCCGAAAGAAGTGACGGCGCAGACCGATCTGGGAATCGCGTTCTTGCGAAATGCGCATTTTTACGCCGCGTTCAAGGGCGGTCACAATGCCGAAAGCCACAACCATAACGACGTAGGCACCAATATCGTGTTTAAGGACGGCGCGCCGATCTTAATCGACATCGGCAACGACCAATATACCAAGCTCACCTTCAGCGACAAGCGGTATACCCTGCCGTCCAATCGCTCGATCTATCACAACACCCTCTCGACCGACGATACCGAACAGCTTCCGGGCGTGCAATATCATGCGGAAAACTTTACGGTCGACGCGGCCTCCAAAACGGCAAGCATGACGCTCGAAAAAGCCTATGCGCCCGAAAGCGGCATGACATCGTACCGGAAAACGACGGCTCTGACCGCAAGCGGCGTGACCATCACCAACGATTTTACGTTCGACAAGGAGCGCACCGCAAAGCTCAATCTGATTCTCTGCGCTAAGCCTGAGCCGGTGGATGAAACCTCCTTTGCCGTGACATCGGACGACGTTCGTGCCGTCATTCGCTACACGCCTGGTCTTGCTTTTTCGGTAGAGGTTCTGTCGCTTGAGGAGCATCCGTTCTGGCGGCGGAGCTATCCGAATGCCGATGCGATCTACCGGGTGATACTATCGAAAAAAACGTCCGGCAAAAGCCTTGGCGTGACGGTGGAATAACGCGGGATAAACGAAAAAGGCTCTCCTGTTTAGAGAATTCTGAAATTCCGCATCGGCAGAGCGGATTGAGAATTGAAAAATGAAAATCAGGGAGACGGAATTTTCAGAGAGTGCAGAACGGCCCTTGCGGAGTGTTGTGCAAAAGTGCGTGGCAACCGATATTTACCGCTATGACCGCGGCGGCATTTTGCCGTCCCTGCGCAAGGGACGGCAGCACGCGAAGCGTGACGGAAGGGTTGTTAATCGAAAACGAAATTTTGCGGAAAGCAAAAAACGAACGACAGAAAAAGCTCTGCCGTTCGTTTTTGTATTTCTGAGAGAACTCGGTTCTCACACCTTTACCGCATACGTCCCTCGCCGCCCATCAGCGCGGTCATTTCCTCGACGCGTTCAATGGGAAACGGCGGTGCGCAAAGCGGCTTCATGGCAATGCTCATGAGCTTCATGGGATTGTCGTCCGCCGCCACGCGGTTGGAGTGCAGCACGCCGCATTTCTTACAGCGATGGATGATCGCCCATTCGCCGCCGACACGCACCCAAACCGCAACCGGTTCCATCAAACCGCCGCAATCGCTGGCACGGTCGCCGGGTGTGACGTCCACATGGAGACTGCAAAGGCAGTTCGGGCAATGGTTGCGATGGTCGCTTCCGGCATTTTGCGGTGTGACAAGGCAGCCACAGAATTTGCAGGTAAAGCTGTCGTTGCAGGCGTGTGTTTTGTAATAGCCTTTTTCAAAGGATTTGCGTTTATTCTCTCGGTTCATGATACTTCCTCCGATGATATGTGTAAAAAACAATTCGTCGAGAGGAACGGCGTGTGTGGATTTGCCGACCTCTCGTCAAACGGCACACACCGAAGCATACGTACTATACTTCAAAAAGTAGCTCCTTTCCGGTTATGTTAATGATTTTTTTCAAAAGTGACGGTTTCGGCTTTGAGCGAAATTTTACCGACGCGATAGCCATAAGCCGTCAGCTCTTTTTTCTCGTTCAAGAAAGAATGACCAAGCGGAACACCGGCAATGTCGGCGATTTCGGAAAACGTCAGCATAACGGTTTCCTCGTTCCGCCGCGCAAGTCATTCCCAAAGCGGTTGATACGAATGCATACACACCTCTCACTGCCGACCGGCAAGCCACGCAAGCACGTCTTTTAAGTTTTCCGCCTTAACGCGGCCGGTGCCGCAGGCCATCATGGAAAGAATCGAATCCTCTTCCGGCGTGCGGTCTTTCTTTTCGGAAAGTCCCTTGGTCACGCCCTTGCGCATGATATCGATCATCAGCCGGTAAAATCCATGCAGCTTGCTTCTGTCCAAATTGCCTTGCAGCGTGAATAACGGCAGCTCGGGCAAAAGCTTGTTTGTTTTGCGTACATATTCGGTCTGCGTGCCGGTTTCGAACATTCCGACCGCACAAACCGCCTGCACCGCAAAGCGTTTGGCCGCTTTTTTGTATCCCTTGACCGTACCGGCCATCAGCCAACCGACATACAGAATTTCCGTACCGCGCGGCAGCTTTTTCACAGCCTCAGCCAGCGCATAGACCGGCAGAGCCGTCTCTTTCGCCAAAAGCGCGGCATATTGCGCGGCACTGCCGGTATTGGAGGTATAAACAATTGCTTTCACAGTCAGTCACCTTTCTTTTTGCCGATTCGCTCGCCCAAATGCACGGCGGAGCTTTTCGGCAGAGAACCGTCCGCATTTTTATTAGTAACCGAACGGTTACTTTTATTATAGCTCCCGTTTTGCCGCTTGTCAAGAGGTTTTGCAAAAAAAAATCGTTCTTTTTTTGAAAAAACGGACGAACGGCATACCGTTTGCCATCTGCCGCATATACTGTAAAATAAAAGTCTGCGAGGTGTTCCGCATGAATGAAACTCCCCTAACCTACCCGTATACCATCGACCGCGCCAGCGTCTATATGCACACCACGCCCGAGCTTTCCGGCGAAATGTGCGACGAGCTGCCCTATGGCACCCGTTTGCGCGTGCTTTCCGAAGCATCGTCGGATTCCGGCATGGCCTGGGTTCGCTGTGAAACGGCTTACGGCTATTGCGGCTATCTGCCCGAAAAAGTGCTGACTCCGGCACCGGTTTTCGACGCACCGCAGGAAAAGCTGTATGCGTTCGCGGTCACGGCGGCGTTTTGCGATGTGCTGTTAGACAGCCTGTACAAGTATCGCCCGATCTTAACACTGCCGCGCGCGGCGGTCGTACTCGCCCGGCGTCCGACATTAGGCGGCGACCGCTTCTTCCCGATCCTCCACAAAGGCCGCCGCTTTTTCGTACCGACCGCCGCACTGCGGCCTCTGCTTGCCGAGCAAAAAGGAAGAAACGTCAAAGACGTTTCTTCCTCCTCCGGCTGTCCGGAACATTCAAATGCAATTCCGTTCAAAGACCGTACCGGCTTGCCCGAACATACGGTTTCGGCCTTGCGTAAGCAAATCTGCGACGACGCTTTGTCGTATCTCGGCACGCCGTATCGCTGGGGCGGCCGCACACCGAGCGGCATCGACTGTTCGGGTCTGTGCTTCACGGTGTATGCCTTAAACGGCCTGCCGCTCTGGCGCGATGCCTATGCCGACAAACGGTATGTGCATGAAATCGACAAAACACAGCTGCAGCCGGGCGATTTGATCTACTTCAAGGGCCATATGGCGCTTTACATCGGCGACGACGAATATGTTCACGCTTCGGCAAGTGCCGGGTATGTCACGGTCGGCAGCTTGAATCCCGCAAGCGTCCTTTGGCGGCCGGATCTGGCACAGAGCTTTTTGTGCTTTGCCGAAAGCAATTTTCTGTGAACATCAGGCTTCATACAGATTATACAGCTCACATCCGTTTTTTTCGGCAAAGGCCATGGTATAAGACGTTCCGCCGCGCGCGCCGGAAAAATAGGCAATGCCGTAATGCGCGGCCTGCACCATGAGCCGATCGCGCAGGAGCAAATACTTCCGGGCGTTTCCGGCATCGGTAATTTCACCTTCATAGGCATACTGCACCTCATCCGCCTGCTCCAAAAAGAACGTATAAAAGCGTTTGGCATCCGAGCGCCAGCGATCCGTTTGATTGTGGAAGGGCAGGTTTAACACTAAGCGCATATCCGGGTGTGACCGCCGCAGATCGACAATCTGTGCCGCCGCAAACATATCAAAGCCAAGCGCACCGCCGGCATGAAAGGTTTTGACGCCCGCGGCATATAAATACGAAACGGTGCTTTTCATGCGCACAAGAAGCGCGGCTTTCTGCTCTTCGGGAAGACTGCGGTGGCCGGTGAAAAAGCAATGTGTGATGCGTTCCGGATCTTTCGGCACGTTGTCCACTATGCGGAAAAAATACGGATCGGATTCATCAAATAAGCTTTCCTGTTCCAAACGGTCAAAGGAATTCTCATAATCCATAACGGCGTTTTTCTCCTTATTGTCGGTTAAAGTAACGGTTCAAGCACCTTTCTTACGCCTTCGGCCATCAAATACATTCCGAGTCCGTTGGGATGACAGCCGTCCACCGTCGCTATATCAAACGGAATCTGCGTAAAGAACGACGTTCCGTCGATGAAATACACGTTTTCATCGCCTGCCGCACGGGCGTTTTCATAGGTCTTGCGGATGATGTCACGCCGCTTTTCCTGTTCAAAATCATGTGAATAGCACGGAATGGAGGACAGAATCACAATCGGCAGTGTGGGATGGGCGTTTCGCACAGCGGCAAACAGTTTTTCGTGCGTGGTCGCCAAATGAGCCGCATTCGGCGCATTGTGGTCATAATCGAGCACAAACACTTCCATATCGAGCGAAGCAAGATAGTCGATCATGGGTTCTTCGGCCTTCGCACTGCCCGAAAAGCCAAGATTGACGCAATACGCATTCAAGCACCGGGACAAAATGTTGGTATATCCCATGCCGGGCGTCGGCGCACAGCCGCCTTGGGTGATCGATGAGCCATAAAACACCACCGGCTTTTGGTTGCGGAAGGCTTTCTGCGGCGCGCGGAATTCGTATCCTTCGGGAATGCTTAACGAAATCTCCCGATACGCGCCATACAGCGGAAAATACAGAGTCATTTCGTAAAAACCGTCCGCGTCGGGTACGGCATTTTTTAAGTATAGCCCTTTTTCCGCCGAATAATCCGTTCCGAGCGGCATGGAGCACGGCGGAAACGAGGCGATGAACGCTTCGCCGCAGAACAGATCAAAGCCGGCTGAGCCGAGCGCGGTCATGTGTGCCATAATGCCGTTGCACACAGGCCCAGTGGCGCGTAATGACAGCTTCGGCGCATTGGTGCGGAAGCGCACAAGACCGCCGGTGGTCTGGCGGTTGAGCGTGTTCACGCCGTCGCTGACGTTCGCGGCAATTTCGGGCAGCAGCCGATAGTAGCCATCGGCATCCTTTTGCACACCACAGAGGACGAACGGCGGCCGATCGACGCTGTGGAACGTACCGCCGGCGGCGGATTTGGTTTGAAAGTTGGAATCGATTTCTGAGATATGTTTCATGCAAGAACAGCTCCCTTCATGTGTTTTGCCGTGTAGCGGAAATCCTCTTAGGCAAAACCGGTTACCGTCATTCTATCACAAAAAAGCGGAATTGTCTATAATAAATGAAAAAAAGATGAAAAAAGCCGCCCACTTATGAGAACGGCAGAGCGTACTGCATTCACGATTCATCACTGCGACAGCGGCGGCGGGTCGAATTGAAAATTGACAATTGAAAATTGAAAATTAAGGGAGACAATTTTTAGGCAAAGCTTTGTGCGCTGATAGTGACCGCGGCGGCAATTTGCCGTCCCTGTGTAAGGGAAGGTGGCGCGCGAAGCGTGCCGGAAGGGTTGTTTCTTACAAAGTACAAGCTGTTGCCGCAAACAGAAACGTTCGGAAACAAAAAGTCTCCGAACGTTTTTCTTTTATTCCGTCGCTTCAAAGCAATAGAGATTGCCGTAGCTCCAGTTGTATTCGCTTGCATTATGCCGGTCAAAGGTGAGATGATAATATCGCTTTCGTGAGCCGCGTTCAAACGGGATGACCGTTCCCCAGCCGCGAAAGCCGCCGTCGTCGTAATCCTGCTTTAGCAGCGAAAACGTGCGGAAATCCGGCACGCGGTAAACGCGGTATTCGGCACGCTTGGCAAAGCCATTGCCGCAGACAAAGGCAAGCGACCGGCCGTCACGGACAAACGAGCCGCCGGTCTCTTCGCCGGAGAGCGCATGGGACACGCATTCGTAGCCCTCAAACGGGTCATCGGAGCGAAACAGAAAATAGCGATACCGATTTTTGCCGTCTGCGTCCGTCACCGGGCGGCAAACAGTCATATACCATTGCCGCGTTTCTTCGTCAAAAACGAAATCCGGGTCTTCGTCGCCCTCTTTGGCAAGAAAGGCCGTGTCCGGCGTGTTTTCCGGCATAAACGGCATAAGATCTACGCGCACGGTGCTGATACCGAACCGCACATCGCCCGCACATTCGCCGTGCGCCAGCCGATGGCCGTGTGCAAACGAACAGACCCAGTATAACCATTTTTGCCGTTTGCGGTCGAACAAAAGCGACACAGCCACATCGTTTGCCGGAACACCGTCGCCGGCATCGAAAAACAGTGCGCCGCAAAGCTCAAAATCGCTTGTGCCGGGAACCCAAGAGAAAATGCCCTGATAGCACTCTGCCTGCATCCGCACGGACATGGACAGAAAGATTCTTCCGTTTTCGATGAGCAGGTCGCCGTTTTCATAGCGAATCGGCCGCATATCCGCCTGCGAAACGCCGCAATCGACATAAAACGACACGCATTTGATCGTGACGCTGCCCGAAACGAACAATGCCGCTTTGGTTTTGCTGAACACGTTTTCATGGCCGATATCCTCGAAATTTTGCGCCGTCAGTGTTTGGCAAAACTGTATCGCGCCGTCCGGCTTGCAGTAATAAATATCCGCGTGCTTGGTGCGGCAGGTGACAAAAAAGCGCATACCCGGCACAAAGAAAACGGCAGAATCGATTCGATTCACCGAAAACGTGCCGCTTTCCGTTTTGCCGAAGCTGACTTCAAAAACGGTTCCATCCGGCTTGATAAAGCGAAAACCGGCCGTTCCCTCAAGTGACAATAAGCAAATTCCGTAGGTGGCATACGGGAAGAATGCACCGCATAACCGTGTGACCGAGGCATCGCTGGCACCGGTCAGACGGTAGAGGCCGTCGGCCACCGTTTCTTCCGCTTGGCCGCATTTTTCCAATACCGGATACAGATCTCCGCGCGTATCATGCACAAAATCTTTGGAAAAACTCATTTCGCCGAGAGGGATTTTCTTGTTTTTGTATAGCGTTAACGAAAACAAACGGCGAAAGCAGTGATGTTCGAAGGATGTTTCAGAAAGCATGGCAAAGCACTCCTTGTTGCATAATCGAGAAAAGTATAGCATACTTTTGTGCCGAATGCAAGACAGCTCACCGCAAATCGGCTTAAAACGGAAAACTTTTCCAAAAACAATTGACTTTCCCTTGCGGCGGTACTATAATATTTATAGCATTTAACCCGTTATATTGCACAATAGCAAGGAGAATTAGTTATGCGTATTTTAGCCAATCTTTTTCCGGACGGCAAGAAAACCGCTTTAACCATGAGCTACGACGACGGCTGTGATTTTGACAAGCACCTTGTCGAAATCTTCAACAAAAACGGAATCAAAGGCACCTTCCACCTCAATTCCATGAATTTGGCAAATAACAAAGCCGGATGCGTCCATTTTGACGAGATCGCAGACGTATACAAGGGACACGAAATTTCCTGCCACACCTTTACCCATCCGCATCCGACGTGCGTGCCGGATACCGTGCTTGTCAGCGAAATCTTGGAGGACAGACGTGTGCTTGAAAAGGCCTGCGGCTATACCGTGCGCGGCATGAGCTATCCGTACGGCGATTACAATGACCACACCATCGGCATTTTCCGTTCCTGCGGAATGCTGTACAGCCGCACCACCATTGCAACCGGCAATTTCAATTTGCCCGAGGATTTCATGAAGTGGCATCCGACCTGCCATCACCGTCCCGAAATGGAGAAGCTGTTTGACACCATGCGTGCGCAATCCAACCGTTGGACACGCCATGCGGTCATGTATGTCTGGGGACACAGCTATGAATTCAACAACGACAACAACTGGGAGTTAATGGAAAATTTCTGTGCCTATGCCGCCGGCAAGGAGGATGTCTGGTACGCTACCAACATTGAAATTTACGATTATATCATGGCATCGCGTGCCTTAATGGTCGGCGTGGACGGCAAAACCGTCTATAATCCGAGCTGTGTGCCGGTTTGGGTATCGGCCGACGGTGCGCCGCTCAAAATTCTGCCGGGTGAGAATATTCTGTAAGTCTTTTCTGAAAAACCATTCGGTTCTTCGAAAATTTGATTGACAAAAAGCGAAATTTGTAGTACAATGTATTACAGGAGGTGCTTTTATGACAATATCCCTTCGATTAAACGAAGAAGATTCGTTGCTTATCAAAAAATACGCACAGTTGAACAAAATGTCCGTGTCCGACTTGATTCGTCAGACCGTCCTGGAACGAATCGAGGAAGATTACGACAAGGAACTGTTTGCCAAGGCACTTGAAGAATACAAAAAAGATCCGGTGACTTATTCCTTAGATGAAGTGGAAAAGGAATTGGGGTTACGATGAAATACACCGTGGTTTTTACGCAAGGAGCGTTGAAATCCCTAAAAAAGCTTGATAAACCCACTGCGGCACTGATTGTCGGTTGGATCCGGAAAAAATTGGACGGCTGTGAAAATCCCCGGCAATTCGGCAAAGCATTGACAGCTAACCACAGCGGCGAATGGCGGTATCGTATCGGGGATTATCGGGTTCTTGCGAAAATAGAAGATAACATTGTTACCATTCACGTACTGACGGTTGGACATCGACGCGATATTTATCAAAAAATGAAAACGGAGAAACGAATATGAGAAAAATCTGTATTGAAACCGATGCGTATTTTCCGTCGAATACGTTAGACGGCGAGATCGTTGCCGCAGGCTTTCGAGCCATGAAAGCGCATGGCTATGAAGCGGCGGACTATGAACATTTGGTGGTCACCACCAATCCGCTTTTTTCGCTTAGCGACGACGATTTCGAACGTGTGATGAAAGAACACCGTGCGGCGGCCGAGGCGGCCGGTGTGGAAATCTACCAGACGCACGGCCCATGGCGGCATCCGCCGAAGGACGCCACCGAAGAGGATCGAGCCGAGCGGCTCGAAAAAATGACCAAATCGCTGTACGGAACCAAGCTTCTCGGCTCCCGGCACATGGTCATTCACCCGATCATGCCGTTCGGCACGGGTGCCGAGCCGGATCATGCGGCGTTCCACGACCTCAACTTTGCGTTTTATTCCAAGCTGTTGGAGGAAGCCAAAAAGTTGGATGTGGTCATCTGCCTTGAAAATATGCCGTTCACGGCGCATTCGATCGCGTCGCCGTCGTCGGTGTATCAGTTTGTCAAGGAATTTCATGACGAGCATCTGCGTATGTGCTTAGACACGGGACACGGACTCATTTTCGGTGTGCAGCCGGCGGATGCCGTTGCCGAAGCGGGAGCTGTCATTGAAGCACTTCACGTGCATGATAACGACGGACGAAGCGACCAACACCGTCTTCCGTTTTTCGGGCACGGCGGCATATGCGATTGGAATGCTTTTGCCGAAGCGGTCAAGGAAAAGCTGCCCGAAAGCATACCGATGTCATTGGAGGTAAGCTTCCCCGGGAAAATGCCGCCGGAGGCTTGCGAATGTTTCAAATGCGGTGCGGCAAAGCTTGCCGGCTATCTTTGTCGGTGAAGCTTGAGGTTCGCAGAACCTCAAGCTTCTATGGGGAAGGTTTTAATATTGTTTGTGCGAAGCCGCCATTGCGGCGA
>OIWM01002401.1_pt1 | contig 15722 bp, 12 predicted proteins | sample 1587451 | NCBI WGS metagenome assembly OIWM01 (sample SAMEA3888907, study PRJEB22519) | human gut metagenome | biome: human gut; feature: human-associated habitat; material: faeces | place: Denmark | collected 2011
TACGGTAAGTGTTTCGCCTTGCAGACGCAGGGTGTAGAAGGCGCAGTCCGGCAGATCGGCAAGCGATGTGACGGCAGGGACGTTATCAGTGTCCGTGACAACCGCAAGCGGTTCGTTCGGAACTTCTTCATACGCCACAAACGATTCCGTCCATACATATAGCGCGGCGCACGCCGCCGAAACGGACAAAACGGCACACAGAACCACCGCATATTTTTTGTATTTCTCGGACAGCTTCATTTTTACCGCTCCTTTGCATTTATACTTCTACGTTGATTTTTTACCGATTCCGGAAAAATATGCATTCATTCCGAAAAACGGAGGACACATGAACAACAATCACGACAATTTCCGTAAATCCGGCTCGTCCGGGCAAAAGCTGACGGTCAATACGACGGCCAACATGAAAAAAGCCGGTGTCAAAAAAGTCATCAAAACCGGCGGAAAAGTCACCGGCGCAATGATCGGAAAGACGCTTCAATGGATCTTGAACATTTTTTTCACCATCCTTTTAATCTGCACCATCAGCGGCATTGCCATTGCGGCGATCTTTTTCGGCTATGTCAACAATTATCTGATCGAAGACGATTTTGATATCGAAAATCTGAAAACCAACCTCAATCAGACAACGAAAATTTATTATACCGACGATTCCGGCGCGGTGATCGAACTGGAGGATCAGCGCATCTATGGAACGGAAAACCGCTCTTGGGTTTCGTATAATAAAATGCCGAAAAATCTGACAAATGCGTTTGTCGCTATCGAGGATGAACGCTTTTGGAAGCACAGCGGCGTGGACTGGAAGCGCACATTCGGCGCGGTGCTGCAATTTGCCGGCGGCAACGACAGCTATGGCGGCTCCACCATTACCCAACAGCTTATCAAAAACATCACCAAAGAAGATGAAACCACCATCCAGCGCAAGGTGCGCGAGATTTTCCGCGCCTTGAGCCTTACCAAAAAACACAGCCGCGAAGAGATTTTGGAAATGTACCTCAACACCATCAATCTTTCGCGCAACAACTACGGTGTCCAAGCGGCGGCAAACTACTATTTCGGCAAAGATGTGTCCGAACTCGATTTGGTTGAATGCGCCGCTCTTGCCGCCATTCCGAAATCGCCGACCAAATACGACCCGGTGCGCAATCCGGAGGAAAACAAACGCCGCCGCGGCTATGTTCTTGATAAAATGGCGGAACTGGGCTGGATCACGCAAGAGGAATGCGACACGGCGAAAAACACGGAGCTTGTCATCAATATCACCGTGCTTGACGGAACGGTCACCAAATCCAACTCCTACTTTAAGGATACACTTATCGAGCAGATCATTGCCGATCTGAAAGAAGAATACGGCTATTCGCGTGAATATGCATCCGGCATCATCTATTCCGGCGGCTTAAAAATCTATGCAACCATCGATCCCGAAATCCAGACCATCATGGAGGAGGTCTTTGCCGATCCGGATACCTTCCAGCGCGTGACCGAAGGCATTCAGCCACAGGCCGCCATGGTGATCATGGATCCGTATACCGGCGATGTCAAGGGCGTTGTCGGCGGCCGGGAAAAAACGGGCGACCGCGATTTGAACCGTGCCACGCAAAGCCGCCGTCAGATCGGTTCGGCCATCAAGCCGATTACCGTCTATGCACCGGCCATGGATTTGGGCCTTATCAATTATGCAACGGTTTACGACGATACGCCGCTCGAATACAAAGCCTCGCTCGGCCGCTATTGGCCGAAAAACGCACCGGCGCGCTACGACGGCCTTGTCACCGTCAACAAAGCCGTGGAGGTTTCCAAAAACACGGTCGCCATCAAGGTATTGAAGCAGATGACGCCGGAGTATTCCTATAATTTCTCGCAGAACAAACTGCACTTAAACAGTCTTGTGGCAAGCGACAAGGATTTGGCACCGCTTGCACTCGGCGGTCTTACCAACGGTCTTACCGTTATGGAGGTCACCGCTGCGTATTCGATTTTCCCCAACGGCGGTATGTATTCGTCGCCGCGCCTGTACACACGCGTTTTGCGCAACGATGATACGGTGCTGCTCGAACGGAATGTCAATCCGACGTATGCGGTTTCAGGCGATACCGCACAGGTGATGACCAGAATCTTACAGAATGTTGTGACGAACGGTACGGCATCCGGCATCACATTGGACAAAAAAGTCGCCGTTGCCGGCAAAACCGGTACGACCAACGACGATAAAGACCGCTATTTTGTCGGCTTTACGCCGTATTATACGGCCGCGTGCTGGTTTGGCTATGACACGCCGAAATACCTTGGCAAATTCCGCTCCAATCCGGCTATGATTGCCTGGGAAAAGGTCATGACGCGCGTTCATGAGAAATATATCAATGCCGCGACTTCCGGCGGAGAACCGCTAAAGAAGTTCGATTATTCGCGCCTGACGCAGGTGGCGGTCTGCTCGGACAGCGGCCTTTTGCCGTCCGAAGCCTGCTCGCATGATTTGCGCGGCTCGCGCCTTACCTATGGATGGTTTGCCAAGAATCAGATTCCGACCAAGACCTGCGACACGCATATGCTTGTGGATTGGGATTCAACGACCGGACGCGTGGCAACGCCCTATTGCCCGGACAGCGTAATCATGCGCGTTGCTCTCATAAAGACGGACGACCGCAATTTTGTTCAGAATATCCCGATCACCGACGCGCGCTATACCTGCCGGAGTGTTGCCGGAAATCCGGCAAACGTTCTGAATCCGTCCGACCCGTATTATATGAGTGCTATGCCGGCCGGCACCTATGCCGGGTATTCGCCGGGTGTGGATGCACCGCAAAACAGCTATTGTACAGCGCATAATTTCGTATATCCCACGACGGAAGACGATTGGAACGGCATGGATGAGGATTCGATCGAGGATTTGGAGGATCTCATTAACGAGCGAACGGAGAATGCGGATTCACCGGAGGAGAACCATACCACACAGCCGCAAAATCCGACAACCGAGCATCCGTTAAAGCCCGGTTCGACGGCGGATAACGCGGAGTCACACGATTCGACGACCGTCCATCCGCTGCATTAGCCAAACAACAGGAAGTAAAAGAAGCATGAGATATTTGAAAAAGAAAATCTACGCCTTATCGGCCGCAGCCGGGCTTGCACTCGGCGCCGTTGGCGGCACCAATGCCTTCGGTGATACGGCGCAGCTTGCCAAAGCCTCCGCGAAAGCGTTTACCGATGTGGCGGCGGACAGCTGGTATTATCCGTATGTTTCCGGCTTAACCGAATCCGGCGTTATCAAAGGCATAATCGACACGTCCTTTGCGCCGAACGGTACGTTTACCGTGGCGGAAGCGGCGGCGGTCATTACCCGGTATCTCGGACTCGAGGATCAAGCGGCAAGCCGCAAAAACGCCATGGAGGTTTTGGGCGTTGCCGGTGCGGACAAGTGGTATGCCGGGTATATCCAGCTGCTGTATGAAGCCGGTGTTATCGATGTTACGGAATACGGCTGCTCGGTGATGGGCCGTCATATTTCCATCGATACGCCGGAGCTTTTGGAAAAGCCGGTCAAGCGGTATGAATTCGCCGCGTTTGTCACGCGTTCATTTGAACTGGACGGTACGGAAATCCGCAGCACGGTCGGCGAAGGATTGGGACATGAGTTTATTTATTCCGGTGCTTACGACGAGCGTATGCTCGAAAAGTATATTCCGTTTATTGCCGACTACGAAACCATCCCGGCTTCGTACAATTACTATGTGCTGAAAGCCTATTACAACGGCATTTTCAACGGCGATGATGCCGGAAATTTCAATCCGTTAAACAACTTGACCCGTGCGGAAATGGCCAAAGTGACGGCTGTGATTTTAGACAGCTCCTTGCGCACGCGCATCGATGTGAATGCCGCCCTACCCGAAACGCCCGACTCGTTCGAACCGGCACCGCTTCCGGAGGACAGCTATTTTGTCATCAACGGCAAGCAGGTGTTAAAGCCTTCGTATACCGACGCGTTATTTGCCGTGGAAGCCATGAATCTCGGCACCTTCTACGAGAATAATTTGCCGGTTGTATCGTATACGCGGCAGTCGGCACCACCCTCCGGCTATGCGTTCCGCGTCTACCATTTCACCAAAGATGCGGTTGGCTTTGATGTCAATATTGCCGCCGCAAAGGATACCTCCGACGGCTATCAGAGCTTGTTTAATCCGGGCGACCGACTGGTGCTTACGCTTGTCAATACACAAACCGGTGAAACCGTGGATGCCCATACCTTTATTTTGAACGGCGTCGGCGCGGTCGCACAGAATTCAGACCGCTATCTGCCGTAAGAAAACGGACGATTTTAACGTAATTTGAGACAATTTCTCCTTGCATTCAGCTTTTGTCGTGATAGAATAAGAAGGTAATCTGTTAAGGATAGGAGCGATTATTATGCGCTTTGAAAAAATCTATTTTGACCCGAACCATACGGACGCGTTTCTCACATTGTATGTGTCGGATGTGAAAAGCCCGATCCGCGACGCAATGCTCGTTATTCCCGGCGGCGGCTACGGCTGCGTTTGCTCCGACCGCGAGGGAGAACCGATCGCCCTTGCGTATCTTGCACGCGGCATGAACGCCTTTGTGCTCCATTATACTGTAACGCCCTCCGATCCGTATATTCCGCTTATGGAAGCTTCACTTGCCATGGCGTATATCCGCGAACACGCACAAGAGCTTGCCATCAATCCGAAACGTGTCTTTGCCGTCGGCTTTTCGGCAGGCGGCCATTTGGCAGCGTCCCTTGCAACTATGTGGAATGACGATGTGTTAAACAGCCGCATTTCGATTCCGCAGGGCGCGAACCGCCCGGACGGTGCGGTGCTGTGCTATGCCGTCATTACGCCCGAAGGCCATTTCGGCAGCTTCCAGAATCTGCTCGGCACACAGATCGACAATCCCGAAACGCTTCACGCCTTTACGCTTAACGAACGCGTAAGCGCGGATACGCCGCCGACGTTTTTGGTGCATACGGCAAACGACGATGTCGTTCCCGTGGAAAAGAACGCGATTGTCATGGCAGACGCGCTGACAAAGGCAAAAATTCCGTATGAATTGCATATTTATCCGTTCGGACCGCATGGAATGGCACTTGCCAACAGCGATACCAGCAATGCGTATCCGCCGCTTGAGGATCAAGCGTATGCGCGTTGGGTGGACGACTCCATAACGTTCTTTGCCAGATTTTGATAAAGCCCGGGCATCATGGTTTTTACTGTGATGCCTTTTTTAACCCATATTTTTGCAATTCTTTCGTTTTTCTTATCAAAAAGATCTTGACAATTTTGCAAAACAGGACTATAATTACGAACGACCATTAGTTAGCGATAACTTGTAATCGATACAAAGGAGAAAATTTTATGCGAATTCAAAAAATCATGGCGGCCGTTTTGGCTGCCGCAACCGTTTTTTCCTGTACGGTGTTTGCGGCGGAAACCTATGCCACACGCGGCGAAGTAGCCAAAATGCTTGAAACCGCCGCAGACGACTATAACCCGAACGTAACCTATGCCGACATCCTCAAAGGCGATGAAACCGGCGAACTGCACGAGGAGGATGCTGTCACACGTGCCGAAGCATTGGTGATGCTGTCCCGTGCATTCGGTCCTTTGCCGGAGCTTACGGGGCACAACGCGCGCGTCGCCTTAAAAAGCGATTCGTTTACCGACATTCCCGATTGGGCAAAAGAAGAGCTTGCGCCTGTTCTCGACAAGGGAATTGCGGCAGGCACGGCAGACGGCATTTTCTCGCCGGATGAATACGTGACGGCCGATCAAATGCAATTGTTTATCGGACGCGTTTACGCCTTGTTCGGAACCAACGAAAAAGATGATTTCTATGCAGCCGTTAACAAGGATTCCTTAAATCAAATGGAACTCTTGCCCGGCCGCGCGTCTACGGGTGCGCTGTATGCCTTAAATGACAAAGCCGGTGCCGAAGTTGCAAGCATCTTAGACGAGGTTCTGCAAAAAGGCGGCGAAAAGGGCAGTAAAGAGCAGAAAATGGCGGATTTCTACAAAAATATTTTGGATACCGAAAGCCGAAACAAGGTCGGAATCGCGCCGATTCAGAAATATCTCGATATGATTAACACGGCCGCTGATGTGAACGACTTAATGAAGGCGCAGACCGCCCTGTGCAAGGAAATCGCCTTCACGCCCTTTATCGGTTTTTCCATCACCATTGATATGAAGGACAGCACCAAGTATATCCCGGCCTTCGGCACCCTTGAACCGATGATGTCCAAGGATTTCTATGCCACAGCCGATGAAGCACAAAAGAGCGTTTATACGGCCTATTTGACAAAGCTTCTCACTCTTGCCGGAGAAACGCCGGATAAAGAGACGGTCGATGCGTATTATCAATACGAAAAAACACTTTCCAAAAAAGTATTCGCACCCGGCGACAGAAACAATGTCGATAAGATCTATAACACCGTCACTCTCGACGAAATCTGCGCCATGTTCCCGAACATAGACGTGAAAACCGCATTGGCGGATTCCGGCGTGAAAGAAGAAGCGGCATTCTATATCGAAAATCCGGAGTATGTCCGCGCCTATGCCGCATTGTTTACCGACGACAATCTCGATGTGTTGAAAACGGCGGCCAAGCTTGCCCTGTTATACGGCTATGGCGGCGCGCTTTCCACCGATTTTGTGGATGCGGCAAACGAATTTAATGCGGCCTATTTGGGCGTTTCGGGCAGCTATACGAATGAGGAACTGGCGGTTATGATCGTCTCGAACATCATGCCTGACTATATCGGCGAAATCTATGCCGAAAAGTATTTCTCGGAAGAAGCCAAACAAAACGTGGAACAGATGGTGCAGGATATCATTTCCGCGTATGAGGAACGCATTCGGTCGCTTGATTGGATGAGTCCCGAGACCAAACAAAAGGCACTTCGCAAATTAGAGACCATGACGGTCAAAATCGGCTATCCCGACAGCTTCGACACTTATTTGGACGACGTGGATATCCGCTCGGCAGCCGAAGGCGGCAGCTATTTCTTGAATATGGTGGAAATCGCCAAAGCGTCGCGCAAGGCCTATTTGGAATGCCAGGGACAGCCGGTGGACAAAACAGCTTGGCTCATGTATCCGTACACGGTCAATGCCTGCTACAGTGCCACCTCCAACGATATTACCTTCCCGGCAGCGATTCTGCAGTCTCCGATGTACGATGTGAACGCCTCCTATGAAGAAAATTTGGGCGGCATCGGTTATATCATTGCCCATGAAATCACGCACGCCTTTGACAATAACGGCGCTAAGTTCGACGAAAACGGCAATGCTGCCGATTGGTGGACTGAAAGCGATTATGCCGCTTTTGAAGAGCGTTGTGAAAAAATGGTCGCTTTCTACGATCAAAAAGAGGGAATTCCGGGTGTTCCCATGGATGGCCGGCAGACGTTAAGCGAAAATGTGTCCGATCAGGGCGCTATGCAGTGCCTCGTTTCGATTCTGGCAAAACGCGAGAATCCCGATTACAAAACGTTTTATCGGTCGGTCGCCAACATTTGGGCTTCCACCAAAACCCGTCCGTATGCCAAATATGTTGCCGGTATGGATGTTCATTCCGAGGATAAGCTGCGCACCAATTTGGTTATTGTCAATACGGAGGAATTCTTCAAGACCTTCGGCATCACCGAAAAGGACGGAATGTGGGTTTCTCCCGAAGACCGGGTAAGGATTTGGTGAGATTCATGAATATAACTTTGTTTCGTGCGACCAAACGCCCAAACAGCAGCACCTATCAGGCGGCAAAATATCTGATTTCAAAGCTTAGCGATGTCGGCACGGTGTACGAATTTACCTTGCCGGAGGATATGCCGCATATATGCCTTGGCTGCTATGCGTGTATTAACGGCAAGGAGGATAAGTGCGGTGGCTATGCATATTTAGAGAAAATCAACCGCGCGATGGACGATTCCGAGCTGCTTATCTTCTGTGCGCCGGTGTGGTGCTTCCATGCGCCGGGACAAATCAAAAGCTTTTTGGATCATTACGGCTATCGGTGGATGGTGCACCGCCCGAATTTTGCTATGCTGCATAAGCAGGCGGTGATTATTTCGACGGCCGGCGGCGGAGGATTAAAGGAAACGCCAAAGGATATCAAGGACAGCATGGACTATTGGGGCGTGGCGCGGACGTATGTGGTGACCCAGGCGGTTTGGGGCGGCTTTTGGAACAATATGTCCGAAAAGTTCAAAACAAACCTGTTACATAAGTTGGACAAAACCGCTGTCCGCATCGAAAAGCACGCGAAGCACCTGACACCGTCTCTCAAAGTAAAGGCATTGTACAAAATGTTTGAACGGCTTCATTTGCAAGGGAAAATGCTCCCGGTGGATGATTCGTATTGGAAAGAGACATTGAAAAAATAGGAAAAGGCTCCGGCAAAAGCGTATTTGTCGGAGCCTTCCTATATGGATGGGATTTGCGGTAATGGGATGGGAGAGAATGGGGAAGCGATGGGACAGCTTACGTTATTTAGTTTGCGTACAGCTCCAGCTTCTCGGCAACCGCTCGAAAACGCGGGTCTTGGCGAATTCCGTCATAGCGGCTGTGTTTCATTTTTTCAAGCATATAGTAGCAATGCGTATGCTCGGTGAGTTCATGAAAATCCTCGCTGTTTTCGGGATAGATTTGTGTGTCAACCAAGAAAGACGAGAAATGCTTACCGTGGTCGTTCTGATAGGATAAGTCGCAGGCCACGGCATGGTCACACATCTTTTCGAGCGAATCGAGAGCCTCTTTGGCTTTGCCGAGCGCGATTTCGTAAGTAGAGATCAGCCAATGATTAAAAGCTAAGCGGAAGTGGTGATACATAAGATCGTCACCGTAGATTAAGGAATAGAGTTTGTTTGATACCCGAAGCATTTCAATTTTATTCTCCCAGGTTGAGGAGTCATTCGGAATATCCTCATTCAGCACAAGGTTCCGAATCGCCGTACCAAGAGCGTCCGTAAGCTTATCGATCTCATCCTGAATGTAGAATTTCGTTTTTCCGTCTCCGATTCCGCAGGACAGTACATCCTCGCGGCAGTATTTCATGGGAGTGAGCCGTTTGACTAAGTCCATGATCTTGTCGGTCTGACCGGTTTCACTGTATAAGCTGACCAGCTTCGTGATGGCATCGTATCGTGTGTTTTCGTTGACGCATTCATCCATGACGGTTTTCAGAAGATTCTCGATCTCTCCGACAAGCGATGTATCGTGAGTCTGCTGCCACATGAAATACAGACACACCGCAAGTTGTTCTCGAATCTCATGGTCGTTCGGGTACCGTAAGAAGGCATTTCGTGCATAAGCCAGCTGTTCCTCGAGCGATCCGACCTCCCAGAGACGGTTCATTTCCTTTTTGATAGCTGTAAGCTCGGCTTCACGTTCGGACAGCCTATAGCCAATCAGCTCGTCCACGCTGACCGCGAAAAAGTCTGCAAGCACCGGAAGAAGCTCGATATCCGGATAACCGCTTTCCGATTCCCAGCGTGAAATTGCCTGAGGCGTAACGCCAATGCCTGTTGCAAGTGCGTCTTGTGTAATATTGTTTTCTGCACGAAGTTTTTTGATGATCGTGCCTATTTTAAGGTTCATATCGTACCTCCGAAATGTTTATCACCGGTGTAATTCTATTATAGCACAGATTTCCCAAAAAACAATTATCAATCCGTTGTTGAAGATATAAAGTATTGCTTTATATTCTTAAAGGCATTATCTCGTAAAAAAGGGCAGAACGTGTGAAAAAACAGCGCATGTTCCGTCCTTTAAAATGCAAAAGTCCTGAAATCAAATGATTTCAGGACTTTACGTTATGTATTGCGCCACCGAAAAAGATATCGCTTTTGGGCGAAAGGTCAATTCAGATGGATATTTGATTGCTTTCAAACTGCCCAATCAGCCATTCGTTATAATCTTCGGGAATCTTGGACTCCAGCAACAATCGTTCAAAGATGGCAATTGATGTCGGGCAATTACCGCCGTACTCTTTCCTTGCTCTTTCCAGAAGCTGTTCTTTTGAATAATTCCCTGATAAATAGCAAAGGTAGTATTCTGCCGCCAAAACAAACTCTTCCTCGTCGCCCGATTGCCAGTCTTCAATCAGTGTGCGGTGGCAAGCTTTTAATTTTTCATTGCTTTCAACATGTTTCCGATATAACCCCGTTAATTTCTCACTTGCAAAACCATGCATAAGCTCGTGAGCAATAAGAGGGTAGAAATCGACCGCTCCGGCAGAGCGGCAAAAACAAGTCAAAAACGAGCCGCCATACAGAGTGAATGCCGTCGGAGCGCTGAAAAATGAAACATAAATATTGGCAGAAGCTATGACTGATGATTTTTTCAGTAAAGAAACGTTTCGAAATAGCAAGTCTGCATCGTAGCCTGCAACCGCAGTTTCCTTTGGTTTCATTTCGGAATACACCATAGGTAAGATACGCTCTTTGTATATGCTTTCAAATCCTATGTTTTTAAGCACAGTCAATCTCTTTGCATACAGATCGGCGAACCCGTCTTTCAGCCACCCCAGAACCGGATATATGTAGGATGCCGTAAACCCGCCTGTTATCCTCTCCTTTACTGTGTCTTCAATTTTTTGCGGATCGTTGAACATGTCAATTAAATCGTCTAATGTTAAGCATTCCAAATCCCCGTCAAAGTACGCGCTTACAATCAGGCAGATGTTTGACATTCCTATACAATTATCCCCGAAGTTTCCCGGCAAAAGAGTATTGATATATTTGATTTCTTCGATTTGTTTTTCGTTCATCCATTTGGTATCATTCAGTAACCTTTTTTCGAGAAAGCAAAGCGTGTCAAGAGCAAGACTGGATTTCACATGAATGTGGGACATTGGCGCACCTCCTGTGATTTAATATTTCAATTATATCATAAAATTTGTTGCATTTCAAGCCCTTTGTAGCGGATACAGAAAATGGAATAAATCTACCGCGGAAACTCCGAGATGTGTAGGCTTCCGCAGCAGTGGGCAGTCAGGTTCGGCTCTGACGCGCAGTGGGCCGAGTCTGCTCGAATCCATTTTTATGAGCCAAAACAAAAAAAACAACACCCAACAGGATGCTGTATTTTTTGTTTTGGCTGCGGAACTAGGATTTGAACCCAGACAAACAGAGTCAGAGTCTGTCGTGCTGCCATTACACAATTCCGCAATGTTTCAACTGACGGGATATATTATACAACAACACGAACGGTTTGTCAAGAGGTTTTCGCAATTTAATGAGTAAATGTTTTCGACATTTTACAAGCTTTGCCAAGATGCGGTCAAACGCGTTCTTCAAGGCCGCTTTCATCCGACCGGTATGCCGCCTCCATAACACGGTTAACATACGCGCCGTCGGAAAAAGAGGGCGTAAAGGATTTCTTTTCGTTCACGGCAGAAAGGTAGCTGTACATCGAATGAATATGTCCGCGGAACCAGCCGATGGGCGCACGCATTCCCGGAAAGACCGATTCCGGAATGTCGTAGCGGTTGACGCACTCGATGGCCGTGAAGCCGCGCTCGCCGCCATTCGGTGCGGATGGTCGTTTGGCGTCATAAAAATACAGATAATTCGGGTTCATAAGGTCAAATTTCAGTGCGCCGTCCGTACCGTAAACGGTAAGTGTGAAATCATCGTTCGCACCGACGGAAACCTTGCTTGCCTCAATCGTGCCGCAGGCGCCGCCGGCAAGACGAGCCGTGATATAAAACGCTTCATCCGCGTTGGTGTGCCACACCTTTCCGTCCGCACCCGTGCGTTCGGGATAAACGATCTGCGAAAGGCCTCTCACGGTATCCATTCTGTTTTCCGGCGCACTTCCGAGAACAAACGCTAAAAGATCGATGGCGTGCGAGCCGAGGTCGAACAGCACACCGCCGCCGCAGATCTCCTTGTCCTGCTTCCAGCCGCGCGGCTTGGCCGGGTCGGTGCTTGACGAATGCAGATAGGCACTGCGGAAGGACACGATTTTTCCCAAACGTCCCTCGGCAACAAGGCTTGCGGCACGAATGGCGGCCGGAAGATGCCGGTTGTTGAATACTACGCCGCAAACACTGTCGGTTTTTTGCGCAAGCGCGGCAAGCTCTTCCGCTTGGGCAGCCGTAATGCCGAGCGGCTTTTCGCAAAGCACATTCTTTCCGTGCGCAAGTGCCGCTTTCACTTCTTCATAATGACAGATATTGGGCGTGCAGACATCGATGACATCGATTTCCGGATTGTTCAGCACGGCTTCGTAGTCTGTCGAGACATTTTCAAAGCCGAGCCTATCCGCTTTTTCTCGTGCGCTTTTTTGGTCGCGTGTTACAAGCGTGTGAAGCTTCGCTTCAAAGGGCAGGGGATTGTAGCAATAGCGAAGATTGGCAACTGACGCCGCATGGGCTCGCCCCATGGCACCTGAGCCGATAAGCGCAATATTGATAGTTTTTTTTGTTGATTCCATGTGCCGATTTCCTTTAGCATTTTTCTTTTATTCTATCATATCATGCTTCGTTTTTCAAGACTTTTTTCAACAAATTTGTCCGGAACTCTTGACAGGACGCAGCGAGTATGGTAAAATAATAAAAGAAATCAAAAATCTTCCGGATAAAAGGGAGTAGCGGCGGAAAACCGTTGCAGAAGCGTCAATCACGATCGTTCGGCGGCAGAAGCCATGCGATCCGCGTCTGCATGAAACGCGAGACTTTTATCGTATAACCGGCTTTGTACGTTATGCGGTGAAGGTCGTTTTTTTTGCCGAAAAAAAGAACAGGAGTGAAACTATGGAATTCTTGGACAAAATCAGTTTTCTGTACAAAGGCTTTGCGGAGCTTGTCGATTGGCGTTATGTGGTCATGTGGATCATCGGCGGCATCCTCATCTACCTTGCCATCAAAAAGGATATGGAACCGACGCTGCTTCTGCCGCTCGGCTTCGGCACGATCCTTGTGAACATTCCGCATTCGGGCGCCATCGGCGACGGCGGTGCGCTGTCCACGCTGTTTAACGCGGGTATCGCCAACGAGCTGTTTCCGTTAATCCTCTTTATCGGTATTGGCGCGATGATCGACTTCACGCCGCTTCTTGCCAATCCGAAGCTTATGATTTTCGGCGCGGCGGCACAGTTCGGTATTTTCTTTACCTTCTGCCTTGCGTCTATCTTTTTCCCGGTAAAAGATGCGGCTTCCATTGGCATTATCGGTGCGGCGGACGGCCCGACAGCCATTGTCGTGGCACAGGCACTTGATTCGCAGTTTACCGGCGCGATTATGGTCGCAGCGTATTCGTATATGGCACTTGTGCCGATTATCCAACCGCCGGTTATCAAGCTGCTCACCACCAAAAAAGAACGCTTAATCCGTATGCCGTATGCCAACACCGAGGTTTCGCGCCTTACCAAGATTTTGTTCCCGATTGTGATTACCATTATCGCCGGTATCGTCGCACCCGAATCGGTTTCGTTAATCGGTTTCTTGATGTTCGGTAATCTCATCCGCGAATGCGGCGTGCTTGATTCGCTGTCCGAAACGGCGCAAAAGGTGCTTGCCAACCTCATTACGATTTTCCTCGGCATCACGATTGCCGTTCAGATGCAGGCAGATAAGTTCCTCCAGCCGGCAACGCTTCTCATTCTCGGCCTTGGTTTGTTCGCTTTTATTTTCGATACGGTCGGCGGCGTGCTGTTCGCCAAGTTCCTCAACCTTTTCTTGAAGAACAAGATCAACCCGATGATCGGTGCGGCCGGCATTTCGGCTTTCCCGATGTCGGGACGTGTGGTGCATAAAATGGGTCTTGCCGAGGATAAAGGCAACTTCCTTCTCATGCATTCGATCGGCGTCAACGTATCCGGACAGATTGCCTCGGTCATTGCCGGCGGTCTGATCCTCAACTTCTTTATGAAATAAGGAGAAACGAAAATGGGAGATATCTTTTTCAAACCGATGGAATTTGTCAATAATTTAATTTATATGGGTGCCGGAATGTTCAGTATTTTGGTGGTCATGGGCGTGATTATCGCCGTGGTGCTTGTGTTAAACGCACTCACAAAACCCAAAAAAGACAAAGGATAAACGGAAAGGACGGCCGGAAATATTCCGACCGTCCTTTGTACTCTTTGCGTTTTACAGTATTCTGACGCGGCACTCGTCGTAGTGACCGCGGCAAGCCGGAGTCTCATTCGCTTTGCCGATGACCACAAGCGCGATGGGCGTGGAAGCAATGCCGAATTTGTCGCGGAACATCTGCACGCGTTCAGCGTTCGGATAAATGCCGCACCAACACGAACCGTAGCCAAGCTCCAAGCTCTGCAAAAGAATGTTTTCGATGGCCGCACCGCAATCCTGCGGGAAAAAGCCTTTCGCAATGCCGCTCTGCGCTTTCTCGTTGGCACACACCAAAATGCCGATTGACGCGTCGCGCAAATGCGAAGCATACGGATGAATCGACAGTGCGTCCTCTTTGGCTTTGTCGCTTTGCAGAACAACAAATTCCCATGGGCGGGAATTGCAGGCACTCGGCGCGTGCATGGCGGCTTCCAGAATGGCGTGTAAATGCTCGTCGGGCATTTTTACGTGCGGCACATATTTGCGGATGCTGCGGCGCGAGCGAATGGCTTCGGTTACGTTCATAATAAGACTTCCTTTCTTAATTTTGAGGTGAAGCAATGATATGTCATCCGTTTCCGCCGCTATACGACGGCAATTCAAAAATTTTGGTTTTAGGCAGCTTTCCGTCGGTCAAATCGCGTGAACAGCTGTTTTTCTACGGACATCCGCAGAACCGCTTTTGGCGCGTGACCGCCGCCGTTTTTGGTGCGGAAACGCCGAAAACGATTCTGGAAAAGAAAGCGTTTTTGTTGTCGCACGGCATCGCGCTGTGGGACGTGATTGCTTCCTGTGAGATCACCGGCAGTGCGGACAGCAGCATAAAAAACGTAACAGCCAACGATCTTTCACCGATTTTTGCGGCAGCGGATATCAAGCAGATCTTTGTCAACGGACAGACGGCTAAACGCTTTTATGATCGCTATACCAAACCGGTTATCGGGCGTGAAGCGGCGGTGCTTCCGTCCACGTCTCCTGCCAACGCCGCATGGAGCTTCGAAAAGCTGGTGACAGCGTGGCAAGTCCTCCGGAATTGCTAAAAAACGGGCATAGGCCCGTTTTTTCTGCTTATTTATCGTATTCGGCAGGAATGCCTTTGATAATATCGCCGACGCCGTTATAAATGTACGACGGGCGGTAGGGAAACTTGCGCATAATGTGAAAATTGGTCACGCCCGACAGCACAAGCACGGTTTCAATGCCGCTTTCCACGCCGGCAATAATATCGGTATCCATACGGTCGCCGACAATGGCGGTATCCTCCGGCGAAACACCGAGTAATTTAATGCCGGTTTTCATCATCAACGGATTCGGCTTGCCGAGATAATAGGCAACAGCACCGGTGGAAAGCTCAATCGGAGCAACAAGTGCTTTGCAGGCAGGAATAATGCCTTGCTCGGAAGGGCCGGTCATATCGGGGTTGGTTCCGATGAGCTTGGCGCCGCCGTTGACAAGCCGAACGGCGCGCAAAATGCTCTCATAGTTGTAGTTGCGCGTTTCGCCGACCACCACATAGTCGGGATTGACATCGTTCATGGAAATGCCCTTTTCGTATAAAGCGTTGATAAGACCCGGTTCGCCGATGGCATAGACCGAGCAGCCCGGCTTTTGACTTGCCAAAAAGTCGGCAGTCG
>OIWM01002403.1_pt1 | contig 15711 bp, 15 predicted proteins | sample 1587451 | NCBI WGS metagenome assembly OIWM01 (sample SAMEA3888907, study PRJEB22519) | human gut metagenome | biome: human gut; feature: human-associated habitat; material: faeces | place: Denmark | collected 2011
GTGAATTTGGGCGGAATCTCTTCCGACCACATTTTTTGCATTGGCTTCCTATTTCGTTTTTTAAGTAATACGAGACCTGTTTTCTTGTTTTTCCTGACACAGTTTAAATTACACCCCCTATAAAAGGGTTGCAAGGGATATAGCTCTCCTTGTTCATCGCTGTATTCCTTTTTCACCCATTTATAGTATTGTGAGGAATAATCCCGAAAAGCTTCTTGTAGATTATCTGTATGTATAGAAAGTTCTATTTCTGGTGAATCGTCATTCTCATGTGTTGCAGCAAATTCCTGCATGATAGCTTGATTCAGCCATTCCCTAATATCCCCATCAGCCTTGCTTCTTCCAACAGGATAAGTCAGATTACAAATCAGCTCCGCTGTGTTAGCTTTTTCCGAAACTATCGAATCTTCACACTTCTCACTAAAAGTGCGGAAGCTAAGCCCATCCGAAGACTGGCAAGATACGCATAACATTATTGCGAGAAACAAAACGCTAACTCTTTTCATGATTCACTGCATTAGATATGAATTTTTGTCAAGTTTTTGTTTAGTAACTTGTTGGTATTTTTTCTATAAAATGATTGTAATCAATTTGGTATCTAAACAGATAAGCACCATCGTTATAAGGGGCTATAGGAGTTTCCAATTCAGAAAGTCCACAGCTTTTACCATTATATTCAATAGAAAATGTTCCATCTTCATTTTCATAAACAGGAAATGTACTATCGCTCATTTGATAGTCACCTGCACCATTTGCCTCATAAACAAAAGCATAGCCACGTAGTTTCCCTGAATGGGTGTACATATCACTGAGAAGTTTTACCTGTCTTTCCGAATTACCACAAGAAGTAAAACTTACAAGATTAATTAGCAAAAAGGCAATACAACTGCAATATATTTTCATACCCCTATCCCTATGTTCGTGTCGGGCGCAACTTCAAACATAACAATTTAATAAAGATTACCGCTTAAAAACTTGGTAAGAAACACTAGTCTCTGTGGTACCAGCAGAATTAGTGGCTTCACAATAATAATATATGTAGGAGCCCGAACGGAAACCTGTATGGCGGAAACGACAATAGTAGTAGTTTTTGCCAACAGATTCATAGCTGTGACAAGAAAAACTCTTTGTACAATTAGCCTTCTTTACCTTGTCTGTTTTCTTACTATAAACTACATAGTGCATAACCACACTTTTCGGCTGCTCTTCACTTGTTACTCGAAATGTTATATCCAAGTCTGTAGTTGTAGTAGCACGAGCTGTTTCTTTGATAGTTGGCTTAGAAACCTTTGTGCTAACCGAGCTATTATTGTTTGGTTGAAAAGAGTCATCATCATCTTTATCGCAACTGGCAAAGACACCAAGTCCAAGAGCCAGCAGAAAAACAAACATCTTTTTCATTGTATATCTTATGATTATTGTTCTTATATAAATGAATAAAAGAGTGAGAAGAAAAGATGTTGCTACATAATTGCAACATCTCCCTTCATTTAATTTTAGCGATAAGCATGGCTTGACTTGCTGTGTCCACAAGTACACTCAGATGGGTGATTGTACTTGGCATTAAATGCTGCGCAACGATAGTGTCCATTGCTAAGACCGCAAGCCCTGCAGTGACCATCACCATAACCTTCCTTCATACTCTTAGCTGCGTTAGCTGTTGAACCACTGTTAGAGATACCGAACATTGCAAACCCCATTGCAACTGCTACGAAAGCTACTACCATTCTCTTCATAATCCTTTACACTGAATTCGTGTCGTGCGCAACTTCTGATTTTGTTATTTTTATCTTTGTTTGCCTATTTATGTCGGTATCTATAGAGAAGTAACCCTCGAATCAGAATTATTTTTCAAATTCTTTCAAAATTGAGTCAGCTTGCGCCTTATGACTTCCTTCCAAGAGAACAAATTGCTTCAATAAAGTTAAAGCCTCTTCCTTTCTCCCCATTCTCAATAGAGAACGTATTTTCATCCAATACAACTCATAAACTTTTATATTTAGATTTATATCTTCATTGCTCTCCTTTTGTTGCTTACTACTCATATATTGCGCATCCGACACATCGCTAATGGTAGGAATATCATTTTGCTTCTCTAATTCTTCAATCGTCTCCACGATTTCCTTGTCATTAGTTTTGTTGCGAACATTTTTCATTGTCTCCGCAACCTTTTCTTGTTTTTCAATAGTTACTAACGTTTCGGAAGCTTTATTCTGCGCTACCATTTCTTTGTTAAGAGTGGAGGTGTTAGTTGGTTTCAATACGACAACCCCAATGACTAACAACGCCGCAATAGAGGTTATTAACACGATGCTCATTAATCTAGCTTTTCCACGATGCTTCCAACGATTTGTCAGATTAAGTTTCTGCTGCCTACTTGCCAAACTTTTCCTTACCAAAAGGGAGAGTCCTAAGTCCTTACGAAGCTCGTCATTATTCAATGCCTCTTGCTCGAAGTTAATATTTTCTTCTTGCGACATCTCTTTTCTGAGATACCTATCAATTCTGTCTTGAATTCTTTCGTCCATAACTTCTAATATTTAAGTTTATATTGTCGAAATGTATCTTTCACCTTGGCCTTCAAGGTTTCCATACATTTATATTTTCCTGTTTTCAGTCCATTCTTACTGATATTCTTCTCACCTCTTGCCTCAATAATTTCATCCAGAGACATGCCCTTGTAATAAAACATCGTCAAGATTTCCTTGCAACGAGGCGGCAACTCCAACACACAGCTGTTTACAATTTGCTCTTGCAGCGTCTCTACAGATTCATCAACAACCACAGCATATTTCACTTCCATCATGTGAGCAACAGACTCGAAATCATCTTTCAAGGTCAAGCGGTCATTCCGCAACCATGATCGATAATCGTTCTTTGCTATATCTATAAGGAAGGTTTTCAAGTTGCATGTCAGCATTCTGACATTGCCGTATCTATCAAATCTGTATAGTTTGCCGTCTTCCTCATTGATAAAGATTTTCTTTGTCTCTATCTCCGTCCAAAGTTTCACGAAAGATTGTTGGAAAATATCATCCATCAAGTCTTCACGTGAGAACACCGCTTTGTAAGATTCCTTAAAGTATTTCCAAGCGGCATGATAAAAGCGTTCCGTCACTCTTTCATTTTTATTCTGGATTTGAAGTACATACTCCAAATCCGAAATTTCTTTTTGCTTACTAATATTTATCAGCATATAACTTATCTTCTTATATATTTAGGGCTTATAATAAAGAAAAGTAACCCATCATTTCAAAAACAAAGCAAGTTTAAGCTTTTGTTTTTAGAATGATGGGCTATTGTTGTAAACCAATCTACAAGAGCACAACACTAAATGCTTGTATCATGCACGTGTTGTTTCATTGCTTGGTTATTATAAACTACAGCGAAATTTCCTAAATCTAATACTATCTTTAAAGTTTTGTCCTTATTGTAGAACACATGGGTTTTATCAGTATTTTCGGTTTTAGCTTCCTCGTATAAAGAACGTAAATTGTCATATATTGTCTCGATAACAGAATAAGACTTTATATATACCCAAAATTCTGACATCTGATTATCTGGATTAAAAACAAAACCTACCATTTCTGTATAGTTATTGCCAGATACAGAATAATAATCCGACCCATTTGAAGAATAAGAATAATCCGACATCAAGAACAAAGCACCAGCATTACTCATTGCACTATTTATGTCGCTCTTTTCCTTTCCAAACAACTGTGTATAGTTATCCCATAAATGGGCAGTTTGGAAGAAATGTTTGTTTTCTATAAAATAGACAACTTTTTTAGTCTTGTCATAGGCGACAATAGCGATAGAATTATCTTTATCCTGTATTGTTGAGTAATACAAAAGAGTACCACTTTCTGCAAACTTATAATAATGAGAATTCATATAAGATAAGATTTTTGCCTCAGGTACACTTGGCTTTAACAGAAGCTGTATTTCTGTGACCTTTTCGTCTTCTTGGCAAATAAAGATATTTGTTTGGTCTAGCACATCCTGTGTTTTGTGGGTGAAGTAAAATGAATAGCCATCGTTACCTTCGTCTGGAACTAGTGGCGTTCCTAAACTTTTAAAAGTATTAGCCATTGAAGTATAATCTTGATTAATGACAGAAACATAATCAAACCACAAATCAACACAGTTATCCCCTACAATAACTTTGGCCCAAGCTTCTCCTTGATTAGTCTTTATTTTTACATAAGTCGTACCCTTTTCTCCTACAGCCGTAATGGTTCCATCGTTTTGAACACTTGCAATACGAGGATTCATACTTGTGTAAGAAGAAACTCTATAGTCAGGGCATTCTGAAGCTATATCGATTGTTGCGGTCTTTCCGACTTCCAACTGATAAGTTTTTATGATTTTTCCATATGTATGCTCTGCATTTTTATCAGAAGATATGGTTAATGTTAGGTCAGAAAGTTGCTTAACTTTCCAATCACCAAACTGCGTCTGTCCCATGAAACTATAAGTCCAGGTGAGTCTTGAATTAGCTCGATCAAACTCCCAACGTCCTTCATCTTCACTACTTCTCTCTACATTACTATATTTCATATAGAATGTTCCATTAGCAGAATAGGAATCTTCCTCATTCATTTCTTCATTGTACCAACTACCCTCTAAGGATGTTGTTTCTTCAATATTTGTAATTCCGCTATGATTACAATCTTCTTCGCCACACGATGTGAAACCAAGAGTTATCGCTGCTGCGATTAATGCTAAATACTTTTTCATATTGTCCTTTTATTTGATTTTCTTTCTGTTATTAGTCAGTTTGAGTAGGAGAACCTCCATTATTTTTTCCTTTGCTTTCGGTTATCTCCTCTTCAGGATGCTCTTTTGGTGTAGTTCCAAAAGAACCTGCTCCTAAGTTTTGTTGTACTTCATTCTTTATTTTTTGTAACTGAAGATTTTGCACTTTTTTTTTCACCTTTGTCTGTTGTTCATATCGAGATTTCGTAACTTCCGAAGTATCACTTTTGCCCAGACTTCGAACCGAATCTGTAGTTTGAACTTTTGAAGGTGTTGAAACTTTTTGAAAAAGCCTATTCATAGAAAAAAGTCCTATTAGTACAACTACAAGTAAAGCAAATATTCCAAAAAGAATCTTTTTACAGAAATGTTTCCGAGACTTCTTTTCTTTCTCGCCTTTTTCTTCCTCATTACAACTTATTTGCATCAGCGCAATGGTGATGTTATCGCTGCCGTCATTATCAAGAGCTATATTGGTCAGTTGTTCCTTACAAACTTGTAAATCGTTAGCTTCCTCTGTCAGAACACCTGCAATTTCATCATCTGTGCAAACACCACATAAGCCGTCTGAGCAAAGGAGGATGATTTCACCATCCTGCAAAGAGTACTCCTCTACATCAGCTTTTGCCTTTTGTGAAGTATCTCCCAAACTACGAGTGATGATGTTGCTGTTGGGATGATTCATAGCTTCGATATCCGTCAACTTGCCTTCATCTACCAGTTGCTGTACATAGGAGTGGTCTTTTGACAATCGTTTAATACCTTGTCCAGAAACTAAAGCATAGGCACGGCTGTCACCCAACCAAGCAATATACACTCTATCACCTATAACCCATGCAATGACGATTGTGGAACCTAAGCCTTCCGCCTCAGGGTGTTCCTTGCTATACTCCTTGACATTGATGTCTGCTTTTGAGACAACCTTTTTGAGATAATCCTTGATGTTAGCCGGTTTAGACAAGACTTTATCTGTCAAGCAATCTGGAGCAAACATTGTTTGCACAGTTTCGATAGCAATAGCACTTGCCACCTCCCCTGCATTTTGTCCACCCATTCCATCTGCCACAACCATCAGACATCCACATTCACCAAGTGGGATGACCTGCTGATGGTCAGCAGGCATCATCCACTCGTTTTGTGTAAGGTCAGGACAAACCGTAAAGTTGTCCTCATTGTTATCTCTTAAGCCGACATCTGTGCCAGCAAATAATTTGAACGAAACCATACTTACTTCTATTTAGTTGGTGTCGGCTCGAAAGAATCCTCCTTCTTTTCTGTTTTTTTCTTCCTATCCGACTTTTCAGGTTTTGTTGAACTTTCTGTTGGACTTGTGGCGACCTCATTTGGCTTCTGATTACTAATTAGTAATTGAAGTGACCATTTGGAAGCAGCATTCTTTACTGCAACACCAGCCAACATCATCTTGACAACTCCACCTTTTTCATACTTCGGGACTACAAACAGTCCACCTATCAGTTTGCCTTCATTATTAGGAGACATCGGAACTAATGTACTATCAGCTTTAACAACTGTCTTGAAAACAGACTGTCGTAATTCTACAACCATAGCACTGTCTTGCGCATCCGTATTAGAATAAGCCCATAGCATATAACCTTTCTTTTCTCCCAAAGAGTTATCTACCCCTAGACCGAAGTCACTTTGCAAGTCTTGATGAAGCCATAGACTCTTGTCTGCATTTACTGCCGAGATATAAGAAGTACCATAATCTAGTTCGACAGCCTTATACACACTATCATTCATTTGGCGTTGATAAGTCCAGAAATATTCTGGCTTATATTTACCATCTGCATTCACTCTTTCATAATCAGTATCACCTTTCCAAGGTTCTATAGCTGCATTTGTAACATACATACCTCCTGAGACCTTGATTCCCAAAGAATAAGTCTCACCATAATAAGGTTTGTGACTCTTACCATAGGTTTTACCCTTGCGCTCCAAACGATATTGTTGGCGAATGATATATAAGTCTGGCGAAAGTGCCTCTTTTGTCATATTAATGCCTTGCCCCAATTTCGCTCCATTTTTGAGTAAATCGGCGATGTTTATTTGGGCTAGACAAGGTATACAACAGATGGTTAGCAACAACCATACTATTAATTTCTTTCCCATAAGCCTTCTTCATTAAAGATTTGACATTGGAACCAAGTGATTGTACAAGTTGGAATTAGAATCACCACGGCTTACGATGCCGATAACATAAGCAGAGTTTCCTTTGATAATAAATACAGGACCACCTGAATTTCCATGATCAACGCCTTGATTAACCATAATACAACGACCTGAGTTTAAACCATCACGTGCAATTGACAAATGGTTGTATATAGGGTCAACCAAACGTTTGCCGTCAGCAATACCATTACCTCCTGGGAAACCTAGCAAATGAACAGATGTTCCTGCCTTAAGGTTTGCCGAATAAGACTTACCGTCATTAAACATACCCTTCTGACCAACATGAGCTACCGCCCAATCGTTTCCTAGAGAAGCCACCGTACTAAGAGCATGCGTTGCCGTCAAAGTGATTTGTTCTCCTTCCAATTCCATTGTTTCACTATGAGGACTATCATAATTGCGATTTATTGTAAATGATGTATTCTTTAACTGGAATCCTTTGCTTTGAGTATTGACAGCCGTTATTTCAGCATAAACCTTCACTCCTTCAACCGATTTAGAAAGAGCATAATAACTCCATAAAGCCCCAGTATCAAACATCCATGGCTCTACACAATGACGAGCTGTTATAAATCTGCCATCACTCATCAAGAAACCTGTACCAATACTACTTTGCAACTTTTTTCTCTCTCCATCTATCTCACAATAAACTTCCGTCTGTACAGCATATACGGAAGACTTGACATTTGCTAAGACTTTGGTTACTGAAGGCTCCGAAGAGGTTGAGCCACCACCAACATAAACTGTTTTAGTGACAGACTTTGGCTTTACATTTTCCAATGAATCAAGTTTCTTTCTATCTTTCTCCAAGTCAACGCCAAGTTTTCCTATCAACTCTTTCTTAACATTGTTGTCTTGCCATAATGCTGCAATTTCCTTACTTTGGTTATGAATTACATATCCAGAGCCAACACCTAACAATAACAACAAAACGAACAAACATGCAATTGCCGTCTTATAAGGACGCAAAGCTTGCTTGCGGAACAATTCCAATCGCTCCGTCATCTTGATACTAGACACAAGGCTTTGCTTACCTTGCGGAACAATGAATCCCATACGTGGACCACCAACAGAGAGTTGGATTTCATCGCCATTTTCCAAATACCACTCAGTTGTAACAGGACGGTTATTCAAGAAAGTGGAGTTCGTCTGAGACAACTGTACCAACTTCCACTTGTCACCATCCTTGATGATAGCAGCATGGCGACGGCTGACAGTTGGAAAACTCTCATCATCAAAACGAACCTGACAATTCTTGTCACGTCCCAATTCTATCTGGTCAATGATTATCTTTTGAGAATCACCAGCCTTGTGGTATTTGGAAGCATCCTTATGCTCCAAGATAAAGTAACGGCGACCATTGCCATTAAACAACGCACCTACACCAGCTCCAACCGAACCACGAAGAGTACGCTTATATTTAACCGTTTTCTGTTCCATAATTTTCTATCATTAATTATTCTACTTTAAATTTATACTCACCCACGGTAATAATATCACCTGTAAACACCTTGATGCCTTGTGAAGACACAGGTGTAGCATTAAGGTACGTTCCATTGGTGGAAGTAACCCAACAACGCTCACTTTTTTGCCATTGCCCATCACGAATCAACCAAGAAAGACCATCAGCGGACTTCTCCAAGGTGAAATGATAGCGTGACACGTATGAGTTGTTGACTGCTGGCAAAACTATGTCATTGTCTTTTTCACGCCCCACATGAAGCATCCTTCTTCGTCCATTGAGCAACATTCTCAAATCATATCGCTTACCGAGATTTTCGCCTTGCGAGATGACAAGGCTAGAGATTGACAACTTTCGTGATTGGCGTTCTGTGGCTAAAATCGGTTCCACAGAACCTATCAAAGGATTTAAGTCTTGCAATATATCTAAGGTACTCTGATAACGTTCCTTTTGATTTGGGGCTAGACAACGAGTTATGATAGGAAGCCAGAAATCTCCTTGAGAGACATGATTCAAAGCCTCTCTGTTCCATCTTCCTTGTTTGGCACGTTCCATATATTGTGGAAAGTCCTCTACGCTATCTATATTCCCAAAAGGAAAAGAACCATGAGTAAGCACCTCATACATCATTACACCAAATGACCATATATCCACGGTAGGCAAGTAAGTGATACCACCACCATTCTTATAATATATCTCTGGTGACATATAAAGAGGTGTGCCAAAAGTCTGCTTAGGCTTGTTCTTCCACCACCCTACTTCCGACATTCGCTTGGCTTTTTCCATTTCACCAACAACACCAAAGTCTGTTAAGGCTGCTTTTCCATTTTGGCGTAACAACACGTTCTCAGGCTTCAAGTCTCGATGAACCTTTCCCTCACGATGCAAGGCATAAAGTCCTTGCAATATATCGCAAGCATACAGAGCAATCTTAGAAGAGTCCTGCGAAATGAACTTTGACAGGTCGCCCTTAGGGCAATACTCCATAAGAATAAATGGATTGCCTTGCACCGTACCAAAGTCCAAACTATGAACAAGATATTCACTTGATATTCTCATCACCTTATATTCTTGTTCAAATCGTCTTATGAGTCCTTCATGCAAGTCACCCATAATTTCCCAAAGACGAAGAACCTTTAGGGCATAAACTTCACCTTTATGGTCTAACACCTTGTACACATCACCATAAGAGCCATTGCCGATTTGTCCGATGACATGATACTTGCCATCGAACAAATCCCCATTTTTTATGCTAAGATGATATGCTATCATACACTATTTTAGTTGTCGAAACGATATAACTGGTTGCCCAACAGAATCAAAGCCCCTTGCTGAATTTCTATCTTGTCAAAGGCTTGAACAAAAGTAGTCTTGTACTCACTCTTGTCCTCAATACTCCATTTCCCCTCATGGTAAGCTATCGTAGCTTGCGTATGTGAGGTTATTGTGGAATTCTTCGGGGCTGTATTATTTCTGCTCAGGTCGATGCAGTTTCCTTCGAAAGCAATAGGATCACCCTCTGGCAAACCAGTGTCCTCTGATATTGGGGTTAAAGAGAACTTTTGTTCTTTTTCGCCTTTTCTTTGAGGGCGAACAGTCTTGCGAACATCCCCTTGTTGATGAGCATTATAGGCATCCAGAGCCTGAGCTTCTTTCTTGGAAGTGTAGCCACAGTTAGCGCACTCGCCATCTTCCAAAGTAAATCCACAATCAGGGCATACTTGCTGTGAGGCATTAGCGGATGCTACACTGCCAGACATTGCATTTTCTCTTACTGTAGCCTTCGGATTGAAAGAAGGACTTTTTTGTCTCTCTGTCAAACGCTCATGCGAAGCATTACCATTAACCGAAGAGCCTTCGTCCATATTGCATAAAGGCTTATTACATTTCTCACAATGGTCTTTTCCCTCAGGATTATCCCATCCACAAAATTGACATCTCATAGTTCTTTATTTTTTAAGTTTTAAGTATCTCAATGTATAACCCAGTTTGAACTCCAAGCTATTAATACGGTGCTTGTAGCCCTTCATCGTAACATCACTATTGTTCAACACCGTCCAACGCTCGTTCTCCCAATAGTTCTTGTTTGCCATATTGGTCAACATATAAGTATAGGATAGGCCGAAGGAAATACCTGCCCACTCATATACTGCACCGAAGCGAAGACCACAATTGAACTTTTTGAAAGGAGCTGCTTGGAACTCGTCATGATGTGGAGCGTCAGCATCATTTCCTGTTGTATAGACTTCATCCCACTTCACACAAGGCTGATAGAGATTAAACTCTGCATTAACAGCAGTATGGCGCAAATAATTGGAATTATCAACAGCTTGATTGGTACTGATATAGTATCTACGCATTGTCTCACTATCTGTATTACCAGACAGCTTCATCTTTGCTGACAAACCGAAGTTTAGTACAGGACCAAGATTCAACTGAACATGGCTCATATTGGTTACTTTGAAACGATAAGAAGCCAAAATTGGCACCTCAATCATCGTATGTGTATAGTCCTCGGTATATGAGTTTTGCACATCGCCTCTCAGATATTCATACTTTGTATAAGGCTGGATGAATGTTGTGTTCTGATTGAACGTATTCTTATACTTTACCTGAGTAAAGTTCACACCAGCCATCAAGAAGATATTCTTGTACAAACGCATATCTGCCAAGATACCGAAACTAAAGCCTGAAGCCGACTTATAAGATGCATTCTCAGCACTAGAACCTAGACCGTAATCTACAACCGAGCCAACATAATCGCCACCAGCAGAAGCGGAAACGAATGGTACATAATAGCTTGCATTGAAGCCAATGGAGAAGTTACGACCGCCAACTAACTTGGAGTTAGGAAAAATCAAGTCTTGCGCCATACGTGGTGTTTGTGTTACCATCACACCTGCAGTCTGACGGTCAGTCTTCACCTGTACACTACCATAACGAGGCTCACCATTAGGCAAGTTCTTACCACATTCTACACGAATACTGTCCTTGCCTACTCGTTGCACATTCATCCACGTAGGATAGTCACCAACAAACCAATTGTCTGCATCCGTATAAACTTTTACATAATGCACATCGCCTTCAGAATTCAAGACCAAGTTGTTTTGAGAAAGAGTAAGATGCTCCTCTCCTGCACCTTGATAGATTTTAATGTTAACGCTCTTGGAAGGAGAAACGATAACAATATCATCTGTACGTTCCAATACTCTATCATTAGGTGTCACTGTTATTTGAATTCCTTCTTTACTCTTTTCTACTTTGCACCAAGATGGAACGGAAGTTACATCCCAATTTGCATTGGAACTTACTGAAATCTTGTCAGAAGTACCATTAGCAGGGAAAGCCAAACTCGTAGCCCCCACTTCGATATACTCAGGACGAGCCTCTTGTACAACCTTGATAGTTTTGTACAAAGAACCACTCTTAACGGTCAAGTTGGTTATCTTTTCACGAGTACTATTGTTCGCTTCACGGCATTTAACTATTAAATTCTTGGAATCAGCAACATCAGTTTTACACCATTGCCCTCCACCAGCCACCTGCCATTTACCATTAGTCTTAACCATTACTTGCTTATCACCACCTTGATAAGGAATATGAATCTCTTGTTGCGATATTATCAAATTAGGCAGATTCTTCTTGCAATAAGATATCCACTTATTGCAATCCTTCTTGAGATTTGCATCACAAACCATAGCTCTTTGATAATACGTGATAGCATCGGCATAGTTTTTACTATCCTTCAAGGAGTTGGCACGCTTGTAAAGGTCTGCGCAACTCTGTGCTTGTACCTGCATGGATAGGGCTAACATACTCATCGATGCAAATAATACTTTTCTGTAATTCATAACTTCTATATTATTAATATTATTTTATCTAAGATAAATTCTATTTTGCCTGTTGGATAGATGTAGAGGCATAGTCCTTCAACTCACGACTTCTTCTGCCAAATGTTTTGGCTGCTTCCTCTGCCCCCATGTTGCTATACTCAACCCCTTTCTTATATAAATAGGTGTATGTTTCGTCTATTACATTTTGGAATTCTACCCAGTCATCAGTAGCTTTCTTCTTGATGGAGTCTGTGGCTTGGAGAGCCATCGCCTCTTGATATAACTTGGCAGCAGCACCAAGTTTCTGTTCATTTCTTGTCTCTATGTTCCTTTTACCTTTCTCTTCATTTACCATTTGGGTTGCTTCCTCAACTTTAGACATCAAGATTTTATCATTCGGATTACTCTTGGCAACAACCATATGCTTTTCCTTTGGCGACTGCTTTGCAACTATATGCGGATAAACAAAATAACCAATAGGGAGAATAGCAATTGCCACAGCTAAGGCTCCTATTTTTTTCCAGTTTCTCCTATTTAGAATTACCCCATTCTTATGTTGCTCGACCATCTCAACCAACTCTTCCGCATTAGGTCTGTCCCATGGCTCCATAGCCAAGCAACGCCTAATCAACTCTTTCAGATCACTAGAAATATCCGCATTCACATTAGGAATCTTTCCACCCTCTGCTCGTTGCGTAATTCCACCATATTCCCCAAAAGGAACCTCACCTGTTGCAAATTCATAAAGCGTTGCACCAAAAGCCCAAATATCTCTTGCTATCACATTGATAGGATTCTCTTTCAAGCATTCATACGACATATAGGCTATCGTACCATCCCTCGCAGAGTCATCTGTTTTGTTGGCACTTCTGCGCATGGTTTTACGGAGTCCTGTACTGATGCCGAAATCTGTTATCATCATTTGCCCATCAGCGTTTATCAACACATTGCCTGGTTTAATATCTTGGTGAATGATGTTATGCTTGTGAATATAAGCAAGACCTGCAGCCACTTGTCCTACGAAATCCCATAACTCGTTTTCTGTTTGTTTGCCGACATATTGAGCTGCTGAGCCCTTTTCACAATATGGCAACACGATATATGGACAACCTTGAAAAATATCAAAAGTGAAAGGCTTCAAAATATTCGTATGGTTCAGATTACACACCAACGAAAATTCCTTGCGAAACATCTTGATGCCTTCCGAGTCCATATCTTGAACAGACGAATAGACTTTCAGTGCAACCTTTACTTGTGACCTCAAATCCTCTGCCAACCATACCTCGGAAAAACCGCCACCACCAATTTTATCAATCAGTTGATAGTGGTTATCTAATGGAGTATTGGACACCTTAAGTTGATACAGATTTATCATTTTCGATTTCTTCTTTTGTTAGTTTAGGTAAAAAACAATTGATAAGTAACCCTCTTTCATTAATAAATTTCCTCCAAGAATCCTTTTGGCACATAAGCCGTAGCTACAGTCATCATCCCTTCAACCACAACGCCAACTCTCAGTTGCCCTTTATACTTCGCCACTCTCCCCACGACTCCCTTAAACTTACCATCGGTAATCCTGACCATTTGCCCCTCCTCAAACTTTGTTCTCACCTCATCTTCCGAAGCTACCAAGATGTCTTCAGCCTCAGCCTCGCAGATAATTCTCAAACTCTCCATCTGTCTCTCAGGAATAACCATAGGAGTCTTTTCTTTCTTGCCATTCACGGAGAAATAACGATAATAAAAACGGAGGAAAGGGAGATTGACATTATCATAGACAAAAGACTTGATTTCGTCTTCTGTTCCAAAAGCGAAGAAAATGTTGGGGATTCGGGATTCTACAACTTGCTTGCGTTTTCCTTGGATTAGCTTTGTGGTCATAATGGTAGGATAAAAAGCTTTCACATCCTTGGCTACCAGATAATCGTATGCTTTCTTTTCCCTGCCATACGTAGAACGAAGTGCATACCAATGAGGTATGTCTTTATTGCCTTCTTTACTACTCTTAGAAAATGTTTCCGATAGAGCGTTTTTTGTGGACACCCCTGTTTGTGAATTCTTGGCAACACTGTTGCCTTGAACTTCGGGGAGGACATTGGGGATAAGCCCAATGCTTGGAGGGGCATCGCCGCCTCTTGGTATGGCTTTATCAACCTTCATGATAGGTGATTTACTGAAACTTGGCTCACGACTGAACATAGTTTCACATAAGGACATAAAAAAAAGCGTGAACTGTCCTGTTGTCCATTCCACGCATCGAGGCTCTCGCATTGCCTATCAAAGTTGAACAGACAACGTTAGAGCCCACGCCGATATGATAATCCTTACCATGGAAAGAAACTCCACGGATAGATATAATCACACCCAGGGCATCTACCGTTGCTACGTTCAAGACTTTGATATTGTGGAAAAGCTTGCGAGAATTTCGACACGTCTCAAACACAGCGTCAGATAAACGCCAATCAATATGTCTTAGCTCTTACGACTCCCACCCAATGTCCACTTCATGCTGCTTTATTCGTTTCCGAATAAACAGCAATCTGCTCGGCGCTGGCTGTCTCACTCTCTCTATTCTAAGGAATTACGTCCTAAAGAGAGAAGAATATTCTAAAGAGCTGCTGCAAATTTAACAATAATATTTGAATACACAAAATTTTAGACCATATTTTTTCCAAAAACTTTGCAACAAGAAGAAAGCCGATAATGAAAACCCTGTTAGTGAATAAGGTTCGACGAGATTCGAAAATACAAAGTACCTACATACGCATATGTATAAACTTTTTTAAAAAAAAGTATCTAAGACTCATTTCTGCCTCATAATTCATAAAATTATAATACAAAAAAATACAACAATGATACTTCTCTGAAAAAGTCTCATAAGTGTAAGTCACTTACAAGAAAAGGCAGAGGGTGTGTCATAAGTATCTTGCCTATAAACTGCACTGGACAAGATTTATGCCATACCCTCCATCTGACAATTTTCCTGTTTCAAACTTTTTCTCCGAATAAATCGTCCAATCCCACTTCGCTCTGAATCATGCCTTCCTGAGCATTCTTTTTTATTCCTGAAGCTGTCACGAAAGTTAGATGCAGTGCCTTGCTGGTATTTGATGCTTGGCGGAAGATTTCTCTTCTGTCCAGCAGTTTTTGCAGATAAGCAGGGGTGATGTCGTATGCCTTGAGAGAATACTTCATTTCGCAGAGATTGATAATCTGATCTCTACGGTCTAATATAAGGTCAATCTGTGCCCCTTCAATTCCTTTTTCCTTGTTGGCTTTCTGTTGCCAGGAATATACATTCGTCTGTACTCCCAGGATACCTAGCTTCTTCTTGATTTGCGAGATATGGTGCAGGCAGAGCTGTTCGAAGGCATAGCCGCTCCAAGCACGATGGGATGGAGAGTCTATCATGTTACCTCAGTTCGGGATAAGAAATAGTGCCTAAAAAAGTTGGTAATCTCCGATATT
>OIWM01002407.1_pt1 | contig 15673 bp, 11 predicted proteins | sample 1587451 | NCBI WGS metagenome assembly OIWM01 (sample SAMEA3888907, study PRJEB22519) | human gut metagenome | biome: human gut; feature: human-associated habitat; material: faeces | place: Denmark | collected 2011
CGAGATGGTCGCCGCGGGGCTTTTTGAAGAAGTAGTTGACATGCGCCTCGCTGACGATTTTGTACAGGTTCTTCAGACCCATCTGGTTTTTGACCAGAATGATAAAGTGGAAGCGCGGCAGGTTTTTCAGCTTGTTTTTGCGGTCGGTCGTCGCTGCGAGCACCGGATTGATGTCCGCCGTCGTGACCGCGTGCATCTCGTCCTTGAGCCGCGCGAGCAGCTTGACGAAAATGCGGCCGAGCACCGCGGCATCCTCGCTGGCGCGGTGATGCTCGAACGGGCCGACCTGAAGCTCCTTGGCGAGGATGTTCAGCTTGAATTTATGCAGATGCGGCAGCATGAGGCGGCTCATTTCGAGCGTGTCGATGCTGGTGAACTCCCGCTCGATGCCAAGCCGTTTGCACGCTGTCCGCAGAAAGCCCATATCGAAGCCTGCGTTGTGCGCGACGAGAGGATACTGCCCCTCCCCCGCCCACGCGAGGAATTTCGGTACGGCTTCGTCGAGGTCGGGCGCGTCTGCAACGGTCTCATCCGAAATGCCGGTCAGCTCGGTGATCTCGGCCAGGATGGGCTTGTGCGGATTGACGTAGGTCTGGAACGAGTCGCGGATCTCGCCCTCGACCATGCGCACCGCGGCAATTTCGGTGATCTCCTCATTCGCCGGGTTGAGACCGGTCGTCTCGAGGTCGAACACGATGAACGTGCCGGTGAGCGGCTCGGTGCTCCTGCCGCGCACGACCGACAGGCTGTCCGCGTCGTTGACGTAGTACGCTTCGATGCCGTAAATGATCTTCATGTCCCCGATGATGTCCTTCTGCTTGCCCTCCTGCGCGTGAAGCGCCTCGGGAAAGGCCTGCGCGACGCCGTGGTCGGTGATGGCCATGGCGCGGTGGCCCCACTTTGCCGCACGGCACAGCAGCGAGGCGGTCGAGCTCATGCCGTCCATCGCGGACATATTGGTATGCAGGTGCAGCTCGACGCGCTTCATACCGTCATAGGTGTCCTTTCGCTCCGGCTTTTTCGCCTTGACGATGCCGGTCGGCTCGAGCAACATTTCGCGCGTGTAGGTGTCGAACACCATTTTGCCCTGCACAGTGCAGTACAGACCTTTTTTGATGAGCGAGGCCGTGTCGCCGGCCTTGTCAGCCGCAAGGAACTTGGAGACGCGCACGGAATTCGTACGGTCGGTGATGTCGAACGCGATCTTCACATAGTCCTTGCCGGTCTTTTTGCTGTGGATATCCTTGTGCTCGGTGAAGAACACCTCGCCCTGAATGGTGACCATGTCGTAGGCCGAAACGGCCTCGTTGACCGAGACGATGGGGTCCTGAATGAGCTTTCCGAACACGAGATCGTCCTCGCGGACCTTCTCGGTTTTCGGGCGCTGGTATGCCGGGCCCTCTGAGCGGGTCTGACGGGCAGGCTTTTTCGGCTTTGGCTCGCTCTGCGCTTCGCTTGCGGCTTTTTCCACAGCCTTGTGTAAAAGTTCCGCGCGTTCCTGCTCATTCTCCTGCATCGGCGCGCCGTCCGTCTGCTCGAGCGGCACTGCATGGACCGGGCAGCTCCGCCCGGTCTCGCGGCGGATACGCGCTTCGAGATGGCGCAGCGCGGTCTCGAAATGCTTTTCGCAGATGGTGTCCATCGGGATATGCAGCGCACCGTCCGCATACTCCCAGTTCTCCGCGTGCAGCAGGCCGCGCGCCGACGGCATCCGCGCCGCCATATCGTCGTACAGCGAGCGGATATACTCGCCCGGCAGCTCGCCCGGCAGCTCGTAACGCGGCTCGATGCACACGCGGTCGAGACCGTAGGCGCTCGCAAGCTGCTTTTCGGCCTTCGCGAGCGTGTCGCGCTTTACGACCTCATGCAGACCCAGCTCGATGACCATGACCGAGCGGTTGTCTCCGAATGCGAGAGAGCGCACCTCGCCTGCGGCAAGATGCTGCTCCTCTCCGACACATTTGCAGTTGTTAAAAACCTCTATCAGCTTGGCAGCCACCGATTATTCTCCTTCGAAATGTGCGATTTCATCCATAAGCTCGTCCACAAGCCGTTCCTGCGGCACCTTGCGAAGGATTTCGCCGCGGCGGAAGATCAGTCCCTCGCCGTCGCCGCCTGCGATGCCGAGGTCGGCCTCGCGCGCCTCGCCCGGGCCGTTGACAACGCAGCCCATGACCGCGATCTTCAGCTTTTTGCCGCGGATCTCGGCACAGCGGCGCTCGACCTCCTTCGCGATGCCGATCAAGTCGATGCGCGTGCGGCCGCAGGTCGGGCAGGAAACGACGTTGATGCCCTCCTCCGCGCGTCCGACGGCGCGCAGGATCGCCTTCGCGGCGTGGACCTCCTTGACCGGGTCGTCGGTCAGCGACACGCGGATGGTGTCGCCCACGCCGAGCGCGAGCAGGCCGCCGATGCCGGCCGCCGACTTGATCGTGCCCATGTACTCCGTGCCGGCCTCGGTCACGCCGAGGTGCAGCGGATAGCTCGTCCGCTCACTCGCGAGCAGATACGCCTGCATGGTGTTCGGCACGGACGAGGACTTGATCGAGATGCAGATGTCGTCAAAATCGCAGTCGTTCAGCAGCTTTACGTGATATAGCGCGCTCTCGACCATGGCTTCCGGGGTCGGGCCGCCGAACTTCTCGAGGATGCGCTTTTCGACCGAGCCGGAGTTGACGCCGATGCGTATGGGGAGATGGCGCTCCTTTGCGGCCTTCACGACCGCCTGCACGCGGTCCGCACCGCCGATGTTGCCGGGGTTCAGGCGGATCTTGTCCACACCCGCCTCAATGGCGGCAAGCGCCAGACGGTAGTCGAAATGGATATCCGCCACGACCGGAATGGGCGAGCCTGCGCAGATCTCGCGCAGCGCCTCCGCCGCCGTTTTGTCCGGCACCGCGCATCTTACGATGTCGCAGCCTGCCTCCGCGAGCGCACGGATCTGTGCGAGCGTCGCTTTCGCGTCGCGCGTGTCCGTGTTCGTCATGGACTGGATGGCGATGGGCGCGCCGCCGCCGACCGGAACGCCGCCGATGTTAATCTGTTTTGTCAGTTTCATATCTATCCCTCTTTTGAAGCGAACACGGGGCGCAGGATGGTTTCCTGCACCCCCTGTGTTGATTTTACTGCATCATTCTGCCTGTCAGCAGGCGCAGGATGTCGTGTCCCGTGACGTAGACCATGAGCATGAGCAGCAGCATGAGACCGGCCGCGTGCACAAGGCCCTCGTACTTCGGCGGCACGGGCTTGCGCCGGATGCCCTCGATGATGAGGAACACCAGGCGGCCGCCGTCGAGCGCCGGGAGCGGCAGCAGGTTCATCACGCCGAGATTGATGGAGATGAACGCCACGAGCTGCAAAAACGCCCGGATGTTCACCCGTGCGGTCACAGCCATGGTCGAGGCCACGCCGACCGGTCCGGCCAGGTCGTTCACGCCGACCCTGCCGCCGAGCAGCTGACCGAGGCTGACCCACACGAGACGCGCGTCATCGAGCGCGGTCAGCGCTGCATGCTGCACGCGCGAAACCACGGTATCCGGCGTCGCGCCGAAGGTGAGGCCGATCAGCTTTCCGCCCTCGCCGTCGTCGATGCGCGCCTCGAACGGCACAGACGGCAGCTCGACCGTCTCGCCGCCGCGGCGCACCTTGACGCTGTGCGTCGTCGAGCTGCTCATGCCCATCGCGACGTTCAGATCGCTGCGCACGAGCAGTCGGAAGCCGTCGATGCTGATGATCGTGTCGCCCTCCTGCAAGCCGCCCTCGAGCACCGAGCTGCCTTCGCTGATGCTCGCAACGGTCGTGGTGATAAAGCCGTTATCGGTCGGCGCCTGCACCGCGAACAGCAGGATGACAAAGCCGATGAGAAAATTCATCAGCGCGCCTGCTGCGACGATGAGGATGCGGCGGCGGAGGCGCGCCCTGCCGAAGGCGTGCTCGCTCTCGCTTTCGCCGTCCTCTCCCTCCATGACGCACGCGCCGCCGACCGGCAGCAGCTTCAGGCAGTACATCGTGCCATGATATTCGTGCTTGAGAATGGTCGGGCCCATGCCGATCCAGAATTCATTGACCTGCACGCCGCCGCGCTTGGCGGTGATAAAATGGCCGAATTCATGCACGATGACCAGCACGCCGAAGGCCAGAATGGCCAGAATAATTGAAAGTACCTGCAAAGCTGTCTCCTTTCCGGGTCAGCCGTCTCAGCCCAGAACGAGCTCGCGTGCGGCTCTGTCGGCGGCGAGCACGTCGTCGAGCGTGATGTCCTTCCTGTACGGGATGCTGTCCAGTGCGTGCGAAACGCGCTCCGCGATCTCGGTAAAGCCGATCCTTCCGTCGAGGAACAGACCGACGGCCGCTTCATTTGCACCATTGAGCACCGCGCCGCGGTCGCCCTTGAGGGCGGCGGCCTGCTTTGCGAGATTCAGCGCCGGGAACGCCTCGTAATCCGGCGCGAAGAATGTGAGCTTCGCGACCTCTGCGAGCGACATGCGCGGCACTTTGCACGGCACGCGCTCCGGCCAGGTCAGCGCGAGCTGAATGGGCAGGCGCATATCCGGCAGGCCGAGCTGCGCGATGACCGCGCCGTCCGCAAATTCCACGGCCGAGTGCACGATGCTCTCGCGATGTACGACGATCTCGATGTCCTCGGGCGGCAGGTCATACAGCCACATCGCCTCGATCAGCTCCAGTCCCTTGTTCATCATGGTCGCGGAGTCGATGGTGATCTTCGCGCCCATCGACCAGTTCGGGTGCGCAAGCGCCTGCTCGCGCGTCATGCCGCGCATTTCCTCGAACTTTTTCCCGAAGAACGGGCCGCCAGAAGCCGTGAGCAGGATCTTCGAGACCGGGTTTCCGTTCGCGGCCTGCACACACTGAAAGATCGCCGAATGCTCGGAGTCGACCGGCAGGATGCGCACGCCTTTTTCCCGCGCCGCCTCCATGACGATGCCGCCCGCGCACACGAGCGTTTCCTTGTTCGCGAGCGCGATGTCCTTTCCGGCGTCGATGGCGGCGAGCGTCGGCAGCAGGCCGACCATGCCTACAACGGCGGTCACAACGATGTCCGCGCCGCTTTCCGAGGCGCAGGCGATCAGACCGTCCATGCCGGTCAGCACCTCGATGTCCGTGTCCGCGAGCTTCACGCGAAGCTCTTTCGCCGCGTTTTCGTCGAACGCGCACACCATTTTCGGATGCAGGGCGCGCGCCTGCTCCTCCAGTAAGCCTATGCGGCGGTTGGTCGTCAGCGCGACGACTTCAGCCTCGATCGAAGGCAGAATATCGACCGTCTGCGTGCCGATCGAACCCGTAGAACCTAAAATCGCTATTTTTTTCATAATCTATGCTCCTGAAACTGCGGAATGCAGTGATGGTTGGATTGCTCTGTCAGAATACGATGCGGAACAGAAATTCCGCAAACGGCGCGACAAAGATCACGCTGTCGAAGCGGTCGAGCACGCCGCCGTGACCCGGAAAAATATGGCCGTAGTCCTTAATGCCGGTCTGGCGCTTGATGATCGAAAAGGACAGGTCGCCGATCTCGCCCAGCACCGCGCCCACAGCGCCGAGCACGACCGCCGCCCACAGCGGCAGACCGAGCTTCAGCGTGCTGTTCATGATGAGCGCCGCGATCAGAACGAGCACCGCGCCGCCGATCACGCCGCCGACCGCGCCCTCGACCGTCTTTTTCGGACTGACGACCGGCGCGAGCTTATGTCTGCCGAAAAACATGCCGGCGAACAGAGCGCAGGTATCCGCGCCCCACGCCGCGAGCAGCGGCAGCAGAACGATGAACGGGCCGTGATGGTAGTTCATCTGGAAAATGCGCAGCAGGCTGAGCAGCAGGTACGGCACGAGCAGCGCGCCGAAAAAGCCCCACGCCACCTGCGACACCTTCATGCTGTCGTGGAATTTCAGCTCGATGGCGAACGAGCCGACAAGCATGACGAGAACAAGACCCTGCATCACATCCGCGAGACCGAGCGACACGAGCATCGCGAGCAGCAGCTCGAGCCGGTTGTGCACGAGCTTCGTCGAGCCGAGCACCTCACAGGTCGCGATGACGCACAGCGCCGCGACGACCGCCTCCAGAACGATGGGCGGAAATACATACAGCGCGAGCAGCACAAAAATAAAGCCGAACACGCCGAATAACACTCTTGCTTTCATATTCTATCACCCGTTTTGGTTATCTATGCGGAAAACGGTTTTCCGCGCGTTATACGCCGCCGAAACGGCGGTTTCTGCTGTTGAAATTGTCGATTGCCGCGTCCAGATCGCTCGTTTTGAAGTCCGGCCACAGCACATCGGTGAAATAATATTCGGAGTACGCCGACTGCCACAGAAGGAAGTTCGATGTGCGGATCTCGCCCGAGGGACGGATGATGAGGTCAGGGTCGGGCATATGCGCCGTGTAAAGGTGCGCGCCGATGGTTTCCTCCGTGATGTCCTCCGGCTGCATTTCGCCGTTTTTCACCTGCTGCGCGATCGCGCGGACGGCGTTCTTGATCTCGTCGCGGCCGCCGTAGTTGATGCAGAGCGACGCGGTCGCGGCATCCGGGCCGAGCCGGTCTGCGATCTCGTCCACCTCCGCGATCTGTGCGCGGATATCCTCCGGCAGCACGCTCAGATCACCCAGAACGCGCACTGCAACGCCGCGCTCGAACATGGTCTCCGCCGCCTCCTTCAGATAGGCGCGGAACAGGTTCATCAGCGCGTCGACTTCGTCCTGCGGCCGCTTCCAGTTTTCGGTAGAGAACGCATAGACGGTAAAATACTTCACGCCGATGTCCTTGCAGTAGGTCGCGATCGTGCGGAAGGTCTCCGCGCCGACCTTGTGGCCTGCCTTGCGCGGCAGACCGCGCTTCTTCGCCCACCGGCCGTTGCCGTCCATGATGACCGCGATATGCTGCGGAACCGGACGGTTTTCCTGCACGTTCTCTTTCTTTTTTCGTGTAAACAGTCCCAACCTGTTTCCTCCCCGTTTTTGTCCCACTTGCGGTAAAAATCCGCCTCACTTCATGCAAAAGGGCGACGAATACCGCCGCCCCCGATGCACTCTTGCACGCGCTGCAAAGCAGCGCATAAAATCCCAGTTTGCTTGCAAACTGCAACCTCAGATGCAGTCATTCTGTTAAGAATGACGAGCTTCTCGGTCCCGTCCGCAGGCGACCGCCGCTCCGCGGCGGCATTCAACAGCGGCGCTCGCGCCGCAGCAAAACCCGCGACATGCGCGTGGGTTTTGCTACCCCGACCCAGCCGCCTTGGGCGGCGTCGTTCGGGTACTGAACGCCGGTTTCCCCGGAACCGGTGTTCAGATATAGGGGACTTCCGAAGTCCCCTATACGCAGAAGTTAAACTTCTGCAAGCTCCTTGGACTTCTTAGCGACCATCGCGTCAACTTCCTTGACGTACTTGTCGGTCAGCTTCTGCAGCTTGTCTTCGCCCTCGTGCAGCTCATCCTCGGTGATCTCGCTCTTCTTCTGCGCGGACTTGAACTTGTCCATCGCGTCGCGGCGGATGTTGCGCAGAGCAACCTTTGCTTCCTCGCCGGTCTTAGACGCGCCCTTGATGAGCTCCTTGCGGCGCTCCTCGGTCAGCGGCGGGAAGGACAGGCGGATCTGCTTGCCGTCGTTCTGCGGATTGATGCCCAGATCGGAGACCTGAATCGCCTTCTCGATCGCCTTGAGCACCGAGCCGTCCCACGGCTGGACTGCCAGCGTGCGCGGATCAGGGGTCGAGATCGCCGCGACCTGGTTGAGCGGAGTCGGTGCGCCGTAATACTCTACGGTGATCTTGTCGAGCACTGCCGGGTTTGCACGGCCTGCGCGGACCGCTGCAAGCTCCTTCGCGAGTACATCGAGCGTCTTCTGCATTTTTGCCTCGTGGGCCTTGAGCTGTTCTTTCATTTATTTTGCCTCCTCTACGAGCGTGCCGATCTTTTCGCCGTTTACGGCACGGTGAATATTTTCGGGGTCGGAAAGCGCGAATACAAGAATCGGAATATGGTTGTCCATCGACAGCGAGGTCGCGGTCGAATCCATAACGCCGAGACCCTGGTTCAAAACGTCCATGTAGGACAGCTGGTCGTACTTCTTCGCGTCCGGATTGACTGCCGGGTCGGAATCGTAAACGCCGTCAACATTCTTCGCCAGCAGGATAACGTCCGCACCGATCTCAGCCGCACGCAGCACCGCTGCGGTATCGGTCGAGAAGAACGGACAGCCGGTGCCGCAGCCGAAGATGACGACGCGGCCCTTTTCCAGATGGCGGGTCGCACGAGAGCGGATGTACGGCTCTGCGATCTTGTTCATCTCGATAGCGGTCTGTACGCGAACGTCCACGCCGCGCTGCTCCAGCGCATCCTGAAGGGCCAGGGCGTTGATAGTGGTCGCGAGCATACCCATATGGTCTGCGCGCGTGCGCTCCATCTTGCCGCCGCCGTCCTTGACGCCGCGCCAGAAGTTGCCGCCGCCGACAACGATTCCGATCTCACAGCCCTCCTCGCTGCATTTCTTGATCACGTCGCAGACCGGGCCGATCACATCAAAGTTCAGACCGAAATGCTTGTCGCCCGCAAGGGCCTCGCCGCTGATCTTGATCAGTACGCGCTTGTATTTCTGTGCTTCCATGCTCCACACTCCTCATGCTATTTTCCTAAATTATAGTTTACTCGAAAACCGTATAAAATGCAAGGACATTTCTCTGCCGGAAGCGGAGCAGCGCAAAGACCGCCGCCTTCCCGCCTCTTTCAGATGCAGTCCGCCGCGAGCAGCCAGATGGAATTGTCCGAGAGCGCCGCCGTGTAGACCGTGCACGCGCCCGAGATCCCGTACCGCCCGAGCACATTCGCCGCGAGCGAAATGCCGTCCGAGGCGGCGAAGTAATCCGTGCCGGCGTTCAGCGTATACGCGCGGCCGTCCTGCGCGACCGTGATGCTGCGCACGCTCCTGCCCTGCATGGGCACCGCAAAGCGCACCGCCGCCGGAGACGCGCTCCGATAGGCTGCCGTGAGCGCATTGACGCCTGCCGGGGTCGTATCGCTGACCGTCAGGTCGACCGCCTGCACGCTGCCGCCGCTCTGCGTCTCGACGGTCACGGTATAGGTGCCGCTCGGGAGCTGCGCAAGCGCTGCGCGGCGCAGGGTCAGCGTGCGCGAGGCCTCGTCGAACTCATACGAGAGCGGTGTCAGACCCAGAACGACCTTTGTGATGTCGCTCTTCGCGTTCACGCCCTCGAGTTTGACCGAAATATCCCTGAAATTTGTGCTGCGGTAATAGCGGTCGAACGCGGCCGTCTGCACCGGCTGCGCCGCCGTCTCGCGCGTCGCCGAGACCATGACGGTCGCGGTCTGCCCGTCCGACAGGCGGAACGTCAGCGTATGGCTGCCGGGCGAGAGCGTCTTCAGCGTGTCCGCCTTCACGCGGAGGCCGCGGCTCGTGGTTTCGAAGGCCGTGCCGGTCAGCTCGCTGCTGTCCAGCAGCAGTTTTTCCGCCGTGACGCCGGACGGAAGCGAAAACTCCACGCCATCCGCAAGCGACTCCTCGTCTCCGAGGTCAAGGATGACGCTCGAGGGCGAGACCGCCGCCGTACTCGACGCAGTCCTGTTCTCGCCCGCCACCGAAACCGAAACGCCGCTCGCGAGCGTATAGCCGCCGAGCGCTACGTCCTTCGTAAAGCTGACGCCGTCCGTGCGGACATCCGCCTGATACACCGAGCCGTAGCCGGTGACGGTCGCGGCCCTGTTCGCCCGGAGATGATACACCTTCGCCGCCGCCGTCGTCGTGACGGTCACCGGGGCGTTCACGGTCAGCTTCAGCAGATCCGCGTCGACCGTCAGCGAGACCTTGTTCCCGCCGCTGACCGTTACGTTCTCGAAGCCGTCATAGCCGTCGGTCAGCACCTTTTCGTACAGCACCGCCGCCGTGCGGACCTCGGCCTCCGAAAAGCGCGACGCGCCTGTCGCAGTGGTCTGCAGCAGGCGCCCCATCGCCGAGGACACGATGATGTGGTCGCTCGTCGTATTTGTCATTGTTACCGTGCCGCCCGAAATGATGATGGTTCCTTCGACCGTCACGTTGCTCAGCGTTACCGCGTCCGTACCGAGGCCCTCCGTGATGAACAGATCGCCCTCGATCGTCGCATCGGACAGCGTACAGCTCTCCGAAATGGTAGCGTTCGTCGTATCCCCGCGCAGGTCGGCGCCCGTATAGGCCTTTCCGGCTCTCGAAAGCGAGGTTCCGAGGTAATAATAGATGATCTTCGCGACCTCGCCGCGCGTTACCTCGCGGGTCGGACGGAAGGTGCCGTCGCTGTAGCCGGCAAGGAAGCCCTTGTCGACCGCCGCTCTGATGTAGCCGGCCGACCAGCTCGAGATTTTCGCCCTGTCCTTGAAGTCGAGGCTCGACGGGGACACGTTGCCCGGGTCGGCCTTGTACAGGCGGCCGATGATGGTCGCAGCCTGCTCGCGCGTCACGGTGCCGGTCGGGTCCATTCTGCCGCCGCCCACGCCGTTGATGTAGCCGTATTTCTGCGCGATGCACACGGTCTCATAGTACCACGCGCTCTTCGGCACGTCGGTATAGCTGATGGAGGCCGTTTCCGTGAAGTGGAACGCGCGGTTGATGTAGCGCATGAACTCGGCACGGGTCACCTTTGCATCCGGCTGGTATTTGCCGGTCGTCGCGGAGGGGTTGATGATGTCCTCATCCGCAAGATAGTCGATATATTTTTTCGCCCAGTGGCCGTCCAGATCGGACGCCGCGAAGGCCGCCGGCACAAGGGTCAGCAGCAGGACAGCGCTCAGCAGAGCGGCGAGCAGTCTTTTTCTCATCACAAACACCTCTTTTGAAAATCCGCAGACCATGCGCGGAACGGGTATGGTTTGTTTCTGTTATATCCAGTATACCATAGGGGTAATCGCTTGGCAACAGGCGGTTTTTTACAGATTTCGAACCAAATTACATGTTCCGAACAAAATCCAAAAATATTCTGCCCTTCCGGCTGGTCCCGCCGAAGCTCTCGACCCTCGCGCGCCCCAGTCCGCGCACCGTGATGCGGTCGCCCTCGGCGATCTGGCGCTCCGGCTTGAGGCAGGGCGCGTTGTTGACGAACACGAGTCCCTTTTCGATGCGCGCCTGCGCGTCCTTCCGCGGCAGACCGAAAATGAGGGAGGCAATGCTGTCGAGGCGGGGCGAGGCGACCGAGCCGGTGCCGCGCTTCTCCTCGGTCACGGCCTGCCGGAGATCGGACAGCTCCTCGCGCGTCAGCGAAAGGTTCTTGCGGCCCGCCTTGCCGAAATTCATCAGGATGAACTCCGCTACGTCCTCCAGAACGATGATGTCCGCGCCCTCGTCGTGCACGAGAATATCGCCCACGACGCTGCGGTCGATCTGAAGTCCCATCAGCGCGCCGAGATAGTCCCGGTGGGTCAGCGTGTCGCTGCGGCTTTTGTGCGCGCGCAGCAGCGCGAGCGGCGCGGACAGCCTTGCGCTCTCCTCATCCATGTAATCCGGGTAAAACAGGTAAATGCCGCGCTCAGCGTCCTCGTAGCCGCCCCAGAACAGCGCGTGGCCGGTCGCCCCGGCCTGATGCACCGCCTCGGTGCAGAGCGCCCGCTCGCTCATGCTGAGAAAGCGGGTGCTGGTCGCGTAGCCGCGCGTTTCGCAGGTCTTCTCCTTGTCGAGCAGGCTTGCGAGCAGGATCTTTTCCTCGCCGCTGTGCGCGAGCGCGGTCAGTATTTCATGCTTGGTCTTCAAAACGGTATTCTCCTTTGATCCTCGCTCGAAATCACGCTTTCGAGCGAAACTGAAGAAAAACCGCGCCTTTCAGGCACATTTTTTCTTCCCTTGTATAATTTCCGAGGTACACGCCCCCGGAAATTATGAATTTGCTGCGCAAATTCTATTAAATGCGTGCTGCCGCACGAAACACGTAATAGAAAGCTGACTTTTCAACAGGCTAATATTATTATATCTATTGTACTATTTTCGTTTTTCGTTTACAATAGATGAGACAGAAAATCCGTTTGGGAAGGATGAACATACTCATGGCAGTGAAGGACAAGGTGCTCGCGGCGCTCGAGCAGGCGCGCGGCGAAAGGCTTTCGGGCGGCAGGCTCGCGGAGACGCTCGGCGTGTCGCGTGCGGCGGTGCACAAGGCCATCAGCACGCTGCGTGCGGACGGCCTCGCCATCGACGGCGTGCCCGGCGAGGGCTACCGCCTCGCCTGCGATGACGACAGCCTGACCGCCGCAGGCGTTGGGGCGCTGCTTCAGACCCGGTGCATCGGCAGGGAAATCGTCGTCGTGCCCTCCATCACCTCGACCAACACGGTCATGAAGGAGCAGTATCTCGACCGGCCGCACGGCTTTGTGCTCGCGGCGGAGGAGCAGACCGGCGGCCGCGGCCGTCTCGGACGCACGTTCGTCTCCCCCTCCGGCACCGGCGTGTACTTCACCATCCTGCTCCACCCTGCGCTACCGCTGACGCACATCCAGTACGCCACGCTCGCGGCGGCGGTCGCGGTCACGCAGGCCGTTTCCGATACCGCAGGCTTCACCCCCGAGATCAAATGGGTCAACGATGTGCTCATGCAGGGCCGGAAGCTCAACGGCACGCTGACCGAAGCGGTCATCGAGGGCGAGAGCGGCACGGTTTCCTCGCTCATCGTCGGCATCGGCATCAATCTGCGCCCCAACCCGGCGTGGCCGGAGGAGGTGCGCCGCGTCGCCGGGGCTATCTCGGACTTCGGCCCGGTGCCGCGCAGAGCCGCGCTCATCGCCTCGGTGCTGACGCATTTCGAGCAGGCGTACTCGCTCGTCGAGCAGGGACGCGAGGGCGAGCTTGTCGCGCTGTACCGCGAGCGGCTGTGCTGCATCGGCCGGAAAATCACAGTCGTCTCCCCGCTCGAAAAATATGAGGCCGAGTGCGTCGGTCTGGACGGCGAGGGGCATCTGCTCATCCGCACCGCCGACGGCGCCGAGACCGCGCTCTCGACCGGCGAGATCAGTATTCGTTTATAAAAATCATCACAGCAAGGAGATTTCCGATATGTTTCAAACCGCAGCAGGCGTTACCGTACCCTACCCTGAAAAGCTGAGCGAGCAGTATCTGCGCGACGGCAACACCATCACCGCAAATCTGAGCTTCGAAAAGCTCTCCGACTTCATCCATGCGTTCTACGCCGAGCTTGACGAGCCGCTGTTCCTCGCGGTGCATCCCGACGCCGAGGCCGACGAGGTCTGGTATCTGGACGGCATGACCAAAAAGCAGCTGACCATGATCCTCGACGGCTACGGCGAGCTGCTGTGCCAGGACGGTCTGTCCGCATTCGCCATCGGCTCGCTCACGACCGAGGAGGAGCTTTTCGTGCAGAAGTACAAGGTGCTCTCGATCTACAGCGAGACCGTCGAGCGCTTCGAGCCGCTGCTCCGTCAGTTCGATGTGGAAAAGACCCCGAACCTCGTCACCGCGTGGGACACCTTCTCCGAAGCGCATCCCGGCTCTGCCGAGCGTCTTGAGGTCGCCGGCCAGACCATCCCCGACATGATCCGCGAGCTGTGCAGAATCGGCATGTACAAAGGATGACTTGCCGCGCGGCTGCTGTTATTGTCTGAAACAATGCTTATCGACAGACAAAAACCGGGACCGGCTCTCTTATACGAGAAACCGGTCCCGGTTTTGTTATATTCTTTTTTACGGAGAAAATCAGATCTCCTGAATGATGGGCAGCACCATCGGGCTGCGCTTGGTCTTTTTGAACAGATAGTCGCTGACGTCGCCCTTGATGGCGGTCTTGAGGCTGTTCCAGTCGCGCAGGTTCTCGACCGAGCAGCGGTCGAGCGCCATCTGCGAAATGGTGCGCAGCTCCTCCATGAGCGCCTCGGCCTCCTTGACGTAGACAAAGCCGCGGGAGACGATGTCCGGGCCTGCGATAACGACGCCGGTCGTCGCGTCCACCGTGACGACGACGATCAGCAGGCCGTCCTCGGACAGATGCTTTCGGTCGCGCAGAACGGCGGTGCCGACATCACCGATGCCCAGACCGTCGACAAGCAGACGGCCGGACGGTACCGGATTGCCCAGACGGGCGGAATTCTCGCTGATCTCGACCGGACGGCCGATCTCAGTGATGAGGATGTTCTTCGGGTTCACGCCCATCTCGCGCGCCAGACCGGCATGCTGCACGAGCATGCGGTACTCGCCGTGCACCGGAATGAAATACTTCGGCTTGCACAGGCCCAACATGAGCTTGAGGTCCTCCTGGCAGGCGTGGCCGGAAACATGGATGGCTGCGGAGCGGTCATAAATGACCTCTGCGCCCTGCTTGTACAGCTCGTTGACCATGTTGTTGATGGACTTCTCGTTGCCCGGGATGGCGGACGCCGCGATGAGGATGCGGTCGCCGGCATTGACCTCCACCTGCTTGTGGCTGCCGTATGCCATGCGGTAGAGCGCGGACATGGTCTCGCCCTGCGAGCCGGTCGATACGATAATCAGCTGGCTGCGCGCGTAGCGCCTGATCTCGGAAATATCGATCATGACCTTGCCGGTGTCCTTGAGGTAGCCGAGCTCGGTGGCGACACGAGAGATCTTCTCCATGCTTCGGCCGCAGACCGCGACCTTTCGGCCTGCACGGGCCGCGATGTCGAGGATCTGCTGGAGACGGGACACGTTGGAGGCGAACGTCGCGATGATGATGCGCTGGTCGCTCTCGAGGATGAACTTCTCGAGCGACTTGCCGACGATCTTCTCGCTCGGCGTGTAGCCCGGGCGCTCGACGTTGGTCGAGTCGCTCATCAGCGCGAGCAGACCCTTCTTGCCCAGCTCGCCGATGCGCACGAGGTCGATCATCTCGCCGGATACCGGCGTCAGGTCGATCTTGAAGTCGCCCGTGTGCAGGATGGTGCCGAGCGGCGTGGTGATGGCGAGCGCTACCGAATCCGCGATCGAATGGTTGGTGTGGATGAACTCGATTCTGAAGCAGCCGAGCCTGATCGTGTCACCGGCGCGGACGTGGTTGAGCTTGACCTTCTGGGGCATCCTGTGCTCGGAGAGCTTGGTCTCGATGATGCCGCAGGTCAGACGGGTCGCATAGATCGGCGCGTTGCATTCGCGCAGAACATACGGGATCGCGCCGATGTGGTCCTCATGGCCGTGCGTGATGACGTAGCCGCGCAGCTTGTTGATGTTGCGCTTGAGGTAGGTCGTATCCGGGATGACGAGGTCTACGCCGAGCATGTCGTCGTCCGGGAACGCGACGCCGCAGTCGATGACGACGATATCTCCGCCGTACTCGATCACGGTCATGTTCTTGCCGATCTCGTTGAGACCGCCGAGCGGTATGATCTTCAGTTTTTCTTTCATAACGGTTTTATCACTTTCCTTTATCAGTCGAAATTTGTTCTCTATTTACGCGGTATAAAGCGCCGCAAAGACAGATCTGACGTTCATCTGCCTTTTTTCAACATAATGAGATAAAATATGATGCAGGCCTGCGGACCTGTCGTCCGTCCCCACGAAATCCTGCAAACACTTATTATCAGCATACCACAACCCTCTGCTGCTGTAAAGTCTTTTTTTGAGCTGTCGCGAAACTTCGTCTCGCCGCCGGAGGCGATGAGCGCCCTTCTTCTTTACCGTCAGCAGACGGCAGACCTTCCGCCGATACAGCGGCTCGC
>OIWM01002413.1_pt1 | contig 15641 bp, 8 predicted proteins | sample 1587451 | NCBI WGS metagenome assembly OIWM01 (sample SAMEA3888907, study PRJEB22519) | human gut metagenome | biome: human gut; feature: human-associated habitat; material: faeces | place: Denmark | collected 2011
CTGTGCCGACAATACTTAGCTGGCGACGGCTTGGTAAGATAGGGCAATGCTAACATCTTCTGCGGATGTGGCGGAACTGGCAGACGCGCACGTTTGAGGGGCGTGTGAAGTATTTCATATGGGTTCAAGTCCCATCATCCGCACCAAAAATAGAACACACAATTGTGTGTTCTATTTTTTTATGTCCTTGACATATTTCTTCAAAACCGCTATAATAGAAACAGATTTTATCATCGGAGGTGCATTTCTTGTGACTAAACGATTCCGTGTGTATTTCTTTACAGCACTCTTTGTTTTGCTATTCGCATTTTCTGCTTTTTCCGCACAAATCGTCGATACCGGCACGTGCGGTGGTGGCGGAAAAGGAGAAAATGTTACTTGGACGTTATATGAGGATGGAAAAATGGAAATTTCCGGCGAAGGCGATGTCGTTGTGCTCAAAACCGCCAGTCGTCCATGGTATGCTTACCTTTCTGAGATTCGAACGGTCGTTATCGGCGAAGGTGTGACCAGCACCGGAAAATTTGCATTTGAATCCTGCGAGAATTTAACGTCTGTGACCCTGCCGAGCTCCTTAAAAACCATTGATTCTTCCGCTTTTGCGGCCTGCAAAAGTCTGTCAATGATTACGATTTCCGAAAATGTGCAAGTCATCGGCGACTATGCCTTTGCCGCTTGCAGAAATTTAGCGGCGATTACGATTCCCGAGGGCGTTCAGCTCATCGATGAATTTGCTTTTTGCGAATGCGACAGTCTGCTGTCGATGACGATTCCTGTGTCTGTTGCGAAAATTGGCCGTTCGGCTTTTTCCGGATGCGACAATTTATCGACCGCAACGCTTTTATACGGCGTGGAGACGATCGACGATTTTGCCTTTTATAATTGTCAAAAGCTCGAAAAAATCAACCTTCCGGTCAGTGTGACAAGCATCGGTGGATCGGTTTTCGCCGAATGCCACAGCCTGACTTCGGTCATCCTTCCGCCGCAGATAACGGTTATCGATGAAGGTGCTTTTGCGCATTGTGCTGCACTTGAAACGGTTGTGATTCCATCCGGCGTGACAAATATCGGCAAATTTGCCTTTGATAAATGCAAAAATTTAAGAAATGTATATTATACCGGCACAAAAGCGGAATGGGAAAGCATTCGTGTCGGCTGTGGCAACGAGTATTTACGGCAAGCCACGCTTCACGATTCTGCTGCGGTTCTTTTTCCGTCCATTGTCAAAAAGAGCGATGAAGCCGTGTATATCGTCACAGCCGCCAATCTGCCACAGTCTTCGATGGTGGTTGTTGCACTATACAAGGATGGCCGCTTTGTCGGGTATGAGAGCGCGGTCTACAACGGCGAGACGCTCGAAATTGCCGCCGACACGCCGCACGATTCGGCGACGATTTTGGCGTGGAGCGATTTGGAAAAGCTCATTCCGTTAGCGCCGGGAACAAAAATCGGATCTTAAAACACAAGCGGCGAAGCTTTTGGCAGGCAGTCGGTTTTGCGCAAATGTGCAAGGCAAACCGGCGGCCTGCCGCTTTGTTATGTGCCGCAAGCGGAAAGAAAGCTCTTTCCCGTCCCAAAATCACAAAAAATGCTTGACAAACGCTTCGTAAAAGCGTATGATATAGAAGTAATACTATGTAAAAGAGGATTCTCACCATGAAATGGACAGGATTAAACGATTTACGGGAAAAATATCTTTCCTTTTTTGAAAGCAAGGGACATTTACGGCTTCCCAGCTTTTCGCTCGTTCCCAACAACGACAAAAGCCTTCTTCTCATCAATTCCGGCATGGCGCCCATGAAAAAATACTTCACCGGCGAGGTCAAGCCGCCACGCAACCGCGTCACGACCTGCCAAAAGTGTATCCGCACGCCCGACCTTGAGCGTGTCGGTATTACCGCGCGTCACGGTACGTATTTCGAAATGCTCGGCAACTTCTCGTTCGGCGACTATTTCAAGGAACAGGCCATCACCTGGGCATGGGAATTTTTGACCGAAACGCTCGAAATGCCGAAGGATTTGCTTTGGCCGTCGGTCTATGAAAAGGACGACGAAGCCTACGATATTTGGAAAAACAAAATCGGTGTTCCCGAAGAGCACATCGTCCGTCTCGGCAAAGAGGACAACTTCTGGGAGCACGGTTCCGGTCCCTGCGGTCCCTGCTCGGAAATCTATTTCGATCGCGGCGAAAAATACGGCTGCGGCAAACCGGACTGCAAGCCCGGCTGCGACTGCGACCGCTACATGGAAATCTGGAACAACGTATTCTCGCAGTTCAACAACGACGGCAAGGGCAATTATACCGAGCTTGCCCAAAAGAACATCGATACCGGCATGGGTCTTGAACGTTTGGCGTGCGTCATGCAGGGCGTGGACAATATGTTCGAGGTCGATACCATTCGCCGCATTCTCGACACGGTCTGCAAGGTTGCGGACAAGAAATACGGCGAAAACGCCAAGGACGATATTTCAATCCGCGTGATTACCGACCATATCCGCAGCTCCACGTTTATGATTTGCGACGGCATCATTCCGTCCAACGAAGGCCGCGGCTATGTGCTTCGCCGCATCATCCGCCGTGCCGCCCGTCACAGCAAGCTTCTCGGCATTAACCATGCGTTTCTTTCGGAGCTTTGCGATGTGGTGATTGAGGACAACTGCGGTGCTTATCCGGAGCTTGCCGAGAAAAAGGATTACATCAAAAAGGTCATCGGCATGGAGGAAGAGCGCTTTGACGCGACGATTGATGCAGGCCTTTCGATTCTTTCGAATTTGGTACGCGATGCGGTCAAGGACGGCTCGCATAAAATCTCCGGTGAAGAGGTCTTTAAGCTGTACGATACGTTCGGTTTCCCGATCGATTTGACGCGTGAGATCGCACTGGAAAATCACATTGATATTGATGAAGAGACCTTTGAAAAACTCATGAAGCTGCAAAAGGAACGCGCAAGAAATGCCCGTGCCAACCTTTCCGGCTGGAGCAATGCCTCCAAAACGCTGTTAAGCTCGCTTCCCAAAACCGAATTTACCGGCTATGACGCATTCGAGACAGACGGTGCAAAGGTGCTTGCCATCATTGACGGCGACGACAGCCTTGACAGCATTAACGAAGGCGAATTTTCACTTGTACTCGATAAAACACCGTTCTACGCCGAAAGCGGCGGACAGGTCGGCGATGTCGGCATCATCACCGGCGGCGACGCGGCTGTCACGGTTTTGGATACCAAAAAGACCGACGGCGTGACCATCCATTTTTGCCGTATGGTTAACGGAACGTTAAAGAAGGGCGACACCGTTCGTGCCGAAATCAACGAAGCTAAGCGCGTTGCCACCATGCGCAACCACTCGGCGGCGCACCTCTTGCAGGCGGCACTCCGTACCGTTCTCGGCAAGCACGTTGAGCAGGCCGGTTCGTATGTGGATGAACATCATGTCCGCTTCGACTTTACGCATTTTGCCGCTGTTACGCCCGAAGAACTGCGCGCGGTGGAATCGCTTGTCAACTCGCACATTCTGCTCGGCGAACCGGTAACAACCACGCTTTCGGATATCGAATCCGCCAAGAAAATGGGCGCGATGGCACTGTTCGGCGAAAAGTACGGCGATGTTGTCCGCGTCGTGAAAATGGGAGAATTCTCGACCGAACTCTGCGGCGGTACGCACGTCGATAATACCGCAAAGCTCGGCTTATTCAAGATTACATCGGAATCCTCGGTGGCTGCCGGTGTCAGACGTATTGAGGGCGTGACCGGTATCGGCGTGTTGGCGCTGCTCGGCGAAAAGGACAAGCTCATCAAGGATACGGCAGAGGTACTCAAAGCGCCTAATGCCGAAGACCTTGTCCAGCGCGCTAAACAGCTGACCGAAGATTTGAGAAGCGTTCGCCGTGAATTGGAGGCCGCTTCCGAAAAGCTTGCCGCTTCCAAGGCAACTTCGCTCGTCGAAAGCGCCGAAAAGGTCGGAAATATCCGCCTGATCTGCGCGAAGGTCGAGATGAAGCCGGATGCTATGCGTGCGCTCACCGATAAATTTAAGGCGGAATATGCGGATGTTGTCTGCGTTCTCGCATCGGTCAACGACGGAAAAGTAAACTTTGCTGTTTCCTGCGGCAAAGATGCGGTTGCAGGCGGTGCGAATGCCGGTAAGATCGTCAAGCAGATCAGCACGCTTTGCGGCGGTGGCGGCGGCGGCCGTCCCGACAGTGCCAGTGCCGGCGGCAAGGATGCGTCGAAATTGGACGAAGCTTTGGCACAGGTCAAGACGCTTTTGGCATAATGGTGGGTAGTCATAAAACAGTTAACTGCGGTACTCGAATGAATGTCGAGTACCGCTTATTTTTTTTGAATGCAAAATGAACCTTTCGATACTTGAACCCGTCTATATAAGTGAAACCGGTTTTAATCGTTCATAGGCCAAAGGAGGTGAGAATATGGATGAATTTGAAAAGTTGTTGGAAGCAGAGCGCGTGTCTGTGGAACGTTTTGTGCGATTTCGTTTGAACGCAAAAGCGGATGCAGACGATGTTTTGCAAGAGGTTTTCCTTGCTGCTTATCAAAAGTTCCCTCAATTAAAAAACAAAGACTCTTTCAAGGCATGGATTATCAGCATTGCAAGAAATACATGCAATGACTACTTCCGTAAGAAAGCAACGCAGTATGAAATCCCGATTGATGAAATAACAGAAAGCGAATTGTCAGACGGCAGACACGGCGTTTCCATTGTTTCCACAGTAAGAGAAACGTTGAATCTGCTTGGTGATAAAGACAAGCAAATCCTGTATCTTTATTTTTGGGAAGAGCTTCCGCAAGCCGAAATTGCCAAACGACTGAACATTCCTGTTGGAACCGTAAAAAGCAGACTTCACACGGCAAAACAAAATTTCAAAACCAAATATCCATATAACACCGAAGTATCGAAAGGAGAAAGCACTATGAAAAAGTTGCCCGAATTTATTCCGGAATACAAAATTGAAGCAGATGCCAAAGTCCCCTTTTCTGTAAAGTGGGAAGAACTTATGGGATGGTTTTTGGTTCCCAAGCTGGGCGAGAAACTGTCTTGGGGGATGTACGATATTCCTTCCCGCAAATGCAGCCGTGTTTTTGATATGCAAGTTACAGGCAAAGCCAAGGTACACGGTATTGAGGGAGTGGAGCTTACCGCAAGAGAAGCATCATACTCAGATAAGAACGACGTAATCCATCGTACTTTTGTAGCACAGCTTACAGATACACATTGTCGTTACCTTGCAACACTTCGAAATGACGGAGACATCCACAATTACATCACTTTCCTTGACGGCGATGAATTTATGCTGAACTGGGGATTTGGAGAAGATAATTGCGGAAACGAAACGAACCTTTCCGTTAAAGGTGATATTCAAAGAGTTGGAAACTCTGTTACGAGCGCAAATAAAGATTTTCTCCTTGATATTGTTGGCAGATATACCGTTACCATTGGAGGCAAAAGGTATGACACCGTGTGCGTAATGGATATTGAAACCTATATCGGCGGTGTTGTTTCTGAGCAGTTCTTGGACAAAGACGGAAAGACGATTCTGTGGCGCAGATACAATCGTGATGATTGGGCTGTCAACCGATACAAGAAGCTTTGGAGCGAACAGTTACCCGAAAATGACAGACTTATCGTAAATGGCACAACCTACGTTCATTGGTACGATTGCATTACAGATCATATTCTCTAAAATACAAGATTTTCAGATTGCGAATGGCGCACTTCCATACAGGATCAATTCCTGTGTACGTTCTGTAAGGCAGGCAGCCCGACACTTGAAAGACCGTGCTGTTTTTACGTCACTTCGTTCTGAACAAGGGGCTGTACCTCTTGCGCCGCTTCCGGCTATCCGAAGCAGAATATCTTCGCATGGTTGCTTATGCGGAAGTTTTAACTGCTTATCGAGCACCTGCCAAAAAGGCGCGGCTTTATAACGTATAGCAGGACTGCTGCCTTCGGGCGGCAGTCCTTTTTTGTTGCATATGGCCAAAAACAACACGTTCGTTTTGTTAAACTTGACAGAATGGTCAAAAAATGTCTTTTGCAAAAAGAGTTTTGTCTATTTACCTTTTTTTTGGTATGTGTTATAATGCTCATGTAAAGAGGCGTACTATCGCCTTGCAACAGAAATTCTTATAAAAAGGAGAAGAAACATGAAAAAAAAGAAGCTTTTGCTGTGTGCGGTCGTTTTGCTGTGCGCTGTGCTTTTCGGCATGACGGCGTTTGCGGCAGATGACCTTGTTTTCACGTTTGAAAACGAAAGCTCGCTTGCAGGCTGGTCTACCTCCTTCCTGCGCTACAACTTTGAACCGGGCTATTTCAACGGCTATGCCTTTGAAAAGTCGGCCAACCTTTCCGACCCGATGTTTATCAGCCCTACGCTTGACATCAACGCCGAGGACTATCGGTATGTTGTCGTCAATATGCGTTTTTCGTTAGACGCTTCGTGGAATCGCAACGGTACGGTCTTTTTCCTTGTGCCGGACGGCAAATGGGAACAGGCGCACTCTGTGAGCAGCGACCGATACGAAAACCTGACCTTGTATCAGTTTGTCAATGTTGTATTTGATATGACTAAGAACGACGCGTGGACGGGCACAATCAAGCAAATCCGCTTTGACCCGTTTGAAGCACCCGGCACGGTCGCCGTTCGTTCGATTACGCTCACCAACACGCTTCCGGCTGAAGAAACCGAAGAAGGCAAGACCGATAAGCCGGAGGACAGCAAGCCGGATGAGCCGAAAAAGGAAACCGGTGTTTTCTTAAAGCCGAACACCTATAACGGCAACTTCACCGATGTTCCGGAAACCGAATGGTATGCCAAGGAAATCGCCAATGCCTATGAGCTTGGCTTTGTCAACGGCAAGAGCGATACGCTGTTCGATCCGGATGGCGGCATGACGATTGCCGAAGCCATCACGCTTGCGGCCCGCACCAACAACGCCTACGGCAGTGCCGATTACGATTTCACCGTAGCGGACGGTGCCGCATGGTACACGCCGTATGTGGACTATGCCGTGAAAAACGGCATTATCAAGGAAAATGCCTACACCGATTATGACGCGCCCGCAACACGCGCACAAATGGCTGTGATTTTTGCGGCGGCTCTTCCGTCGTCGGAATATGCTGTGATCAACGGCGTTGCCAAAATCCCGGATGTTCCGCAAAATGCATCGTATTATTCTGCTGTATCCAAGCTGTATAACGCCGGCATTGTCATGGGCAACGACGGCTACGGCACCTTTGCGCCTGATGACGGCATTAAGAGATGTGAAGCGGCAGCCATCATCAACCGCGTTGCCAACAAGGACAACCGCATAAAGAAAAATCTTATGACGGAGGTTCCGGCACTCGACAACGACGCGTTCACCATGTCCAGCGAAGCGAAGTTCTTGATGGACGATGAAAAGTTCCGTCACACGCATTTGGGCGGCGTTCCGGGCGATTGGGATTTGATCCGCATTTTGGATACGCCCGAAAAGAACGGAAGAGCGCCGTATACCTTGACGGACAATTCCGATAAAAACGAAGCCTATTTTGTCCGCAAGTTTATGCCGGTGAGCGACGGTGTGCTGGATATGGAATTCGGCGTGCGCATTTACGGCCAGAATGGCGCGTTCTTAATGTTCACCGATGAAAACGGTGCGCCGGTCATCGAAGTTCTGCTTGACCACGGCAAATACACCGTTCTTGCTCCCGACGGCAGCTATACCGACACGGGCGCTGTGTATCTGAATGCAAACGCCTACTTCGATATTCACGTCAACCTCGACAAAAAGACCTTTGATTTCGGTCTTGACGGGAACTATTACGGCACCTATCCGCTTGCTGCGGACAAAGCAATCTCCTCGTTCCGCTGCGGTGTGACCAAGGCCGGTTACATGACGATCGCGCCGGATTTTGCTTACCTCTATCACAATTATCTGACGTTTGAAAAATTCGCGGCAGCACCCTCCAACCTTCTTCCGTATGACATTTCGGTCATTGCCGACGGAGGACGCGTGACCAAGGAAAGTATGTATACCGAACGCAGCGGCGGCGGTACGGTCGCGCTTCGCTCGAATGCAGGCGGCAGAACCGGCATCGCTTCGAACTTTGAAAAGGCAAGCGGCAACGTTGTCTTTGAAACTTACATTTTACTCCCGGAGGAAGTCAACGGAGCGGAAATTGCCCTTCTTAGCGGCGACATTCCGGTGTTTAGCCTTGTGACCAAGGACGGCAACTTTGTGACGCTGAATGGCGAAGTTGTCAAGTATGTGACCAAGAATCTGTGGACAATCGTCCGTTTGGAAGCCGATACAACCACCGGCAATGTGCTTGTCAAGATCAACGGCAAGCCGGTCGGAACGTATTTGATGAACAACGTAGTCGGCCACATCGACAATTACCGCATTTCCTACACGCCGAGCGTGGAATCGGTGATGTATGTGGACGAAATCTCCGCCTTCATCAAGCTTCCGTATCCGGATGACTATGTTCCCGAACCGCAGATTCCCGACTCCGATTATCTGATCGGCTTAAACGTCTGCTCGCTGTGGCGCGAAGGTTCGCACTACGGTTGGGAGGAGATCACGGCATATCCTGAAATCACGCCGGTTCTCGGTTACTATGACGAAGGCTCGCCGGAGGTTTCCGACTGGGAAATCAAGATGATGGCCGAGCATGGCATCAACTACGAGATCTTCTGCTGGTATCCCAACGGCAACGACAGCAAGCCGATTTTCCGCACGCACATGAACGAAGCCATTGTCGACGGCTACTTCAATGCGCGTTATAGTGACAAGATGAAGTTTGCCATCATGTGGGAGAACTCGTCGGTCGATCATTTGAAATTTGAGGACTTCAAGAACTACACCGTTCCGTACTGGATGGAATACTTCTTCAAGGACGAACGCTATGTAAAGATCGACAACAAGCCGTTGCTGACGGTTTGGTCGCTCGAAAACAAATTCGGCGATGTTTCCGCCAAGGAAGCCTTTGATTATGTTCGCGAAGAGTGCCGCAAGGCAGGCTTTGACGGCTGCGAAATCTTACTTTATTCCAGCAACACCGACCCGGCCTATGAAGCAAGCATGAAAGCCAGCGGCATCGACGGCCTTATCGCATACCATTGGGGCACCGACGGCTCCAAGGCCGATGTCCAAGCCAAGAAGCTCACCGCGTACAGCGCGCTTAGCTACACCGTTCCGACCATCAGCGTCGGCTTCGACTATGTCGGCTGGGGCATGGGCACCAAGAGAAACGGCCTTCTCGACCCGAAGGATTATCCGACCATGACTGAAATCGTCAAAAAGGCACTTGCTGAACGTCAGAAGACCGGCGGCAAATATGCAAACATGGTCAACATCTCCACCTGGAACGAATACGGCGAAGGCACGTATGTCATGCCGACCGAGCGTTTCGGCTTCGGCTATCTCGATGCGATCCGCACGGCCTTTACCAAGGCGGATACCGCAACTCACAACGATTTGACGCTGACGGCTCCGCAAAGACAGCGTATCAATTACTTGTTCGACCAAAACAGACAGCTGCTTCGTCCGCAGTTACTTGAAAAGGAAGAAAAGGTCGAAGAAGATCCGTACAAGGATGCGGTTGTTGTCTACACCATTGACATGGGTGCAGACGCTGCCAACTGGACGGATTACGGCGGAAATACGCCGGAGGTCAAGGACGGCAACATGGTCATCGTGCCGACCGGCAACGACCCGGCCGTCTTCCGCAAAGCTTTCTTTGATCCGGTTTCCTGCGATGAAGCCAACGCCGTGCGCGTCCGTGCCAAGATCACCGGCTCACAAGACAGCGTTATGCAGGTATTCTTCCGCACCAACGACGGCAAGGAATTCTCCCAGGATAAAGCCGGCAACACAAGACTCGTGCAGAACGAATGGCACGATTATTACATCGACTTCCGCAAGAACAAGCAATGGACCGGCTCGATCGTCAACCTCCGCCTTGACCCGGCTGAATATAAGGCCGAGCTTTGCGAGATCGCTTCGATCGAATTGGTCAAGCTGCCCGAAATTGTAGAAAAAGTTCCGTTTACGGTGGATATCATCGGCGGTGAGCTTTCGTTCATCACAGAGCCTGACCGCACCATCGGCCTTATGGTTCCGGTTTATCCCGAAAGCGGCATTTTCTCGCGCATGATGTGTACCTACACATGGGATAAGACGACCCAGACGTTAACCGTATCCAACGCAAACCACACGGTTTCCTTTGTCATCGGCAAGGATACCATGACGGTGGACGGTGCAGAGAAGAAGCTGTATGCCGCTACCTATTGGTACGACGGACTGCCCGTGCTGCCGCTCGATACGCTTGCCACCTCGCTCGGTTACTTCCCGGTTTACCACGAGGACGGCAACGGCGTCAGCATTATGCTTGACAGTGCTTCCGATTATGACATCATCAAGACGCGCAAGCCCAATCAGTTCGAATTCAACCTCACGGGCAATATCGAGGACTGGAGTGCCCAGAACAGCACACTTACGGTTGCCGACGGCGTTCTGAAGGGTGTCTCGACCGGCAACGACCCGGCAGTCATCTCACCCGGTCTGTCGCTTAAGGCGGAAACCTATCCGACCATCACCGTCCGCATGAAGTGGGACAGAAGCAACACCGACCGTAGCGATAACATCGCCATCTACTTCAAGACCGCACGCACCGGGCTTTCCGAGTCGCGCAAGGTCACGCTTGACGACCTTCCGGTTTCCAGCAACGGCGAATTTGTGGAGTTCACCTTCGAGATGAACAAGCACCTCCAGTGGAGCGGCGATATCACCGGCATCCGCGTTGACCCGTTCAATGCACCCGGAACGTTTGAGATCGACTATATCCGCTTCGAAAAGGCAGAAGGCGCCGAAGAAGCCGAAGCAGCAGAAGCCGAGCGTGAAGCAAATCTCGATGATACCATCATCAACGGCGACGCATCGGTTGAAAAATATAACCCGATGTTTGCCGATAACGCAACCATTTCGATCGTCAAAGCCTTAAACGGCGACCCGTGCTACGACGTCGTATCGGCCGGCGGCAAGACTTGGACGTATATCTGCCAAAAGGTCAAATTCGTCCCGGGCGCAACCTATGTGGTGGAATTTGACGCACGCATGACCGGCACCAACACCGGCGACCGCACTGCCGGCCTTGAAACCGGCATCCATATCAACCTCATGTACAACGGCGGCGACAAACGCGACCATTTCACCGGCGTCGGCGCACTTGTCATGAATGATAAGGACGAATGGCAGCACTTCAAGGGCGAGATTACCGTCGGCGAGGACTGCGATAACTCCAACGATGTGGTGGGTATTTATACCAACCCGATTGGCGATGTCGGCGTCAACTATCAGGTGGATAACCTCACCTTGACGCGCGTTGACAAGTAAATAAAATCAAAATGAGCCGCCGCAGGTTTTACAGAAAACCTGCGGCGGCATTTTCGCATATTTGAATACGCTATTTTTTCTTATAGCCCGATGCGTTCTTTTTATACACACCCGGCAGCATCCCGGTCACGTTCCGAAACACCTTGCGAAAATAGGCGGGCGAGCTGAAATTGAGCGTTTCGGCGATTTCCTCGGCACTTTTGTTCTGCTCAATCATTTTCTGTGCCAGCCGCACGCGCGCGTTGTTCTTGTATTCCACCGGCGTAAGCCCTGTGTATTTCTTGAACGCCGTATAAAACCCGGATGGCGACAGACCGCATAACTCGGCAAGCTCTTCGGCGTAAAAATCCTCGGTGCAGTGCTCTTCGATGTAAACGGCGGCCTTTTCGGCGGCGTTGTCGTTCACGCGTTCGGTGGTCTTGTCGAGCAACGGCAAAAGCTGTTCGAAAAACGCATAAAACGCCATGACGGCGGCAAGTCCCGTGTTTTCCGGGTCGCTGTACAGCGTGTAGAGCCGTTCGAAGGTTTCGGAAAGGCCGATATCCGCTCCGATCTGCGGCTTTTGCAGGATAAAGCTGTCGTAAAGACCGGTGTTTCCCGGAATCGCGCCGAATTCGCTTTTAAGCTCAAAGCCAAAGTCAATACCGTAGAAATCGATGTCCGGTTCTCCCGTCCATGTGGCGGTATAGCGTTGGCGGCGCGGAATGTATAACAGCTCACCGCTCGATACCTCTTGGTTTCCCGACGGCGTTATAAAGACGGTTTTTCCTTCGGTGATGTAGTATAAAGAGGCGGTCGCCCGGCCGCTGCGTTTGTCGCAAAGGCTGTTGCCGGGAATGTGAAAATGATGAACCGCATAGTGGCTTAAAGAGAAAAATGTTCCGAATAACTCGTCCGCTTGGCGCATTTGACACACGTCCTTTGTAGAAAAATGTCCTTTATTTATAGTATAGTGTCTTGCAAGCGGTTTGTCAATGTGTTATGATAAAAATATCAAAAAAACATTTTTCGGGAGGGTAAGAACATGAAAAAGCTTATTTTCGCCGCGGTCAACAAGCCGGAGCTTATCGATGTGCCGGTACGTGAGCCGCGTGATAATGAGGTTTTGGTAAAAACCGCTTTCAGCACCATCAGCTGCGGCACGGAGCGTGCCAATCTTACGGGAAGCACCAATGTCGGTCCGGGCGGCGGTATGCCGGTGTATCCGGTTGCACTCGGGTACAGCACGTCGGGCATCGTCGAAAAAATCGGCAAGGATGTGACAAGCGTCGCGCCGGGCGACCGCGTTGCCATGTATTGGACGTTTCACGCCGAATACAATACGCCCATTGAAGAACGCGTCGTCAAAATTACGGATGAACGCATATCGCTGCGCTCGGCGGCTCTTATGCACATCGGCTGTTTTCCGCTTGCCGCACTTCGTAAAACACGCCTTGAAATCGGCGAAAGTATGTTAGTGATGGGACTTGGCATCCTCGGCCAGTTTGCCGTGACGCTGGCTCATGCGGCCGGTGCCGTGCCGGTCATTGCCGCCGACCCGAATCCGGTTCGCCGCGAAGAAGCTCTTGCCGGCGGTGCGGATTATGCGTTTGACCCGACCGAACCCGGCTTTGCCGAAAAGGTGAAGGCACTGACCGGCGGCGGAGTCAACACCTGTATCGAAGTGACCGGCGTGGGCGCAGGACTTAACGAAGCACTCGACTGCATGGCACCGTTCGGCAGAGTGGCGCTGCTTGGCTGCACGCGTAATCCCAACTTTACCGTGGATTATTACCAAAAGGTGCATAAGCCGGGCATCACGCTCATCGGTGCACACACCATGGCACGTCCCGAAAAGGAATCGCGTCCCGGTTGGTTCACCGTGCGCGACGATATCAAATCGTTAATGAAGCTCGTTGCCGAAGGCCGGATTGACCTTGAAAGCAAGATTTGTGAAACACACTCGCCGCTTGACGGTGTTGCCGTATACAATCGTCTGATTGAGGATAAAAACTTCCCGACCGTCGTTCAGTTCGATTGGTCACAGCTTTAAGAGCGGAGGGACTTTTATGCGAAAAATCAAAATTGCCCAAATCGGTATCGGGCATGACCATGCCGCCGATTCCTATCGGACGTTGTACAACCATCCGGAGCAGTTCGACCTTGTTGGCTGGTGTGCCGTGGAGGGCGAAGAGGACAGCGTCGATTTGATGAAAACGCGCTATGATTTTTACGCCAAAACAAAACAGCTGACGTTGGATGAAATTCTGAATATGCCGGATTTGGAAGCCGTTTTGATTGAGACCGGCGACTGGGATTTGACAAAATATGCGCGTATGGCAGCCGAGAAAAATCTGCACGTGCGCATGGATAAGCCGGGCGGCGCGGATGCGGCGGAATTTGAAGAGCTGCTTCGCACCATGAAGAAAACCGGAAAGGTGTTCCAAATCGGCTATATGTACCGTTACAACCCGAAATATTTGGAAATACTTGACATGGTCGAAAAGGGCGAAATCGGCACGATTTACAGCGTGGAGGCGCACATGGACTGTGAGCACGGCGCACCCAAACGCGCATGGCTCGGAAAACTTGACGGCGGCATGATGCAGTTCCTCGGCTGTCATTTGGTGGATCTCATTTTCCGCTTGCAGGGCGTGCCGGAGGAGATCCTTGCGCTTAACACCTCCAGCGGCTTTGACGGCGTGACGGCCAAGGACATCGGCTTTGCCGTGTTCCGCTACAAAAACGGCGTTTCGTTTGCCAAAACGGCGGCGTGCGAGCCGGGCGGCTTTATGCGGCGGCAGCTTGTGGTGTGCGGCGAGAAAAAAACGGTAACGTTATTGCCGTTCGAACGTTATGTCGAAGGCGGTCAAAAGACGGATATGCGCGTGTGCGAGAAAGGCGTTGAGGGCTGGGGCTACGACGGCGTGCATTCCTCAAGCGACGCTTACGGCCGTTATGACGCGATGTTTGATGATTTTTACCGTTTTGTCACCGAAGGACGCAAAAACCCGTACACGCTTGAATACGAAGCGCGTTTGCACCGCATTTTGCTTGCGGCCTGCGGCGCACAAGTGGATTATAAAGGAGAAATAAAGCTATGAGAGCGGTTTTGATTAACGACGATAAATCCTTGTCCTTGCGTGAAGTGCCGGATCCGGTCATCAAGGACGATGAGTTGCTTATCAAGGTCATGGCAAGCGGCGTCAACCGCGCCGACCTGTTGCAGCGAGAGGGAAATTACCCGTCTCCGGCGGGCTGTCCGGAATGGATGGGACTGGAGATTTCCGGAACGGTCGAAAAAATGGGTGCGACTGCCGCCGAAAAGAGCGGTTTCAAGCTCGGCGACCGCGTCTGCGCCCTGATGGGCGGCGGTGGCTATGCCGATTTTGCGGCTGTCAAATACGATATGGCACTTCCGCTGCCGAAAAACTTCGATTTTGCGCAAGGTGCGTGCATTCCGGAGGTCTATTGCACGGCGTATCTCAATTTGTTCCACGAGGCGGCTTTACAGCCCGGTGAAACGCTTTTGGTGTTTGCCGGTGCAAGCGGTGTCGGCATTGCCGCCACGCAGATTGCGAAGGCTATGGGTGCGAAGGTGATTGCCACTGTTCGCAGCGACGAAAAAGCGGAGGAGATCCGCAAATTCGGTGCAGACGTGATTGTCAACACCAAAAAGATGGACATCGAGAAGGTGTTTGCAGATCATCCGGTGAACGTGGTGCTCGACTGTGTTGCCGGCGAACAGCTTGGCAAATGCTTTACCAAAATGGCACGCCGCGGCAGATGGATCATGATTGCAACGCTCAGCGGCACAAGTGCGACCATTGATCTTCGCGCGCTGCTTGCCGGTGGTTTTTGCCTAAAAGGCAGTACGCTACGCAGCCGCACGCCGGAATTCAAGGCGCAGATCCTTTCCGAGGTGCGCGAAAAGCTGTATCCGTATTTTGAAAGCGGAGCGGTCAAGCCGGAAATCTATGCGACGTTTCCGTTTGAACAGCCGGAGGAAGCGCAGAGCGTATTGTATGCGAACAAAAACATCGGGAAGGTCATTCTGACGCATTGAGGAAACTTTCCGTGCCAACGGAAAGTTTCCTCCGGCGGCTTTGCCGCCGAGAAAGCCGCCAAGGGCGGCGGCCAGTTGCCGCAGGCAACACAAAAAGGCGGCATGGCCGCCGATAATAGCGCGAAGCGCAAAGATTTGTTGAAAATGCTGCTCGGACGTGCAAAAAGTTGCCGGTGGCAAGTTTTTGTGCGTCGGAGACC
>OIWM01002416.1_pt1 | contig 15624 bp, 19 predicted proteins | sample 1587451 | NCBI WGS metagenome assembly OIWM01 (sample SAMEA3888907, study PRJEB22519) | human gut metagenome | biome: human gut; feature: human-associated habitat; material: faeces | place: Denmark | collected 2011
TATAAAGAAGTATTTATTGTGGGTTTTGATGTATAGTTTAGTCCGTTAAATACATTATCTACATATGGAGAAACTGCAACATATACAATAAGTGAAACCGGTTCTTCAAATGAAAATACAAATAATATATCATTTAAATATAAGATATATTATAGTGATGGTACTGTTGTTGAAAATAAAGGATGTAACTGTAATTTACTTACATAGAAAGGAAATGTTTCTAAAACAAATAAAGTTAAATTTACGGTTAAAGAAGCAACAGAATCACATAAATCTAAAGTTGGAGAATTACAATGTAAATTAACTATTGATAAAAAATCAGATAGAGATATTATTCAACATGAGCAAATTCATACATTAGATATTAAACAATATGGTACATCAATAACAACAAATATATATGATTTATCATTTAATATAAAAGATATTCCTTCAGAAGGATTAGATAATATAGAAGAATATATTATTAGAGATTATATTAAAGATATAAAATATACATTAATAAGAAGTGAAGGTGAAATAGAATAGATAAAATCACCAACATTTGAAAATTCAATGTTAAAAATAAAAGACTTTAAAATAATCCATAATCAACGAGGAATAACCAATAATATACCAGAAAATAAATCAGGTAGAAAAGATATAGGTATTTTACAATTAACAGTATAGTTTAATGTACATGGTATTTAGAATGATATAGAAACAACAGGAATGTGTTCTATATATCAATTATAATAAAAAAGGCTGAAGGATTTTAAGATTATCCTTCAGCCTTTTTACTTTCTTCAAATTTCTTTCTATATATTTCTTTTTTCCAGTCTTGTACTTTTAATGTAGTATCTTTTGTTGAAGTTTCACGTAAATCCATATTACTTTCACTATGAGATTGTTCTACTTCTTCATATGTAACTTGCTATGGTTCTTGATTTGTTATAGTTGGTTTTAATTTACGATTAGCTCCATTATCTTCTGCAATAAGATCTTCATCCTCTTTATGTTGTAGATCAAGATATGTATCAATATAGTATTTTCTAAATTGATTTTGCATTTCATTAATCTGTTTATTAAAATCTTTAGCAATAGACATTAATTTTGTATATGAGTCAAATAATTTTGCAGATGTATCTCCTTTTGAAATTGTATCCATAATTACTTTAATCATAACATTATTCATACTCTACTGATAGTAAAGTTGACCAAGCTAATCAGCATCCTATAATATTTTATCCTTAATAATAGGATTTTCCTAATATGCAGCAGGTACAATTGTATTAACAATCTATTTAACTGATTTTAAAGCTTTCGCGGTATCTGCAGACATTACTTCTTCATGTTCAACAACAAATATCGGATCCGGTTCTTGAAGCTCATCAGGTATATCTGTATCTATATCATTAGCATCATAATTTCCTGGTTGTGATGAAGCAGCTGCAGCTAAACTACCTAACTAACTCGCTATATCTTTTGCTTTCATTTTTCTTTAATTAAATTATTTTTAAACTAATGTAGATATAAACTTTTGCATATTCTTATATGTATGTAAATATTTTGGAGCAATTTTTTTATATACATAATGCATGTAGTAATCATTAATAAATGCACTTAATTTTGTTCCAAATGTTTTATAATCAACAGTATCTGTAAAATAGTTTATATAATTCTTATCAAATAAATCATTCATCTGTTTAATTGTTTTATCAGATGGATTACATTCATTTAATGTATTTGTTATATAATAAAATAATTTTATAGGTTCTTGACCACATAATCCATTTATTGCTTTAGAATAATTACCAAATGTTTTATATACAATAGCATAACTGTAAATAAAACATGCATAATCATTATTATTCAATGCAGGAGTTTCTATATATTTTAATATATCATCTTTAGTTGCATTTGGATTCTTTTTTGTATATACCATCATATTTTGAACAAATGAATGATACCATGCATTTAATTCAGTTGGTTGTGAAACATAAAGGAAATTCTTTAATGATTTATATGTTGTATCCTTTTTTAATAATGCTTCTTTTGTTTTTTCTTTAAATACCTTACTATTAATATTAAATTCATCTGCTATTAATGTAATATGAAGTAATTCTTTTAATGGACCTCCAAATACACCCATTATATTATCATAATAATGTCTAAGTTCATGATATACATATTCTTTAAGTTCATCTGTTAATTCTTCTTTATTATCCGTATAACCTTTAAAAGTATTATAGTTAATATAAATATAACCACAATTATTTTTCTTTTTATCTACTGTAGAATCAACAGGTGAATAAAATGCAGCATCATCACCATCAATAAATCCTTGAAATTTATAAGATGTATTAACTTTATCTGTATCTATATTAACTAATATAACTTTAATAAAACCTAATTTAGGATTATCTAAATCAAATGTAAATGTATGATAAAGAAAGCCTTCAAGATCTTTCACATTAGGTTTACCTTTTACTTCATAATTAGTATCCCAATGAATATCAGAAGATGTCATAAATTCAACTATTGAATTTACAACAGTATCTAAATTAAATTGTTTCTGATCGATATATCCTATTTTTTCTGTAATTGATTTCATAATAATTAACTTTATTTATAATGTATTTATTTCTATTAAAAAGAAAAGAGATAGCAGAATAATGTATAAACTGTTATCTCTTTTAGATATTTAACTTAATAACATATATAATTTTTATAATATATGTGAAGTTAACCTGATAAAACTATATATTGAATATATAGAAAGATAATTATCTAAATCTTATCTTTTTAATAAATATAAATCAAACTAAATTTAATATACATAAGTTGTAACTTAAATTCTTCCAACGACTTAAGATATAACCTGTAAACATACTTAAATTTAGTTACATTATATTCTTTTATTAGTTATATAAATAATTTTAAAAATTAAGTCTTTTATAAAAAATATATAAATTGTAAAATATTATAATTTATATATTATATCATATTATTACTTCAATAATTTTAGATGTCTTACATAATTTTGAGGAATCTTATAACATGCAATTGCTGTTATTTGATTATTCAAATCAGGTTCTTTGAATACACTCATTTCTTCATCTTTACTAATATATAATCTTCTTTTCATTTGATTAATGAATTTATCAAGATCACATGATAAGTAAACTACTGTATCATTTTGCCATTCACTATTTGGATGTTCAATCAGAAACTGTGCTATCGCATGTCCACCTTGAACTGCTCCATAAATAGGAACTAATTTATTACTTACTAAAACATAAAGTTTTTTATTTGTTTCTAATTCATGTGGAGCAAATAATTTTCTTTTATTAATGATTTTTTTAATTATTAATTTTACTTTCTTCATAATTAGAAGCTTTAGATATTTAACTTAATAACATATATAACTTTTATAATATATGTGAAGTTAACCTAAGAAAACTATATATTAATATAGAAAGATAATTATCTAAATCTTATCTTTTTTATATAAATATAATTCAATCAAATCTTTAATATGCTAATTATAACTTAAATTCTTCCAACGACTTAATAATATAACTTTTTAAAACATATTTAAATTTAACTTCACTATATTCTTTTTAATTTATACAAAGTATTATAATTATAAAATATAATAATTCATATATTATATTTTTTTATTAATTGCTGTATTCTTTTATAAAGATAAAAATATTCATTAGTAAATGTTTGGTATGAAAACATGTAATGTTTTTTATATGTTTCATTACAGTATACTAAATACTTTTTTTGTTCATCTAAATTAAGATTATGTTTAACAATATAATATGCAACATTTATTGCATGTATATCTTCTAATGTTTCTTCTAATTTAGATTTAGCATTACTTGTTTCTTCAAGATTATAATTTTCATCTTTTGATGATCTATTAGCAATTAATTTCAATTCTTTTCTTTTTGCTATTTCAGATTTAAGATATTTCTTAAATTCTATTAAATTTTTATTAAGTGTTTTCATTTTCTTCTTTAATTTGTTTTATTTTTTATAATAGTGTAATAATTATTTTAGTTCAAAAATAAACAAATTAAAGGTGAACCTCTACTTAATGTAACTTACCAATGTTGAAGTTTCATAATTTTCTTTTTATAATTTTTTAAAAATTAGTAGAATGATAGAATTTGATTCGCACAAATTTTCCTGTCTTTGAGATCTCTACACAGATTTTATCGATTATTAAACTACTATCTCTACTTCTGTTTGCAAACCATTGTGCTCTATACAGGGATCGAACCCGTGATCTGGAAGTTTAAAATTTCCTGCTGTACCGCTTAGCTAATAGAGCAATTATAAAATAATCATTACTTCTAATAAAATAATGTAATGATTATTTTATTTTTAAAAATTAAACACTGTTTATTATTACTTTGTCTTTGAAGCCTCAATAGACTCCTTGCGGAATGTCTTAAGCAACTTCTCAATTGTAAGAGAAGCCTTACGTGCACGCTGACCAGCTGCCTTATTACCCTTCTCTGCCTGTGCAGTTGCATCTGTCTGGAAAGCTGCAAATGCCTCATTAATACTTGTCAAAATTTCATTCATAATTGTTTTCTTAAAATTAATTTTTATTTATTATTTTATTATTCTCCCATGTTTTGCTCCAATTTGCATCTGTTTTTAAATGTTGATAACGAACATATTTACCTACATTCTTATCGAAATCATTATAATTAAATCTATCTGCATTTCGTACTACAAAACCTTCAACTTCTTGTGATTTATGCAAATCACAATAATCAGAGAATGCTTTAATAATATTCTTAATATTATACACACCTCTGTATATTTCGTCTACTATTTTGATATTATTTTTTTTACAAAATGAAACTGTTTCATCCCATGATAAACAATTATTTTTATCATCATATATAGAAAAACATTGAAACAATTCATTCACATTTTTAAATGTATATGATATAGAATGTTTTGCCTGCATATTTTCACCACATACTCGATAACCATCAGGAATTAAATAACACCAATTTTGAATTATATATTTAACTTTTGATTGCCATGGATATGAACTTCCATCTATAGATCTTGCATGAATATATCCGTCATTATATACAGTGCAATTTTCACCATCCATTTTAACAGTAACTACAACTTCTTTAAACTTATTGAAATGCTCATCAGATTTAAGTTTCTTATCATCATCTGTTGCATTAGGTGAACATGGAAGATGAAATGTACGTGGATATTTTATATAAGTATTATTCATAATTAATTAAATATAACTTCACACATATCAACATTTACAATTGAATCATCGTCTTCAAAAATAAATGCATCTTTATGTGTAGGATCATTTTCATTTTTAATTATACCTATTGCTTTATTTACTTTCTTACAAGATTTAAATGGTTTCCCCGATTTCTTCTTTACTTTAACAGGAAACTCTAAAAGTACACTACTGTTTGTTGCCATATTTTATAAAAATTATTGATGTAAAATAATTTGCAATTTGAATACAAGTCCCAATAATGTCACAAACTTATCAATAGATGTTGCAAGCATAGAATTATATTCTGCTGTTGCAATAAGAATAAGTGGAAGTTTATTTCCAAATTGTGGACATGTTGTTAAAATAAAATCAGGAAAATCTTTACCGATTGCTAAAACTGCATCATCTGCACGTGTAGACCAATCAGCGACAAGTTTCTTATAATTATTTACAGGATCTGGTTTATCAATTATAAGTTTAAAAAGATCTGAACAATCATATGTATTTGATAACATATCAGCTGATAATTCTTTTGCACCTCTTGTATAAAGATTCTGAATCTTATTTAAAAGTGAACGCATATCAGGAAATGAACTTCTAACAAATGATGTTACTGTTTCATCTGTATATTGAATATTAAATTTTGTTAATATATATTTAATACGTTCAAGATAACCATTAAACAAATAAGCTTCTTCTTCTTTTGTAACAGGATCTATTGCTACAAGATTAAATCTAGATTGAATAGGTTCTGGTACTTTATCAATATAATTACAGTTTGCAATAAATCTTACAGTTTTATGATATTTCTCAATAGTTGCACGAAGAGCTTTCCATGCTTCAAGCGAAAGACCGTCACACTCTTCAAGAACAATAACTTTTAATTTCTCTTCGCCAGAGAACAATGAAGATTGTGAAGCAAATGCAATAACCTTATCTCTAATCGTATCAATACCATTTTCAAGCGATGCATTAATTTCCAAAACTGTATAACCCTTTGATAATATGCGAGTTAAGGTTGACTTGCCAGCACCAGGAGATCCAGCAAATAAAATATTATTTGTTAATCCATGTTGAAGAACTTCTCTAATTCGTGGTACAATAATTGCTTGATCCAATGTTTGTGGTCGTAACATTTCAGTAAATAACTTCTGTGTTACATGAGTCTGTGTTGTATTATTATTTTCCATATATAGTAATTAAAATATACCATTATTATTTAAATCTTATACTATAAAATTATAAAAATGTCTTAATCAATTTATGTATGTATTACTATATAAAAATAGAGAATTATATAATATCACTACTATATAATTCTCTCTTAAATTAAAATATATTTATGTAATTATGGAAATTTGTAAAATTACTTTTCTCCAAGAGCTTTCTTTACCTCTGGATCTTCATCTGCTGCTGAAGCGGTAATAGCTTCATGGAATTCAATAAATTCTTCAATATCAGAAATCTTTAAATTCATCTTCAAACCAGCATATGCAAGATTTACACGTTCCTTCAAAATAGTCAACTTCTTATCAATATTAGAAAGTTGCTTTACTTCAAGATTAATCTTCTCAAGAATACCGCTATAAGTTACAGGAATATCTTCCTCAAATGCCTTTCCTGTTTCCTCATTATAATTCTCAAACTTTGCCATCTTTCTTGCTGTTTCAATTCCTGTACCCTTAGGATCACCCATACTCTGATACAAGAAAATCAATGTAGAATAATCTATTTCAAAATCCTTATCCTTATCAGATTCAAGTTCTGTAATAATCTTATTAATTACCTTATCAAACTGAATCAAACCGCGCCATGATCCTTTTTCCCATGTATTAAACTCTGCATTCCAATTCTTAAGGAATCTTGCAGTTGTCAATGCAAGTCCATCATCATGTGTTGCAATCAAATACTTCTTATTTTTATTCTCTTCAAGGCATGTTTCAAAATCTTTCTTTGCTGCTGCAATATCATCATCAGTTGCATTTACTGGATCAATCTCTGCCCATTTAGAAAATTTCTTATTAAATTCTGCACGAACAGTTGCACGTGCATATTCTTTCTGCTCTTCTGACATCTCAGGAATACCAGCCTTTGTAAGTTCATCTTCCTGCTTTACTGGAAGTTTCTTTGTATCTTTAACTTCATCAAGCTTTGCTCCCTATTCAACTGTAATCTTTTTCTTTGCCATTTTTGACTTAATTTACGTAAATTTTATTATTATTAAATATTAGATATTTAACTTAATAACATATATAATATATGTGAAGTTAACCTAAGAAAACTATATATTGAATATATAGAAAGATAATTATCTAAATCTTATCTTTTTAATGAATATAATTTAATCAAATCTTTATATGTTAATTATAACTTAAATTCTTCCAATGACTTAAGTTACAACTTATTAAACATACTTAAATTTAACTTCACTATATTCTTTTTAATTTATACAAATTATTATATCATAATTCATATATTATATGATATAATATTAAAATAGTCTAAAAATAAAAGGTAAAGAAATAAAAATTATCTCTTTACCTTTATAAACTTACCTATTTTATTTTTACTACAGTCTGAACAATTTATAATCATATCCTGATTCTTATCAAACTGCTTATCGAAATTTTTTATCTATTTTGCAAAACTATACATAGTTCCATAATATTCTATATTCTATGAACCATGTCCCTATGTCCACATTCCTTTTAAAAAATAAATATTTCTGTATTTCTTCATATTTTTAGAGTAACAAAATTGCCAATAATGTTGCACCACTTCCGACTAATGTAGTTACAATACTATTAACAATATAAATTTTCTTTTTTGATTTCAATACAGGTTGATAATTCCATATAGCCAAATATCTACAACTAAAAGGTTTTCCACTTGATGGATCTTCAACATGGTAAAATTCTGGTATTGTAACATTGTCATCAAGTTTTAAATCCTCGCGAAGATATTTAGAGACAAAATATGACATTTCATTTAATTTATCCATAATTTGCCATTGCTGTCCTTTTAATTGATATTCTTCTGGTATATCAATTACTTGTACAACCTCATAAAAATTATTTGTTGCTCGTAAATTACTCTGATTAAAGAACTATTTCTATCATTTGATTCACTTTGAATTATTTTATGAAATGCTTTTTTAATCAATTTATCAGTAGAAGATTGATGGTAATCATCTAAAAATGAATTCCACCAATCTTTTATATTTTCAAATAGTTTCTTAATGTTATGTATTTAAACATTTAGGTTATTTTATAGATAGCCAATTCTTGTAGTTACGTTTGAATCTATCAACCTTTATTTTATTCAAAATCTATAGAATCTAAAACAAATCCACCGATAACTTCTGATCCTTCGTTATAGTAATCAGGGAGACCTACGTTTGTTTTCCATATATTACCATCCCATATTTGACCACCTACATAATCATATGCAGAACTATAATCACATTCTGTTTCTACATATTTTACTGCATCATCATATGTTCTGAATAAATGGAATGATGGAAATAATGCCATACCATCTGTAGAATCTTCTACGTATCCAACAAAACACATACCAGAAGCATTTACATTTTCGTTCAACTTACTCTTTACTGTTTTAGAAACAGACTTCATTATAGACTCATAAAGAGCTTTCTTTTGTTTAGTATTCATTTTTATTAATTTAATTTATTTTATTTATTTATTTATTTATTAATAATTAATTATTTTCTCATGATACTTTAGATCTGTGTCATTCCCATGGTATCCTAATCTTTTCTATACTTTGTTTGAAAACACTATGCGAATTTTGTCTATGATTGACCTAATAATAAAAATTAGTTCATTACTTTTCGTCAATTGCTACTTTTACATCTGGATCTTCGCAAAGCTTCAACAGAAGGTCAAGATATAATAGCAACAAGAAGTGACAAAGCTTTCTTAGAACCTATTTTAGATACAGATGATTTCAAAAAGCAGCAAAAATGACATCTCTTAGACTATTTGCTAAAACTGTAAGTCAACCTCGTTTCTTAGGTAATGCACAGTATTGTGTATCAATATTAACAGAGTTTGTTAATAAAATTAAGGAAATAAACAATGATTAAAATAATAAAGGTGAACAACAATGTTCACCTTTTAACTTTTATAAATTTGCCATACTTATTCTTTTCACAATCTATACAGCTAATAATCAAATCCTAATTCTTATCAAACTGTTTATTGAAGTCTTTAATCTATTTAGCAAAACTGTACATTGTTCCATAATACTAAACATTATGATCTCCATTTCCTTGCTAAAACATATTCTTCAAGAAATAAATGTTTCTATACTTTTTCATATCATAAACAATGTCAACGCTGTTAATCCGCTAACAATACCTGCTATCAATGTAGTTACAATACTATTAACAATATAAATTCTTTTCTTAGATTTAAGTACTGGTGTATAAGACCATATACCAAAATATCTTGTACTGAATGGTTTACCACTTGATGGATCCTCTATATGATAAAACTCTGGGAAAGTTACATTATCACCAAAACCAAGTTCATCACGAAGGTATCTTGTTACAAAATATGCATTTTCATTAAGTTTATCCATTATTTGCCATGGTTGCCCTTTAAGTTGATACTCTTCCGGAATATCAATAACATGAACAACTTTAGTAAACCCATCAGTTGATCTCAGATTATTTGCAGTGAAGAAACTTTCCCTATCATTTTCTTCTTCCTTAATAACCTTTATAAATGCTTTTTGCATTAACTTATCTTTAGAAGATTGATGGTAATCATCTAAAAATGAATTCCACCAATCTTTTATATTTTCAAATAGTTTCATAATGTCTATCTTACATCATTTTTGCAGCCTCATCACCAGAAGCTTCAAGGTACATCTCATAAAGGCACTTATGTTTTGTTTTCATAATAGCCTCAAGAGTTTCTTTGCCCTTATACAAATAATTCTTAACTGTTGATTCATTCATATTAAGCTGATCTGCAATTTCTCTGATCTTCATATCATCAACCAACTTCATTCTAAGAACCTTTGCATAGTTTCCACCAAGTTTTTCAATTTCATTGATTGATGTATCGTACATCTTTACAATAAGATCATCAGCTGAATTCGCAACCAAATCACCTTTCTCTACTGTATACTGTGTTGAACTTGTAGACATTGCTGAACTTGAATTCAACATAGCTGAATCAAACATATCAGAAATATCATTACCAACGATATTTTCCTTATTACGCTTGTTAATCTCTCCAAGGCACAAGTTTCGACAAATAGTATAAAGCCATGTGCTGAACTTTGCCTTCTCAATATCATACTTATCACGAAATTCCCATGCACGTGTAAAAGTCTGAATAGCCATATCATCTGCCATATCCCAATCATGCATAAACTTAAATGCATGAGCTTTTACACCAAAATAGAAACGCTCCCAAAGTTTATTGAAATTATCATGTGTAGGATTATCAACAAACTTCTTTACAAGAATAATATCATCCTCAAGTTTCTTCTTACTCTTAGAAGACAGTTTCTTCAACTTTTCAATTTGCTTCTTGTCATTCTTGTTCAATGCAATAATAGAACTATTAATTGCATCATCATCAAGATTAAATATTTCATCAATTTCATCTTCTGTAATTCCTGCTGTCTTAAGAACATCAAGATTTACATCAACATCCATAGAATTATTGATAGTATAATTCTTTTCAGTATTTGTAACTGAATCAATAGCGTAATTGTCGTTGTTCATATATTCGTCATTAAACTGATTTTGCATTGCGATTACCATATTCTAAATTATTTTTTATATTATTAATTAATGAATTTGTCTACTTTTTTCCAAATATGTATTTCTCTATAAAAGGATTTACTATATTCAGTTGATAGTCTAATGAACACCACAGTGGTGTTTTTACTCTTTTATTTCTGAACACAAGAAATAAAAATTTCAATATTGTTGGATATTCTATATCTTCCATTCTTGATGGAAACATATAATAATATTCTGATATTAGTTTAATATTTATTTCTTGATTTCTCAAAATCTCAATATTTTTTAAAATATTTTCGATGTTCGAAAAGTCTTTATTTATGATCTCTAATGCCAGATATAACTGACATATTTTCTTAACAGGATTGTAATCTTCATTATAATTTAAATCATTATTATTAATGAACAAGTCATAAATATTCTCAAGATTTATAGCTTGTTTCATATTCTTTTCTTCATCTAAATGTTCCATAATTTTTTCATGAAACATTGGCGATTGAACCTTTACAATTCTGTTTATATTCTCAATATCTGTATGTTCATTAAATGTAAGAACGAATCCCTCCACATTTTTTGAATCTATCTTATCGTCCAACAAACTTAAAATTTGATACCATATCTTCTCTGTATCACATTTATTTTCCATCAGTGATAAAATGTATGCCTCATCAAAATAATTGTCATACAGGAGATTTATGCAACTAATATCAAGAAGCTCACTAATCTCTTTCAGACGACATTCAGGAAGAACACATCCAAACATATCATATCCAGATAGAAGAACTATATCATTCTTATATTCACCATTATATTTAATAATGTGATTATCTTTGTTTCTATCAAATATTTCGAAATTCAATATTTCTATATCTGATGGTATCTTATCTTCATTCTTATGAATAATGTTATATGCATTATTATACATATTATTCATAATGAGATCAAACTCATCAATGATATTTTTTGATGGTATATATGGTGCATTTGGACGCTTACCATACATCACCTTATTTTGATGCTTATAATATTGAAATGCAGAACCGTCAACTTTTTCAGTTATTTGACAATTACAACTCAATATTTCTTTAACAGGTAATCTCTTACTCTGTAAAAACTGATATAAATGTTGCATACAATATATTATTCTTATTACTTTACTTGTTTATTAACAATGCAAAGATACATCTTTTAAACAAAATAAAAAAGTATATAATTAAAAAGTCTATATTACTAACATCTTTTAACAAATATAGAGGATTGAAAATTTGGTATTTTTCAATCCTCTATATAATAATCATTATAAATTAAATTAATGTTGGTGTGTAACCACATTCTCTCTGTCTATTTCTTAAATATACTAAACCATCTTCTCTGCTCATTGTATTCTCAAATTTACAATATGTCTTTGTTTCTTCATTAAGTTTAAACCATTCTTGCTTACTATATTTAATAGGATGAATAAATTTATCATAATATCCATTCATCATCTTATTATATAATATATCTAATGGTTCTTTATTCAATTTCCATTTTGCTTGAATATCTCGCATCTTCTTAATATCATATTCAAGTCTATCATGAACTCCATATGTTCTCACTTGAATTGCAATCTGAGAAAAATCATATTCTGATGGAATATCTTTATCTATCAATAATGAATCTTCAAAAGAATGAATATAATTAGATTGTCTAAGTTTAAGTATCATTAATCTCTTATTCCATAAACCAAATATTAAATTATCATCGCATCCTAAAACTTGCTGTTCAAATTTAATAGGATTATCACCAGACAACTTATCTAATATATCAATATTTCTTTTTGAGAATACCATAAGTTCACCTCCAGCATATATATTAAATGCTGACCAGAAGCTTCCATATATTCTTCCTGTAAATATTTGTGAATCATCTTCTTGATATGCAAGGAATTCATTCATTAACGGAAGATTTATCCATGTTGAATTATTGGTTCTGATTAAATAATCATAATTTATATTTAATTTCTTTAATTCTCTAATAGCAAATATTGTTTTTGAATATGTATGATATAAAGCATCTTCATCCCGTGTATATTCTCTCTTTATATAAATCATGTGATTACTTTCATCTACATGTGTATCTTCACCTTCTTTAGCATCAGTATAAACCCAGAAATCAATATTCATATTATCATCTATATTTGTTTTCCATGTTTCCTGACATACTTTTTCAAGTTCATTATATACTGGTTTATCCATACACATAGATAAAACAATAAGTTTCTTGTAATTCTTAACTTTTCGTAATCTTGTGTTATAATCAACCTTAGGATGAATATATTGTTTAGGGAATGCTTTAACATCTACTGTATTACCAGGTGTATTAAATAACATCAAAGCCTGTGCCTTATCACAACTTTCATCAAAATTATTAAATGAGTTAACAGCTCTGTCAATTAAATCATCATAATTATCAAAACATTTTTTTGATGACCACATTTCAAGTTTCTTCCTGATGTCAGCACGAAGCCAGCTCAAATGATGCATTTTAACTTCATTCCATTTAAATACATGGTAATCTACTGTATATTGTTTAATCTTATGAATTTGACCATCTCTTCCGACTACGTTTTCTACACCTGAATATGGTCTTACAAAACGTCTAGTAGGATCAGAAGGTAAAAGGAAATCAGTACATTCAAATGAATGTCTATATTCTACTCTTGTAACAAAAGGTACATACATACCATCTTTAAACGGATATACTAAGAAATGTTTATAATCATGATAATAATTTATATACTGACAATATGTAATAGGATAATTATTATCGTCTATAATTTTACATGCGTTCTCAAACGCTTTCTTCGTATAATATTCATCTGAATCTATTACAATCGCATGTGTACAACCGTTATCCTGAGCATCTTGAATTAACATATTTCTTTTATCTGTTTCCTGTTCTCTTGCAGGTTTTGTTGTATCTAATTCAACTTCAACAATATTATCAACTAATTTATCTTCATCACGTAATCGAAAAATTTCCTGTAAATCAATTTCAGAAATTTTATCACCATGATAAGATAATCTCTACAATCCAATGGAAACATAATCAACAGAATCTCTAAGTTCAGAAATAATATTATAAAGATGTTCTGTTCCTTCAAATGCAATGATTAATAAACCTAATTTCTTTATGTTCTTATAATTTGTTCTCTACATTATTATTTTAACTGATTATGTTTAATTTGTACTATATATTATACTTATATATTATTATAAAGTTTATATTTAATTAAAAAAATTTATAATAAAAATGTAGACTTTTTTCACAAAAGTAAGTAAAATAATTACTGGTAATTTGAGAATCTAAGATATTTAAAGAAAATCTAATATTTAGTAATAATTATTAATATTATTTAGAATTTGTATAAATTATGTAATAAATAATATTGATTATCAATTAGTTATGAATTATTTTTAAGATTATTTAAAAATATTTTTTAAAAAATGTAGACTTTTTCTTGAAAGCTAAGTATAATAAATATGTTAGTATTTAAGGTTGAGATAGATATTATATATAATATATAAAAAATTTAATTTATAATTTTAATTAAATATTGATTTTTCTTTTGGTTCTTTTCTTTTTGATTAAATAATTAATTTTTCTTTGGTTCTTTCTTTTTTGAAGGTAGATCCTTTCAGAGAATAAATATAGTAAATATTCTTTTTTAATTTAATAATGAAATTTGGTTTTGATAAATCTATTAATGAAAAATTATCTTTTTTATATGAAACATTATTTGATGATTATGATGATATTGTTTCAGATGATAATTCATCGATAGAATCATTATATGATCCAGAAACATAGTTTAGTGAATTATTATAGGAATGGAAAAAATTTGGATTATTTAATGAACAATATGATTATAAACTTTATATTGAAATGTTAAAATAGACTTCAAAAATAAATGATAATAATGAAATATATATTTATGCATTAGCTTTATCATTTGATAATTAGGAAATATTTGATAAGTTTCTTAATTCATTTGAAAATTATACACTTAATTTCAACATTAAATATTTAGAATTAGATTTCACATTTCATAGAAAAATGAAACCAAAATTACATTTTTCTTTTAATAATATTCCTGATAATTTAAATATTACATCATTATAGGTATTTGGAGGTATAATAGATGATTTATCAGGATTAAATAAGGATAAATTATTAAGATTATCATTTAATAATTCTTATGTTAAAACTATAAATGGATTAGGTTCAAATTTACAAAAATTAACTTTTGTATATGATACTGATATTGAATCTGTAACTGATTGGTCTAATTTGAAAAATATGAATTTGTTATAGTTAGAAGTTGACTATAAAAGCTGGGAATTTATTGGAATAGAACATTTATTACATTTTAATAATATGCCAGAAGAAATAATAAATATACCAGAAGTTTTATTTATTAATCATGGTGCATTTGGTAAATTAAGATATTATAAGAATTACATAAAGAATATGTTTATTAATGATAATCCTTAGCTTAAACCAAAAATAAGAAATTTAATAATAAACAAATTAAGAG
>OIWM01002423.1_pt1 | contig 15583 bp, 14 predicted proteins | sample 1587451 | NCBI WGS metagenome assembly OIWM01 (sample SAMEA3888907, study PRJEB22519) | human gut metagenome | biome: human gut; feature: human-associated habitat; material: faeces | place: Denmark | collected 2011
ACCTATACGGAAATTTTTTCTTACCCACCTCTTGACTTTTTATAGTTAGTCTTTCCATAAAAAATTCAAAAATCCTTATACACTGGACGAATATTCGCAAAAATTAAATGAATGAAAAATATTGACAGTTTTAAGAAGAAATAGTATCATTATTGTTAACTGTTCGACAGAATATATATAAAAGAACAGAATTTGTTTTTTATGAAGGGAAAGAAAACTATGAAAATGACAAACTTCAGATGGAAGGTAGCGTGGCTGATCTTTGCTATCAGCTTTGTATCCTATATGGACCGCGTTAACCTTTCTGTTGCAACACCCGTAATCATGAAGGAATTTGGCTTTACTAAAATTGATATGGGCCTCATTCAATCCTTCTTCTTCGCTGGTTATGCTTTGATGCAGGTTCCCGGCGGTATGGTTGCCGAAAAATTCGGCCATCGCTTTACCGGTTCTATCGCCTGCGCCTGGTGGTCAATTTTTACTGCTTTAACTGCAGTAGCAAGCGGTAAGTACACCTTTGCAATTGTACGTTTGATGTTTGGCTTGGGCGAAGCACCGATTTATCCTGCGTTCGCTATGGCGGAACACAAATGGTTTAATAAAGACGAAAAGGGCAAGGCAAGCTCCTTTATTCTTAACGGCTGCTTCTTTGGTCCTGTAGTCGGTCCTGCTGTTGTAGTATGGCTGATGACAACCTTTGGCTGGCATCATGTATTCCTTAGCTTCGGTGTAGTCGGTCTGCTCTTGGCTTGGGCTTGGCATAAATATGTTACTGATGATCCGAAGGACAGTCCTTATGTTAATGAAGCAGAATTGGCTCACATCAACGAGGGCCGTGTGGAAGCAACCGGTGAAAAACAGATTGCTCCGTGGGGCAAGCTGCTGCGTTCTTCCCAATTCTGGGCTTTGGGCATTCAGTTCCTGATTACCGATTACATTATGTACGTATTCTTGGCATGGCTGCCGATGTACCTCATGGAGGTGCACAAATTCTCCTTAGCTAAAATGGGTATTTGGGCTGCTGCTCCCTGGATTTCTCTGATGGCTGTGGTTACTCTTTGCGGTCACTATTCCGATAAACTGCTGCGCAACGGCATGTCTCAGAACATGGTTAAGACTGCAACCGGTGCTGCTGGCATTCTGCTGTGTGCAGGTGCACTGTACATTTCCACCCGTACTGCTGATCCGATGATGAATGTTCTCTGGCTTTCCGTATCCTTAGGCTCTCTTGGTCTGACCATGAGTGCTTCCTGGTCCAGTGTAATCACCATGGGCGGCAAATTTGCAGGCTCTGTATCCGGTTGGATGAACTTCTGGGGCAATATCGGCGGCGTACTGGCTCCGACCGTTACTGCCTGGTTTGCAACCAACTATGGCTGGCAGGCTGCTTTGGCAGCAACTGCTGTAACCGGTATCTGCGGTGCCATTGCCTGGTTCTTTGTAAAGCCTGATAAAGCAATTGTATAATAAGAGATAAGCTATAACGCTTTTAAGACAGACACCTCGACATGCTTTAAGTATATCGGCGGTGTCTGTTTTTGATTATGCTATTTTCTTATACTGGACAAATAGCGCGATATGCTGTATAATATCCTAGAAGTTCATAACAGACAGTTCGTAACCATCCTGTCTATAAATAAAACTACGGGCGATGTACTGGCGCCGGCCGGTATTTTTTATGTATGCAAGGATTTCGTCTGTAGATGACGGAATCCTTTTATATTTTGTGGACTTTGCCCGCTCGTTATCGGGAGGAAAAAATGAAGGTTTTAGTATTATTAAGCGGTGGCGTAGACAGCTCAACCTGTCTGGCACTGGCAAAAGAAAAATACGGTGATAATGTTCTGGCCTTGTCGATGTCCTATGGTCAGAAGCATGCCAAGGAGCTTGCAGCAGCGCAGGCTATTGCCGATTATTATCATGTGGAGCTGCTGCATATGGATTTGTCGAAGATTTTTGCACACAGCAAATGCTCTCTGCTCCAGGGCTCGGAGGAAAGCGTTCCGCACGCATCTTATGCAGAGCAGCTGAAGGAAAGCAAGGGTGAGCCTGTCAGCACTTATGTACCGTTCCGTAATGGCTTGTTCCTGTCTGCTGCGGCAAGCATTGCCTTGGAATATGAATGCAATGAGATTTACTACGGGCCCCATGCCGATGATGCTGCAGGCAACGCTTATCCTGATTGCAGCGTCGAATTTAACGAGTCGATGAATTTGGCAGTATATCTGGGAAGCGGCCGCAAGGTGCGTTTGGTTGCTCCCTTTGTCGACAAAACAAAGAAGGATATAGTTGCCGAGGGCTTGCGTCTTGGCGTTCCCTATGAGCTGACCTGGAGCTGTTATGACGGCGGCGAAAAGCCTTGTCATAAGTGCGGTACCTGTATTGACCGTGAGGCTGCCTTTGCTGCCAACGGTGTTGTTGATCCCTTAGCAGAGGCTTGAAGGAGGTAAGGATAATGAAGAGTTTAAGTAACCAAAAATTAGTATTTTCCGCATTATGCATTGCTTTATATATTGTTGTGATGATTTGCACCCAAAGCTTTGCTTTTGGTCAGTATCAGATTCGTATTGCTACTGCGCTGTATGGCTTGAGCGCTATTTTCCCGTTTTTGATTTTACCGTTTGGCTTGGCAAACGTTGTCAGCAACACGGTGATGGGCGGTCTTGGTCTGCCGGATATTATCGGCGGGTTCATTGTGGGTATCGTAACGACCAGCATTATTGTGTTTGCTAAGCGTCGTGGCTGCGGCAACTGGATTATCTGGGCTGCGGTTACCTTTGTACCGGGACTTGGTGTTCCTGTATGGTTGAGTGTACTGCTGAATATTCCCTATCTGGTGCTGGCAAGCAGTCTGCTGATTGGTCAGTGCATCTGCGGTATTGCCAGTGTAATGCTGGTTACCGCATTGGAACGTGTGGGAGCAGGTAAACTGTTTGCATTTGATGGAGGTAAACAATAATGACAAGTGGCAGAAGTAAAGAAGAATTACAGGGTGTAAGCCTGTTAGGCCATAAAACTGCTTATAAAAGCGATTATGCGCCGGAGGTTCTGGAATCTTTCCCGAATAAGCATCCGCAAAACGATTACTGGGTTAAATTTAACTGCCCGGAATTTACCAGCCTGTGTCCGATGACAGGACAACCTGATTTTGCGACTATCTATATTTCCTATGTTCCGGACGAACGTCTGGTAGAAAGCAAATCTCTGAAGCTGTATCTCTTCAGCTTCCGTAATCACGGTGATTTCCATGAGGATTGCGTAAACATCATTATGAAGGATCTTATTAAGCTGATGGAGCCTAAATATATTGAGGTTTGGGGCAAATTCCTGCCGCGCGGCGGTCTGTCCATCGATCCGTATGCCAACTACGGCAAGCCGGGAACCGAATGGGAGCAGGCTGCGAAGAAGCGTCTCTTTATGCATGATATGTATCCAGAAACAGTTAATAACAGATAAAAATTTGGAGCTGCTGCACAATGCGGCGGCTCTTTTTTTTTGCGCTTTGTGAACAAATCAGCAGAAAAAAACTATTTTTAGACAGTTTAAGTTAGCGATAGCTAATCAAAGACTGATTTTAACAAAAATTTTTCGATAAACACTAATACAGCACTTTATTTCTTAATTAGAGTATGCTATAATGAGCTATAGACAAATAATTCACTTATTTGTATTGAATCTGTGGGACACGAAAAGTACCACGAGGGACAAAACACGTCAAGGGATGTAACTGGTTATGGATAGTATTATTAATCTGCAAAAGAAAATTGTACCGGAGCTGACTGATTTGCTCGTACAGCGTTACCAGATTTTGCGTCAGGTGAGTCACGAAGCGCCGATAGGCCGACGTGCGCTGGCTGCAAGACTGGGACTCAGCGAAAGAGTGCTGCGTGCTCAGGTTGATTTTCTCAAGAAAAGCGGCTTGCTGGATTTTTCTTCCAGCGGCATGAGCGTAACTGATGAGGGAGCGGATATTCTTAAGGAGCTGGCGGATTATGTACGCAAGCTGCAGGATATTTCGTTTTTGGAAAGCACTCTCAGTGATACGCTGAAGATTGGCAAGGTTGTCATTCTTCCCGGCGATTCCGATCAGGAGGATGTTGTCAAACGCGAAATCGGCCGTACTGCAGCGCATATTCTCAGCAAGCTGCTGAGTGATGGCAATAAGCATATAGTTGCTGTCAGCGGCGGTACTACTATGGCAGCGATGGCAGCTAATGTTTCCGGTTCCCAGCCTAATACGGTGGTTGTACCGGCTCGTGGCGGCTTGGGTGATAACGTGGAACTGCAGGCCAATACGATTGCAACTGTCCTGGCGCAAAAGCTCGGAGCATCCTACCGTCAGCTTTATGTTCCCGACTGTGTAAGCGAGGATATCTTAAACAGTATTCTTAAAGAGGATATCGGTGTACGTGCTGTCGTTGATATTATCAAGCAGGCGGATATTCTTGTCCACGGTGTAGGCCGTGCCAGTGTTATGGCAAGACACAGACGCTTAGGCAGCGAGGTAATTGCCAAGCTGGAGGCGGACGGTGCTGTAGGCGAGGCGTTCGGTCAGTATTGCGCTTTGGACGGCAGACAGGTTTATATGACCAATAATGCCGGCCTGATGCTGCAGGATTTGCAACACATCGGCACAATCATCGGTATTGCCGGAGGTAAATCGAAGGCTGCCGCAATTTTATCGGTTATTCGTGCTTCCAGACAGGATATTTTGATTACCGATGAGGCTGCAGCGCATGAGATTCTCAAAATGGCTAAAGAGCAATAAACAAGTGAAGCTCTTAAAGTATTAATTTGTTACTGAGCACATTTGTGCAAAATTTAGATTCTCTCAGAATTAAGGAGGAAATTATTATGACAAAAGTAGGTATTAATGGTTTTGGCCGTATCGGCCGCGAGGTTTTCCGTGTAGCATTCAACAATCCTGAAGTAGAGGTTGTTGCTGTCAACGATCCTGGCGACATCACCGCTTTGGCTCACCTGTTGAAATATGACTCTATCCATGGCACCTTCAATCATGAAGTCAGCATCGAAGGCAACTACATTATTGTTGACGATCGCAAAATCGAAGTATTTGCTTGCCTGGATCCTGCAAAGATTCCTTGGGGCGAAGCAGGTGCTGAAATTGTTGTAGAATCCACCGGCCGTTTCACCGAAGCTGCAAAGGCTGCAGCTCATCTGCATGACACTGTTAAAAAGGTTATCATCTCAGCTCCTGCAAAAGGCGAAGATATTACCATCGTTATGGGTGTTAACGAAGACAAATATGATCCTGCAAAACACAACATCATTTCCAACGCTTCCTGCACCACCAACTGCCTGGCTCCGTTCACCAAAGTATTGCTGAACAAATTCGGTATCGAAAGCGGTCTGATGACCACTGTTCACTCCTACACCAATGACCAGAGAATCCTGGACCTGCCGCATAAAGACCTGCGCCGTGCTCGCGCTGCTGCTTGCTCCATCATCCCGACTACTACCGGTGCTGCAAAAGCAGTTGCTCTGGTTCTGCCGGAACTGAAAGGCAAACTGAACGGCTTTGCAATGCGCGTTCCGACTCCGAACGTTTCCATCACCGACCTGACTGTACTGCTGCAAAAAGACACCACTGCCGAAGAAATCAACGCAGTGCTGAAGGAAGCTGCTGAAGGCGAACTCAAAGGCATCATGGGCTACAGCGACGAACCGCTGGTATCCCGCGATTACAACGGCTGCCCGCTGAGCTCCATTATCGACGGCCTGTCCACCATGATGGTTGGTCCTCGCATGGCTAAGGTTGTAAGCTGGTACGACAACGAATGGGGTTATTCCAACCGCGTAGTTGACCTGGCTGCTTATATTGCTAAAAAAGGTCTGTAATAAAGGAGATTCTTATCCGTGGATAAAAAAACTGTACGTGACTTAGACGTTGCCGGTAAAAAAGTACTGGTACGCGTAGATTTTAACGTTCCTCTGAATGATAAAGGTGAGATTACCGATGATACCCGCATCACCGCATCTCTGCCGACCATTCAATATTTGCTGGAGCAAAAGGCTGCCGTTATTTTAATGGCACATCTCGGCCGTCCTAAAGGACAGGTTAAACCGGAATTGTCTTTGGCTCCCGTAGCTAAGCATTTGGGTAAGCTGTTGGGCAAAAAGATTCTGTTTGCTCCGGACTGCGTAGGCGAAGCTGCACAGGCTGCTGCCAGCAAGCTGAAACCGGGCCACATCCTGCTGTTGGAAAACCTGCGTTTCCATAAGGAAGAAGAAAAGAACGACATGGAATTTGCCGAGAAACTGGCTTCTTTGGCAGACCTGTATGTCAATGACGGCTTCGGTGTATCTCACCGCGCACATGCTTCTGTAGAAGGCGTAACCCACTTCCTGCCTGCAGCTGCAGGCTTCCTGCTGGAAAAGGAAATCCAGTATGTAGGTCAGGCTGTAACCAATCCGCTGCATCCTTTCGTTGCTATTATCGGCGGTGCTAAGGTAAGCGACAAAATCGGCGTTATCAGCAACCTGCTCGATAAGGTTGATACCCTGCTTATCGGCGGCGGTATGGCTAACACCTTCCTGGCTGCACAGGGCTACAAAATGGGCAAGTCCCTGGTAGAAGAGGATAAGCTGGACCTGGCTAAAGAGCTTTTGGCTAAGGCTAAGAAAAATAAAGTAAATATGCTGCTGCCTACCGATTTGGTAATGGCTGCTGCATTTGCTCCCGACGCTGAGCATGTAACCGAAAAGGTGAAAAACCTGAACCAGGCTTACATGGCTCTGGATATCGGTGCGGAAACCAGCAAGGCTTATGCGGAAGCTCTGGCTGACGCTAAGATGATTGTCTGGAACGGACCGATGGGCGTTTTTGAAATGGACGCATTCTGCAAGGGTACCGAGGCTGTAGCGAAGGCTGTAGCTAAGAGCCGTGCTACCAGCATTGTCGGCGGTGGCGACAGCGTTGCTGCTATCGAAAAGCTGGGTCTGGCTAAACGCATTACCCACATTTCCACCGGTGGCGGTGCTTCTCTGGAATATCTGGAAGGCAAGGTACTGCCCGGCGTTGCTGCGCTTGATGACCTGCGCCGCAAAATGATTGCCGGCAACTGGAAAATGCACAAAACCGTAAGCGAGGCTGTAGAGCTTGCTGAGGATATTGTTATGGAAACTAACGGTACCTTGAACGAGGTTGTTATTTTCCCGCCGTTCACCGCACTGGAAACTGTTGCGGATGCTATCGATGGCAAGCACGTAGGCTACGGCGCACAGGATTTGCATTGGGAAGACAAGGGTGCCTTCACCGGCGCTGTTTCCGGTGCGATGATTGCCGATATCTGCGCTGAATATGTTCTCGTTGGTCACAGCGAACGCCGTACCATTTTCGGTGAGAACGAAAAAATTGTTGCCAGCAAGATTATTGCCGCTTACCGCAACGGCCTGAAGCCGATGCTGTGCGTTGGTGAAAATCTGGCTGAGCGTGAAGCAGGCAAAACTGCCCGCAAAATCAATATGCAGCTGAAGAGCGCTCTGCGTGTAATTTCTGCAGAGGATGCAGAAAACCTTGTTGTTGCTTATGAGCCTATCTGGGCTATCGGCAGCGGTAAGGCTGCTACTCCGGAGGATGCTTTGGAAGTATGCACTCTGATTCGTGAAAAAATAGGCAAAATCTTTACACCTGATATCGCCCGTAAGGTTCGTATTCTTTACGGCGGCAGTGTTAATGAAAAGAACGCTGCTTCCTTCAACCTCAGCGGTATTGACGGTGTGCTTGTTGGCGGTGCAAGCCTGAAGGCTGACACCTTTGCCGCAATCGTAAGAAGCTTTTAATAAGACCTCGGAGAAAGCACCTGTTGCTTTCTCCTTCGTCTTTAGGAATTTGATAATGAAAAAACCAGTTTTACTAATGATTCTAGATGGTTGGGGCATTGCTCCCGCAGACAAAACAAACGCTGCGGCGATGGCAAAAACTCCTAACCTGGACAGTTATTTTGCAAATTATCCTCATATAACCTTGGAAGCCAGCGGCAAGGCTGTCGGCCTGCCTGCAGGTCAGATCGGTAATTCCGAGGTAGGTCACCTGAATATCGGTGCCGGCCGCATTATCTACCAAAGCCTGACACGCATTGACAAGGCGATTGAGGATGGCGATTTGTATAAGAACAAAGAGTTCAGCAGGGTGATGGACGAAACGAAGCAGGCAGGCAAGGCGCTGCATCTTCTGGGACTGTTATCCGACGGCGGCGTACACAGCCACATTGAGCATCTTTTGGCACTTATCTGCATGGCTAAGGTTAAAGGCCTGACCAAGGTTTATGTGCATGCCTTCCTGGATGGACGTGATGTCGGTCCGAAAACAGCTTTGGAATATATCCATGAGCTGGAAGATGGCATGGCGCAGATTGGCGTAGGCAAGATTGCTACCGTCAGCGGACGCTATTACGCAATGGACCGCGACAAGCGCTGGGAGCGCGTGGAGCGTGCCTATAAAGCACTGGTGCTGGGCGATGGCGGCAAGGCTGCAAGCGCTGCTGCCGGCGTAGAAGCATCCTATGCCGCAGGTGTAACGGATGAGTTTGTTGAACCCTTCACTGTTGACGGCGTAGATGGCAAAATCACTGCCGGGGACGGTGTGATTTTCTTCAATTTCCGTCCTGACAGAGCACGTGAAATTACCCGTGCGCTGCATGATGAGGACTTCCCGTATTTTGCACGTCCCGAGGGCGCACGCCCTGTAAATTATGTGTGCATGACGCAGTATGATGCTACAATTACCGCACCGGTAGCCTTTCCTCAGGAGGAGATTAAGGATACCTTGGGTGAGGTGTTGGCACAGCATGGACTGCACCAGCTGCGCATTGCGGAAACCGAAAAATATGCGCATGTAACCTTCTTCTTCAACGGTGGTGTGGAAGCTCCGAATGCTAATGAGGAGCGTATTCTGATTCCTTCGCCGAAGGTTTCAACCTATGATTTGCAGCCGGAAATGAGCGCCGAAGAGGTTACGCAGGCACTATTGGCAGAGCTGGATAAGGATAAATTTGATGCGATTATCTTGAACTTTGCAAATCCGGATATGGTTGGTCATACCGGTGTGCTCAGCGCTGCGATTACCGCTATGGAAAAGGTTGATGACTGTGCCGGACGCATTGTACGCAAGGTGCTGTCCCTTGGCGGCAGTGTGTGCATTACCGCGGACCACGGCAATTTGGAGAAGATGGCCGAAAGCGACGGTTCTCCGAACACCGCGCATACCACTAACCCTGTACCGTTTATTTTAGTAAGCAAGGAGCAGCACAAGCTGCATAACGGCATTTTGGCCGATATTGCACCGACGCTGCTGCAGCTGCTTAATATTAAACAGCCTGCCGCTATGACAGGTAAAACTTTGATAGACTAATCATGAGGTGATAAGAAATGGCAATGATTACCGAAGTTTACGCTCGCGAGATTCTGGATTCCCGCGGCAATCCGACCGTAGAAGTTGAAGTATGCCTGGAAGACGGCGCTATGGGACGCGCTGCTGTTCCTTCTGGCGCATCTACCGGCGTACACGAAGCTGTAGAGCTGCGTGACGGCGACAAAGAGCGTTACCTGGGCAAGGGCGTTACCAAAGCAGTTGATAATGTTAACGACATTATTGCCGAAGCAATTATCGGCTTGGACGCAACCCGCCAAACCGAAATTGACGAGCTGCTGGTTCGCCTGGACGGCACTCCGAACAAGGGCCGCCTCGGCGCTAACGCTATCCTCGGCGTTTCCATGGCTGTAGCTAAGGCTGCCGCTGCTTCCGTAGGCCTGCCGCTGTACCTGTACTTAGGCGGTGTTGCTGCCAAAGAGCTGCCTGTTCCGATGATGAACATCTTAAACGGCGGCGAGCATGCAGACAACAACGTTGATATTCAGGAATTCATGATTATGCCGGTTGGTGCTAAATCCTTCAGCGAAGCACTGCGTATGAATGCTGAGATTTATCATAACCTGAAGGCACTGCTGAAGGAAAAAGGCCTGAGCACTGCTTTGGGTGATGAAGGCGGTTTTGCACCGAACCTGAAATGCAACGCAGATGCAATCGAGGTTATCCTCGAAGCAACCGAGCGAGCAGGCTACAAACCGGGTAAGGACATCGTTATGGCAATGGACGTTGCTTCTAGCGAATTCTATGTAGACGGCAAATACAAAATGACCGGCGAAGGCGTAGAAATGACCAGCGAAGAAATGGTAGATTATCTGGCAGGTCTGTGCGAGAAATATCCTATCATCTCCATCGAAGACGGTATGGCTGAAGATGACTGGGACGGCTGGAAGAAGCTCACCAAAAAGCTGGGCAAAAAAGTTCAGCTGGTTGGCGATGACCTGTTCGTTACCAACGAAGAGCGTCTGGTTCAGGGCATTGAAAAGGGCGTAGCAAACGCTATTCTGATTAAGGTAAATCAAATCGGTACCTTAACCGAAACATTCAATGCTATCGAAACCGCAAAACGCGCAGGCTACACCTGCATTATCTCTCACCGCAGCGGTGAAACCGAAGACACCACTCTGGCAGATATTGCTGTTGCTGTAAACGCTGGTCAGATTAAAACCGGTGCTCCGGCACGTACCGACCGTGTTGCCAAATACAACCAGCTGCTGCGTATCGAAGAGGATCTCGGCAAGGCTGCAAAATATAACGGCATGAAGGTTTTCTACAATATTAAATAAAATTTGACAAAGCAATACAATTGCGCTATAGTTAACTCGAAAAGAGATTGTGCAAATGTCATAGTTCGCACGCAAAAAGAAAAGCCCCGGGATTGCGCCTCGGGGTTTTTCATTTTAAGCTGACTGTGCGCTATTTTCGGTCTAACCATTTGCAAATATAATAGCTGATTATACCTGCCATATCAGAAAGAATAAGAGATTGAGCAAATTCTGCCATAATTTACCATTTTCCCGCTGGAAAGAGTCGCAGCAAATATAATATAAAATAATCTGTGAAAAAAATACTAGCTTTATAATTGGCTTTATGGTAAAATACTATGGTACAAAAATATGAGGAGGTAAGCTCTGTGATTGAAACTGTCTTGATGGTTCTTGAAGTTATCGTTTGCATAGCACTCATTGGCGCAGTTCTGCTGCAGTCCGGAAAAGGCGGCGGTATGGGCAGTACTTTCGGCGGCAGTGACGGTGCTTTTTTTGGCAAGGGCAATGATCTGGATACACTCATGGCGAAGGCCACGATTTACTTAGGTGTTGCATTTGCTGTTATTACATTGGCGCTGGCAAAAATCAACGCTTAAGGCTGACGGGGTTTCCTGTTTTCCGCACTCATCATGTTACCAAGAGTGCAACCGCACTCTTAAAATTTTAAATTTTTTTATAAAAAGAAAGGGGTTTGGGTCTTGAATTTCTTAATGATCTCCATTGTTGTCGGCCTCATTGCACTCGCAGTTGCACTGATGCTGAGCAGCGCAATCGGTAAGGCTCCTGCTGGTACAGCACGTATGCAGGAAATTGCCGGTTACATCCACGAGGGCGCTATGGCGTTCCTGTTCCGCGAATACAAAGCACTGTCTGCTTTCGTAATCGTTGTTGCTATCGTAATTTCTATGTTCTTATCTCCGCTTACTGCAGTATGCTTCGTTGCAGGTGCAGTATTCTCCGTATGTGCAGGCTACATCGGCATGACTGTTGCTACCAAAGCTAACGTTCGTACTGCTGCAGCTGCTCAACATGGCGGCATGCCGGAAGCTCTGAAAATTGCTTTCTCCGGCGGTGCTGTTATGGGTCTGGGCGTTGTTGGTCTGGGTATCGTTGGTGTTGCTGCTGCTTACATGCTGTTCGGCAACATTGATATCGTTACCGGCTTCGGTCTGGGCGCAAGCTCCATTGCATTGTTCGCTCGTGTTGGCGGCGGTATCTACACCAAAGCTGCTGACGTTGGCGCTGACCTGGTAGGTAAAGTAGAAGAAGGTCTGCCTGAAGATGACCCGCGTAACCCGGCTACCATCGCTGATAACGTAGGCGATAACGTAGGCGACGTTGCAGGCATGGGCGCTGACTTGTTCGAATCCTATGTAGGTGCTATCATCTCCGCTATTACTCTGGGTGCTGTTGCATATCCCGGCGGCGAAGGCATTATGTTCGTATTCGAGCTGGCTTTCGCTGGTATCATTGCTTCCCTGATCGGTGTATTCTATGCTCGCAGCAGCAAATCCACCAATCCGCAGGCTGCTCTGAACCATGGTACCTATGTTGGCGGCGTAATTGTAATTGCTGCTGCTTACTACCTGTCCACTTCCATCTTCGGTAACACTGCTGCATTCGTAGCTATTGCTTCCGGTCTGGTAGTTGGTCTGTTAATCGGTAAAATCACCGAAATCTACACCTCTGCTGATTATGCTTCCGTTAAGAAGATTGCTGAGCAATCCGAAACCGGTCCGGCAACCACCATCATCTCCGGTCTGGCTGTTGGCATGTATTCCACCTTCCTGCCGATGATCTTCATCTGCGTTGGTGTAATCCTGGCATTCTTCACCATGGGCGGTGCTAAAGATGCAGGCATGGGCCTGTTCGGTATCTCCCTGGCTGCAGTTGGTATGCTGTCCACCACCGGTCTGACCGTAGCAGTTGACGCTTATGGTCCTATCGCTGATAACGCCGGCGGTATCGCAGAAATGTCCGAGCTGCCTCCTGAAGTACGTGAAATCACCGATACCCTGGACTCCGTTGGTAACACCACCGCTGCTATTGGTAAAGGCTTCGCTATCGGTTCCGCTGCTCTGACTGCTCTGGCTCTGTTCTCTGCTTATGCACACACTGTAGGCCTGAAAGCAATCGACCTGCTGAACCCTGTAACCCTGATCGGTCTGTTTATCGGTGCAACCCTGCCGTTCGTATTCGGTGCTATGACCATGGAATCTGTTGGTAAAGCTGCTTACCAGATGATCGAGGAAGTTCGTCGTCAATTCCACGAAATCCCCGGCCTGCTGGAAGGCAAAGCTAAAGCTGACTACCAAAAATGCGTAGACATCTCCACTGCAGCTGCTCTGCACGAGATGATTATGCCTGGTGTTATCGCTATCGTTGCTCCTCTGCTGGTTGGCTTCCTGTTCGGTACTGAAGCTCTGGGCGGCCTGATTGGCGGCTCTCTGGCTTCCGGCGTACTGGTTGCAATCCTGATGGCTAACGCTGGCGGTGCATGGGATAACGCGAAGAAATTCGTAGAAGCTTCCGGCCGTAAACACACTCCGGTTCATGATGCAACCGTTGTAGGCGATACTGTAGGTGACCCGTTCAAAGATACTTCCGGACCTGCAATGAACATCCTGATCAAACTGATGACCATTGTATCCCTGGTATTTGCTCCTGTACTGGCAGCAAACGGCGGCATCCTGCTTGGCCTGTTCAAATAATTTTATAGCTAGTCTATAATCCACGCTGCTGCAGCATTAGCTGCAGCAGCTTTTTGTTGCGTCTATGCTGTAATACAGCTTTCTTTGTGAAAAGTGTACGTTTGTAGGCAAATGCTTTTTGCTTCACAATGTAAGTGTAACAGTAAAGCAAAATTCAAGTAAAATCAATAATAGATTAACAGAAAAAGACTTGCGCTAAATGTTGATGCATGGTATAATGCAACTATCAGCAAGAAAAAGATGTAGTTTTCTTACTGATTACTATTGCTTTATAAATCATTGCTATGGAAAAACCGGCAAAGGATGACAGAGGAAACAAGGCAACTCTTGAGCGGAATTTGCGGGAGACTCCGGAAGGTGATTTGTAAAAATATAATATTGGCAGTTTGATAATACTGCTACTTCCTGAGGAGGAAACAACAATGAAAAAATCCTTAGTACTCGCTATGGCTATGGCACTGGGCGTAACCGCTTCTGCTTATGCTGCAAATCCGTTCTCTGACGTACCTGCTGGCCACTGGGCTTATGACAGCATCAACAAACTGGCTGCTGCTGGTGTAATCGAAGGCTACGGCGACTCCACCTTCGGTGGCGACAAACTGATGACCCGTTATGAAATGGCTCAAATCGTTGCTAAAGCAATGGCAAAAGGCGCTAACGTTGACAAGCTGGCTGCTGAATTCGCTGACGAACTGGACACTCTGGGCGTTCGCGTTGCTGCTCTGGAGAAAAAAGCTGACAATGTAAAAATTACCGGTACCATTAAAGCTTCCTATGCTTCCTATGATGGAGACAAAGTGGCTAAAGATGGACAACAATCTGCTCAAAATACAAACCATGCTTCCCGTCTGCGTTCCGACCTGTGGGTAAAAGGTGACATCAATGATGACTGGACCTACAGCGCTATGTTCCGTAACCAACAATTCTTCTCTAATGACAAAGGCAATGCCGGCGAAGAAAATGTTGCTTTCCAACGTGCTTATGTAAATGGCCGTGTTGCTGGTCTGGCTGTTCAAGCGGGCCGTTACAACAAAACCGATATCACCGGTGGTAACATCCATGATACCCGTATGGACGGCGTACAAGTTTCTTATGGCAAAGACGTTAAACTGACTGCTGGTTATGGCAAAGCTACCGATGCTAACGCTGTTGCTGACAATGATGTTGCATATGCAGAGCTGACTGCTAAAATCGGTGCTGTTGATGCTAACGCTGGTTATTACAAATTTAAAAACCTGGAAAAAGCTGCTGATGACGATGCAATCTGGACTGTAGGCTTGGGCTTTGACCTGGCTAAAGACCTGAAGCTGACCGGTACTTATCTGAGAAGCGATGTTGATGCTGTAACTGTTGACAATGTTAAATACAACGATGTTGACAAAGATGGTTATGTAGTTGCTATGGCATACAAAGGTGCTAAAGCTGCTAAAGCTGGTTCTTGGGGCCTGAACGCTTCCTACTATGATCAAGGTGCAGGCACCGTTGTTGCTCACACCATGGATGGTATCTACTTCGATGAAGGCTTCAAAGGCTACAGCGTAGGTGCTAACTATGCACTGGCTAAAAACATCGTAGCAGGCGTAACCTACTATGATCTGGAATCCAAAGAAGCAAAAGGCACTCCGGACGCTCAAACTCTGTGGAGCCAAGTAGTATTCAGCTTCTAATCTGACTTTACGTCAAACCGCTGAAAAGCAAAAAATCGCATATGCATAAATTAAAAGAGGACGGTGCGCACCGTCCTCTTTTTGCATACGCAAGATAGCTTTTGACTTTTTTGCTGAAATACAGTACTATGTAAGTAGGATAGTGTGTTTAGAAAGGTTGGTGTCTTATGAGTCAACAAAAATATATTTCTGACGAGCAGGTTGTAAAACGTGCTAATTGTGCCGTAAAAATTGCATTAGAAAAGAAACGTGCTATGGATGTGCCTATTTTTACATATGATAGGGAAACGCAGAGTATTTGTGTAATTGGCAGTGATGGTAGCAAAACTCAGGTATGTGGGAGATATAATCATGGACGCTACAGCGAAAGAGTCAAATAAAAAGCCGGAGATAATCGTTTTTGCTGGACCAAACGGTTCCGGTAAGAGTACTTTTACAGATTTATTAAAACCACCTGTTGACTATATTAATGCTGATGAAATCAAGAAAAATTTAAAAGGCTCATTGTATAATGAAATTGCACACCTGAAAAATTGAATAAAAAATAGT
>OIWM01002427.1_pt1 | contig 15554 bp, 13 predicted proteins | sample 1587451 | NCBI WGS metagenome assembly OIWM01 (sample SAMEA3888907, study PRJEB22519) | human gut metagenome | biome: human gut; feature: human-associated habitat; material: faeces | place: Denmark | collected 2011
GCATTGTGGATCAGATAATAGCTCATCTCCTCTAAGGAATATATATTTAAGGAAGCACTCTCTATATCATATGGTTTTTTGGCTAAAGCATGACTACAAAATAGTAATTGTCCCATCGGCTTCCTCCTCTAAAATTCCATCGTATACTTCCACACCTTTTCACTGGATGGAAATAACTCTCCAAATCCAAGGTCCTCTATCTCAATCTCCGCTTTTGTATCTCCTAACAGATGTACCGTGATCCTGATCCTTGTGGTCCGTGCCGGTCTTTTAGGCAGATCCGCAAGCTCTAAACTCTCTATTTTTGCCTCCCTGCCATATGGATGCTGTAACCACAGTTCCACGGTATCCGTACCATCTAAGATTACTTCACAGCTATGCTCCTTTAAATACCAGTTCTCTCCGGCAGTTACAAGCGAATAGAATTCCAACTCCTGCTTCTTTCTTACCTTCAGACTGATGTTCATCTTGAACTCACTGTCTCCTAAATACACATATTCCCGCTCTGTCTCTTTTTTTTGAAATGCCACAAAACAGGCACCTAAAGAATAGAGATTTTTTCCTAAAAATGCTCTTCTTCCACGGCAGATATATTTTAATGACTCCTGCATCCATCCGCCGTCAAACATACTTCCGACAAAATAAACCGTCGAAACCAAGCGGTTCTCAAATGCCTGCTGTGCCATGCTTAAAAATGCTGTATCTTTGTCATCCCCCAGCATGCCCAGCCGCTTTTCTTCTATCGTAACCACACATGGTTTCGTCCGTTTTTCTTTTTCTAAACCATAATATACCATTCCGTCACTGCTGCCATCAAATAATCCTGCCTGATGGTTCTGCAGTTTTTCCTCCTGATTGCAGTGATAAAAACAAAAGCACTCTTTATAATCCACAACCTCAAACTGTTCTTCGGACAATTCTAATTCCTGCCGCACCCGGTCTAACAGGCGGACACATTCTTCCGTGACGGTCTGCACCGCAAAGACCAGACGTTCTAGTTTCCGTTCCCTGTCGAGTTTATTCGGGATGGATAAGATTTTTTTTATAAATAAAAGGAACAGATCCTCCGCCGGATACTCTCTGCCCTCTACCGTTATCCTGTTTTTATTTAGTGCCTGCCGGAACAGATTCTCTGCTTTCGTTCCCTGTCCTGCCTCTGCTAAACGCTCTGCATCTTTACCGTAAACCCATTGTCCGATACCATGGCGTTTTGCAACCACCAGTGGCAGACTGTATTCAGAGCTTCCTGCTACAAAACTGACCGTTGCAGGACGTTCCATACCCGGATGAAAGTAACTGAGCATTGCCGACTCTTCTTTCAGATCAATACCAATATATAATTTGTCCAAAAGTCTCTCACTCATAACTTTCTCCTTTATAGAACCTCAAAGAGTCTCTTACAGAGCTGTTGCTGCTCTTCGTATTCTATCATCATTTCTTTTGTCTTTTTGATATCCTCTTCGAGAATGGTCTGTGTGATCAGCTGATTTAAAAGCGTATACCGACTCTTGTCCTGTTCTTCACATACCATGCTTCCCGTAATCTGATTGCTTTCTAATATCTGTTCTTTTTCTTCCCGCATCTGACTGACGTAATATTGGATATTTTCACCAAAAAACAGTAAGAAATCACTGATAAAAATCCCACCATAGGCTTCTTTCATTTCCATGGTACGGTATTCATCATGTTCCCCGCTCCGATAGTGCAAAAAGACACGGTTTCCTCTCCGATTCTGATACTCTATAAATACCTTATCATAAAAACCATATTTTTGCTGTAAAAAGACAGGAAATCTTCGATAAAACGAAAAATAAATCTTTTCTGCCGTAAAATCTGCCAGATAGGTATCTAACAGTTCCATGTATTCTTCCTGCTTATCTTTATGGGATGCAAGATATTTTAAAATTGCCAAACGGCACACCGGTATCTGTTTTTCTTCCGGTCGTTCCACCAGATGCCTGAAGAATCGTTCACTGATCACCATATGTTCTACAAAGTATGCCTGCGAAAAATAGTTCAGATAGGCATCTTTTATGATCTCTTTTCCACCATTTCTACAATAGCTTTCAAAAATTTCTTCCGTATATTCCATATACTCCGTAGAATACAGCAGCTGGATCAAAATATGTTCTTCTAAACCATAAGTCTCAATCCCAAACTGTTTTGCTGCCTGCCAGATCTCTCCTAGCCGTTTTGTCGAACCATCATAATTCTCACACAGATATTTCAGGATAGCTTCGTCATATTTTCCACCAAAAAAGGCTTCTGCACAAAGATATACCAGGAATTCTTCGTCTGCATACTCCTCTTTTCCTGCCATGCTTCCGGCAACTGCGGCTAACCGCACGGCATCAATTTCTTCAATACCATATCGCTGCAGCCATGCATATGCCTCCCGATAAGCATGTCTGTCGACTAAAAGCTCTACCATATATTTTCTCGCACTCTGATTCAGCATTGACGGATTGATCCGTTTTAAATACTCCCTGATATCTAAATTTACCTGATTGACCTGATGCAGCCTTATGATCTCCGGGAACAGATAGGTTCTGTATTCTTCACTGACCGAATCCATGCGTAAGAATCTGCGCAGAAGTTCTAACTCCTTTTCATCTAATTCCTCATGGAATGGTTTTTTGTCTAACTGATAAATAAAAAACGATTCACACTCTGGTGCCTGCTCCATGCATTTTTTTATAAATCTGCCGGGACGCATCAATTTTTCTAACTGATACTCCATACCGGAGGCATAACGGTTTCCTTTCCGGTCCTCTAAAAGAATGACATAATCGGAAGAATAGATGGGAAAATATGCAGTTCCGTTCTGGATCGATACCGAAAAGCCATCTTTTAACTGTCTGTGCACTACATAAAGACGAACGGCGTCTTTATCAAAGCAAGTCAGCTTATGATAAAACAACAACTGCCCTAATGCCTTTGCCGTCTCGTTTTGTATCATATTTTCCGTTAAAAATGTATCATAGATAACCGCAAGATTATCATCCATATGCCGCTCTAAGATCTGTTCTAAGGCAAAACGCTCCATGGTTCTTTCATAACTTGCGTAGACAGACGGCTGACTTTCTTTATTTGCAATAATATTGACATAGAGTGCCGCTTTTTGTGCATACGGAAGACTGCTGTGATAACGGAAATACATCTGTACCATCTTAGGTACCTGACGCACTTCCCTTGCATCCATCGAATAGACAAAGGCTTCATATAAACCTGCTAAACGCAGATCTGCGGTAATTCCCTCTTCATACCAGTGATGATATAGCGTATCGTATTTCTGTCCCTTGATCAGATAGGCACAGATCACGGTCAGCAGTTCCTCTTGCGGATAGATCTCATAGCAGCCGCAAAGAATCTTATAGACCCGCTCCTCATAGGTACGCAGATCTCCTGCTAAATGGGTCACCTGTATGGCAAGCTCTTTTGTGATTGCATGCTTCCTGCATGCCCAGAGCAGCAGACGGCATTCCAACTCGCCCATCTCCGTCATAATATACGGTTCTTTTTCAAGCAGCAGATATGCCTCTAAATAAAAATACGGACTGGTGCATCCGCCCATGACCTGTTCTCTTATGGCATAGTATTTTAATGCTGCATTCTTTGCATAATCTCCCCGTAAAAATAATAAGATCCACACCAGACGCATATCTTTGTTATGCACCCTGCAGATGTCTTCCACGTTCTTTAACACCTTATCTGCATAACTGTCCTCGCGGATCAAAAGGGTGGTCAGATAGAGGTAATATGCCCACGCTACGCTCTTTGTGTCCGTGATCGTTTTCTTCTTTTCATCTAATATCCACTCGGCTTCCTGTCTCTGCCGGTTGATAAGTAGCACCTGTGCCTTCATCAGGCCATACCAATGTTCACTCGGAAAAGCAGCAATGAAATGGTCGAGGATTTCATTCGATCCCATTACCCACTCTCCTAATGTCATCTGTTTTAACCGGAAACGGATATAGCTTTCCGTCAGTCTGCACTTCATTTTGGAAAGTTCCGTATGTTCTTCCCGCTTTTCCGGCACAGCTTCCCTCTGTTCTTTCTGATATACACAGACTGTATGCTCCAGTGTCTGATAAGGGCTTTTTAACGTCAGCTTTCCATAGTTTTTTCCTGCATGAAGCTTTTCTTTTTCAATCAGATACTCCACCTGAAGCATACTCCCGATAAAGTCAGCGGTTGTCATCTGCTTTTTCACAGGATGTAAAAAGGAGGCATCACTTGTAATCTCAAGTTCTAAATATCCCCACTCTCTTTTTCTTAAAACAAGTGTCTCTTTTCTGCTCTGTGTTATATCACAATACTCTTTGCTCTTTTCATCCATGGTCAGTAAGACTGTTTCCTTCTGTTTGCATGCGATCAGAAACTCCTCCATATCCTGCATGCCTGCTCCCGGACGGCAAAGTCCCTCGTAGAGCATTCTTTCACGAACTTCCTCTTCTTTTATCAGATTTACAAACATTGGGGATGTAAAGATCTCATAGGCTTCATTTTTGTCTTTTGCCGCTAATTTTGCAAATTCATAAATAGAACGGATCGTTCCGATGGAAGTCTTTGGATATAATTTGGAAATATTTACAACAAAAGAAAGGTTATATTCATTCTGGTTACAGATTATGTAAAACTCACCCTTTTGAATATTCCCTTCCATCAGACCTTCACTATGAAATTCAAATTGAATATGAACCTCTTCTCCCTCAAACTGCGGATTCATACACTCCATCCGTACATCGGAGGTATAGATCACACCACGCAGAGGAAGCCCGTTACCGCTTCTTATCGTAAAGCTTCCTTTATAGTTCTGCCCCTCTACTACTTTTAATTCCAGCCGGTCTGTTGAGAGCAGCAATTCCGGTTTCTCATATTCAAATTTACCATTTGCCAGATTATAAATCCGTCTACGCAAAATGTCACCTGCTTATCTGGTTTTTATTGCTTTTTCGCACAAGTCGATTATAATAGATTATAAACTATTTCACAGGTTCGTGCAACTGCTCTTTCTGCACCCTGTCAGCATTTGGAGGTATATCATATGTTACAGCATCAGGATCATTTTCATGGAAGTGATTTAGAAAAAATAGAAAAAATTTACGGCATCAAAAAAGAAGAGATCATCAGCTTCAGTGCCAACGTCAATCCGCTTGGGATCTCCCCTCTTTTACGCAGGACTCTGACCGAACATATCGATGCCATTACCGCCTATCCGGACAGAGAATACACTTCTTTAAGACAGTGTATCGCCGGCTATTGCGGCTCTGAGGCAGAACATGTCATTGTCGGTAACGGTTCTACAGAGCTGATCTCTCTTTTTATCCAGATCGAACATCCGAAAAAAGCGATGATCATCGGTCCTACTTATTCCGAATATGAGCGTGAGATTTCTTTAGGCGGTGGTACCACCCTGTACTATCCGCTGCGTGAAGACAATGACTTTCATTTAAACGTTGCGGACTTTACCGCACACCTCAATGAAAATATTGATCTTTTGGTACTCTGCAATCCGAATAACCCGACTTCTACTGCGATCACCAGAAAAGACATGCGTCTGATCTTAGATGTCTGCAAACAGCATGATATTTTTGTGATGGTAGATGAAACCTATGTGGAATTTGCCGAAAATATGGACGAGATCACTGCTGTTCCACTGACAAACTTTTACAACAATATCATTATATTAAGAGGAACTTCTAAATTCTTTGCAGCTCCGGGACTCCGTCTGGGCTATGCCATTACCGGAAATCCGGATCTGATCAAAGCTATTAATACACGAAAAAATCCGTGGACGATCAATTCCCTTGCCGTAATTGCCGGAGAATTGATGTTTACCGACACCGATTATATTGAAAAAACGAAATCCCTGATCTCAAAAGAGCGTTCAAGGATCTATGAAGCATTTGCTTCCCACCCGGATTTCAAAGCCTATGTACCAAAGGCAAACTTTATGTTACTCCGCCTGCTTCGGGAGGATATGAATGCTGATGAAATGTTCGACCGCACGATCCGGGAACGTATGATGATCCGCAACTGCTCTACGTTTCCATTCTTAGACAATAAATATATCCGTTTCTGTTTTATGGAACCGGAGGACAATACCCGTCTAATGGAATGTCTGATGAGAAAATAATAAAAACTTTGCTTTTTGAATATTTTTTGACAAATATTCCCATTTGCATTATTGTATTATTTGACTAATACATATATCAGAAACGAGGTGGGTGTATGCCATGGAATCTCAGTTCCGACCGTCCGATTTTTTACAGATCGTAGAACGCATTGAAATGGATATCATTTCGGGTGTTTATCAGCCCGGACAACGGCTCCCTGCTGTCAGAGAGCTTGCCTCCTGTGCAGCCGTCAATCCGAACACTATGCAAAGAGCCCTTTCCGAACTTGAAAGAATCGGCTTAGTCTACAGTCAGCGGACGAGCGGACGTTTTATCACGGAGGATACTGCTATGATCGAAGGATTAAAACAACAGATTGCCGAAGAAAAGATCCATGATTTTTTTGAAGCTATGAAACATCTTGGAATTTCCAAAGAGGAAACACTCCAACTGATCCAACAACACACTACCATTTAAGGGAGAAGGAAAAAATGAGTTTAGTTACATGTAAAGACCTGAGTAAAACTTATGGTTCTACAACTGCTCTTTCCCATATCAATTTGGATATTGAGGAAGGACACATTATCGGACTGTTAGGCCCGAACGGAAGTGGCAAGACCACTCTGATCAAAATTTTAAACGGTTTACTGACTCCGTCAGCCGGTGAAGTCTATATCAAGGATGCCCCGGTGGGTACGGAATCCAAAAAGGTGATCTCCTATCTGCCTGACCACACCTATCTTGGCGGCGGTATGCGGGTGAATGAGATCATTGACTTTTTTAAAGATTTTTATGAGGATTTTGAGCCGGAACGTGCTTATGATATGTTAGAAAAGCTGCAGATCGATCCAAAGCAGAAATTAAAAACGATGTCTAAAGGTACCAAGGAAAAGGTTCAGCTCATTTTAGTGATGTCACGCCGTGCAGACCTCTATATCTTAGATGAACCGATTGCCGGAGTAGACCCTGCTGCAAGAGATTATATTTTAAATACTATCATCACAAACTATGATGAGCATGCAAGTATTCTGATCTCCACACACCTGATCGCCGATATTGAAAATATTTTAGATCAGGTTATCTTTATTAAAAACGGACAAATTGTAAAGGACGCTTCCGTTGAATCCATTCGCGAAGAGGAAGGCATGTCCATTGACGCACTGTTCAGGGAGGTATTCAGATGTTAGGAAAATTAATGAAACATGAATTTAAAACAACTTCAAAGGTCATCCTGCCACTCTATCTGATTCTTGTGGTTTTGACCATTTTTGCAAGAATATTTGCACAGTCACTTTTTACGGCAGAGAATTCTAACATCGACTCCATCGGCTTTGGACTCTTTGGCGGACTGAGTGTAATCCTCTACATCTTAGGATTGTTTGCTGTCAGCATTGCATCCTTTATCTATCTGTTGGTACGTTTTTATAAGAACCTGTTTGGTGATGAAGGCTATCTGATGCATACACTTCCGGTAACTTCCTGGGAGCTGTTAAGCAGTAAGCTGCTCGTCGCATTTATCTGGAACCTTGTGGAATCGCTGTTGATTGCTTTCAGTATCTTTTGTATTTTTGCAAATCACTATGTCTTTGATGCAATAAGCAATTACTTTGCATCTTTTGGCGGTTTTGATGGAATGGTCTATTACTATACCGGCATGCATACAGGTACTTTCTGGCTTTCCCTGATCGCCTTTATACTGGTTTCCTCGTTTTACGGTCTCCTGCTTCCATATGCAAGTATCTGTATCGGACAGCTTTGGCAGAAACATCGGTTAGCCGGCTCTTTTTTAACTTATTTTCTGATCAATATCCTAACCCAGATCATCCGCACTATTTATGTCGGACTGACCGGAAATGAAGATGCGATCACACATGCACAGAATTATATTCCGACAGCAACCTATGGCTTTATTATGGTATTAAATCTGGTGCTTAGTATTGTCTTTTTCTTCCTGTGTGGGTATATTATGAAGAAGAAGGTGAATCTGGAGTAAGGGCAGACCTTCAAGATATTCAAGACCTTCAGAAATTATGAAATAGTATTTGGAAAATCCGTCGTATTTATATTTATATATGGATATGGCGGATTTTTTTGAATACTTTAGATTTACTCTTAGATTGTTAATAAAATAACACTTGAATTTTGACTTACTGATATTGTCTTGATTTTTAGACAATACTGACATTTTGAACAAAAAACTTTTTTACATTTTTCCAAGGAATTCCTCTATGGAATCTGCTTTTGCTGCTGCCTTATGCCATCTGCTTAAAATCTCAGAATTCCTTTCGCTTAAGATTTTTTCTTTGATCTCATCCGGAACTGTACCTATTATATCCTGTCACTGTGAAAATGACAAGAAAAAGAAGCCGATATCTTATTGTTTTCTAATAAAAATATCGGCTTCCTTGTAAATATCACTATATCGATATGAACTCTCTTAATGTTCACTTCGTTGTACTTCTGACAGTCTTATTTCCGGCTCAGGTACTCATCAATGCCCTTTGCAGCAGCTTTTCCTGCTCCCATGGCAAGGATTACGGTTGCGGCTCCGGTTACAGCATCTCCACCGGCATATACACCCTCTTTGGTGGTCTTACCGTTGTTTTCATCTGCAACGATACACTGCCATTTGTTTACATCTAATCCCTCTGTTGTAGAAGAGATCAATGGGTTTGGTGAAGTACCAAGTGACATGATCACCGTATCTAATTCTAAATCAAATTCAGAACCTTTGATCTCTACCGGTCTTCTTCTACCGGAAGCATCCGGTTCTCCTAATTCCATCTTCACACAGGTCATGCCTTTTACCCAGCCATTTTCATCCACTAAGATTTCCTTTGGATTTGTCAGCAGATCAAAAATGATGCCCTCTTCTTTTGCATGATGTACTTCTTCGACTCTGGCAGGAAGCTCTTCTTCACTTCTGCGGTATACGATATGTACCTCTGCGCCAAGTCTTAATGCAGTTCTTGCAGCATCCATCGCAACATTACCGCCACCGACTACGGCAACCTTTTTGCCTTTCATGATCGGTGTATCATACTCATCTTTGAAAGCCTTCATCAGGTTATTTCTCGTTAAAAATTCATTTGCGGAAAAGACACCGTTTGCCTGCTCGCCAGGAATACCCATGAATTTCGGAAGTCCTGCACCGGAACCGATAAATACAGCTTCAAAACCTTCTTCGTCCATCAGTTCATCGATCGTTGTAGACTTACCGATCACGACATTGGTCTCAATCTTAACGCCAAGTGATTTGACATTTTCAATCTCTTTTGCCACAACTGCACTCTTTGGCAGACGGAATTCAGGGATACCATAGATCAGAACACCACCTGCTTCGTGAAGTGCTTCAAAGATTGTTACATCATATCCCATCTTTGCAAGGTCACCGGCACAGGTCAGTCCGGCAGGACCGGAACCAATCACTGCTACCTTGTGGTTTTTCTTTTCTTTTGCCGGCTCAGGTTTTACATTATTTTCTCTTGCCCAGTCAGCTACAAAACGCTCTAATTTTCCAATGGAAATCGGCTCACCCTTGATGCCACGGATACATCTTCCCTCACACTGGCTCTCCTGCGGACATACACGGCCACAGACTGCCGGAAGTGCGGAGGATTCACTGATCACTTTGTAAGCCTCTTCAAATTTTCCTTCTTTTACTTCTGCAATAAATCCCGGAATATTAATGGATACCGGACAGCCTTCGATACATTTTGCATTCTTACAGCCGATGCAGCGGGAAGCCTCTTCTACAGCCTCGTCCTTGTTATATCCTAAACATACTTCGTCAAAGTTGGTTGCTCTTACCTTTGGTTCCTGCTCTCTGACAGGTACTTTATTTAATACATCCATTATTGGTCACCTCCACAATGTCCGCATCCGCCATGATGTGTATCGCCTTCCTGTAATTTCAGCATGGCTCTTCCTTCTTCCGTCTTATACATCTGCTGTCTCTTCATTGCCTGGTCAAAATCTACCAGATGTCCGTCGAACTCCGGTCCGTCTACACATGCAAACTTCACTTCATCGCCAACAGTCAGACGGCAGGCACCACACATACCGGTTCCGTCCACCATGATAGGGTTCATGGAAACAATGGTTGGAATCTCTAATTTCTTTGTTAAAAGACAGACAAACTTCATCATGATCATCGGTCCGATCGCAACACAGACATCATAAGTATTGCCGTCTTTTACTAAATCTTCAATTACGGTCGTAACCATTCCGGAACGTCCGTAACTTCCATCATCCGTTGTTACATAGAGATTTCCGGCAACTGCCTCCATCTCTTTTTCTAAAATCAACATATCTTTGGTCTTAGAACCAACGATCACGTCTACATCTATTCCATTTTCGTGCATCCACTTCACCTGTGGATAAACCGGTGCTGCTCCTACACCACCAGCCACGAATAAAATCTTTTTCTTCTTTAAATCTTCGATCTCTTCTGAACAGAACTCAGAAGCACATCCGAGCGGTCCTACGAAATCGCGGAAAGAATCTCCAACCTCTAATCCGGTCATACGCTGCGTAGAAGCTCCAACCACCTGGAATACAATGGTAATTGTTCCTGCTTCCCTGTCATAATCGCAGATTGTCAGCGGGATACGCTCGCCTTCTTCGTCTATTTTTACAATTATAAACTGTCCCGGCATACAGGTCTTTGCCACTCTTTCGGCTTTGACATCCATAAGAAAAATCTTATCTGCCAGTTGTTCCTTTTTTACTATTGGATACATCGTTATCCTCCCATCTCATTGTTTTTGCTGCTCGCTAAGCATACCTACCTGTTAATGATACTAAATTTTCAATTATTTCGCAATATCTCTGCAAAAAAAGTCTAAAAACATCCTATATACTCTGATTTTTTAGTCAAAAACACCATTCGCTTTTAACTCTGCATAATCCATCCCCAGTTGTTCTATCACTTCTTTGGTATGATAGCCGGTCGGATAACCGGCAAACTTATATTCACATGGACATTCACTCAGTTTGACTGCCGTTGCAAGCTGTTTGACACTTACGTCTTCATGAAGCGGCAGTTTTACATCCACTACCATTTCACGTTCTTTTACCTGCTCATCCTCTAAAAGTGCTTCTTTTAAATTCAAAACCGGCTGTACGCAGGCATCATAATGAGAGAATACTTCTACCCATTCATCTCTTGTCTTTGTCTTTAAAATGCCACGGATCTCTGCTTTTACTTCATCGATATTTGGCGGATATACCGTTCCTTCTATTAAGTCCTCACGTCCGATCGCCGTGCAGAATCTGCTCCAGAACTGCGGTTCTAAGGAACCGACGCTTAGATATTCACCGTCTTTTGTCTCATAAAAATCATAGATGCAGCCACCATTGAGACGTTCTCCCTCACGCTTGGGTTCTTTCCCGGAAACTAAAAATCCGGTACCGTCTAAGCTGTTAAACGGCACACAGCCGTCCATCATTGCCACATCTATGTATTGTCCTTTTCCTGTATTTTTCCGATAATTGACCGCTGCTAAAATACCGATCACGGAATTCATAGAACCGACTGCAATATCTGCAATCTGAAAATTCATCAGGGAAGGTCCTGATTCCCTGCGCCCTGCCTGTGAAATAATGCCGCTTCTTGACATATAGTTGATATCATGTCCTGCCGCATCTCGCAGTGGTCCTGTCTGTCCGTATCCGGTCAGTGAGCAGTAGATCAGTTTCGGATTGACTGCTTTTAAATCCTCGTAGCCGAGTCCTAATTTTTCCATAACACCGGGGCGAAACTGCTCTAGCACAATGTCATATTCTTTGACAACCGCCTTTCCCTCCCCGGTTTTTAAGTTCAAAAACATGGTCTTTTTATTTCTTCCAAGCCATGCCTGTGATGCAGACACTCCGGTATTCCCGATAAACGGCGGATAGTCCAATACGATATCCGGTCTGCTCGCAGAGCTGATCTTCAACACCTCTGCCCCCATATCCGCTAACATCAATGTTGCATATGGTCCCGGTAATAAGGTAGAAAAATCCAAAATTTTCAAATCATCCAGTGAACCCATTGTTTATTCCCTCTCGTTCTCTTTTCTAATTACCACATTCAATACTGATCCGGTTAAATGTTTCTAAGATGTCATCGACTTTCATCTTTACTTTTTCTTCGCCTGCCTTATCGATAATGGCATTTCCCTGATGCATCATGATCAGGCGGTCTCCATATTCTACGGCATAACGCAGATTGTGTGTGACCATGATCGTCGTCACTTTTTTCTCTTTTACAATCTTATCGGTCAACTCCATGATGATCTCTGCGGTCTTTGGATCAAGTGCCGCTGTATGCTCATCTAAGATCAGAAATTCAATCGGGTTCATGGTTGCCATCAAAAGGGCAAGGGTCTGACGCTGACCTCCGGAAAGCGAACCGACTTTTGTCTCCATCTGATTTTCCAATCCAAGATTTAAATCTCTTAACATTTCACGGTAATGCTCTGCTCTTGCTTTGTTCACGCCTCTTCCTAATCCATAACCTTTTCCCTTGTTATCGGCTATGGACATATTCTCAAGGATGGTCATGCTTGGACAGGTTCCTTTGGATGGATCCTGATACACTCTTCCGATCCTTCTGTGACGGATATAGTCTTTCTGATTGACGATGTCTGTTCCACTGACTAAAATCGAACCGGAATCCACCGGGATCGTTCCGCAAATGATATTGAGCATAGAGGTCTTACCGGAGCCGTTACTTCCGACGACTGATAGAAATTCACCATCCTGTATGGTCAGATTGAAATTTTCAAACAGGCAGAGTTCGTTGACAGTGCCCGGATTATAGTTTTTATTGATATTTTTTAACTCAAGCATTGTTCTTCACCTTCTTCTTTCTGTCCATGCTGACTACTAAAATGATTAAAAACAGGACTGCTGTGACCAGTTTTAAGTCTGTGGACTGTAAACCAAAGCTGATTGCCAATGCCACACATGCTTTATAGATAATGGAACCGATCACAACACTGGTAGTCACACGGAAAAATGTCACTTTTTTAAAGAGACTTGTTCCGATGATCACGCTTGCCAAACCAATGACAACAGTTCCTGTTCCCATGGAAACATCAAAATATCTCTGCTGCTGGGTATAAATACATCCGCTTAAGGTTACCAATCCGTTAGAAATTGCAAGTCCTGCAATTTTTACCAAGCCCTTATCGACTCCCATGGATGTTACAATGGTGTCATTATCTCCTACTGCCCTTAGTAAAAATCCGGCTTTTGTACTCATATACCAGTCCAGTAAATATTTCATCACTAAGGTAATGATAAGAATAATGACAACGGTTGAAAACTGTGCTGCGTTTCCTTTAAAAATGCTGTTGACCAGATCATTATCAAATATTGTTTTTTCTGTATAGATCGGCAGGTTTGCACGTCCTGCTATCCTTAAATTGACGGTATACAGTGCGGTCATCATAATGATTCCCGACAACAGATCCCGCACTTTTAATTTGACATGGATGACTCCGGTCAGAACCCCTACGACTGCTCCTGCCGCAAAGGATACCACCAATGTGATCAGTGGATGAACGCCTTTGGTGATCATAACAGCCGTAATGGCAGCTCCCAGTGGGAAGCTGCCGTCTACGGTCAAGTCCGGAAAATCCAGAATTTTATATGTGATATATACTCCTAATGCCATAATCGCATAGATCATGCCCTGTTCTAATACACTCAATACCAGTGCCACGTTGTTACCTCCAAGTTTTCCGTCTGTATTTTTTATTCTACGGTAATCTCCGTAAATGTTTCTGCTGCATCAGCAATGTAATCTTTGTCTAACTCCATACCAATTTTATCTGCTGCTTCTGTGTTGACATAGAGTGCGGAATCTGCTGTTTTGATGTATTCTGTGTCTTTTGCAGTTGCTTCACCTTTTAAGATCTTTGCTGCCATAGCACCTGTATTTTTTCCAAGTTCAAAATAGTCAATTCCCATTGCTGCCACACATCCGGCTTTTACCTGCTCAATCTCACTTCCGAATACCGGAATTTTCTTGCTGTTGGCTTTTTCAATCACGGTCTGAAGTGCCTGTACTACGGTGTTGTCTGTCAGGTTGCAGATACAATCCACTTTTCCTACTAAATCCGCTGCTGCCATATCTACATCTGCAAGGGTGTTGATTCCTGTGTCTACGATTTCAAATCCATATTTATCCGATACTTTTTTGTACTCTTTGATGGTGCTGACGGAGTTTGCTTCGCTAGTGGTGTAAAGGATTCCGATCTTCTTTGCATCCGGGAGCATCTTACGGATCATTTTTAACTGCTCATCTACCGGAAGAAGGTCACAGGAACCTGTGATGTTGCCTGCGTTGCTGCCATCCTCTTTTGCAAGTCCTGCGCCGACCGGATCGGATACTGCGGTATATACGACCGGAATGTCTGCACTCATTGCCGCATTATAAGCACTCATGGCACTTGGTGTTGCGATCGCGCAGATCAGATCTACTTTCTTTGACACATAGCTGTCTGCAATGGTTCCGGCTGTTCCTGTATCTGCCTGTGCATTGTCGTAATTCACTTTTAAGTTTTTTCCTTCTTCGATGCCTGCTTCTTTTAAGCCCTCTAAGAATCCTTCACGGCAGTTATCTAAGGAGCCATGCTCTGCAAACTGGGAAATTCCGATGGTATAGGAATCTTTGCTTTCTGTTTCTGTACTCTTTGTGTCTTTTGTGGATGTCTCTTTTGTGCTGCTTCCGCATCCTGCTAACATTCCTGTTACAAATACCATACTCATTACAACTGCTAATAATTTTTTCTTCATTTTTCTTACCTCTTTCTTTCTGCCTTCTGGCTGTTGTTAGATCCAGAACAAACGCAGATACAAGTTCGCCGATTTTTATGGGTTTTGATTTTACGGATTCCTCTTTCACAGGGGGGATGTTATCCTGTCATTACAAAAATCCGATGTGCTTACGCACTTCCTTTCAGAAGCAAAAGGATGCTGCAGATAAATCTGCCCATCTTTCCGCTTCTGAAAGAACCTTCGGTATCGGATTTTTGCAATTTCTAAGATACAAAAAAACCGCCTCAAGCATTTGCTTGAGACGGTAATATTATCATATTATCGCGGTACCACTCAAATTGACGAATTGTCCTCTCTTTCACATACTATCATACATGCCTCATTGATAACGGGTTTGGTTCCCGGCTCACCCTACTATGTATTACGCTTCAGGCTGCCCTCAAAAGTCCATTCAACGAATACCGCCATACTGCAATCCCACCACCTGCAGCTCTCTGTGACTTTGGTCTAACGTCTACTACTCTTTTTCAACGGTTTGTTCTATCTGATGTCTAGATTAATACTTTATGAGGCATTTGTCAACCGCTTTTTTGATTTTTTACTTTTCTTTTTTAGTTCTCTATTTTACTTTTACGCTCATCTTGTCGCTGTAAGCTCCGGAGT
>OIWM01002431.1_pt1 | contig 15541 bp, 15 predicted proteins | sample 1587451 | NCBI WGS metagenome assembly OIWM01 (sample SAMEA3888907, study PRJEB22519) | human gut metagenome | biome: human gut; feature: human-associated habitat; material: faeces | place: Denmark | collected 2011
TTTCCGTTTATATGCTTCCGCACTTTATGCGATTCTGTTTTCATTTACCATCCAACTTGCCACCTATTTTCTTTGGAGCAAGCATCCTTCGGGAAAAGCTACAATTTTCCGCGCCCTGAAGGGGCGGCAGCGGATTGGCATGATGCTTGTGTTTATCGCCGTTTGGGCGGCAGTATATGCGGTTCTTTCCGCCACCGGCTCCGCCTATCGGTTCTTTGATATTTCCTCTTCTTTACTCGGAATTCTGGTATCGGTTCTGACCATGCTTGCCTTCATCGAATACGTTCCCTTAATGATCCTATCGCAACTTATCAGCATCGGCTTATATCTTGCGATGATGCGCGACAATCCGGCGCAGATCACCTATTTAATCTATACGCTCTTTTCCATGATGTGTCAGTTTATGGCTCTGAAAAAAGTTATTGCTTTATACAAAAAACAAAAAATATCTGAAAGGCATGGTGAACAAACATGAATCTATCGTATAACACGCATTTTGCGTCTAAACGCCCGGACGGGCGTCTGACCTCTTCGCTTGCTGCTCACATGGAGCAGATGCGGCGCACAAAGCCGCTTCTTGCATTGCCGGAGGAGATCTCTCCCGAAGAATTTCCCGTTTGGAAAAACAAGGTCTGTGAAAAAATCCGCGAATTACTGCTGCTGCCGGAATTTTCCGAGCAGCCGGCGCCGGTTCGGCTTTCCCGTGTGCAGCGCGACGGATATGCTGTGGAAAAATGGGAAATGTATCCCGATTCCGTCAGCGTTGTTCCCTTTCTCGTGCTGATTCCCGACGGCGCGGATGCGGCGCACCCGGCACCAGGCGTCATCTGTATTCCCGGTTCCACGCACAGCAAAGAATTTATCTCCGGAGAACCGCTTCTCGACCGGCCTACCTGTCGGTTTGAAAAATATCCGGAACGCAACCGCATGGCAAAGTATATGGCAGAGAACGGAATGGTTGCTTTTTCTTTTGATAATCCCGAAACAGCGGAATGTGCGCTCGATATTGAACGAGAGGGTGATTACGGGTGTTATTCACGCTCGCAAATGTGTTTCGGATACATTCAATCCGGATTGTGCTATGCCGGAATTTCGGTATTTCAAATGCTTTGCTGTATTCGCTTCATGAAAACGCTGCCGTTTGTTGACAGCAGCCGCATCGCCGTATCATCGCATTCCTTGGGTTCTCTGCCGGCACTCTTCCTCGGACTGCTTTCGGACGAGGTAAAAGCAGTCGTTTTCAACGACTTCGTGTGTGACCCAAGAGAACGGTATATGTCGATTACGGAGGAACCCGAAAACTGCATGACGCAAAACACCGGAAACTGGCACGAAATTCCGGGGTTTTGGAAATGGTTTTCGCACCAAGATCTTCTCGCGGCACTCGCACCCAAATTTCTTGCCTGCAATGAGGGCGGCGCAGACAGTTATCTTGACACGGTTCGGCGCGGCTATACGCTTGCCGGCGTTCCGGAACACTTGCAGATGAACGAATATCCCAAATATGCGGATGTTACCAAACGCACGCATCCCGAAGCTTTGCCAAAATACGGTCTTTCGGAAGAAACCTACTTTGAACACTGTTATGTAGATGCCCCGGATCATTCGTTCCGAGAAGAACCCTCTATCCGTCTTTTGAAGAAATGCTTTGAAAAATAAAAAGGAAGGCTTTCTATGAAAATGATCAAAACTCCCTTAAAACACCGGCTTGTATACAATCTTCCAAGCACTGCCGAATCCGGCCGCAACAGTGAAGGCTCCTTTCTTCGCGCGCCGGACGGAGCGATATTATTTGCATACAGCCACTACAACACCGCCTCGACCTACGACCATTCTCCGTGCGATATCGCGATGATCCGTTCCGAAGATGAGGGCGAACACTGGAGCGAGCCGGTAACCATTGCCCGTGCCGCCGACTTTGGCGTAAACAATATCATGAGCGTATCCGGCATGACTCTGAAGGATGGAAGAAGCTGCTTCTTTTTCATTGTCAAAAGTGACAGCGACGGTTCAAGCTGGCTTGGACGTGCGGTTTCCGATGACGGCATTCACTTCATCACCTCCAAATGTGGCGCAAAAAACGTACAGCGCGCATTTTATGTGTTCAACAACGACCGCTTTATCCGCCTTTCCGACGGAAGGATCGCCGTGGCCGCGGCAAAATACAATTGTTCCGCCAGCATCGAAGAGAATCAAAGCTGTTTTGAAGCGAATCGCTGTGCCGAACCGGTTTGCTTCGTTTCGGAGGACGACGGCGAAACGTTTACTTCCACAAAGGCTCGTATCCATCTTGCCGGGCGTCTCGCACAGATCTACGGCATGGAAGAACCGGGAATCATCGAGCTGTCTGGCAACATCATCTGGCTTTGGGCACGCACAACGCTTTGCTATCAATATGAGTGCTTTTCCTTTGACGGCATGAACACGTTCACGCCGCCGGAGCCGTCTGCGTTCACTGCACCGCGTTCGCCGCTGGAAATGTACCGCACCTCCGACGACACCCTATGGGCGGCCTATAATCCGGTTCCGCACTACAACGGCTGCAAGCATATTCCCTCTACCGGACGCACACCGCTCGTGCTCCGAAGCTCTGCGGATAACGGAAAAAGCTGGAGTTCCTTATACATTCTTGAAGACGACCCGGATGGCAACTACTGTTATCCGGCGATGATCGAGACACGTGACAACGCGTTGCTCTGTTCTTATTGGGCGTACTCTTACGACGAAGCTGCCGCGCGAAACGGGATACCGCGCACAAACGAATCCATGCGGATTGTGAAAGTAAGCCTTTCTTAAGTTTACGGCAAAATACAGAAAAGCCGCCTGCAAGCGTTGTTTCTTGCAGGCGGCCGTTTTGTTTGGTCTTATTTCAAAGCTCTGTGTAAGAAGGTCACGATCTGACCGCGGTCGCAGACCGTATTCGGTGAGAAGGTCGTTGCGGAAGTACCGGTGGTAATACCGTTTTCGACGGCCCAAGCAACGGCTTCGGCATACGGTGCGTCTGCCGGGACATCGTCAAAGTTGCATTCGCCGTCGGGTTCGGGAGAACCGGCGCACTGCCACAAATAGGTCACGGTTGCGGCTCTGGTGCAGGCAAGGTCGCCTTCAAAGGATTCTCCTTCCACCATACCCATATCATATGCCCACAAAGCGGCATTATAGAAATAGTCATCGGAGCAGACATCGTTGAAATGGTTGCCGGAGGAATCCTTCGGCGAACCGACAGCACGCCATAAGAAGGTCAGAATATGGGCGCGTGTGCAGGTGTTCGCCGGCGAGAAGGTGGTGAGCGACGTGCCCGACGTGATTTTTTTATCAACCGCCCAAGCGACCGGGACTGCATAATACGCATCTGCCGGAACATCCATAAAGCGCGGTGCGTCCTCGGTGATTGTTTGGCCGACCGTCAAAACAACCGGCGTTTCGCACTTTTTGAAGGAAGCCGTGTAGCTGTTGCCGTTTTTGGTCATGCTGTTAACATCGATGGGCGCATAGGAGGTCGTGCCGTCTTGATGCGTTAAAATGAAATAGGCTTTCTGCATTTCATCGTCGTTTGCAAAGCTCATGGAACCGGTGCTTGTGGTCACCGAAACAACCGTACTGCCGGTTGTGGCGAACATTTGCAGCATCTTATGTCTTGTATAACCGACGCCCATGAACTGGAAGCTGTCGTTCATGATGTTGGCATAGTGGCCGGGGCTGTTCATCCAGTTATCGACGGCTGTCTGCGGCAGAATATAGCCGCCCTCGGCACAGGATTGGATGTTTTCACCGGCTGTGGTATACTTGAAGTCGGACGGGAAAGCGGTAAAGCACTTTTCGCCGTTCGGACGCGTATGCGAATACAGTGTGATCAATTCGTTTTCACGAACATCGCAGGTATCCTGCATGATTTGGGTGGTGGAATAAATCGTTTTGCCGAGCTTGAAGCGTTCGACGTTGGTAAAGCGGAGGATATCCCACTCATCGCGTGAAACCGAAATCTCGGTCGGCAGTTTGCGATACAGCTTATCGAGCTTTTCCGAAAAACGAAGCTCTTTGGTTTCGCCGTTCAGAGTGACGTTGACATAGCCTAAAATCTGACCGTCTTCATCGAAGGTAGCGATCTTTTTGGTAACGCCGTTCTGCCATTCGACGGTAGAACCGTTCTTTGCGGCGGCCTTTCCGGCTTCGATAAGCTGTTCTTGTGTGGTGCTGTTGCCGTATTGTTCGACCACAGCGTGCATCGCCGAGCTGACACTGCGCCAATCCTCATCCAAAAGCTTCTTGTTTCCGGTATAAACTTCGGCGATCGGACGGCCGAAGTTGCACATAAAGTACTCTCCGTTGCAGCGCACGCACAGTGCGACGGAAATGTTGCCCGGAGCTTCATCGGTCGCTTTGATCATCGCGGTAACCTCGGAATTTGCTTCATCGATGGTGATATCGCTGTCCGTAATGGCATTTTTGGCGGCTGCGATGATATCCGCAAGCGTGGTATCGTTGGTCGCGGTAAAGTCCCGCATATAGGCGACGATTGCATCCGAGGCCATCGCCACGCGGTTTGCGTCGGAATAGCCCATTTCGGGCGCAATCCGTACATTCATGGTGAAAATAACGCTGTTATTCGCATTCATGACGATTTTTACGCGAACGGTGGCACGACCCGGTTCGGTTTTGGTTGCCGGGAAAGAGACCGAAGGTTTGCCGACGCTGACCTGCATATCGGTTACGGCACTGGCCACGGCAAGAATGTCCTCGGCGGTGGTGTGGCTTGTGATGGTCATGGCCTCGATGGCGGCCTTGACATTCGCTTGTGCTTCGGCAAGAGCCGGGTTTTGTTTGGCGGCGGCAGAGGCGACGAACGCCGTCTGTGTGCCAAACGGGTTTCCGATTGCCGCAAAGATACACAGTACGGCAAGGACGGTTGCTGCGATTTTTTTCATATTTATCCTCCATAGGCGAATTTTAATTTTTTACATCCGCCTTAATATGACAGACATTAGTCCTCCGGCTCCATGACGCTGCACAAACCGACAACGTCCTCCACCGGCAGCGAGAACACAGCGGCTCTTGCATCGGTAGCCGGTCCTGCCTTTTCGATGACGGCACGCATGATGGCGTCTTTATCCGCCCGGCGTGTAACGATATAGATCATTTCCTTTTCCGCGGCAATCGAAACGCCGAAAAATTTGGCGGTAAATTCGGTTGCCGTGCCTTTGGCATGAACCACCGTGCCGCCGCCGGCTCCGGCCGCGCGCGCCGCGTCCATGACCATATCCGAGCAGCCCTTTTCGGCAATAACGGTTATCAAAGCATAGGTATAGTCTTTCTGTTCATTCATTTCATTCACCTCATTCGATGCGGTCTGTCCCTCCGCAAGATACATAAGACTGGCGTTTCCGGCAATACTGCCTACCGGAACGGTGATGGCAATGCCCGTGCCGGGCAGGTTGATGCCCATCCGATTAACAAGACCGAGCAATAATTTGCGCGCCGTGGCAGATGACACAAGCGAGGAAAGCATCACCTTTTCGTTGCGCTCCAAGCCGAGATAATCAAGCATACTCTTGCTTGCCGTACCGAGGCACAGGTTTGAAAAGACCGCGGTCACGCCGTTTTTTTTATAATACTCCAAATACGCCTCCTCGAATTCCCGTCCGAGAATATTGATAAGAAGGCTGAATTTACCGATAGCCATACGAATTCCTTTCCAATCAAAGCCGTTTCGGCCGATTTCGCACACCGTGCTATTCGATGATTTCGCTGTCGCCGAGCTGTTCGTCGATCAAAGCCGCACGTTTCTCTGTACCGGCTTTTTCCTTGAATTTATAGAACAGACCCAAAAGCTGTATGGTAATAAGCGGCGTCATGGCAACCATGGCAACCACGCCGAAAGCAAAGGTTACGACATCTCTGCCGCAGGAAACGCTTGCCCCCATCGCAAGCGGCAGCAAGAAGGTCGCCGTCATGGGACCCGATGCAACGCCGCCCGAGTCAAAGGCAATCGCCGTGAAGATCGGCGGCACGAAAAACGAGAGAACGATCGCGATCAAATAGCCCGGAACAAGCAGATACATAATCGGGATACCGGCCACAATCCTTAACATGGAAAGTCCCACCGAAACGGCCACACCGATCGAAAGGCTGGTCGAGAGGGCTTTCTTCGGAATTGCGCCCGAGGTCATTTCGTACACCTGCTTATTGAGGACGTGCACGGCCGGTTCTGCCGTGACGATAAAGTAACCGATGAGCATTCCGATAGGCACCAAAATCCAGTTGTAATCCAAGGCACCGAGCTGACGGCCGATGTAGTTACCGACCGGCATAAAGCCGACGTTAACGCCGGTCAAAAACAGTATCAGACCACAGTATGTATACAAAAAGCCGACGCCGATACGGATAAGGTTATCTTTTTTCAAGCGCAAAACCGCAAGCTGGAAAATCAAGAAAAACACCATGATCGGCAGTAATGCCACCGTAACTTCCTTGATATAATCGGGAATCGCTTCGGCAAACAGCTGTCCCAAATCGCGGGAAGTGGCAATCTGCGGAATTTCCACCGGCGTATAGCTGCCGGCGCTCGGATGGAACAGCATTCCCAAGATCAATATTGCAAGGATCGGACCGACCGAACACAGGGCAACAAGACCGAAGCTGTCGTTTTCGGCGTTTTTATCGGCACGGATGCTCGAAACACCTACGCCAAGAGCCATGATGAACGGAACGGTCATCGGGCCGGTCGTAACGCCGCCGGAATCGAAGGCAACCGAAAGAAATTCTTTCGGAACAAAGAAGGTAAAACCGAACACAACGGCATAAAAGGCAATCAGCATATACGACAACCGCAAGCCGAACACGATACGCAGCATTGCAATCACCAAAAAAACACCGACGCCTGCCGCAACCGACAGCACAATGACCTGATTCGGAATGTTCGGCACTTGCTCGGCAAGCACCTGCAAATCCGGCTCGGAAATGGTGACAAGCGCACCGACAAGCAGGCTGACGATCACGATCAACCACAGCTTGCGCGATTTTGTGACGGCAGAGCCGATATGTTCACCGACCGGCGTCATGGACAGGTCCGTTCCGAGCGTAAACAAGCCCATGCCAAACACCAACATCACAGCTCCCACAACAAACGCCATCAAAATGTCTGTCGGCACCGAAATGACCGAAAAGCATAAGACGAACACAATGGCCGTGATCGGCAGCACCGAGCTGAGTGATTCTTTCACTTTGGCTAAAAGAACGGTTCGTGTGCGAAAGATCAAGAACACAACCTCCTTTGGTAAACAATCTGTTTTTATTATATACCATGCGCCGGAAATTGACAAGCAATTATTGTAAATTCAATATAAAAAAGGCAAAAAATCCGCAAGCGTAAACTTACGGATTTTTTCGGTTGTACCGCTTTAGAATTTTGCGATTTTTTCGAGTATGCCTTCCACGTCCTTCGGCGAAGCTTTGCGCGGATTTGTTGCGGTGCAAGCGTCGTTTAAGGCACTTTCGATGATGAAATCCTTGACCTTTTCATACTGTGATTTGGTCACACCGGCGTCGCCGAGCGTTGTCGGGATTTTTAAGATACGCTGGAATTCCTTAATGCGCTGGATCATATTGCGCACACCGATGTCCGGGCTGTTTGCCGGATATCCGAGGCGGCGTGCTAACATTTCCAACTTATCCGCCGTTTTGCAATCGTTTTTGACACAGAATTTGATATCAAGTTCTGCGTTGAAATACAGCACGTGCGGCAAAATCATGGCATTGGCTCTGCCGTGCGGAATGTGGAACTGCGCGCCGAGCGCATGGGCGATACCGTGGTTGATGCCAAGGCTTACTTCGTTGAAGGCAATACCGGCAAGGCAGGAGGCGGTGTGCATTTTTGCACGGGCATCCAGATCCGCGCCGTTTTTGTATACAGCGACCAGATTGTCGGCAACCAGTTCCACGGCTTTTTCGGCAAGCGCGTCGGAAAAGTCGTTAGCTTCGGTGGAGATATACGCTTCAAGGGCATGGGTCAACACATCAAAGCCTGTATCCGCCGTGATGGCAGGCGGAACACTTTTGACAAGCTCTGCATCAAGAACAGCGATTTCCGGCAGCATACTTTCATCCACAAGCGGAAGCTTTTTTCCGGCAGCGGTATCGGTAATGACCGAAAACTGCGTCACTTCGGAACCAGTGCCGCTGGTGGTCGGAATCGCGATTAGCTTAATATTCTTTCCGTAATGCTCACGGATGATCATGAGCGTGGATTTGGCCGCGTCGATGGCACTTCCGCCGCCGAGTGCGAAAACCGTATCGGCATTCACGTCCATCACAAATTTCACGGCTTTGGAAATAAGCTCGACCGGCGGATCGGGTTTGACATCGGAGAACACGGTGATATTTTTGCAGGCGGTCATATAGGCTTTCACCGCATCGGCCGTTCCGGAGGACACCATAAACGCGTCGGTAAAGAGCACCGCGCTGTCGCTGGCAATGGTTTTGAGAACGCCCAAGGCGTCGTTTCCGAAGATAATATCCGTTTTTAACTTAAATCGTTTCATAGATGGGAAAATCCTTTCATGACAGGAACAAAAGAGAGTCATGCGCCTTGCGCTGACTGATACAAAATTAACAATTCTTCGGTAAAATGTGCTTTCGCCGGTTTATTTTTTCGGCGAAAGCAACGGTTTTTCTAAAAATACAATTCCACGTTATTGCCGGAAAGATAGCTCTTCCATTCGTCCGACGGCTCGGTATCGGTGACGACCGCATCGATATCCGCGATTTCCGCAAAGCGGACAAACGAGGTTTGATCGAATTTGGTGTTATCCACCGCCAAATAGACCTTCTTTGCCGAACGGATAAAGGCTTTTTTGATCTGTGCGTTGTAATCGCGCGTATCGGTAATGCCTTTGCGCATATCAAAGCCTTTGCAGGAAATGACGGCCAAATCGACGTTATACTCATCGATGACGCTTTCGGCCTGACGGCCGGCAAAGGACAGCCCGTTTCGGACGAACTCGCCGCCGGTGGAAATGATGCGCCAATCGTTTTTCTGCGGAATTTCCAATAAGATTTCAATCGAATTGGTGATTAACGTGATATTGCTCTTTTCGGCGATGCTTTTGACCGTGAAAAGTGCGGTCGTGCTGGAATCAAGCAAAATATAGTCGCCGTCCTTGATAAGGCTTCCGATAATATCGGCGATGTATTTTTTGCCCTCCACGTTGGTTTGTTTGCGGACGGTAAACGGCAGATCGACATTTAAGCTGTCGTTTTTGACAGCACCGCCATAGGTCTTTTTGGCAAGGCCCTCTTTTTCGAGCTTATCCAAGTCGCGGCGGATGGTTTCCTCCGTGACATTGTAGAATTCCGCCAAATCGCCGACGATCACCTTACCCTCTAATGTCAGTTTGGTAAGAATCTCGTTTCTTCTTTCAATAGGAAGCATGATTCCTCCGTTTTATAAACGTATTTTTTAGAGAATGCTCTCCCAAAGGCGTTTGTCGGGATTCGGGATGACCGAGAAGTCTAAGAGCATTCCTTCGTCGCCGACCACGACCTTAGCGCGTTCAATGGCAGCCGTGACAGAAGCGACCGTGCCGGTAAGCAGCATATAGCTCTTGCCGCACATACCGCGGGCAATGCGCAGCTCGATGAGCTTTACTTCCGACGCTTTTGCCGCCGTATCGGCCGCAACAATGATGGACGGAGCCGAGAAGGTTTCGAGAATGCCAAGCGATTTGGCATCGCCGATCTCTCCGCCGCCGTAGATAGCCGAGAAGATATCCTCATGCGGATTGCCGAGGACAAAGCTGTCCGAGAGCTGTTCGGGGTATTTGACCTTAACGGCATCGATCGAAGCCTTGACGGCGCTGAGTTCGCCGGTCACAAGCACGATATACTTGCCGGGACAAACGGTGGAAGCCTGAATGACTTCGATTTCCGCTGTCTTAATCATGGTATCCGCGGCGGTCATACCGGCAGAAACCGTTTTATATTCAACCATTCCGATGGCTTTGCTCATTTTATATGTCCTCCCGTTACTTTGCTTCGATCAAAACGTACTTATCGGTCACTTCGGTGACAACGCCGTCAATGGAGGCGTGAACCGGCAGACTGAGTGCGTTTTCGGTCGGATTGCCGACCGTATCTCCCACGTTTACCGTGTCACCGGGCTTGACACAGGCGACTGCCGGTGCACCGATGCTCTGGGAGAGCTTGATTTTGACTTTTCCGGTTTGGACGAGCGTTTCATCGAGCGGTGCGGGCAGGTCATACTTGGTAAGTCCCAAGCGTGCCGTCAGGCGATCCACCGGAACAAGGCGGAATTTGCGGGTCGGTGTAACTTCCTTCATTTCCACATCCGCCGGGATTTTGATGCCGTTTTTACGAAGCATTCCCTTGGTCGCCACAATCATGGTACGCGGATTGAGTCCTTGTCCGCAGGAATACATTTCGCAAAGGCCGCACGCCGAGCAGAACATGGTGTTCAAATAGGGTGTTGTGTCCTTGACCACGCCGCTGGTGGAAGCCTGCATAAACCGCTGCGGATCAATCGGATGACCGAGCAAATGCCGTGAGCAAAGGTCGGTACACATCCGGCAGTTGCAGCAAACGGACATGGCGCGCTTCATATCGATGGAGAGCGGCGTCAAACGTTTTTGAACGATATACTGATGCTTCGGCATGACCAAAATCGCATTGGAGGTCTTGGTCACAACGTCGCTTCTCTGCGTGATATTACCGGTCATCGGGCCGCCGGCAATGAGAACCGGATCTTCGACGGTCGCGCCGCCGGCAAGGTCGATCAATTCACCGTACGTGATACCGAGCGGTGCTTTGAAGGTTGCCGGATGCTTTACTTCGCCGCAGATGGTGATGTATTTGTAGGTAACCGGTGCGTTTTCTTTGAGGGCGCGCGCCACGTTGAACGCGGTCTCGACGTTGAAAACGGTAACGCCGACGCTGATCGGAATCTTTCCGGGCGGCACGACGCGGCCGGTCGTTTCATAGATGGTAACGACTTCGTCGCCCGACGGATAGATTTCCGGAAGAAGGCCGATTTCGGTGTTCGGATACTGCGGAAGCAGCTTGTTCACCGCCGCGACGGCTTCTTTATAATGCGGTTTTACGGCGATGATGACGCGCGTCGCCTCCACGGCTTCGGCTATGGTTTTGAGAGCGTCCAAAATCGCTTCGGCGTGGAATTCGAGAACCTGCCTGTGAAGCTTTAAGAGCGGTTCGCATTCCGCGCAGTTAAGGATAATGGTATCCGCCGCCTTGTTGAGCTTGGCATAGGAAGGAAATCCTGCGCCGCCCGCGCCTGCAACGCCGGCGTTTTTCATAACAAGTGACAGGGCGTTAAAATCCATGAAGTATCATTCCTTTTTTGAGACTTGCGGGTAAAAGTTGTGCGCATATTGCGCTATGATAAAGAGGACAAAAGTCCTGCGAATATGCAATGTTAAGTTTATTTATCAAGCTCCTCGGGGCAATCGATAATACCGACAATTGCCGCGTCAACCGGAGCGTTTTTCAAATCGCAGCCGACACGTGCCGCGCTGCCTGTCGCAACAAGCACCGTCTCGCCGATACCGGCACCGACGTTATCGATTGCGATAAACCGGGAAGAACCCATATTGCCCTTTAAGCTTTCGTGCGGCTCGACAATTAAGAGCTTCTGTCCGATCAAATTTTCGTTTTTGCGTGTGGAAACAACGTGTCCCACCACTTTGCCAATAATCATGCTATTTTCATGCCTTTCTCTGCCGCGGTCAAAACGACCGCCTTTTGGGTGACACGCAGTTTTTTGAGAATTGCGGTGTTTTGAGCAAAAAAACGGTTATACGGCTATTCTGTTCATACAAAAAGAAACTGTTTTCATTTTTTCAAACAGTTTTAAGCGTCCGCGTTTTCCTGCCGCGGTCAAAGCCGCGGCAAAGAAAACGAAGTTTTTCCGTAAAAACGGACTTATTTGAGGACGGGAAGAATCTTTTCCACGTCGTCGTGCGGTCTCGGAATCACGTGCGTTGCGATGATTTCGCCGAGACGCTGCGCAGCGGCCGTACCGCTTTCAACGGCACTCTTGACAGCTCCGACATCGCCTCTGACCATGACGGACACAAGTCCGCTGCCGATCTTTTCGGTTCCGACGAGCTGGACATTCGCTGCTTTGAGCATTGCATCGGCTGCTTCGATAGCAGCGACCAAGCCTCTTGTTTCGATCATACCTAATGCCTGTTGCGTCATAGTAATTTTCTCCTTGCTCTGCTTTGTTTCGGTTTTTTCCGTTGCAGATTCTGCGGCAGACGCGCTGACCTCGACCGCAGGGTTTGCGATCACCGTCGATGCGGTTTTCTTCGCATTTTTTCTTTCTGCCATAGGTGTTCCCTCAAATTCCGACTGTTCCGAAGTATTGCTTAAAGCTTCGGAAGAATCTTTTCAACGTCGGTGTGAGGTCTCGGAATGACATGGGTTGCGATGATTTCGCCGAGCTTGGAAGCTGCTGCCGTACCGCTTTCAACGGCCGCCTTGACGGCTCCGACATCGCCTCTGACCATGACGGATACGAGTCCGCTACCGATCTTTTCGGTACCGATAAGGGTAACTTCTGCTGCTTTTACCATTGCATCTGCTGCTTCGATTGCTGCGGTAAGACCTCTGGTTTCGATCATACCTAATGCTTCCATAGACATTGTTTTGTCCTCCTTAAAAAGGTTATATAAATTTTATTTTTTACTTGTTGACGATGGCGATCTTAAGACCGGTCATCTTGAGGTTGGTTTCAAGTGCTTCGTTGATCTGCTCAAGCGGGAACTTATGGGTGATCAGCTTTTCAAGCGGAATGCCGATAGCCTTTGCACGCTTTAAGAAATCAAAGGTGGTAGCGTAATCGCGGAGCGTGTACACCCAAGAACCGACCGTGGTGATTTCCTTCGAGCAGATATCAAAGTGTGGATTGATGGTGGCATCGCCGCCATTGATGAAGAAGCCGAGCTCGCAAAGTCCGCCGCCGTTGCGGATGAACTTGTAGATGTTCGAATGTGCCACAGGCGAACCGGTGCACTGGAACGCAAAGTCGGCAAGATGGCCGCCGAGCGCGTCCTTGACGGCATCGGCAAGAGCTTCAATGCCCTTGTAGTTCTTGAAGTTGACGGACTTATCCGCGCCCATTTCTTTGGCTACGGCAAGTCTCTTTTCTTCGCCGTCCACAGCAACGATGTTTTCGATGCCCATGGTGCGAAGCACGGCGATGCAGATAAGGCCGATCGGACCGCAGCCCTGCACGACAACGCGCGAATTGAAGCGCAGAATGCCGGTGGTCTTAGCGCGTTCGACTGCGTGGATAAGCACCGCGCACGGTTCGATAAGGATTCTCGAATCGAGGTCGAGGTCGCTGACATTGAAAATGGTCGAACCGCCCTTGACGATGAGATAATCGGCGAACCAACCCTGGAAGTGGTTGTCGTCCTTGTCGGGAAGTAAGCCGTAAACATCCGCGCCGCCCACGTTCTGCTTATTGAGGTCGAACATGGTGATATCGGGATTATCCTTGAAGATCATGCAGGTAACGACTTTATCGCCGACCGCAAGGTCTTTTCCGGCACTGTCCTTCTTGACATTTTTGCCCATCTTGACGATCTCACCGGTGCCCTCATGGCCGAGAACAACCGGAATCAAGCCAAACGGATCGCGCTTGAATTCATGCGCATCGGTACCGCAGACGCCGCAGCCTTCCACTTTAACGAGAACATCGTCGTCGCCGATTTCCGGCAGCGGATATTCCTTGATGTCAAAATGTTCGGTTTTGGTGAGCATGGCAACGCGAGCCGTTTTCGGAATGCTTCCCGAAAAAGAGCTCTGAGCCGGTGCGGAAACCGGAGCTTCTTTCATGCCTGCAATGACCTGTTTGACGATGGCTTCTATATCATTCGTATTCATTGCCATTGTTGTAAAATCTCCGTTTCATATGTAATGCTGTTTGCTGCCGTGATTAGCGCAGCTTGGTTTCGAAATACGTTTTTCCGTATTCGCCGAGCGCGGTGTCCTCTTCGGCCGTTCCTCCGCTCACGCCGAGGCCACCCAAGATTTTTCCGTCTCCCAAAAGCGGTTCACCGCCGCCGAAGATGACGATCTTGCCGCCGTTGGTGAACTGGATTCCGTACAGCGAACCGCCGGGAGCTGCAAGAACGGCAAGCTCTTTGGTCGGCATTTTAAGCGCTGTTACGGTATAAGCCTTATTCACGGCAATATCATAGCTTGCGTGGAACGCGTCGTCCATACATTCGACAAGAACGGTGTTTCCGCCCTCATCGGCAACCGCCACGACCGCTTTAACGCCCATTTCCGCGGCTTTATGTTCCACGGCGGCGGCAAGCTCTTTGGCGGCCGCAAGCGTCATACGGGAAAGCGGTGTATGTCGTTTCGGCGTATTTACCGCCGTTTCCGAAAGAACTTTCTCGACCACGCTGTCCACTAATTTGTTGATATCGTGTCCCATAGGACTTAGCTCAAGGATGCGAGAACTTTCTTGGTGATTTCAGCGATGAGAGCTGCATCGTTTGCTGCGGTCGAGGAAACCGTGCCGCAGGAGCAATTGCCGCCGCAGGAGTGGCAGCTGGGCTTGCCGGCCTTGGCGTTCGGGCAGAGGTCAGCCGGGTGCTTGCCCTTCATGCCGAACTTACGGCGAATCTCATAAAGTCTCTGAACCTGTTCTTCGGAGAGAGGCTTCGGGCCGCCGAGCATCTTTGCCTGATACAGCAGCTGTGCATAGAATTCAACGGATTCCATCTTGTGATAAGCATTGAGAAGCGAATCCGAGAAAGCAAGTGCGCCGTGATTTTCAAGAAGAACGGCATCATAATACGGAAGATACTTGGAAACGGCGTCCGGAATTTCTTCGGTGGACGGCGTGCCGTATTCGGCAATCGGCACACAGCCGAGAGCGATAACAGCTTCCGGCATGATCGGCTCGGTAAGCGGAATACCGGCAATGGCAAAGCTGGTGGCGTATACCGGATGAGCGTGAACAACGCTGTTTACGTCCGGTCTTTCCTTATAGACGCGCATATGCATTTTGATTTCGGAAGACGGCTTAAAGCCTTCGTATGCCTGAAGCACATTGCCCTTTGCATCGACCTTGCAGATGTATTCGGGCGTCATAAAGCCCTTGCTGACGCCGGTCGGCGTGCAGAGGAATTCGTTGTCGTTTAACTTGACGGAGATGTTACCGTCGTTGGAAGCGACCATGCCTCTGTTGTAGATGCGTTTGCCGATTTCACAGATTTGTTTTTTGATTTCGTACTCTGTTGCCATTTCGGTTACTCCTTTGGTTTGAAGATTTGTTGTTTTTTCATCCGATTTGATTGAATGATAGGAATCTTTCACCTTACGGTGATATTATACCATCCTCTTTGCGCAATGTCAAGGGTTTTTGCAAAAAAAGTGTGGTTTTTTGCAAAAGTTATGTTGTTTTGTGTTGGTTTCAACGTTTTACCCAAAACCGTTTGCCGAAATATGGATTTTTTGGACGGTTTGATAAAGAATTGTCATTCTTCGGTAC
>OIWM01002440.1_pt1 | contig 15507 bp, 18 predicted proteins | sample 1587451 | NCBI WGS metagenome assembly OIWM01 (sample SAMEA3888907, study PRJEB22519) | human gut metagenome | biome: human gut; feature: human-associated habitat; material: faeces | place: Denmark | collected 2011
AAAAGCTACTCTATATGATGGATTCTACCACCATTACTCTCTTTGACAACATACTCAAAGGCGTTGGCCGCCATCCGAAGTCAGGCAAGAAGAAAGGCGGCATGAAGGTGCACACTGTCATGAAGTATCTTGTTGGCGTACCCATGGTCGTGCAGCTCACATCCGCTGCTAAGCATGACCACTACCTGCTCAAGGAAGTTCACCTCCCCAAGGATTCCACGCTGGCTATGGACAGGGGGTATATTGACATTGCCCAGTTCCAACGTCTCACAGAGGAAGGCGTGTGCTATGTCACGAAAATGAAGAAGAATCTCAATTACAAGGTACTGAAATCAACCACTTACGTCAATCCAGACGGCCTTGTGACCCATATAGACCAGACGGTGCTGTTCACCAGAGGCGAACTGACTCATGAGGCACGAAGAGTGGAAATCTTTAACAAATAAATTCACAAAAAAGTATATTTAAAAACCCCATTGCAGTTCATGCAACGGGGGAAAAATAATTAATTTAATATACTATGAATGTTAAAAAATTTAAAGAATTAATTGCTAACGACTTATGAAAGTTTAGTATTTATCTTCTTCTTTTTTTTCCATACTCAATATGTCTGATTTAAACTTTTCTAACTCCATTGAGTAATGTTGTGCGATTCCAATTATACTACCACTAAATGTTAAAAATACACCTAAAGATGTTAATATTGATGCATGAACTTCACCAAGAGGATTTACCATAAAACCTGCGATAGTGAGAAGCACACCAATTATAAAACTTGCGATGCACAAGATGTATGATAGTTTCGATTTGAAGTCTAGACTTTTCCAATTCATTTTGTTTTCCATTGAACCTATTCTGTTTCTGTATTTATGTTGGGCAGTTTTATATTTTTCTTCTCTTTGTTTAAAGTGTAAGAGATAGTTTTTGTCTGTCCATTTACAGTTGCAGTAATTGTCATTGTTAGTGCTTCAATGGCGACAAATAACCGTAATATTTCATTTTTACACAAGTCAATTTCAACAATAGAGTGAGCATTTACTGAAACACTATTTTGTATTTTTGTGTGATTTATGTCATTGAATTCAACAACATAATTTACTGATTTAGAGGTGTTTGTTGCATTTTCTATTTTGAATGGTAATTTTGTAAATTCATACACATAATCAATGTAAGTATATGCAAACGAATCAATCAACCATTCTATGTTTATATCTGTAGTTGTACCACCTGAAGAAATGATTATCTTTACTTTGTTGCTTGGAAGTAAATAAAATTCACCACTTTCAATTGTTTCAACATTATATGTGTAATAACCACCAACAGGAACGCGTCTATCTGTTGAGAAAACAGGTAATACATATAATTGTGTGTCTGTTGTGTTTTCAGGCACTTTAAAAATCATTTTTTCAAAGTCAAGCAACTCACATTGTTTATAGTAGTTTATTGTTCTTGCTTCACTATTACTTGAATAGAACAGAAAACCGAAATCTAAATCTTGACTTGCAGGATAAAAATAAAATTGTGCAATACTCTGTAAATCAGTATTTTCAGTAAATTCCAGTTGAACACTACTTCCTTTGGAAGCAGTTATTTCTGTTTCTTGTGTTATTCTTGTTTCTAAATTGAACCAGTTTCTCGCTTCATGGTTATAGTTTCTGAAATCACCAATTCTGTTATATCCACTTGTTGGAACATATTTCCAGAATATTTCTGGATTTGTAATATATGAATTCCAGAGTTTTACTGCATTCAGAAACATTGAATTATCAAGTTGAAATCCATCATTACAAGAATAGAAATCTTCATCAGTGAGTGGTTCGTATGTTGTTTTATGAACTGGTTTATAAAAACTCCATTTATTGATTTTATCAGACATACAGAGATTACTGACACTGTGAGAGTTTTCTCCAAGTGTTGTTTTGACAATATCTGTTGTTATGTTATTTGTTCCTATCATGGGTTTAAATCTGGATTTTGTTCTGCTGATGCTTCTGCTTTTTCTAAAGTACCTTTATATTGTACATCTTTTTTTATCACTAATTTATCACCTTGAAAATCAAACACTTCATTTAATTTATTAATGATTTCAGTAATAGAAGCTGTCGTTGTCGTAGTTTCGTCAGGTTGGAATGCAGTGATTTCACCTTTGGACTGAATGTTTCCTGTAAAATAAACATTGTCCAAATTTACCACATAACTTCCATCATCTCTTGGTGTCGCAGGTAGATAATTTCCACCACCTACATTTTCTGTGTTTCCAGAATAAACACCACCACTTTTAACTCTTGGTGAGTATGGTGTGTTATTTTTTAATATTATTCTGTTGGTAAATTCCATAATTCTGTGAGTTTTATATTGGTTTTATTATCGTAATAATCGATTTCGTAGTCATCGCAGACATAATACTTATCATCAAATTTAAATAGTGTTGTTGGGGTGACTATTCCTTCTATTTTACTTTCTACTATTCTCATTGGTTTTTGGTGTTGCATCACTTTGTGATAAATCTTCCATTCTTCAAATAGGTGATAAGGTTCGTTAGTTAAGTATCTAATTCCCACACCATTAGCCATTTTAAAATCATCAAATTCTTTAACTAACACACAAGTCCAAGATGGCACTTTGTCATTAAATGAGTTGATTTCAAAGTCGATTTTCTCACCTTCATTTACATATTCATCACTGATAACAGCACTATATTCACTATCTGCTTGCCATTCTTTAACTGTTTCATCTCTTGGGATATTAACCTCAAGTGATAAATTTTTAATCCAAGTTGCAGCTGTGGTGTGATGTGCATGTCTTGAAACAATTCTTCGACTATACATTTTGAAATTCACAGTAGCATACTTGTTTTTTATTTGATCTGGAATTCTTATCACAAATCCATCATCGGTTCCTTCGTTTCCAGCAATACCTGAATTAATTAGATTTGAAAAATCCGAAGAATACATGTGGTCTGGTTTTCCTTCGCACGAAAGTGGTAATCTGCAATGTGATGGTGACATTGTCCAAGTACCACCACTGACCCAAGAATTTCCACTTACATTAGTGTAATAGAGTGTGTTTTGTCCCTCAACAGAAAGTGAAAGTTCGCAATCCAACCACATATTTTCCTTTATCACATTGTCTTTTTCAAAATCTGCCCAAGTTGATGGAATGTGCCATGGAGATCCATTATCTGGTCTGAATTTAATGTCATACTTGAATAAGATATAACTTTTATCAGAAAAATATATCTTTGGCATATTTTTGCTTTCCAGCATACACTTGTTTTGTCCATTAAAATCGGCATAAGTAGTCATAAGAACATAATCAGTAAGATTACTTTCTTTCTTGTAATCTTTGTATTGCGAAACTGAATCAGGAACATTACTCACACCATACTTCAGTATTGTCGCACCATTATAGTTTTTCAATCTCATTAAATTGTTAGGTGGTGTAACTTCCTGACCAGCATTGTTATAGTAGTGTGTAGTCCAATACTCGTTTTCATAGATTCTCCATCTACATTTATCCCTAACAGTATGGTCATCTTTTTGGTCATCAACTACTTCATCTTCAAGAGTATATGCCCAACTACCAAAAATGTTACTCAAATATTTATCTTCAAAAAAATCTGGAAAAATAGAATCATATTCCTTCATTTTCGCTAACACCTTCATTTGATTGAACATTTCGGTTTGACTGACAGTTGTTCCCGCATAGAGTTTGGTAATATCTTTTTTGATTATTGTATTATTAACAGTTGTCTTTGTATCTTTCTTTAATTCTAATTTTATAAACTCAAGGTTTTTTTGTGCCAAATAATCAACTGGAAGTAAATACATATTTTCACCATAAACTACCATTGTGAGATTAAGAAAATTCATCATTTTCTCGATGATGTCTTTATAGGTGTCATTATCTTCATAGGTGAAATCAAAACTTTTTACACCATTTTCTTGCTTTACTTCAAAACAATCGTCGTCTATAAATGATTTCTCATTGACATATAAATTAAAGATATCATATCTAACAGTAACACCATTACTATAAATGTAATTATACACTATAGGTGTGTAGATATATCTGATTGAACTTCCCTTAATTGCCTCTGAAATAAACCAATAGAAAGTTTTCTCTGTTGGGTTGATGATGCTATCTTCATTACCTTTACCGAAATACTTGTATTGAAGTACAGATAACTCATCGATACAATTGATTTCAAAAGACTCAAGGTTTTTATCTTGTGGCATGTCATAAACACTTGGTTCTACATAACCTGCCCAAATTAATTCTTTAACAGGCACAGTCTCAATAGGTATGTCTGGTCCTACAGGTTTGTCTGGTCCTATCACTGGACCACCTGGACCAACTGGACCACCTGGAATTTCCTCAACTTCTGCAGCTGATGAAATGTCACCATTGATTTCTTCATCACGGACATTCATTTTAAATAATTTAACAGAAACATCTGTTGCTTTGTTAGTGACTAAATCCCATGGTGTATCTGTTGTGAGCACATTAATTGTTGCTTCGCTCATTCGGATTGGTTTGTTTAAATCTTCATCACCTTCGTATTTAACAGTAAATGGCGGAACACCAAGTTTTATGTCTTTCTTGGTGTCCAATCCATCTACCTTTGAAGAATCAATTTCCACAACGTAAATTGTGTTATCTCTACTTGTAAATTGACCTTTATAAATCATTGAATTATAATACTTTATTTCTTTTATTGTTATAATTATTCAAAACTCCAACTAATTCTCTACCTTTTATTTCAAAGGTTACTTTACCACCACCAATAAGTCCGCCATTGTTGATCATATTGAATAAATTGGCTTGTTGCCTACCATTCAACACCATCTCACCAGAATTTAATCTCGCATATATTTTATCACCTTTGAAAGAAGTTCCACCTACAATACCACCTTCTGCAAATGGTTGTGTTGCAAGTGCTGCAAGAATAGCCGCAACAGTTGTACCTATCATCACAAGGTTCCAAGGTGGAGTTAATCCAGAAGCGGCAGCAACACCTTTAGAGATTGCAAGAGAACCTTGAGCTCCTTTTTCTGCAATTAATTGTGGAATAATCTGTGCAATACCATTCAGTATTGTTGTAGTCATTTGTGCCCAAGCTGAATCTACCTGACCTATTACATTACCTACACTACCAATAGTTTCTGCTATTCCCTCATAGCTTGTTTTAACAGCATCAAGTTTTTCTATTGTTTCATTTTTCAGGTTTTGTGCGGATATTAACTCATTGTATTTTTGAATTAGTTTGGAAAGTGTCTGTGTCAGTGAACTTACTGAAGTTTCAAGTTCATTGAATTGTTCAGATTCTGTTCCACTTAATATCTGTCCTTTTGCCTTTAAGTCATTGACTCTATTGATTTCAGTTCTATACTTATTAATTAAATTAATAGTTTCTGAAATTTGATTCTTTGTTTCTTCTATACTCTTTTGACCTGCGTCAAAACCAACTTCATTAAGTTCAGATAAACCAAGATTATTGATGTTGAGGTTATTCCCATCCAAATCCGCTTTAGAAGTAACATCAATATAAACTGTCTTGTTTTTAAGTTTTTCACTGAAGTCATCGAAGGCTTTGTTTGCATCAAGATAAACTTTGAATTTCAGTTCGGTTTGTTCCGCAGGTGCAGTCATATAATCTTCATATGCTTTATCTCTGATGTCTTTAAGTTTCTGCAATTGATATTTTATTGAAGTTTCATCAACAAATTCAGGATTCTTTATTTTCTTGATTATATTTTCAAACTCCTTGATTTGTTCATTGTTTTCTTTAATCTTATTAGCATTTTTCTGAAACTCTTCTGATGTCGCCTTACCTTGTTTTGTTAATTTCTGTTGAACAATATATAACTTTTCATTTTCATCTTTTAGTGAAGTTATTGCTTTCTCATATTCACCAACTGCTTTTTGTTCTTTTTTCGTATATTCTTTATTACTTTTAGATGTTGTTTTACTTCCTACCTTTTTAGGTGCATCATAAGCAGACATATCCAAAGAACCAATTTCACTTGAAACTTTGTTCATTCTGTTAATGATAGGCTGTGTTTCACGTTGAAACCTCTTGTTTTCAAGCTCTAGATTTTTATTGTACTTTTCAAGAGCCTTTGCGTTGTTTTCAACATCTTTTTTTATATTAAGCATTTCCGCACCAGCTTCATCAAGTACAATATTCCCATCACCAACTCCATAAATAGGATCTCTGTCCGCATATCCTTTAATTCCATATTTTCTAGCTTCATCGGCTGAAATCTTATCACCTGCTTTGTAGTTTGATTTTGTGTAATACTTACCACCTACAACACTATCAAATTCAGCGATTTTCTTGAAATGTTTTTCATACTCTTTTTGTAAAGTAGTCATAAGTGCCATCTGTTCAGCTCTCTTTTCGAGTGCATCACAGACTTTTGTGGTGTTATTTACATAGAAATCTTCCGCTTTCTTTGTGTTGTCAATCTCCCAACCAAATTCACTCCAGGCATTTTTGTTTTTATTGATAAACTCATTCTTCTGGTGTTCAGTTCGACATGCTTTCCAAGCCGCTTGCAGTGATGCATATTTACCTATAACACTACCAACAGAAGAAGCAACTGTCTCTTTAAGTTCATTAAATGAATCTCTCAAATCATTCTTTGCTTCTGCTGATTTCTTATCTTCATCTGTAGAATCTGATGTGGCTATTGCATAAGTTGCAAGAGCACCTGCTCCAACCAACAGAAGTCCAGTAAAATTACCAAGCAATGCTTGAGCAACTGCCTTTGCAACATTCCATGCTTGTTGAAAAATTGTGTTTTTCTTCACTGCACTGCCGTTTGCTACTTCTGCGACCGTAGATGCAACAGTTGCAACAGTACCAGCCTCTGTAATGGTTTTATTGGTTACTTCAGCAGTTGTGTTAATGTTTGTTGCAACTGTATTTTGTCTTATTGCATTGTTGTAGGCTTCTCGTAATGGTTTTATTATCTTCAACATAAATGCACTATCCTTATTGAAAACTTGAGATACTGCTTGAGCACCATTTAATAAGTTAGTGATTTGAAGTGTTTTCTTCATCGCAGCTTCAGTATTCTCATTTTCTATACCGAATAAGTTCATTGCGGAAACACCCATTCCGATTACACCTGTAAATGCCTGAAAACCTTGAGTTACAGATTGAATTGCTAAATAGTCATCTGCGAAATTTTTACCTGCAGCTTGAACATCACTCTGTATGTCCATAAGACGACCTAACTCCATCTGCATTTTATGATAAGATTCACTTGCTTGATCAATACCATTTGCAACAAGATTAGCCATCGCATTTTGTAATTGTCTAATCTGTTGTTTAACAGTGTTTGTGTTTTTACTCATATCAGTAGCAAACTGCGACATTGCTGCGGAATTGCCATTAATATCTTGAGTAAATTTATTCATGTCAATTCCTAACTTACTGAATGAATTACTTTTTCCTAATTTCTCAAGTCCTTTTTGAAATTCTTCCGATTTTGCAATTGCTTGCTGTAGGTTTTTGTCAAAATCTGATGTATTAAGTTGTATGCTATTTTTTAGTTCAGCCATTTAATGATTTTTCTGTTTGTTTTATTTCTTCTTTAAGTCGTTTTATTGATTCTTTATCGATAACAGGTGATTCTTTTTCTTCTTTCTCCCAGAAAAATGGCATGAAGTCAGTCATTGATTTGTTTATCTTACATTGTGATGAAACAGTAAGATATGACTGAAGTCTGGTCATTTCCCATTGGTCTTTTGATTTCAGATATGCGTGTTCAATTAAAGGTAAAATCTCATACATTTGCATTTTATCGAGAACATCTAATGGATTTAGACCAAGTTGAACAACTAAAATAGAATATATTTCAGTTATTGTTAGAGGTTTTCCTTTTTCTTTTTTTTTGTACCTTTGTCTTTAAGAATATTTTTTTCTTTCTTCTGTTGCTCTGCAAGATATTGGCCAAAACGAATTATAATTGACATATCCTCATCTATCGCATCAAGAAATTCTTCATAAGACATGGTTAGTTCGTTATTTGCAGCAAGTAAACAGGCATACAGAAAAACCAATTGTTCATTCATATTGTCAAGGGAGAATGGTTTTTGAGTGATTTGTTCTGCGATTAACATCGATCTGATTCCATATTTTATGGGATATTCCTTACCGTTAATTAAAATTGTGTTCATTAATTCTTCAAATTATTATGTATAAAAAAGAGAAGATTTGAATTATTCAATCTTCTCTTTATTTATGGAATTATTTGTATCTCCAAATGTAGCCATATGCCGATTTATACTTACCTTTACAACATTTTGAAATAGCAGTCTGATCAAACCCAGTTTGTCTTTCTGCTTCTGCTATTGAAGGATAGTCAGTAATAAACCTACCATCTTTTGTAAATTGTTTTACTGGTTTGCTTTGGTCTTTTCTGTTTAAATGTTTTTTTGAAACCCTTTCTAACCTTGTCCCATATGTGTTGTTGTATTTTATAGAACACCATTCCAAATTTCCTACCATGTTATTTGTTTTATTTTCATCTTTGTGATTCACTTCTGGTAGATTATAAGGATTAGGTAAGTATGAAAGTGCTACAATTCTATGTACAGGTATTGTTTTTGATTTTCCATTTTTGCATAAACAAACGTGTTTATATCCTTGTGTGTTTTCATTTTGTTTTAATTCACTCTTCTCACCAGTATGATTATAATTTAAACTGAAAACTCTACCATCATCTGTAATTGTGTAATTTGGATAACCTAAAAAATCTAAACTTTTCTCTCTCATAATCAACAATTTATTATATATTAAATATAACAAAAAAGAGAGCGAAAATCACTCTCTCTTTCATAATTTTTTATGTTTTTTGTTTGTTAATTACGCAGTGTATTTCTCAAGCTGACCCGTTCCGGTAAATTCTACAGTGTATGTTGCGTTGTCTTCTAAGGGAGAATTTAATGTTAAACTTGTGATAAGTGCTTGGCCTTTAAGACCTTGAAAATCATCACCTGAACCTGCTGGTGTAAAACCTCCGACTGGGGCACCATCTGAAGTAACACCGTCGAATACAAGTTCAACCTTTTCACCGGCCAGATATAAATCCATGATGTCTCCCCAGCCATGACCTTCATTAGTTCCGACAAGAGATTCTGAACTCACAGACCAACTCATTTCATTAATTTCACTGTCTGTCCAACTTTTACCTTTTGCTTGGTCTTTTGAGCGGACAGCAAGATCTGAAGTACTTGCACTCAAAGTGAGTGTATGATTTGTTGATAATGCAATTGATTTGTAAGTATTCTCTTTTTTAATGAATACCATCAATTTCTTACCTTTTATTACATTTTGTGCCATATATATATGATTTTATTTTGTTTTAATATTTATGTTTACCTGCTGAACGTAAGCATCATCTATATAGAAATCAGCGATATCAGCAATTTTAGATTCTACTATTTGTATTTCTGAAATCTCACCTTCAAAGTCATCGAACTCATTTACAACATTTTGAAGTATATAAATTCCCTCATCATAGTCATCTGTCACAATATTTATTTGTAAGGTGTGATCAATTTCGTAAATCAGTCTATCTTTAGAATTTTGTGGATAAGCTGACATTCTATTATAACAGATGAATGGTTTTTTAGTTGTTAGTTCTGCGACCAACGGGAAACATCTGTTATCTACATATTTCCCTAACTTCTTATTTACTACTTTTCCAATGTTGATCATTTGTCGAATTCCTTTTGTAATTTGGTATCTATGATTGATAGTGCCTTGTCACCAGCATTTTTCACCCAAGAATCGGTATATCTGGAAAAAACATATTTAGCGTTAATTTTTCCTCTATATCCTTTTTTTGAAGTTTCTTTTTTCTTTCTGGATGTTTCACCTTTCTTTTTTATATATCTGTCTTCAGTACCAAGCTCAAACCATTTCAGAGCACCTTGTGGATTGATAAATATCTTTCCTCTATATTCACCTGCTGACTTATCAAAATTAGTAGAATATCTGATTTCTTGATTAAATTTGAAGAAACCCTTATTGGATTTGAACTGTTTTTTTACTAAAGTGAGTGTATTTCTGTAAAAAGGTCTGATTGCTTCCCTTAAACTACCTCTGTAAATATAAGATATATTTTCAATTGTCAGGGATTTCAGTTTTTCTACTAAATTACTTCTACTACTGCTCATATTCTTTTTCTATCTCAAAATCATTTATCAATTCAGCTTCAAGACGGATTGACTGATTATATTTCAGTCTTTCGATATAAGTGATGTTATAGTGTCTGTTGTTCCAAGTGATACGATAGTTTTCATTGACATCTTTATAAAATTGTCTGATTTCAAAAACTATTGATTTGGAATAAAATGTGTCACCATTTTCATCAGTTACATTACCACCTCTGTTAGTTACATAGGCTCTACATTTGATTACCCTTTTATATTTTGTGCTTTCTGCACCAGTTTCTGATTTAACAATAACAGGTTTATCGATATAGATTATTTCTGATAAAAGGCCGCTTCTCATTGTGTTATCCCTTTCTCATCACAATAGTTTTTAGATAGAGCTACTAAATAATCATATGTAATTGGAACTTTATAAGAATTAGTGAATGCGACAGGTTCGCGGTTCGCATATAAATTAGCTGCCAATAACAGAATAGACTGAACAACCGTTGGGTCTTCAGGATCTAATTCAGGAACATTCAAATTCAACCTAACTGCTTTTTCTGCAACATCCAGCAAAGACAACAGATATAAGTCATCCTCATTGTGTTCGATATATAAATGTTTTTTTAGATGATTTAGTGAAACTATCATTTGTGTTTATTTTGTTTTATAAAAAAAATGAGTGGTGGTGTGACATCACCACCCATTTTTGAAATATATAGTGATTAGACTTTAGCAACAACTGCTTCGTCTCTTACGAATTTCGCATCGACATTCATTGAAACTACAATTCTGATACAGTTCTTAACTGCTTGAGATACAGTATCTACTACGATATCTACACCACCGAAAGTAGTAATCCAGAGATTTGACCAGTCTGCGATTGCGATACCTTTCGCATTGTTAGTGCATACAACTGGAATACCATTGATTTCATTGTCGGAATCAAGCAACATTCTGAAATCAGACTTAGAACCACCTACTGCAGTTTGTCTTAAAGTCGCCTTGATTGCTGGATTAACCAAATATTTAAATTCACCATTTACATTGGCTTCTTCAAGTGCCTTTTCCATAGCAATAAGACCACCAAAAGTGAGGTCTTTTGATGCAGCAGCATTGAAAATACCAGCTGGTTTCTTGTTGGTTTCTGCTTCTGTACCAAGAACAGTTGATTCAAGAACTTGAGCGAGAGCTTCAACAATTTGATTTCTGATCATGTTTTCTACACCAGTACCATCTTGATAAAGGAGTGTCTTAGAAATGTCGATATAAGCAGAAATTCTCTTTGGAGAGTAATCAACAGTTTCAAAAGTTGTATTAGTTTTAGCTGCATCTTCAATTTCACCAACCCAACCAGCGTTGAGAGCTGACATTTTAGGTACTGAAACATTGTTAGTTACATTAAGATAAGTAGCACCAAGTTCAGTGAAAACCAACTTGTTAGTGAGTGGTTCCATGAGTGAGAATTTGTCTGTTTGAATCAACTCTTTTCCATAAGTATCTACACCTGCTTGATTAACTGTTACAGATGGAGTAGGACTAGGAGTAGGTTCTTCACGATATTCAAGTGGTAATTGAATTTGACCACCAAAAGAGATACCTGCGTCTCTCATCTCTTTTCTGCCGGCATTTAATACATTTTGATTTACTTCGTCCATTGGTCTGTTATCAACAACCGAACGAATAGATTTTACAATTGAAAAATTTTCCATGTGTCTATTTTTTTGTTTATCTTTTTCTTTTTCTTTATCTTCTGGTTCTTCTTCTTCTGAACCATCTTTATTTATGTCTGTTTCCTGTTCATTTTCAGTTTCATCAGGAGTTTCATCTACATCTACTTCAGTAGTTTCATCATTAGTTTTTTCAGAAGTTTCATCATTAGTTTCATCTACATCATCACTATCTTCTTCTTCTACACATTCTGCAGCTCTTAATTCTTCCTTGAACTTGTCAAGACTTCTCAAAGCTACTTTTGTATAACTTTCTGGATAAGCTCCATTATAACATATAGCGACATCAAATAAATCACCTATTTTGTTAATTGTTCTTAAATAAGAACCATCTTCCCTTTTCTGCCAAGACTCATCTTCCACGGTAAAACAGAATGAAGCATCTGTCAAATCACCTCTTTTCACCATTGAAAGAACATCATTTCCTAAAGTAGTGTTAGGACTTTCAAATCTGAATTGAAGTCCTTTTTGATCTATGTTTAATTCAAGACTTCCTTTTCCCATTTTACTTCTGGCCAACACTTTATTTCTGTCATGATCAAGAACGGCAAAAACATCACTTCTTTCAATAACACCTTCAAAAGCTGTTGGGGAAATCATTTCTGTAAATCCACCCAAATCTTTACTTTCTGAATTGAAAACAGCAGCGTAACCAGAAAGTATTCTTGAGTCATTATCAAGTGAAACATTGAAATTTCTCGTTTCCTTTTTCATTTAACTTTGTGTTTTTCTTTTATTTATGCTTAATCTTCTAATTCCACTATATATTTCAACCATTGTTCCAGTGTAATAGCTTCCATCATCATACCTTCTTGAATTGTTCTCTGTCTGATTGAATTAGAAATCATCATTTTATCTTGATAAGGTATGTTTTCCCAAACATCTCTGAATTTCAAGAAATATTTCTTAAATCTTATTTCTGTTAAATGTCTGTATTCTTTATTTTCTTGGTTAATCCACTCTGGTTTATTGAAGGTATAATAAGTATCGTAAATCATCATAGCCACAAATAAATTAACCTTGTCTTGTCGAGCTCTTTTGATAAATTCATCAATTAATGCATCATTAGAGTCTAACATATTTCTGTAAGTTTTCAAGATATACTTTGGGTCATGTCTGCAAACACTGTCATCTCTCCACTTCCACAGATAAAATGGTGTTGGACAGAACTTCGCTTGTTCTGGATCATCTACACAATTCTGTGCGAGAATGTTGAAATAACTATCTTCATGAATTGTTAAGTTTGGATTAAACCTAATATTCTTATCAATCAGATATTGTCTTCTGTGTATCTTACCATGAACAAATGTTGAATCCACTTCTCTATTAATGTATATCGGTTGTCCAGTTTCAAACACTTTCGTTTCTTCTATGAAAGTAGAAACAAGTGTGTCAAAACCTATTTCCATCTGCTGGAAAACAATCCAAAGACCACACATATTACAAAACATGTCATCTGCATCACAGAACATGACATAATCTGCAGTTGAATGGTCAAGACACGAATTTCGTGTCGCAGATACACCTTTGTGAGATTCTTTATAATATTCAACTCTGAATGGGTATGAATTAAGAAAATCTTCTGTTAAATATACATCTGAACCATCATTACAGATAATTACCTTGATTGAATTGAAATCTACATTCTGTTGCAGTTTAATACTATCAAGAAGTGGTCTTAAAATGTCATCAGTTTCTTTAAACTGTGGAATTAAAATATCTAAAGTCATAATCACTATATTTTTTATATATTTATGTCAATTTACCCAAGGGACTATTTTAGAACTGAAATAAGTCCAGTTTGTTGCACTTTTGAACGCATCAACTAATGACATTGGAACATAGATTGAAGTTAGTGATTTACAATTATAAAATGCGTTTGAATTATCTAATTTAGTCACAGACGTTACTTGTGATAAACTGATTGTTTTCAATTTCGTACAATTTTGGAATACATAACTACGAATCCGATTACATTGAGGTATATTCACATAAGACATTTTATCTGCTTGTGTAAATGCGTAACTACCTATATGTGTGCAAACAGGTAAATCAGCATAATATATTGACCTACAATAATAAAATGCTTCAAAATATACACTTTTACATTTCGGTAGACTAACAAAAGACAAACCACCTTTTGATAAGTTATAACAATCTGTAAATGCTGAACTTCCTATTGTTATGCAATTTGGTAAACTGATTGATTTTAAATTATAACACCCTACGAATGTATATGCTGGTATGGATGTTATAGTTGAATAATAATAATCTCCTAATTTATTTCTCACATCAATATAATCACCACTTATTTCTGTTATCTTACTAGCGTAACCAGAAAGTGGAACACCAGTCATAGATATCCCTTTGTTAATTATAGCGTTCTTAATGTCAGTTTTATAGGTATTTATTTGATTTAAGTTATCCTTGATTGTCATGATAAAATGTCTAATGTTATTGTGTTTAATTCATTGATTATGTCATCAACATATTCTTTCGTCGCATAATGTTGTAATGAATTTTCAAGTTCAGTAATTGAAACAAAATCATTTATTTCTGATTTCTCTACATAACCACTTAAATCTTGGTGTTGAGTCAAATAACCTTTTGATTCCACCCATTGTTCTGTGGCAAGACCAGCAGTTGAAGGAATTTCACCACGTAAGGTGTTGATTTGATTGTCGATTTCGGATTTCACATAAACATCAGATCTATCTACTTTTGTAGAAATTTGTTCTTCAACCCAAGTTTCTGTTGCACCACTAACTTTTATATCACCATTACCAGTGATTGTTTCACCATTTATTGTCTTTAGTTGTTGGTGTTCAGTAAGATAACCTTTATCTTCAACCCATTGTTCTGTCGCATAACCTTCAATTGAAGGAATTTCATACTTTATATCACTGATTAATTCATTTATAAAATCAGTCAAATCTTTCTGTTGAGTGATTTCACCGATAATGTCACCCCAGACAGGGGATTTTACTCCCCTGACTGTCTCTGGCGACTTTATGTTGTGTGTGATAATTGTTTTATCTAATCTCATTTTATTCTTCACTTTCTTCTATATCTGGATTATCAACTTCTTCATATTCATATGGTGAATCCAACAGATCTACTGCTTCACCATAATATTCATCTGTACCTATCTTATGAAGTATCTTCGTTTCATCATCAGTATATGTTTTTCTAAACTGGTCAGTGCCATTTGAAATTATCTCTGTATAAATCATTGTGTTAGATTATTTTGTATAAAATATTTTGATTGAATTAACATTTATAGGATATGTTCCAACTGAAATAGATACAGAACTATTATGACTATATTCATTATATTCAATTGTTAGAACACCATCTGAAAAATAACTTGAATTGTATACATTATTAATTGTTATTCCACTATCAGTATCACAATAAATTTCTGCTTTTTTAATAGCATATCCTGATAGACAACCAACAGGTAATGAACCGTTACAAATAGTAACATAGTCATCATATGCTATTCCTGTTTCACCTAAATTAATAGATAAATTGAAGTTTGCATCAATTTGTATTGATGTTGATTGTCCTTGACCTGCAAAATAAGTTCCTTTAAGTGGAATAT
>OIWM01002441.1_pt1 | contig 15507 bp, 10 predicted proteins | sample 1587451 | NCBI WGS metagenome assembly OIWM01 (sample SAMEA3888907, study PRJEB22519) | human gut metagenome | biome: human gut; feature: human-associated habitat; material: faeces | place: Denmark | collected 2011
CGGCATTCTGCATCACTTTGCGGTTTACCTGATAAGGCATCAGGTCTTCGATACGCTCCATCCATACCGCATCCGGCTCGCCCATCGAAACCCATACGTCGGTGCAGATAACGTCCGCATTCTTTGTTCCATTCTCTACGTCTTCGGTCAGCGTAATGCTGCCGCCGGTCTGCTTTGCAATTTCCTGACACTGCTCAACCAGAGCCTTGTCTGGGAAATAACGGGACGGAGCGCAGGCGGTAAAGTGCATGCCCATCTTCGCGCATACGACCATGTAGGAATTGCCCATGTTGTAGCGGGCGTCTCCCATATAAACCAGATTCACGCCTTTCAGCTTTCCAAGATGCTCGCGAATCGTCAAAAGGTCCGCCAGCATCTGGGTCGGATGGAACTCATTGGTCAGACCGTTCCATACCGGAACGCCTGCATATTTTGCAAGCTCTTCTACGATTTCCTGTCCGTAACCGCGGTATTCAATTCCTTCAAACATCCGTCCCAGAACGCGTGCGGTGTCGCGGATGCTCTCTTTTTTGCCGATCTGAGAACCCGAAGGATCCAGATAAGTCGTTCCCATGCCAAGGTCATGTGCTGCCACTTCAAATGCACAGCGTGTTCTCGTGCTGGTCTTTTCGAAGATCAGAGCCACATTTTTTCCTCTTAAGGTGTCAACCGGGATTCCTTTTTTCTTTTTTTCTTTCAGTTCTGCTGCCAGATCGACCAGATAAATGATTTCCTCTGCCGTGAAATCTTTTAAAGTCAGAAAATTGCGTCCTTTTAAATCCATTTTTTTATCCTCCATATTCGCTTTCAAACCATTTCATTTTTCATAAATTCAAAAATGGCCTATACTTTCTTTTAAACCGGATCTGCTGTTTCTTTTTTCTCGGTTTTTACAGTCTCTGCAAGTGCTGTCAATGTGCCGGCAACATTCTGCAGTTCCGATGGTATGATGATCTTGGTTGCTTTGCCGTCTGCCACTTTTGTCAATGCTTCAAAGCTCTTCAGTGCCAGAACGGTTTCATCTGCTCCTGCATCTTTTAAGAAACGAAGACCGTCCGCATTTGCTTTCTGAACCTTCAGGATCGCTTCTGCCTGACCTTCGGCTTCGCGGATCATCTTTTCCTTCTGTGCTTCTGCTCGCAGGATTGCTGCGGTTTTTTCTGCCTCTGCATCCAGGATTGCAGATTCCTTTTTGCCTTCTGCCACAAGCACGGTAGATTTTTTCTCACCTTCTGCACGCAGGATCGCTTCTCTTCGCTCACGCTCTGCTTTCATCTGCTTCTCCATCGCATCCTGGATTGCAGCCGGCGGAATGATGTTTTTCAGCTCCACACGGTTTACTTTAATGCCCCATGGATCCGTGGCAATATCAAGCGACGCACGCATTTTCGTGTTGATCGTCTCTCTGGATGTCAGGGTCTGATCCAACTCCAGATCCCCGATGATATTTCGCAGTGTCGTTGCAGTCAGATTTTCGATTGCCATGATCGGATTCTCCACGCCGTATGCAAACAGCTTCGGATCTGTGATCTGGAAAAATACAACCGTATCGATCCGCATTGTTACGTTATCCTTTGTGATAACCGGCTGCGGTGCAAAATCTACCACCTGCTCTTTTAAAATGACCTTCTTTGCAACACGGTCAATAAACGGTGCTTTCACATGAAGTCCGACCGACCAGGTCGCACGATATCCGCCAAGACGTTCCACAACCATTGCGGTTGCCTGAGGCACAATCTTCACGCAGGAAAGCAAAAGTATCAGCACAATCAAAAGAAGTACGATCAATATCAACCATCCCATGTTTTCTTCCTCCTTTATTTTCCATTTTTTATTTGATGCCTGCTGATTGCTCTGTTTCAAGGCACTCCCGGCATCCTTTTCACTTTTTACAGTTTTGCCGTTTTTGGTATTTCTATCTATTCATCTTCGGAAATTTCCACGATGTTCGGCATCTCCTGAAAATTGCCCTGCGGTGCAGAATCTGTCAGTACGACGGCATCTTCTAATTTTGCAAAGCTGATCGGGCTGACTTTGTAAAATTTCGTGTGATCACAGAGAACAAAGCACCGGTGGATGCGTTCGATTGCTCTTTTTTTGACCATCGCTTCGTCCTGATCCGGTGTCGAAAATCCGGAGCGTTCCGAAACGCCGTTGCTGCCCAGGAAACCAAGACTGAAATTAAATTTCTCAATCTGTCTGCATGCCTCTTCTCCAACTACTGCTTCCGTGGACTGTTTGAGTCTGCCGCCGATCAGAATGACTTCCATGCCTTTGCGTGCCAGTTTCTGTGCATGCGATGGTGCATTCGTCACAAAAACGGCCGTTGTCGCATCGGAAATATAATCGAGCATACATCCGGTTGTCGTTCCGGCATCGAGATACACGAAATCATCATCCTGTATCAGCGATGCCGCATAACGTGCAATCAGTCTTTTTTCTTCTAAATTCTTTTCTTCTCTTCGTGACACCTGCTCATCGCGTATGCTCATGTTGTCAGCCGCAACTGCCCCACCGAAAACCTTGACCAGCTTCCCCTGTGCATCCAACGTATTCAGATCTCGACGGATCGTAGATTCTGAAGTATTTAAATGATCTTTTAACTCCTGAAGTGTCACGCTGCCTCTGTTTTCCAAAAGTTTCAAGATCTCTTTCTGTCGTGTTTTAGTAAGCATATTATCCCACCCCTTTTCATGCTGCAAAAAAATCATATAGTTACATCCCTTGACGCCTTTTATTATAGCTCATAGCAGATAAGAAAGTAAAGCAAAACCGCAGTGCTTTACAACTTTAAAGTCACTGCGGTTTTTCTGAGGAAAAGTTTTATGATGAAGTTTTGGTTTACTCGGCTATTTTTTTCTTAAGCACACCGAGCATCAGTGCTCCGACTACGGTTCCTACTGCCAATGCAGCCAGGTACATCAGCGGATTGCCGACTACAGGGAACACGAAGATTCCACCGTGCGGTGCCATCAGCGTACAGTTGAATGCCATGGAAAGTGCTCCTGCAAGTCCGGAACCTATCACGCATGCCGGGATGACATGCAGTGGATCGGATGCTGCAAACGGAATCGCACCTTCTGTGATAAATGCAAGTCCCATGATAAAGTTTGTCGGAGCGGATTCTCTTTCTGTTTTTGTAAATTTATCTTTAAACAGAAGAGATGCCAGAGCAATCGCACACGGAGGAACCATACCGCCGATCATAACTGCTGCCATGATTCCGTAATTTCCTGCTGCAATGGATGCCGTTCCAAATACATAGGCCGCTTTATTAAACGGACCACCCATATCGGCTGACATCATGCCTGCCACGATGATGCCAAGAAGAATCTTGCTGGAACCGCCCATGTTGGTGAGGGCTGTGTTCAGTGCCGTGTTCAAAGCTCCGATTGGAGGCTCTACTACAAACGTCATAACGAGTCCCACGATCAGAATGCCGAATACCGGATAGAGAAGAACTGGGGCAATTTTTTTCAATGCTTCCGGAAGTTTTTCGAACAATTTCTTTAAGAGAAGGATAAGATAGCCTGCCAGGAAACCTGCAACTAATGCACCAAGGAAACCAGACTTACCGTTTGCCGCAATCGCACCACCCACAAATCCGACTGCCAGACCAGGTCTGTCTGCAATGCTCATAGCGATAAATCCTGCCAGAAGCGGAAGCATAAATCCAAATGCAAGGTCGCCAATGGATTTCAGTGTTGCCGCTGCCGGTGTGATCGAACCGAAACTCTGTCGTGCTTCTGCTGTCAATGATGTCATATCTACACAAAGTCCATCGATCAGGAATGCAAGAGCGATCAAAATACCTCCGCCTACGACGAATGGCAGCATGTGTGAAACACCATTCATCAACTGCATATAAATCTGATGGCCTTTGGAGCCTCCTGCTTTTTTCACGGAAACTTCTGCATTTTCCGATGTCTGATAAACCGGTACCTTACCTGACATAGCCTGCTCTACCAGCTTATCTGCCTTGCTGATACCGTCAGAAACCTGGACTTCGATCAGCTTTTTGCCATTGAATCGATCCATCGGAACCTTCGTATCTGCCGCAACGATGATGCAGTCTGCCTTCTGGATTTCCTCAGCAGTCAATACATTTTTTGCTCCGCCTGAACCTCTTGTCTCTACTTTAATGAAACATCCTTTCGCTTTTGCAGCCTTTTCCAGACCTTCCGCTGCCATGTAAGTATGTGCGATACCGGTCGGGCATGCTGTGACAGCCAGAATACGGAACTGATCTTCCGAGGTCGCTTCGTCTGCTTTCAGTTTTTCATCCAGATCCGGTGCTTCCTGATCTGCTTCATCGACGATCTTCATAAATTCTTCCGGGCTTTTTGCATTCTGCAGTGCTCTGGAAAAATCCTCATCCATCAGAAGTACGGAAAGTTTGCTCAGTACGTCCAAATGTACGTTGTCTTTGGTATTCGGTGCTGCAATCAGAAAGATCAGATGTACCGGCTCTCCATCAAGAGAATCGTAATCTACACCGTCCTTTACAACCATCGCTGCCAGTCCCGGCTTATCTACAAATGCACCTTTTCCGTGAGGGATCGCAATCCCCTCTCCGACACCTGTCGTTCCTTCCTCTTCACGGCGGTATACTTCCTGGCGATAAGCTTCCAGGTCATTGATTTTTCCACTCTTTGCCATCAGTTCGACCATCTGGTCGAGAGCTTCGTTCTTGGATTTTGGAGCACCGTCGATCCTGATGCTTCGCTTATCCAGCAGTTCTGTGATCCTCATAAGTTCTCCTTTCTTACATTTCTTTTTTGTGATAGATTTTCTACAAGAAGCTAATTCAAAAACGCCATACGAATTGTTCCTCACTTCGACATCGTAGTTTCAGGCTTTTGACCCTGGCATCTTTACAATGTTTTATAAATCGCTTCTACTTCTTCTTTTGTGGCAAAATTCTCAGAAAATGCACTGGCACTTCCGGTGGAAACGCCCATTTTGAATGCATGTTCATAGCTGCCTTTCTGCATATAACCTGCAGTAAAACCAGCCACCATGGAATCTCCGGCTCCAACCGCATTGATCAGTTTACCTTTCGGTGCCGGGCTTTCATATACGCTGCCATCCTCAGCAAGAAGCACTGCACCTTTGCCTGCCATGGAAACCAGAACATTTCTTGCTCCCATCTCCTGTAACTTCTTCGCATATGGTGCTACCTGGTCACGCTCTCTGATCTCCACTCCAAAGATATCGCCCAGTTCATGATTGTTTGGTTTGATGAGGAACGGATGGTATTTCAGTACATTGACCAGAAGGTCTTTTGTCGCATCCACCACGATCATGACCTCTTTTTCTTCCAGACGTTCCATAATGTCACTGTAAATAGAATCCGGAAGACTTGCCGGGATGCTGCCTGCAAGGATCAGCACATCTCCCTTTTTCAGTGTATCCAGTTTCTTAAGCAATCTTTCAAGTTCTTCACTTCCGATCGAAGGTCCTGTGCCGTTGATCTCCGTTCCATCGATGGATTTGAGTTTGATGTTGATCCGGGAAAATCCATTCTCAAGCTGGATAAATTCGGATGTAATGCCCATCTTCTCGACTTTTCTGCGGATCTCCTCTCCGGTGAAACCGGCGATAAATCCAAGTGCCGTACTCTCAATGCCGAGATTTTTCAGAACGATAGAGACGTTGATCCCCTTTCCACCGGCAAACATCTGCTCTGAACAGGTGCGGTTTGTCATTCCCAGTTGAAAATCTTCCACACCTACGATATAATCCAGACAAGGATTAAATGTTACCGTATAAATCATATGCCTTACCTCTTTCTTTTGCACTTTTGTGTGCCTCTCTGTTTCATGATTGTATTATACAATCATATTCGTTCAATTTCAATCATACTAATTCACAAATTTCCCTTTCCGTTTTTGTATAGTTTTCACAAACGTTCATTTTCATTCATTTTCGTTCAATTTGCATTCAAAATTTGCCATGATGTCAGGGTCAAATTTGTTGCTCGCCATTTATAGAAGTGGGAGTCTTCTCCGACTGAGATAAAAAAAACCACGCACCACCGACCGATTCAGTCAGCAAGTGCTGTGGTTTCTTTTCTTTGCATTTTCAGATCAGTCCTCGTTTGCCCGCTTCCATCACGGCTCCTGCCTTATTGGAAACACCGAGTCTTTTGTAGATCTGCTGTGTATGATATTTTACATTAGCGGTTGTCATATTCAGCTCTGCCGCAATTTTTTCTTTTGACATTCCATCTGCCTGCAGTTTCAGGATTCGAAGCATTGTATCACTCAATGTGACTTCTTCCACACCCACTTTTAAATACGCCGGATAGAATCGTGCCATTTTTTCTGTCTCGTCCTGAACCTTTGCCCAGAACTGTTTGTTCTTTCTGGTCTGTGCCAGATCTTTTTCTACTTCCGACGGCTTCCAGGATGTTGCCTGAAGCAGAGGCCGGATAGCCGCACCTTCTCTTGTGATGATCCGTACAAAATGATATTCTTCTGCTTTTGTCAGTGCCTCGCCAAGTGTTTCATCCCATTTTTTCTCACCCATGCGGTACTGCGTGATCGCAAGAAGCAGTTTCACTTCTATATCAATGTAGGTACGCTGCATCACTTTTGCATAATAGGCACATTTCAAAAGCAGATGATAAGCCTGCTCGTTTCTGCCATTCTGCAGATACACACGCACTTTCGTAATATAATGGAAACGATCATAAATAGAGAATATCAGTTCTTCATCCGGTGCCTGGGCAAGCCATTTTGCAATCGCTGCTTTGTCCGCATCATATAATGCACAGCGAACGAGAAAGGTATCGATATTCGGCAGAATTCTTTCTGCATTTTCTTGCTGTGCTTTACCCTTGAATCTGGTCAGAAGCTCCTCCGCTTCTTTTACTTTTCCAGTAATAATATGAAGCCAGGCAAGCATGCCGTCTCCGACAAAACACTGCTCGATCTTGCCTCCTGCCTCCGCCTGCATTCTTCCCTTATTTGCAAGCATCGCAACTTCATAATTATCTCCGCCCTTTTCAAAAAAGCTTTCTGCAAGTGCCAGATTTACAAGCCCCTTACCATATTTTCCAAGTACAAATTCCACAATCTTGCCAATGCTTCCTGCAAGCTCCCGGTCACGCTTGCTCCACTCACAGAAATCCTTGCCGCCGTTCATCTGAGATGCCTGGTTGCTGGTAACGGAAAACTCCTGTATTTTTACTTCTTTATCCAAAAGAAGCAAATATGCATTTTTCAGGATTTCTACCATATGGTCACTGCCACGGTGCGGAAGTCCGATATCCAGATACAGGATCTTTCCTTTCGCTGAACGCCGTTCACTTCCGGTATGTTCTTTTGCATATTTTTGAAGCTCCCGGTACCAGCGTTCGCTCTCTTCGATATTTAAAAGCAGCGACTGCAGCATACTCATACCACACATCAGTTCCGGGCTTTTGCATATTTTTTCTTCCGGCAGTTTAAGATAATACGGTTTCAGTTCATAATAATAAGCATTGTTTGGTGCTATCCGCACATTATCGATCAGCACCGATGCGATTCTTTCCGTGTCATTCACCTGTTGATACATGGAAAGAGCCTTTAACGGCTGCTTACTGATCTGGTAATAAAGTCCTGCATTTTCGTAAAGCTTACGGATCTGCTCTTTTGTGTATTTTCGCCTCAGCCTCCGGATCATGCTGATCCGCACTTGATTTCTGAGTTTGTAGACCGTTTCACTTCCGTTTCGGACAATATCCATGAAATTACCGATCCACTGAATCCTTCCAAGAAGCGATTCTACATCATTGCGTCCGGTGATCATCTCCGCCATATATACGGTAAAATCTTCCACAATTGCAACTTCCATCAGAAATTCCTGTATTGATATTTCCCAGCGGTCATAGACATGATATTCCAGATAATCCCACATCTGGCTCAGTGCCTCTCCCACCATCGTCCGGTATTCTTCATCTGAAAACGGTTTCGTGACATCCTTTTCATCCTGCCCCATACGCATCTGCCAATAGACACTATTTGTGATGCTCCAGCCGATCGGCATACCAACGCAGTATGCTTTTTCTTTTGCCAGCTGTTCTTCACTGAAGATCATCCCGGTCATGGCAATATACTGATCTGCCTGATCTTCATCAAACAGCAGCTCCTGCTCACCGATCACATAGAAGACTTCACGATACCGCACAGCAGTCAGCCACGGCGGTACCGCACAGCGTCCGCTCAAAATCAGCCACACATCCTCACGCTCCACAAGTTCGATGATCGCTTCCCGGATCTCCTCGGTATCATTCTGCATCGCCATATCGTGCAGACTGTTGATCACCACGGTTTTCCGCTGCTTGGAAACCTTGATCTCACGCAGCTCCTCCACTGTTACCAAACCAGCGTTAAACAGCGTATATTTCCGGTTCTTCAGATATCGCATGACCAGTTCCGTTTTGCCGCAACCGCTGACCCCATAAATATACGCTGTTATATTCTCTTCATCTGCCGCTTTCAGCCGCCTGATTGCACGGCGGGGTTTTACATAGCAGATTTTCTCCCCTTGCATCATCTCTTCCCACATGCTGTTTTCTGCCAATGCAACACCCCGCTTTCTCTGTTGTTTTACTACGTTTTATGTTTATAAGTTCCTCTTCCCAAGAAAAAGTATAGCAATTTTTCCGTGTTTTGTACACTATCCAAACGGCTAGTTTTTTTCTGAAAAGCAAGGAAAATTTGCAGGATTGTGAGAGTTACCTTGTAATGGAGCAATTTTCAGGCATACATTAAAGTCAAAAGTTTTTTATCTCAGTCGAGAAGACTCCCACTTCTGCAAGTGGTGAGTAATAACAAGTCTTTCTCAGTGGGAGTACAATCTCCGACTGAGATAAACGCTCCGCGAGGATGTGCAGTGATTCTGAGAAGAATATGTCAGCTTTCGCTGACCAGAATCACGCACCAAGTCTCACGCGCGTTCGACTTGAATTAATCAGATATTTTTCAACAATCTCTTTTAATTTCTCCGGTGTCTTTTCATACCATGTGGCAAACACGGTGTTTTCCTGCTGAACGGTTTTTCCAACTTCCATGAGAAAGTCCGGGATATCGCTTTCTTTAATCATGCCCCAGGATTCGCCAAATGCCTCCTGACCCTGTCTGTCACAGCCGTTCACATGAAGCGTAAATACCGGCTCTGTCACACCGTCAATTCTCTTTACTCCGCCGTGGAAACCGATCTTTCCGATCTGATGTGTCCCACAGGATGAAGTACATCCGGAAATATGGATCTGCGGCAGTACACCGTCCGCAAAATCATATTCTTTTGCTGTCTCAACCAGTTTTCTTAAAAGTCCCTGGGAATCACGCACACCAACCTGGCAGATCGTTGCTCCGATACAGGATACGGAACTTTCGAATAAAGTTTCTGCTCCGTCATCCGTAGCTGCAAGCACTTTTTCTGCTTCTTTTGCCGTCAGGTTGATGATATAGACTGTCTCATCCGGTGAAATGCGGATTTCTGCATCCGATACATTTTTGATGCTTTCATAGATCTCGCCAAATTTCGACACTTTCGGCACACCGCCGATCGGATGATATTTTACTGCATACAGTCCCGGCTGTTTCTGTGCCACGATTCGTTTGTTTTCTGTCTGAAGTTCACCGTCGGCTGCTTTTTCTGTACCGGAAACAGCAAGGTTCAGATCCAGTTTTTCATTTTTCTTTACTTCTTCGAGTTTCTCCAGAAATGCCTTCACATAGCCTTCGCTTCCCAGTTTTTCCTGCATATAACGTGTTCTGGCTTTTCCGCGGTTCTCATAGTTTCCGTATGCCAGGAAGGTATTGACCATCGCCTGCACATAATACAGGATCTGTGACGGCTCTACGTTTTCTGCCACTTTCACACCCATGCGTGGATTGTTGCCCAGTCCGCCCGCACTATATACGTTAAATGTTCCGTCCTCTGCTGCTACAAATCCAAGATCACGGAAGGTCGCATGTGTCACATTGGCCGGAGAATTTGAAAATCCGACTTTCAGTTTTCGCGGCATGGTCACTTTATCTGCGTTTTTCAGAAGATAATCAGACACAGCCTCTGCATAAGGCAGTACGTCAAAATATTCTCCCATTTCTACGCCGGAAAGCGGAGAACACATCACATTTCGCGGGAAATCTCCGCCACCGCCTTTTGTGATGATACCAACATCCACTGCTTTTTCCATGATATCACAGACGCTGTCTTTGTCCAGATCATGCAGCTGCACTGCCTGGCAGGTCGTAAAATGTGCTTTGTCCACATGATACTGTTCTACCATCTCTGCGATAAATTTCAGTTTTTCTTTTGTCAGTCTTCCGCCCGGCATACGCAGACGCAGCATGCTTGCCTCGCCGCCTTTCTGGGCATAGCTTCCGTATCCTCCGGAAAATCCTTTGTATTCTTTCACGCTTACTTCTTTCGCATAAAATTTTTCTGTCATCTCCTTGAATTTTGGAAGAGATGCTCTCCATTCCTGAATCAGCTGTTCCATACTTGTTCTCCTCATATTATTTATTCTTTTGTTTTAAACAAATGATGTCATAAAGATACTCCTGAGCAAATTTTCACTCCTGCCACCGCTTAGTGCTCCGTGCAGTTGAAGCGGGGGAATGCTTCTCTGCGATAAAGTTATACAAATTGCTTTTTGCAGAGTAAGACACTCCATTTTACATCATGCTTTCTTTATACCATAATTTCAGTATGTTTCATAGGTATTATTTGAAATTCTTTTAAATTTCTCCGAAAATCATCGGACGTTTCGGTGGTTGCGTCTCGGAAAACCGGTATGCACGCAGGAATCTCTCTTCTGCCTGCCCGGCTTTTTCCTGATCATTTGCATGCAGAACCGCCAGTGTCTCGCCTTTTTCGACATAATCTCCGACTTTCTTTTTCAGCTCCAGTCCTACCGAAAGGTCGATCACACTGTCTTTTGTCTCTCTTCCGCCTCCAAGAAGCAGGGAGCAGACTCCGATTTCATCACACTGGATATGAGAAATATAGCCGCTCTGCGGCGATGGTACTGCAATCTGCATAGAGGCTGCAGGCAGTTTCTCCGGATGAGAAACTTCTTCTCCTGTGCCGCCCTGTGCTTTGACAAATGCTTCCAGTTTTCTAAGTGCATCTCCATTCTGGATGGACTGCCGCAGCATTTTTTCTGCGGAAGCGACATCCTCTGCCTTTTTGCCGGCGATCAACATCCGGCTTCCGAGTGCCAGAACCAGCTCCGTGAAATCTTCCGGACCGCTGCCGTTCAAAGTTGCGATCGCTTCCTTTACTTCCAGAGCATTTCCGATTGCATAACCAAGCGGCTGATCCATATCGGTGATCAGTGCATGCATCTGACGCCCTGCATTTTTGCCGATCGTCACCATCTCTTCTGCCAGAGCAAACGCATCTTCTTCGCTTTTCATAAAAGCTCCGCTTCCGGTCTTGACATCCAGAACGATCGCATCGGCACCGGCAGCCAGTTTCTTGCTCATGATCGAGCTGGCGATCAGTGAAAGATTGTCCACGGTCGCCGTCACATCCCGCAGGGCATAAAGTTTTTTGTCAGCCGGAGCCAGATCTGCCGTCTGTCCCATGATCGAAATGCCGATCGTATTGACATTCTTTATAAACGTTTCCACCGGGATTGCCGTTGAAAATCCGGAAAAGCTCTCCAGCTTGTCGATCGTGCCGCCGGTATGCCCAAGGCCTCTGCCGCTCATTTTCGCTACCGGAATTCCGCAGGAAGCTACAAGCGGAACAAGTGCCAGCGATGTTTTGTCCCCTACACCTCCTGTCGAATGCTTGTCAACTTTAATCCCATGGATTGCCGAAAGATCCAGCCGCTCTCCGCTGTCCGCCATGGCAAGCGTCAGATTTAAGGTTTCCTGTTCATTCATCCCTCGAAAATAAATTGCCATCATCAGTGCAGACATCTGATAATCTGGGATTTCCCCATTTGTATAACTTCGGATCATCCAGTCAATTTCTTCTTTTGCTAATCTTTCCCCATCTCGCTTTTTCCTGATCAGATCATACATTCTCATAATAAAACCCCCAATCCGCGGAAAAAATCTGATATCCTGCACCTCTGCTGTCCGCCGGAAGCTGTATCAGACCAAACGCACAAAACGCCGGCTTTCGCCAGCGTTTTGCTTACTTAGTTAAAATATACCATTTCATCTGCCGGCGGTTCGCACGGTTCTACCTTGCTTGCATACAGCACAGGACCTTTTCCGCGATAAAACTTATCGTATTCAAATGCTACCCTTGCAGTGACCATAACCCACTGTCCATGTTTCAGCTGCGGAGCGATCGGACTCTTACAGATGTAGCCGATCATCTGCATATCATCTGCACAGCAGGTCATCGCTTTTCTTCCCGGCACAAAATAAGGTGCCTCTTTGTTTTTGCTCTTCATGGCACGAGCCTTGAACTTCACCGTTTTCCCCACGTATTTGTCCGGATGGTCATCCATATCCACATAGAAGATACCGTAATCCACATCTTCTATTTCGATAATCGGAGCATCCATATCGTACGGCGTGTTTTCCTCAAACAGGTCGATCAGTTCACCATCCTCATCCTCAAAGCTGATATCACAGGAAGGATTGACAACCTTGATGCCTCTTCGATAATTGGTCAGCGGATCACTTGATTTACAGCGATTGAAGATCACCATATCTGCATTCTGCACCATCTCTGAGAACAGAGACTGCATATTTGCACGGTAGATCTGATAGCTGCTGCCGTCTACGATCACGATCTCCTGAGAAATGCCCCATCCAAGCGGCAGTTTCATCGCACGCAGTTTGTTGACACCCCAGAGCGGATTGTACTCAAGCAGCACTCGCTCCGGATGATATTTGCGATGCAGAACACGGAGGTTCTCAAATGTAAAATCCTCCGGCTCTTCAATCTTCTCGACAACCGTGTTGTATTTCAGAAGTTCTTTCTCGTCGTACTCCTCCTCACCCTCTTCGCAGGTGATCAGAAGTGTTGTTCCTTCTATTTGAAAGTAATCCTGTTTCGCAGTAAAATCCAGAAAAGAAGTTTTGCCGCTCTCCAGGACACCGGTCACAAGATAAACCGGTGTTGAAATATTAAAATCACTCATCTTTTTTTACCTTGTTCCTTATTTCGCAAACCACAGCTGCTCTAATTTTGCTTCATCCAGTTTGGAACCGATCACACAGATACGTCCTGTGTATTCTGCACTTCCCTCACGGATATCCACTTCTTCCGGAACCATGTCAAAATAAGTCCAGACACCGTCTTCGCTCTCCAGCATACCTTTTGCACGCAGGATCATTCCGTAAGAATCGTCTTCTGACAGAATTTTCAGAATCTTTTCAATCTCTTCACGGCTGTATTTACGGACGGTTTCCTTACCCCAGCTTGTAAATACCTCATCTGCGTGATGATGGTGATGATGATGTCCCTCGTGGTCATGGCAGCCACAGGTGCAGCCCTCTCCATGGTCATGATGATGCTCATCGTGGTCATGATCCTCATGATCGTGATGATGCTCATGCTCTTCATGGTCATGGTCGTGATGATGGTCATGATCACAGCAATGGTCATGCTCTTCTTCTACATGAGAAAGGTCGATCTTCATTCCTTCGATCGTGTCTAGGATCTTCTGTCCACCCAGATCTTCCACCGGTGTTGTGATGATCGTAGCATCCGGATTCAGTTCACGGATCAGTTCGATGGCAGCTTCGATTTTTTCCGGTGTTGCCTTCTTTGTATCGGTACGGCTCAGGATGATCGTGCCGGCTGCTTCTACCTGATTCTTGAAGAATTCACCAAAGTTCTTCAGATACATTTTGCATTTCAGAACATCGACAACCGTAACGGCACTGTTCAGTTTCACTTCTCCGTCTGCTTCCAGATGCAGATTTTCAACTGCATGGATAACGTCAGAAAGTTTGCCGACACCTGACGGCTCAATCACGATGCGGTCCGGGTGATATTTCTCTACCACTTCTTTCAAAGCAGTTCCGAAATCTCCTACCAGAGAGCAGCAGATACAGCCGGAATTCATTTCCTTAATCTCGATTCCTGCATCTTTCAAAAATCCACCGTCAATACCGATCTCGCCGAATTCATTCTCAATCAATACCACCTGCTGTCCTTTAAATGCATCCTGTAACAGTTTTTTGATCAGGGTCGTTTTACCTGCACCCAAAAAACCGGAAATAATATCAATCTTTACCATAATAACTTCTACATCTCCTTTATCCATTTCGTCCATCCATCGGACGACATTCTGCCCCGATTATACAACCTGATTTTGATTCTGTAAAGCAGACACCAGATTTGTCAGGCATTCAGAATGGCATTTATTTTCTCATCTTTTTCTTCTTTTGTGATAATGCCCATCTCGAACTGCTGCTCGATTTTTTTGATCTCTTCAAAATTTTCTACTTTTTTCTTTGCAATATTCAGCTTCTGCTCATATTCTTCCTTAGAAATAATTTCCATGGCAAGTGCTTTGTCGAGAACGCCTTTTTCCTGTTCAAAAGACTCTTCCGCTTTTGTCTTCTCACGAAGAAGTGTATTCTGTTTTGCTCTCTTCTCTACTTCCGCCAGCTGATTTTCCAGCTCCTTTTTCTTTGCCTGATCCTGTTTGATGATCGTCAGGAAATCAGAAACATCAAACACCGGCTCTTCGTCCTCATCAGATTCTTCTGCAACTTTATCTTCTGCCGGCTCTTCGGATACTTCTTTTTCTTCGTCGATCGTTTCTGCTGTATCTTCTGCTTTCACTTCATCGATGGTTTCATCAGCTGCTTCTTCTTTTGCTTCATCGACCGTTTCAGCTACTTCTGCCTTTACTTCGTCAATTGCTTCTTCCTTCACTTCATCGATCACTTCTGAAGATTCTGTTGCTTCGGTTGTTTCATTTTCTGCTGTTTCCGGTTCTGCATCATCCATATCTGCTACAAATTCTGCATATTTCTTTCCGATCTGCAGATACTGTGCATCCATTTCTTTCTCTAATTCACGGATCTGTCTTTTCAGACCGGTGATCTCCATTGTATCCTGTACACTTGTCTCAACAACTGTTTTTACATTGTTTGCTGATGCGGCAATGTTTTCTCCCACATCCTGTACCTTTTTTAAAGCTTTGTCAAAAAATCCCATGATATCAACCCCTGTCTTATTGTGTGTAAATGCACATCGATTCTGCTAAGTAAATATCATCCAAACCGACCAGAATCGCATGCCAAGTCTCGCATACGTTCGACTTGATTTTAGAGTTCTATGTCTAATATAACACACCCGAATCATTCTAACAAGTCCAAAGGCGTACACCGGAGAAAAAAGCACAGCCAATTTTTGATTCCTGAACTCAACACAAATTACGGTCAACAAGTGGGACTTCTCTTTTGTGCAAACTGCACGAAAAAAGCACCGTCCCCGATGCTCTCTACTTGTCATCCAAAACAGTGCTTTTATAGTGCGCGATCAGGGGTTCGAACCCTGGACACCCTGATTAAGAGTCAGGTGCTC